>Ga0209159_1002205_pt1 | contig 13841 bp, 7 predicted proteins | sample GraSoiAngelo_144_FD_185901 | JGI IMG/M metagenome (GOLD analysis project Ga0209159, IMG submission 185901) | Grasslands soil microbial communities from the Angelo Coastal Reserve, California, USA - 14_1009_02_40cm (SPAdes) (version 2) | ecosystem: Environmental > Terrestrial > Soil > Grasslands ...
ATCGCATCAAAGCCGCACAGGTCGGCCTCACCCAGGAGGAAATCGTTAAGAACGTCGTCACGGCCCTCAACAGCTCCATTAACTTTGCGCCCTTGTTCTGGATCGACGAGAAAAACGGCAACCATTATTTCATCGGCGCGCAATATCGCGAGAACGACATCCGGTCCATCAACACCGTGCTCGATATCGCGGTCACCGGGAAGAGCCAGCCGATGCCGGTGGCGCTACGTACCGTCGCCAAATTTTCGCGCGGCACCGCCTATTCCGAGATTAATCATCTCAACATCACGCGCGTCACCGACATTTTTGTCAGCGTGCGCGATCGCGACGTTGGTGCGGTCGCCGCTAACATCCAAAATTACATCGAGAAGCTGAGCAGTGATCGCGCGCAGGTGCCCGAAGGCTACTCGATCCATATGCGCGGGGAAGTGCAATCGATGCAGGCGTTGTTCAAGTCGCTCGGCTTCGGTTTGGTCCTCGCGGTCGTGCTCGTTTACCTCGTCATGATTGTGCAGTTCCGCTCGTTTCTCGATCCGTTCATCGTCATGTTCGCCGTTCCGCTCGGGCTGATCGGCGTGGCGTGGATGCTTTTTCTTACGCACACGCATATGTCGATCCAATCGATGATGGGCATCATCATGATGGTTGGGATTGTCACCAGCTTCAGCGTGCTGATGGTTGATTTCGCCAATCGCATCCTCGCCGGCCCCGCCGAGCACAACATCCACAAAACTCCGCGCGAAGCCATTCTCGAAGCCGCCAACATTCGTCTGCGGCCAATTCTCATGACCGGCATCGCTGCAATTCTCGGGCTAACTCCGATGGCCATCGCCGGCGGCGCGAACATCCCGCTCGCACGCGCGGTCGTCGGTGGAATTTTAGCCGCTGTCGCGCTCGTCCTTTTTGTCGTGCCGGTGCTTTACGTCTTCTTCAAACGCGAACGGCCGCTGCCGACGCAAAGCTCATGAATCGCACGCGCAAGGTAATCTTCGTTTTCGCTCTCATCGCAGCGGTGCAAACGAGCTGTCAGCGCGCCGGGGCGCCACCGGCAACGAACGTCGAAACCGTGCGCTTGAAAAAGGGCGAGATTGTGCGCCGTGTCACGCTTCCCGGAAACGTGATGGCTTATCAGGAAGCGACGCTCTACGCGAAAGTCGCAGGTTATTTGAAAATGATCGCTGTGGACAAAGGCGACAACGTGAAGACCGGCGATGTGCTCGCTGAAATCGAGGCGCCTGAAATGGTTGCCGATCTCGTCAAAGAAAAGGCCGAAGCCGAAGCGGCGGCGATGGATTTCAGGCGGGTGAGCGAAGCGCAACACAAAGCGTCGGACTTGGTCACGCCGCAAACCATGGACACGGCGAAAGCGAAAGCAGATGTCGCACGTGCGGGCGTGCAGCGGATCGAGACGTTGCTCGCCTACGCAAAAATCACCGCGCCGTTTGCCGGCGTGATTACGAAACGCTGGGCCGATCGGGGTGCACTCATTCCCGCAGCCACCTCGAGCAGCGCGGCTAAGAGCGCCGCGGTCGTGACCTTGATGGATTTCAGCACCGTGCGCGTGGATGTAGCTGTGCCCGACACCGAAGCGCCGCTCGTGAAAAAAGATTTGCCCGTCAAAGTGACCGTGGACGAACTGCCCGGCCGCAATTTCGACGGAACGATCACCCGTTTTGCCTACGCGCTGGACGAGTCCACGAAAACGATGGCCACGGAAATTGAGATCGCGAATCCCGATCTCGCGTTGCGTCCCGGCATGTGGGCGAACGTGCAAATTGATTTGCAGAAAAAAACCGACGCACAGCTTCTCCCCGCCGAAGCGCTCGTGACCGAGAAAAACAAAACGTCGGTCTTCGTCGCGCGCGACGGCAAAGCGCAGAAGGTCCCGATCAAAACCGGTTTCGACGATGGCATTAACGTGGAAGTCACTGGAGGTCTCACGCCTAAGGACGCGGTCATTCTGGCGGGCAAGCAGGCGGTGACCGATGGCCAACCGGTGAAGGCCGTCGCATCAAAATGAAACTTGTCGCATCTGCGGCCGCGTGGCTGTTCGCCGTCAGTCTTGCTGCTCACGCAGTAGAGGACGCATCCGACGCTTACATTATCGATCTTCCGACCACGCTACGGCTGGCTGGCGCACGCAACATCGACATCCAACTTGCGCGCGAAAAACTCGCCGAAGCCCGGGCGACGCAAGAGAGCGCAATCGAGAAATTTTTCCCATCGGCCGCGCCCGGCATCACTTATCGGCGGCACGACAATTTGATCCAGAATACCGAGGGCGTGATCGAGGACGTCCATAAACAAAGCTACGCGCCCGGCGGAACAATCATCGCGCAGACCGACCTCGGCGACGCCATTTTCAAATCGCTCGCCGCGCATCAACTCGTCAAAGCCGCCGGCCACGCATTCGATGCCCAGCGGGAGAATTCAATTGTCTCCGCGGCGCAGGCCTACTTCGATCTGGTCGCAACGCACAGCGCCGCCGGTGTCGCGCGCGAAGCGCTGTGCATATCGAGTGATTACCAAACTCAGATCGACAAAGCGGTCAGCATCGGCCTCGCATTCAAAGGCGACGCCCTCCGCGTGAAAGTGCAGCGACAGCGCGATGAAATTGCGCTCCAGCAGGCGGAAGAAAAGGTGCGCCTCGCGGCCGCGCGTCTCGCGCAAATTTTGCATCTCGATCCTGTAGTCGAACTGCGGCCACACGAGAGCCAGCTTTTGCCGCTCTCACTAATCTCGGCAATGATGCCAGCCGGTACGCTGGTCGAGCAGGCAATGGCGGCGCGGCCCGAAGCGAAAGAGAACGCTGCGCTCGTGGTCGCAGCGCGCGTGGCCAAGAACGGCGCAGTTTACGGGCCGCTCATCCCGTCGCTCGGCGGTCAGGCGTTCATCGGTGGACTTGGCGGCGGCAAAGACAGTCAAACCGGAAATTTCGGCGAGTCGGAAGAATACGTTGGTTTGCTGAACTGGCGCATTGGTCCGGGCGGCCTTTTTGATTTCGGCGAGATTCACGCGCAACAAGCCCGACTCCGTGCCGCTCGGCTGACGGAGGAAAAAGTTCGCGACGAAATCGCGCAGCAAGTCGTGACGGGTCGCGTGCGCCTCTTGTCGCTAGCCGACCAGCTCGCCACGGCCCGACAATCACTTTCCGACGCGCAGGAAAATTTGCGCCTCGACCAGGAGCGCAAGGAATTCGGCGTCGGCATCGTGCTCGAGACGATTGTGGCGGAGCAGGAGTTGACGCGCGCCCGCACTGATTACCTACGCATCGTTGCCGAATATAACAAAGTGCAATACGACTTGCTCCGCGCGCTAGGCCAAATCAGCATGGACTTCACCGCATCGCGGGTAACGAGATCGCATTGATCGCGCATTTCGCCGCGTCGCGCCCCCACCGGTCGATCTTGCGCGGGCTTGAACGTACAAGTTCACGCAATTGTTACCTCACCGACATCTGTCCGTAACAATCGCTTCCTAGCTTTCATCGCCTTTTACTGCACGCGAATCGAAAGCCTTACCCCAACCAGGAGAAACAAATGCTGATTAAAAAATTCACGATTATTGCCGTCGTTGCTCTCGTGTTGCCGGCGGTGCAACCGCTCGGCGCGCAGACAGCGTCCGACTCCGCACGGCTCGAGAAACTCGAGCAGGCGGTCGACCAGTTGCAAAAGCGCAACGCCGAGCTCGAGAGCGAAGTCAAAAGCTTGAAAAAGCAGACTGCATCTGCACCTCAGCCTGCTGCGCCGGGCAAAACAAAAACGCAGATCACTTGGGACGGGAAAACGTACGTGGAAAAAACCGTTGCTGCGGAGGAGAAACCAAAGGTTTACGCCGAAGCACGCGGGTCGGAAATCAAACTAACGATCGGCGGATTCATTCAAGTGAATTTCGAGGACGGCGATGTCTCCGCGTTCGAAGGTCGCTTTGGTCAGACCGCGCTGAAGGACCGTTTCCGTCTGCGCCGGGCCCGCATCAATCTCGCCGGCGAATTTGCGGAGCAATTCGACTTCAAGATCGAAGGCGACTTTGAGCAGAGCGACGGACTTAACTCGAGCCGCACAGCGTTCGAGGGCACCGATATTTTCGTCAACTGGCACCAATTCCCCGAGGCGCAGATCAAGGTCGGTCAATGGAAAGCGCCATTCGGTTTGGAACAGCTCACGCCGGACACCTCGCTATACCTCATCGAGCGCAGTTTGCCTACGGGTGCGATCACGCCGGAGCGGCAGATCGGCATTCAGCTCTGGGGAAAACCGTTCACCAACGTTTGGCCCGAGCAGAAGGATTTGCTGACGTATTATGCCGGCATCTTTAACGGGAACGGACGCAACATCAGCAACAACGACAACAATAACTTCATGTATGTCAGCCGGCTGGAGCTCATGCCGTTCAAAGGCAAAGTCTTCGGCCAGGATTCCAGTCTCAAGCTCGGCGGCGACGTGCTCAACAGTCGCGATGACAAGGAAACAAATATCTCGCAAACATTGAATCTATTGGTAAATAGCGACGGCTCTCTCTCTCCGTTTACGCTCCCCGGCGCGGATGAAAGAACCGCGTGGAGTGTGGACGCGTGGTTCAACCTGGGTCCGTTTGATTTAATCGGTGAATACCTTCAAGAAAAAGTAAACGGTCGCACCGTGAACGGGGTACCTCCAGGGTTCGCCAACTTCACAACGAACGGGTTCTACGTAACGGCAGCTTACTTCCTGATCCCGAAGAAGCTTCAAGCCGTCGTCAGATGGGAGGACTTAAATCCGGGACAAATGGGCAACGACGGTATTCACTCCATTACCGGCGGCCTCAACTACTACATCCACGGCGATGATATCAAGCTAATGGCGAATTACATTCACACCTGGTCGGATTTCCGGCAAGCGAATCCGCAGTTTGGCGATGATCAATTCAATGAGGTCATTGTACGTCTACAGCTGATGTTCTAAATCCAGAAGCTTTTCGGCTGACTGCGAAAGCCGCGGCCGGCTTCAACAACACAACCAACTAACAAAAATGAAAAAACTACTTCTCACATTTATCGCTTTCACGGTCGGCACTCTTCTGGCGCGGGCGGAGAGCCTCGTAATCAAGGGCTCGGATACACTCGGGGCCAAGCTCGTTCCGCAGTTGGCGGAGCAATTTAAGTCCCAGCATCCCGGAACTACGTTTGATATTGCAGCCGAAGGTTCGGCCACTGGTTTTGCCGCGTTAATTGATAAGACAGCGGCGATTGGAATGGCGAGCCGGCCAGCCAAGCCGGAAGAGATCGGTAATGCCAAAGCCAAAGGGGTCGGGCTGAAGGAAACTATTGTCGCTTATGATGGAATTGCGGTCATCGTTAATACTGCTAGTTCGATCAAGGGCCTTACGAAAAAGCAGGTAGAACAAATCTTTACTGGTGAAATTACTGATTGGAGCGCCGTTGGCGGCAGCGGCGGAAAGATTTCCGTTTATACCCGGAATACCTCATCGGGCACTTACGCGGAGTTTAAAGAACTAGCAATGAAGAAGCGCGACTACGCGCAGGATTCGCAAAAGCTCGCGGGCAACGAGCAAATTGCGCAGGAAGTCGGCAAGAATCCAAATGGAGTGGGCTATGTCGGCCTGGCTTATACCAAAGCCAGCGGGATCAAGATATTGCCAATCGACGGAGCCTCCCCTTCGAAAGAAAGTGTCCTGGCAAAAAGCTATCCCTACGCTCGGCCCACCTTTTTCTATACCAATGGTGAGCCAACCGGAGTGGTGAAGGAGTTTATCGACTTCACCGTCGGCCCTGAAGGTCAGAAAATAGTCGAGCAAGTCGGGTTTGTCCCTATCAAGTAACTGCGGCAGCAGGCTAGGTAATCAAAGAGCGCACTGGGTCTGATTCTCAGCGCGCTTTGCTTTGAACCGACACCGGTATTTCAATGCCGGCTACAATGTTCCGCCGCAAGGGCATTCATGTTGTAATCGGGATCGTTTGGGGGCAGCGTCACCCTGCTCGCCAAAGTTAAAATCGATTTACTCTACTTAAACAGTCAGAAATGTTTCGTCGGGCCGGCTCTGAGCGAGAGTCGAAGAGGCTCAACCTGACAATTCAAGCCAATAATTGTTCATTATTTTGTAAGTAGTTACCTGATCGTTACCTACATTTCACGCTTCGTGACATGACAGGCGAAGAAACCGCCGGAGTTTTGTTCATTATGATCTCGCCAAACATCATCACTGTTCCTCGCATCAGGAAAGCCGCATTACTACGGCGTCGCTCCATCCGCGATATCAGCCGGGATTATTTCGGGACCGAACATGTCCGCTTTTTGGTGGTGGAATCGATTCTCTTCGCCATCATGGCGGCAGTGTCGATTTGGCCAATTGTGGATACGGTCGAATTCATAAAGCTTTACCTATTGTAGACGTGAACTCCAGCAGCGGCGATTAGCTGCTTCCAATTGTCGGGTGCCTTTTTTGTCATGTCGAGCGCAGTCGAGACATCTCTAATTTCGACCGCAATAAGTCAGAGATTCCTCGGCCCGAGCCGGCCTGCTGGACAAATTCCGAACAAATAGCGTGTGGGTGTGTCTTGTGCTATAAACTTAGGCAATGATAAACCGGTTGATGCTGGCCGCCTTCATGGTGACGACGCTTTTCGTAAGCGCCGTTCGATTGCCTGCGTCCGCCTGCCCGGCGTCGAGTCCGCCGATTGGCCAAGCTTGCAAGCAAGGCAGCTGTCCGAACAAGGCTTGCTGCGCTGAAGCAGAGAAGAATAAGGCTCGGCCGTCGTCACCACCACTTGTTAAGGATGACAGCACGGCCTCACTGCTCGTCGCTGTTATTACACCGGGCCTGACGAGTTGTTTGCTTCCGGTGCGACCGGCGGAGCATTCTGCTGATCCAGCGGTGCTCGGCCTCACGGCTTCAACACCGCCGAAGCGCGTCTTTCTCTGCACGTTTCTTATCTGATCCAAAGAGCCTGATGCCGGAGGTGTGCCCATTCGTCGGCACGCCTGGTCTTCAACGGAGCTCTTGGATCAATGAAAACATTTTACCGATTACTTTTTTATCTAACGCTAATTTCAATCACTCGCGCTGAATCCGGCGACGCCGGGTCCGAAGCGCAACGCGCTCGCATTTCGTTAGGCGAAGTGACGAGCATCGTGCTGGCGAATAATCCAGCAATCAAAGAAGCCGAGCGGCGCTGGAGCGCTGCAAAGGAGCGTATAACGCAGGCGACGGCTTGGGACGACCTGAAAGTCAGCGGCGATTCCAGGGTCAGGCGCTTCGTCGATATTCCGCCGAATGCCTTCACAGATCAATCGCTCGCGGTCGAGCAGCTGATTCCCATTACGGGAAAAAATCTCGTGCGTGGGCGAATCGCTGCCGCCGAAGCATTGTCGATCTTTGAAGAAACGCGCCGCGTGCAACTCGATGTCATCGCGAAAACGCGCGCGGCCTATTTCAGACTCGCCAACGCTTATGAGCAATTGGCCATCAACGGCAGGAATCTCACTTCACTCAGGCAAATCGCCGACATCAGCCGTTCGAAATATGAATCGGGCACGGAAACCGCCGCCAATACGCTGGTCGCCGAGACTGATCATAGCAGGCTCCTTGAAGGCAGACGGGATCTCGAAAGCAGTCTTTCCGACGCGCAGTCGGAGCTGAACACATTGATGAATCGCGACGCATTCGCGCCGCTCGGCGCCCCCGTGGACGCGCCGATGTCTCCGATGAATCTCTCGGTTTCGAGGTTGCGCGCACTGACGCTCGCGCAGCGTCCGGAAATACAGATGGCGCGGACGAAGATCGACTCCGAAAAATCGAAGGTTCAACTCGCGCGCCGCGCCTGGATTCCGGATCCCGCGCTGAGCGTTAAGGGCCAGCGTTACAACGAAGCTTCACAAGCTGTGAGCGAACTCGACGCGGGAATCTCATTCACTGTGCCCTGGATCAACCCGCGCAAGTATTCGGCCGGTGTACGCGAAGCTGGCGAAAATCTCAAAGCTGCCGAACACGGTCTGGACCGTGAGCAAAACGAAGCGTTGCGGCTGTTGCGCGATCAGCTCGAAAAGATCGAGACGGCGCATCACCATGTCGATCTTTTCCGAGACAAACTGGTGCCACAGGCGCGGCAGGCTTTCGAGGCAAACCGGCTTAGTTATGAATCAGGCAAGGCGTCGTTCCTCGATTGGATCACGGCGCAACGAAACTTGCGCGATCTCGAAGCAATTGCCCGCGCACATCTAACCGATTACCAGGTCGCTGTCGCGGAATTGGAATCAATCATTGGCGCGGAGCTCTACACGCGTCCTAACGAGCGCGCCAAAACAGAAAGGAACTCTCGATGAAACTCCTTACTCAAAAAATCCCACTTCTGATCGCACTCGTTGCGCTGCTGTTTGTCGCGGCATCGTGCGGGAAAAGTGGGGGATCACGCAAACCGAGCAACGTCGATTACTACACCTGCACGATGCATCCGTCGGTGAAGTCGCAGACGCCGGGCAAGTGCCCCATCTGTTCAATGGATCTCGTGCCGGTAATGAAAAGAGGCGGTGAGGAAGCGAAATCGCAGGCTTCGCCGCAAACCCAAGACGTGAAGAGCGGCGGCGAGATGAAAGACATGCCGGGAATGCCGGGAATGAAAACAGGCGGCGAAACGAAGGGGGCGCAGACGAGCGAGTTCATCGTTCCCGTAGAACGGCAACAGCAAATCGGCGTCACCTACGCGAAGGTCGAACGCAAGCCATTGCGTCACACGATTCGTGCAGTCGGAATGGTCGTGCCCGACAAAGGGCGCAACTGGCAATTCGTTTCGCGCGTGGACGGGTACGTGCAAAAGCTAAACGTCACGGCGCCGGGGGAGATCGTTGAGAAAGACGCGCCGCTGATGTCGATCTACAGTCCGGATTTGCTGACGAGCGAGCGTGAGTTTGTCGAGCTGTTGCGAATGCGCGACGAGGCTAGGACCAAAGACGCGCGGGAAACGCCGGACAAGCTGATCGAATCAGCAAAACGGCGTCTTCATTTGTGGAACGTGACCGACGCCCAGATCGATGAATTGCAAAGAACAAGAAAGCCCCAGGAGAACCTGACATTGCTCTCGCCCTTTCGCGGGATCGTGCAGTCGGTACCGGTCGATCAGGGAAAAGGCGTGAAGGTGGGCGACATGCTCGTCGAAGTCGCTGATCTGAGCGTGGTCTGGGTCTGGGCAGAATTTTACGAGAACGAACTTTCGATGCTTCAAGTCGGGCAGAAGATCGCGGTCACGGCGAAATCGTATCCCGGACAAAACTTCGAAGGCACTCTCAGCCTGATCAACCCCTTTCTGGACGAGATGAAGCGCACGGCCAAAGTGCGCATCGATATTCCCAATCCCGAGTTCAAGCTGCGACCGGGTATGTATGTGAACGCGGAGCTCGCGATGGACATGGGCGAAGCGCTCACCGTCCCAGTGAGCGCGATCATGCCGACCGGCGACCGTAATATCGTCTTTGTCGATAAGGGCGAGGGAAAATTGGAGCCGCGCATCGTTCGGCTCGGCTCGAAATACGGGGACATCTACGAAGTGCAGAGCGGCTTGCAGGAAAGCGAGCGCGTCATCGCGAGCGCGAATTTCCTCATCGACGCCGAATCGAAAGTGCAAGGCGCGCTGAAGGAATTTGAGCAACAAAAGCCGGAAGAAGCCGGCACGCCGCCAGTGAAGCCATGACCGAAGCAGACTCAACTCCGCAAGATAACAACGCGGCCGAGCCGGGCCGCAGCCCGTTCATCGAGCGGATCATTGAGGCAAGCGCAAAGAACAAATTTCTCGTTGTCATTTTCACGATCTTCGCGGTTGCGGGCGGCATTTACGGGCTGATCCACACGCCGCTCGACGCAATTCCCGACCTGAGCGATGTGCAGGTGATCGTTTACACCGAGTGGGAAGGGCGTTCGCCCGACTTGGTTGAAGATCAGATCACATATCCGATTTCCACAGTTTTCATCGCCGCGCCCAAAGTGAAATTCGTCCGGGGCGAATCGATGTTCGGCAAATCGTTCATCTACGTCATTTTTCAAGATGGGACCGACATTTATTGGGCGCGTTCGCGCGTGATCGAATATCTCAACTCCGTTCGCGGCTCGCTGCCCGAAGGGGTGAATCCGGTCATTGGCCCCGACGCAACCGGCGTCGGCTGGGTCTACGAGTACGCGCTCGTGGACGACACCGGCAAACACGATCTCGCTGAGTTGCGCTCAATTCAAGACTGGAACCTGCGCTACGCGCTCGCGTCCGTGAAAGGCGTGTCGGAAGTCGCGCCCGTCGGCGGTTTTGTAAAGCAATATCAGGTCGATCTCGACCCAAACGCGCTCGTCGCCTACCACATTCCGCTCAGTGACGTCGTCAGTGCGATCAAGATGAGCAACGCGGATGTCGGTGGCCGCATCTTTGAAGTTGCCACGACTGAGTATTTCATCCGCGGTCGCGGCTACATCAAAAAAATCGAGGACATCGAAAACATTGTCCTTAAAGTCGAGAACGGCACGCCGGTTTATTTGAAGAACATCGCCACCGTCCATCTCGGCGGCGACATCCGGCGCGGTGTGGCTGAACTGGACGGACGCGGCGAAACTGTCGGCGGCATCGTCGTCATGCGCTACGGCGAGAACGCGCTCAACGTCATCGACGGCGTCAAAAAGAAAATCGAGGAAATCAAATCCTCATTGCCCGAAGGCGTGCGGATTGTGCCGACTTATGATCGCAGCGATTTGATCAAGCGCGCCATCGCGACGCTGCGCGAGAAGTTGATCGAAGAGAGCATCGTCGTCGCGCTCGTGTGCGTCCTGTTTTTGTGGCACGTGCGCTCATCCCTGGTGGCGATCGTGACGCTGCCGATCGCGATCATTCTCTCATTCATCCCGATGTGGTGGATGAATCTGACCTCAAACATCATGTCACTCGGCGGCATTGCCATTGCCATCGGCGCGATGATCGATTCTGCGATTATCATGATCGAGAACGCGCACAAGGAGCTCGAGCGTTTTCGTGACGAACACGGCCGCGAACCGAACGGCGCCGAGCGCGCAAGAGTGATTATTTCCGCCGCGAAAGGCGTCGGCCGCGCGCTCTTTTTCGCGCTGCTCGTGATTACGGTGAGCTTCGTGCCGGTGTTCTCGCTCACCGCGCAGGAAGGTCGCCTATTCAAGCCGCTCGCCTTCACCAAAACATTCTCGATGTTTTTCGCTTCGTTCCTGGGCCTGACGCTCGTGCCGGTGCTGATGGTGTGGCTTATCCGTGGCAAGATCCTGCCCGAAATCAAAAATCCGGTGAATCGGTTTTTGATTGGAGCATATCAACCGTTCGTCAATTTCGTCCTGCGCTATCGCGTGTTCACGCTGGTCGGTGCCCTGGTCATTCTTTTGCTCACCATTTTTCCGTATAGCCGACTGGGCAGCGAATTCATGCCTCCGCTCAACGAGGGCACGCTGCTTTACATGCCGACCGCGGTGCCCGGAATGTCGATCACCGAAGCAACCAAGATTCTTCAAATCCAAGATCGACAATTGAGAAAAATTCCCGAGGCGGTGACCGTGTTTGGCAAAGCCGGACAAGCCGAAACGCCGACCGATCCTGCGCCATTGTCGATGTTTGAGACGGTAGTCGCGCTCAAACCGCCGGATCAATGGCGCAAGGGAATGACTTGGGACAAGCTGCTCGCTGAAGTCAACGCGAACATCAAAACGCCTGGCATGGCGAGCATCTTCTGGATGCCGATCCAGACGCGCACGGAAATGCTGACCACCGGTTTTCGCAGCGTGCTAGGTGTGAAAGTTTTTGGCCCCGACCTGGGCGAAATCCAAAAGCTCGCGGTGCAGATCGAGAAGGAGCTTGCCGAATTTCCAAACACGCGGAGTGCCTTCGCCGAACGTACCGTGGGCGGTTATTTTCTCGATTTTGTCGTGAACCGCGAAGCGGCCGCGCGTTACGGGCTGAAGGTCGGCGACGTGAACGATATCATTGAGTCAGCGATCGGCGGCAAAAACATTACGACCACAGTCGAAGGACGCGAGCGCTATTCCATCAACACGCGATACGCCCGGGATTTCCGGCAGGACATCGACGCGCTCAAGCGCGTGCTCGTCCCCACGCCGACCGGCGCACAGGTGCCCATCTCGCTTTTGGCCGACATCAAATACAAGACCGGGCCGCCATCCGTGCGCAGCGAAAACGGCAAGCTCGTCGGGTTTGTTTTCGTGGACATTACCACTAGTGACATCGACGGCTACGTGCGCAAGGCCTCGCAACAACTCGGTCGGCGCATTCAATATCCGCCCGGCTATTACATTCAATGGGCCGGCCAGTTCCAATATCTGCAAGAGGCTAAGGAACGGCTCAAGATCGTGATCCCGTTCACGCTCTTGATCATTTTCATGCTTATCTACATCAGCACACGGTCAGTGATTAAGACCGGGATCGTTTTGTTGGCTGTGCCGTTCTCATTGATCGGCGCGTTCTGGCTACTTTACCTGCTTGGCTACAACATGAGCGTCGCTGTTTGGGTGGGCTTGATTGCTCTCGCCGGGCTCGACGCCGAGACCGGTGTCGTCATGCTGCTTTATCTCGATCACGCGTGGGAAAAATTTCGCGCTGAAGGGCGAATGAACAACATGCGCGATCTGCATGACGCCGTGATCGAAGGCGCCGTCAGTCGTGTGCGACCGAAAATCATGGCGGTCTCGGCAATTCTCTTCGGTTTGCTGCCGATTATGTGGTCCCCAGCGGCGCAGGCTGGCGCCGATGTCATGAAACGGATCGCTACGCCAATGATCGGCGGCGTAATCACTTCAGCCTTTTTGAACCTCCTGATCTATCCAGTGATTTACATCATCTGGAAAAAACGGGACTTGAAAGAGCAGGAGGAAGAACAAGAGGCTCCATTTATTCCGCCGGTGCTGGTGGTCTCCCGTGAAAATCGTCAGCGTTTGTTCAAATGGATCGCGCTGATCATTGGCCTGGTCGCAATTTTCTACGCCGGACAATTTGCCTGGCACAAACTTCGTCCAGCACAAATCTCCGGCGCGCCCTTCCTCACTCAAAACGTTAACGACCTCACGGCAAATTTCATTGCGCCCGAAGGCGAACTTCGCCAGGGCAACAACGAAGTGCTGATCGAATTTCGCGATGGTAGCGGTCAGCTTGTCGATGTCGGCAATGTGAAGTTCGACATGAACATGAACATGCCCGGGATGCAGATGTCCTCTGGCGGGACAATCGAGCGCACAAATACGCCGGGCCGCTATCGGGCCAAAATCAAGATCGACATGTCTGGCGATTGGAGCGCGAAAATTTCTTTCGACGGTCCGCCCGGACAGGGCCAGCAGAGTTTTTCGCTAACCGTAAAATGAGATCGAGATATTTGGAGCAGAAGTCTCGCTTCACTTCTTAGCGCAGTCGCAGCTCTTCCCGCAGTTGCATTCCTTGTTGTCGTTCATGGGACAGTTCTTGCCGGTCTTTTTGTAATTCGGCTCGTCCGCTGCAAAACCCACGGTGCAAATCGCTGCCGCCAGAATCGAAAAACAGGATCTTCGTATAATTTTTCATACGCCTTAAGACGGATGTGAATCTTCATCCGACAGTGTTTGAAAATTCGCGCAACACCCGATCTGTCTTGAATTTCGTCTCAGTGATCCAAAATGCACTTCGATTGACAATCCTACGATAGTTCGCTCGCCCCACCGGTATCGTGATCTGTAGCTAGTTAGTCACAGCATCGACGACAAAAAGTTCCTGTTCCCCTTTTCCTTTTAATCTGAATTGGCCCAACGATCGGCCGTAAGAGCGCTCCGCGATCAGGTCCCAGGTGTCTTTGTTGACGCACACTGACCCC
>Ga0209159_1002207_pt1 | contig 13834 bp, 15 predicted proteins | sample GraSoiAngelo_144_FD_185901 | JGI IMG/M metagenome (GOLD analysis project Ga0209159, IMG submission 185901) | Grasslands soil microbial communities from the Angelo Coastal Reserve, California, USA - 14_1009_02_40cm (SPAdes) (version 2) | ecosystem: Environmental > Terrestrial > Soil > Grasslands ...
ACCGTGGTGCCGCCGCACTGAGCCGGCAACAGGCTCCATTCATTGAATGAGTTGGCGCCCGTGCCAAGTCCCGAGAAGCACGAGTTCTGGGTACCTTGCGCTTCGATGTCCGGAAGGCAGCTTCCGTTCGGCGGCAACGCCCCGCAGGGCGGCTTGATCACCGTCCCGTCACCATTTGCGCAAGGGCCTGGAGGCTGAGGGCTCACCCCGTTCGTCACGTCCGAGCAGATCGCGAACGGCGCATTCACGACCGCGATTGAGGGGGCTGCGATCACCGCGACCGCCAGCTTCTGAATGTTCGAGGTGGGTGCGATACCGATGAGGGGTGCGGTGACGTACCTCACATTCTGACCCGTCACGATCGCACGCACCGCGGTCGTAGGTGCGCCCCCGGGTGTGAATGAACCAGTGCTGGGGTCCCAGCTGCCTTCGCTGACGTTGAGCTGACCGTTGGTTCCGTTGACGAAATTTCGCCCGTCGAAGCGGTTGTCGCTCGCGGCTGTTGTCGCCGCAGCTTGCGCGCTGCCCGCACCCTGCTTCACCACGGCCCAAGCTCCCGCAAGCGCCGCGGAATCGGCAATCCCCTGAACCTCAGTGGCCGTGTGCGAGATGCGCCCGATATCTATCGCCACGACGATCAGCGCGAACATGGCGACGAGTGCGAGCCCACCCGCGATCAAGGCAAAACCCTCTTGCCCGCGCCTGCGTCTCGGTTTGGGGCTCATTAGGATGTGTCGCTCCTTCCTGTTTGTGATGAACGCCGGATGATTCGGCGGCGACGCGCCCTTACCCGTGGGGTCACTAGCGCCCCTCGTCGCGGAACGTCTCGGAGCGCGTGAAGCTAAGAGAGCTGGAACCAAGGAGTCCGAAGAAATAGGGCAGGTTCCCCGTTACCGTCACCGTGACGGTCGGGATGTTTGATCCAGTGAACGTGCAACAAATTCCGCTGCACAACACGTTGGGATCGGGAGTCTGCGTTACCGTGACGTTCGTGACGGTGGCGGTGCCGCCGATCTGGCGTCTCACGAGCCCATTGGGGTTGCCATCGACGGCACTCGAGTCGATTATTGTTCCGCAAGTCCCACGGTTGCCGACCTGCAACGCGGCACCAGCCCGCGCCCCTGCTGTCGTCGCCTGTGTGATCACGTTGAGCGCCATGAAGGCGTAGCCGAATTCGATCATCCCTAACACCACGATGACGAACAGCGCGATCACGAGGCCCGCCTCCACAAGGGCCTGCCCCAGCTGCTTCGTTCTGTCCGTACCGCGCGCGGTGCGCTGGACAGGAGAGCCGGTTACCGGAAAGCCGGCCGATCCGCGACGGAGGCGGCAGCAGCCTTTTGCTACCGCGCTGCTACCACGGTAATGGAAGGAGGCGGTACAGCGGTGGTTAGGCAGACCTTGTTCCGTCATGTCTTTGTGCCGTCCTGGGCGAAGGACGGCCCATAGCCCTCTTGGGAGTCATCTGGCAAGTGATTTCTGGTTCCTTGTAACCGTTCTGTGCGTACCACACCCGGTTTGTTGGACAGAAGGCCGCGCACGCCGCAGCGACCTCGCTCACAGTCCCGCTTCTCGCGTCCAGGACCCGTCGTGCTCCGACCCCTTCCGCGGCCACCTGTCGCTCGATGCGCGGTCCCGTCACCTACCCTGCGGTAGGTCGCAGAGGTGGCGGGGCGCTGCCCTGACTCGGGCAGGGAAACACAGAAGCGCATCTCGAGCGGGGTACGCATAGCAAGCTAGGTTAGTAAACCTGGGGGGAAGAGCCTACCAGCACAGCACACGCCGGCGCAAGCTCCGTGCGCGAGAAAACCCGAGAGAGGCGCCTTGCGAGCATTCCAGGGCTGGGTCAGGACCGTGCGAGAATGCCCGGTCGCCAGCGGACGGCAAGCGCAGATTCTGCTCTGGGAGGTGAGTCGCGCCTTCCAGCTGCGCATCCTTGACCTGCCCCCGAGGGGACGGTGCTCGTGACGAGGACTCGTTGAGCGGAGAGGGAGGGATTCGAACCCTCGGTAGGGGTACTACCCCTACACACGCTTAGCAGGCGTGCACCTTCGACCACTCGGTCACCTCTCCAAACGCGGCCGACCCGGATACCACGTCGCCGGGCACCTCGCCACCCGCGCGCGGCGCGCCCGGTTGAGCGGCGCGGCCGCGGAGGTATGCTCGTCCGGTGCCGCGCCTTTGCATGGTCGCGCTCGCGCTCCTCGCGATCGCGGCGGTCGCGGCCGCCCAGCGCGTGCCAGGAGTCTCCGGGCCCTTTCCCGGCGGGCCGCCCCTCCTCCTGAAGCTCGAGGGCGTGATCCAGCCGACCAGGGCCGCGGTTCAGCGCACCGGCTTCACGGTCGCCTCGCTTGCCTTCGCGGGCGGCTCGACCGACGAGCGGCGCTGGCTCGGCGTCACCAAGGCGCGCACCGTGGGCGGCGATCAGCCGCTCGACGGGAAGGACGTGCTTGCCGTGGTCGCGCCCTTCACGCCGAACTTCCTCGTCGTCGGACCGAAGGATCTGGTCGCGCAGCTGCGCGACGCCCCACCCGGGACCGCCGTCCGGGTCGAGGGCCTCGTCAACCAGGGCTCGCGCACCTACTTCCTCCGCCGCGTCGAGCGCGACGTCGCCGGCGTCGGCTAGCGGGTAGCAAACCGCATGGCACACGCGCTTGACGGCGCACGCGCACCTGCGAGAAAGTCCGCCCACGGCTCGACCCACCCCCGTGCAGGGTGGTCCGGGTCGCAGGAGGGGCTCCGATGCGACCGATCACCGAGCGCGGGATCTTCGCGCTCGTCTGCCTGAACCTCGCGCTGCAGGTGTTCGACGGCGTCGCGACCTACATCGGTGTCCACGCCGGGATGCCGGAAGGAAACCCGCTGCTCGTGTGGGCGCTCGCGCAGGTCGGACCCGGCTTCGCGCTGCTCCTCTTCAAGCTGCAGGCGTGCGCGTGCCTGATCCTCCTCTGGCACGTGCGACGGAACCGGCTGGCGGCGCCGGCCCTCGTCTTCAGCGCGGCGGTCTACGCGGTGTGCTCGCTCGCACCGTGGGCCGCGGCGCTCGCGACGCTTCAGCGCGAGTACTGGTACTGGATGTCGTAGATGCCCCCGCCCTCGACCGCGGTCGCGGCCGTGGACGGCTGATCGGCGTAGTCGGAGCCGAAGAACTCGATCGGCTCCGTCCCCTCCAGCTTGGCGGGCGTCAGGAGATAGGTCCCGCTCGCCGCGGGAACCCAGATCGCGTAGGCCGCACGCACGTCGCCGCCGGTGAGGGCGCCGGTCACGCCGCCCAGCACGAGCCCGCCGAGCGCCACGATCCCCTTCACGGGGAGGTAGACGAGGTTGCCCGCCGCGGCGCCGACCGCGAGCCCGAGCTCGGCGGCGGCGCTGTGCGCGCGGAGCGGCGCGGGCCGGCCCAGCACGCCCAGGAGCACGAGGGCCACGAGGACTCTGCGCATCGCCGTTCTCTCCCTCTCCGCCGCGCCGGCGCGGCGGCCTTCACCCCTCTGCCATGCCGGGACCGGGGTCGCAAGCCGGCGCGCTTCACGCCGGCGCGCCGGGCAGCGCCGCGAGGGCCGTCTCGTAGGCGGCCAGGTCCGCGTCGCTGAAGAGGGCGAAGCGTACCAGCGAGAGCATCCCCGGGTGTGCCGCGAGGAAGCGCGCGACCGTGCCGAGGGCGATGGGAGCGGCCTCGGCGATCGGGAAGCGATAGGCGCCGGTCGAGATGGACGGAAACGCGACCGACCGGAGGCCGTGCTCGACCGCGACCTCGAGGCTCCGGCGGTAGGCGCTCGCGAGCAGCTCCGGCTCCCCGTGCCCGCCGTCGCGGTAGACCGGGCCGACGGCGTGGATGACGAAGCGGGCCGGCAGCCGCCCGCCGCGCGTCGACTTGGCGTCGCCGGTGGCGCAGCCGCCGAGCTGGCGGCACTCGGCCAGGATCGTGGGTCCGCCGGCGCGGTGGATCGCGCCGTCGACCCCGCCGCCGCCCAGCAGCGTCGTGTTGGCCGCATTGACGATCGCGTCGGTCGCCTGCGCGGTGATGTCGCCGCACACCAGCTCGACGGCCGCCCCTGCGAAGTCCCGGCGCCGCACGCTCGCGCGTTAGCACCGCCGCCCGCGCGAGGCAATCGTCGAGTTGCGCCCTCCCCCGCCGCGCGCTACAAGCGCCCGGCGCGTCGAGCCGCGGAGGTGATGGGATGGAGAAGGTGGTGGAAGCGGAGCCCCGAGCCGTGGTCTTCGTCTGCGACCGCCAGGGAGCCGCGCTCGGACGGCGCGAGCGCTGCCTCAAGCTGGCCGGCATCGCCTACGAGATCGAGGCCGAGCGGCGCCCGTCGGGCACCTACTACAAGCTCGGCGTGCGCGAGCGCGACGCGGTGGCCGCTCACCTGGCGCTCCAGATGGGCGGCTGCGGTCGCTCCTCGCGCCTGCGGCAGAGCCAGTCCGGTGTGGCGGCGAGCCTGCGCGAGATGACGCGCACGCTGTGGGACGAGGCGCTCCTCCTGCTCGAGCGCCTGGTCGACCTGGTGTGGAAGACCGCCCCGCGTCTCCTGACCGGCCCGGCCGGGGCGGCGTCGCGCGCCATCCGCTGAGCGGTCGGCGCCGCGTCCTGCCTTGACGCGGCGAGTCCACGTGCGCACCTTGGCGTGCGATGGTGGACGTGAACCGCATGACCCGCAAGGTCCAGGAGGCGCTGCAGAGCGCGGGCGGCATCGCCACGCGCCGGAGCCACCAGGGCATCGACGTCGAGCACCTGCTGCTGGCCCTCCTCGAGCAGCCCGACGGCCTCGCGCCCAACCTGCTCGAGGCGGCCGGCGTCGCGCCGCGCGCGGTCGAGGAAGCGATCGAGCGCGAGCTCGCGCGCCGCCCGCAGGTCTCGGGCCCCGCGGGCGGGCCGTCGCAGACCTTCATCACCCAGCGCCTCTCGCAGCTGCTCACCAAGGCCGAGGACGAGATGCGGGCGCTCAAGGACGAGTACCTGAGCGTCGAGCACCTCCTCCTCGCCATGGCCGCCGAGGGCGGCGTCTTCCGCGGCCTCGGCCTCACGCGCGAGCGGCTGGTGGCGGCCCTCCAGCAGGTGCGCGGCAACCAGCGCGTCACCTCGCCCGATCCCGAGACCACCTACCAGGCGCTCGAGAAGTACGGCCGCGACCTCACCAAGCTCGCCACGCAGGGGAAGCTCGACCCGGTCATCGGGCGCGACGACGAGATCCGGCGCGTCATCCAGGTCCTCTCCCGCCGCACCAAGAACAACCCGGTGCTGATCGGCGAGCCCGGTGTCGGCAAGACGGCGATCGTCGAGGGCCTCGCGCAGCGCATCGTCAAGGGCGACGTGCCCGAGGGACTCAAGCAGAAGCGGATCATCGCGCTCGACATGGGCGCGCTGGTCGCCGGCGCCAAGTTCCGCGGCGAGTTCGAGGAGCGCCTGAAGGCCGTCTTGAAGGAGGTCCAGAGCTCGGGCGGCGACGTCATCCTCTTCATCGACGAGCTGCACACGGTGGTCGGCGCGGGCGCGGCCGAGGGCGCGATGGACGCCTCCAACCTGCTGAAGCCCATGCTCGCCCGCGGCGAGCTGCACTGCATCGGCGCGACCACGCTGGACGAGTACCGCAAGCACATCGAGAAGGACGCGGCCCTCGAGCGCCGCTTCCAGCCCGTGCTGGTCGACCAGCCCTCGGTCGAGGACACCATCTCGATCCTGCGCGGGCTCAGGGAGCGCTACGAGGTGCACCACGGCGTCGAGATCAAGGACGCCGCGCTGGTTGCGGCCGCGACCCTCTCGCACCGCTACATCGCCGACCGCTTCCTCCCCGACAAGGCGATCGACCTGGTGGACGAAGCCGCCGCCCGCCTGCGCACCGAGATCGACTCCAAGCCCGAGGAGCTGGACGAGGTCGACCGCAAGGTCATGCAGCTCGAGATCGAGCGCGAGGCGCTCAGGAAGGAGAGCGACCCCGGCTCGCGCGAGCGCCTCGGGCGGCTCGAGAAGGAGCTGGCCGATCTCCGCGAGCAGGCGAACGCGCTCCGCGCGCAGTGGGAGCGCGAGAAGGGCGCCATCGGCGGGCTCCGCAAGCTGCGCGAGGAGATCGACCAGACGAAGCAGGAGATCGAGAAGGCCGAGCGCCAGTACGATCTCAACAAGGTGGCCGAGCTCAAGTACGGGAAGCTCGCCCAGCTCGAGCGCCAGCTCGCGCAGGAGGAGGAACGGCTCAGCGCGAGCGAGGACGGCGGCCGGCGGCTGCTCAAGGAGCGCGTCGACGAGGAGGACATCGCCGAGGTCGTGTCGCGCTGGACCGGTATCCCCGTCTCCAGGCTGGTCGAGGGCGAGCGCGAGAAGCTCGTCCACCTGGCCGAGCATCTCCACAAGCGCGTGGTCGGGCAGGACGACGCGGTGACCGCGGTCGCCAACGCCGTGCTCCGCGCCCGCGCCGGCATCAAGGACCCGAACCGGCCGATCGGCTCGTTCATCTTCCTCGGGCCGACGGGCGTGGGGAAGACCGAGCTCGCGCGCGCGCTCGCCGAGTTCCTCTTCGACTCGGAGCAGGCGCTCGTCCGCCTCGACATGTCCGAGTACATGGAGAAGCACACCGTCGCCCGCCTGATCGGCGCGCCGCCCGGCTACGTGGGCTACGAGGAGGGCGGGCAGCTGACCGAGGCCGTCCGCCGCCGGCCGTTCTGCGTCATCCTCTTCGACGAGATCGAGAAGGCGCACCACGACGTCTTCAACGTGCTCCTCCAGATCCTCGACGACGGCCGCCTGACCGACGGCCACGGGCGCACGGTCGACTTCAAGAACACGGTCGTCATCATGACCTCGAACGTCGGGAGCCAGCTGCTCACCGGCTATCGCGGCGACGACCCCGGTGCCTACGACGCCATGAAGCAGGAGGTGCTGGAGGCGCTCCGCCAGCACTTCCGCCCCGAGTTCCTGAACCGCGTCGACGACGTGGTGGTCTTCCATCCCCTCGGGCGCTCGCACCTGCGGCAGATCGTCGACATTCAGCTCGCGCGGCTCCAGGCCCGGCTCGCGGACCGCCACCTCGAGCTCGTGTTCACCGACCGGGCCAAGGACTTCCTCGCCGAGCGCGGGTTCGACGCGGTCTACGGCGCCCGGCCGCTCAAGCGCGTCATCCAGAGCACGGTCGAGACGGCCCTGGCGCAGAAGCTCATCGCGGGGGAGATCCGCGACGGCGAGCGGCTGGTGGTGGACGTCGGGGCGGGCGGGCTCACGTTCGCGCCCGCCGCCGCGCGCGGCAACGGGCGCGCGGCCGCACCGGCCCGCTGATTCGGTTCACGCTGACCTGCCCTCGCGCTGCTCCTCGCGGCGGCCGCCCGCTGCGCCGGGGCGGCGGCCCCCGGCGCCGCGGCCAGGCGTTGATAGGGATTGACAGTGTTGGTAGGGTGACAGGATGGCGCGGAAGTGGCTCACGCCGGCCGAGGCGGCGCGACGTCTACGCGTGTCGGAGAGCACGATCTGGCGCTTCTTGCGCCGTGAGCAGCTGACGAGCGTCAAGGTCGGTGGCCGCCGGCGGATCCCGGCCGGCGCGATCGGCCGCGTGGCCAGATCGGTCCGGCCCGTGGGAGCGCGAGACATTGCGCCGCTCACCCTGGACAACGCCCTCTTCGCGCTCGCCGGCAGCTTTCGGAGCGACGGCAAGGGTCCGGGGTCGGCCGACAAGCACCGGTATCTCGGGGCCAAGCCCTGAAGCCCGCTTCCCAGGTCCTGCTCGACTCGAGCGCCGTGCTCGCGGTGCTCGATGCCGCGGACGCGAACCACGCGCGGGCGCTGCGGGCAGCAACCGAGCTGGCCCGCCTGCGCTGCCGCGTGTTCCAGACGACCCTCCTGCGCGCCGAGACGCACGCGCTGCTGCTCTCTCGGCTGGGCGCCGAGGCCGCGGGGCGATGGCTCTCGTCGCCGCCGCCGGCCACGGTTCGTCCCGACCCTGGGGACGATGCGCGCGGCGAAGGCATCGTCCTTCGCTACCGCGACAAGGACTTCAGCCTGTGCGACGCGATCGCCTTCGCCGTCATGGAGCGCCTGAAGACCGGCACGGTGTTCACCTTCGATCGTCATTTCCGCCAGTACGGGTTCGAGACGGTGCCGTAGCGCGGACGACTACTCGCGCCCCAGCTCGTCGATCTCCGGGACGATCTCATCGCGCGCGCCCGGCGGCTGACGGGTATGCGCCGCAAGGTCGAGATCGTCAACGCAGCCCTCGAGACCTTCGTCGATCAACACGAGGCCTACCGCGCGCTCCGGGCGCTCCGTGGCAAGGTGCGCTTCCGCGCGCCCAGCTCCGTGCTCCTCCGCGAGCGGCATGGTTCTCATCGATAGCTCGCCCTGGATCGATCTGCTGTCGGGACACCCTACGGTGGAAGCGCAGCGGCTCGACGCCTGGCTCCGGAATGGACTCCCCGTGGCGACTACCGGCATCGTGCTGCAGGAGGTTCTTCAGGGCGCCCGCGCCGAACGCGATCTGAACCTGCTGCGCGCGCGCCTCGGCCGCCTGCCGTTTCTGCACGCCGACAAGGAAACCCACGTCGACGCCGCCCGGCTCTACCGCAAGGCGCGCGAGCGGGGATGGGCGATCCCGGCGGCCGACGCGCTCATCGCCGCGACCGCGCTCGCCCATGGAGTCGCGCTGCTGACCGCAGACCGCAGGCATTTCCGGGCGCTCGCACGCGTCTTCAAGCTCCGGCTCGCCGCCTGAGCGCGCCAAAGCGGGTCCGCTCGGCTCTATCCCCCGAGCTGCCGGAGTGCGCCCTCGGCGGCGCGCCGGAGCGACGGGTCGGCGCTGGCGCTCGCCGCGCGCAGCGCCGCCAGCACCGGCGCGCTCCGCTCGCCGAGGGCGCCCAACCCCGCCGCGGCCGCGCGGCGCACGCGCTCGTCGCCGGTCTCGAGCGCGTGCACGAGCCGCTCCGCCGCCCCGCCGCGGTCGAGCGCGAGGCGCGCGAGCGTGGCGATGGCGGCGAGCCGCACGTCGCGGTCCGCGTCGCCGAGCGCCTGGAGCACCGCCTGCTCGACCTCGGGCGCGCGGGTCTCCAGGTCGCGCAGGCAGTAGAGCGCCATCTTGCGCTGCACGGCGATGCCGCCCGTGACGAGCGCGCGCAGGCTCTCGATCAGCGCGGCCCGGTCGCTGAGGCGCAGGACGATGCTCGCCGCCGCCCAGCGCAGATCCCCGTCGTCGGCGCCGAGCGTCTCGAGCAGCACGGGGAGCGTCGCCGCGGGCGGGTCGCCCGCGAGCGAGAGCGCGAAGGCCGCGCCCCAGCGCCGGCGCGCGAGCGGCGAGGCGAGAGCGGCGCGGAGGATCTCGTCGACCGGGACGCCGCGTGCGGCGAGCGCCGCGAACGCCTCGGCCGCCGGGCGCTCGACGGCCTTCCGGCCGGCGCCGAGGCAGTCGGCGAGCGCCGCCAGCTCCTCCGGGGTCCCCCTGCCCCGCTCGGCCAGCTCGGCGATGGCCGCGCGGCACACCTCGGGATCGGGCGCACGGAGCCGGTCGGCCAGCGTCATGTCGCGAGCGCCCGCGCGATCGTCTCGCTCACCGTCCGCAGGGGGCCGACGCCGAGGATGAAATTCTCGGGCTCGGCGAACACGCCGGCCACCATCGCCTCCACCGCGGCCGGCTCGGCCGGGCAGCCGCGGAGCGCGCGCTCGAGGCGCTCGATGGCCGGCGAGTTGGCGATGAAGTCGCCCGCGAGCATGGCCTCCTCGATGCGGCCGCCCGCGAGCGCCAGGTGCGCCTCGAGGACGCCGAGCTGGGTGGCGACCGACGCGTGCCGGTCGAGGTGCGGGTGCAGCCGGCGCTGGGCGAGCCACCCCGCCGCATCGAGGTCGGCGTCGAGCGCGAGTGTCCGCTCCCGGAAACTCACGCCGAGCCGCCGCTCGTAGCCGCGCCGGAGACGATCGGCGACCTCCGCGGCGTCGAGCGCGCGGCCGAGCTGCCGCGCGAGGCTGGTCGTGTCTTCCCCCGTCAGCATACCGGCCTTCACCACGCCGCCCGGGTCGGCGCGATCGAGCAGGCCCGGCAGCGCGCTGAAGTCCCGCCCGCTCGCGATCACCGCCTCGAAGACGAGCGCCCCCGACGCCTCGACCTCGAACGACACCAGGGCGAGGATGCGGCGCTGGACGGTGATCACGTCGCGCCCGGGGTAGAGGGCCGGGACCCCGCTCAAATCGCAGGCCTCGAGGATACCGCGCACGTAGCGGTTCATGACCTGCTCGGGCGCGAGCGCGAGCGGATCGGACGCCACCAGCGCCGCGCGGTGAGGCAGCACGAGCGAGAGCCCGACGAACCCCTCGCCCCAGGGCATGGCGCGCCCGCCGGAATGGCGCCGCCAGAGCGTGACCGCGCAGCCAGCGGGCGGCTCGGGCGTCAGGTGGTAGCGGCCGAGCGACAGCACCTCGCCGGCGAGAGCGTAGACGCGGAGCGCGCCCCGCCCTGCCGGCGCCTCGTCGAGCAGTCGCCGATCGGCGGCCAGGCTCTCGCGCGGGGAGAGCGCAGGCTGCACGATCAGGTCGAGCGTGGGCGGCACAGCGACGCGCGGGCGCACAGGCGCTCGCGAGGACGAGGGGCGCGTACCACGTCTGCCGGCGCCCGACAAACGCCGGCGCAGGAAGAACGGCCCGGGCCGCGTGCGGCCCGGGCCGGTGGAGAGCGCTTCGGGGTGCCGGAGGTGGCGGACCTCCGATCACTTCATTTTGCACACGTTCATCGAGCTGGCGAGGCCGCCGGTGTAGTTCGCCTCACCCCCGCCGCGCGCGCCGCCGGTGAGGAACATCTTGTAGTTCTCCGGCGTCCCGGCGTTATCGGAATTCTTGCAGATTTCGAGGACGGAAACGGAAGGTACGGGCGCGCGGCTACTGGCCGAGCACCCGGACGAGGAGGTCGGCGAGCGGAAGCACGCGGTCGGCGCACCCCTGCTCGGCGAGCGCGGCGGCGAAGGCGGCGGGCGCGTCGTCGTCGCCGGGGACGAGCGCGACGATCGGCGGCGGGTCGCAGGCGGCGAGGCGGGCGACCAGCGCATAGCCCGCCCGTCCGGCGAGGGCCAGGTCGATCACCACGATCTCCGGCCGGTGCGTGTCGAGCAGCTCGACGGCGCGCGCGCCGTCCCACGCCATGGCGACCGACATGCCCTCACGCACCAGCGCCTGGCGGAGGCTGATGAGCGCATCGGCGTCGGCCCCGGCGGCGAGGACGCGCGCGTTGCGCGCGGCGTGGCGCCGGAAGGTCGCGAGCACCGCGTCGGGATCGACCGGCCGGGCCACGGGCTCCACCGGGCCGAGGGGCAGCGCGCGACCCGCGCCCGGCGTGGCGAGGCAGCCCCAGATGCGCGCGCTCGAACCCGCCTCGCGCAGCGTGGCGAGCGCGGCGAGCGCGCCGCGCGCGGCCAGGTTGACGACGACGCACGTGAGCGGCGTCCCGCCGAGGGACTCGAGCGCAGCGTCCCCGGCCCGCATCACCGTCACCTGCCGTCCCTCGCCCGCAGCGGCCGCCCACGCGGGGTCGTCGTCCACGACCACGACGTGCGCCGGCCCGAGCCCGGGCTGGCGCTGCGCGGTGGCCGCCGCGACGGGAGCCGCCACCGGCGCCGCGCCCGTCACGCGGCGCGCCGCCTCGCGCACCAGCGCCTCCTCGAGGCGGGCATGAGCCGCGTCCGCGGCCGCCTCCTCCGCGGCAAAGTAGTCGCGCTCGGCCTGCACCGCGGCCAGCGCCATGCTCAGGCGGTCGCGCTCGGCGGCGATGCCCTCGAGCCGCGCGATCTCGTCGCGCGCACGCTGCCGCTCGTCCTCCAGCGCGCGCCGCGCCGCCTCGGCGTCCGCGTTCGCCGCCGCGCGCGCATCCTCCGCCGCGCGCGCCGTGGCCAGGGCGCGTTGGAGGTCGGCCTCGGTCGCCGCGGCGGCGCGCTCGGTCGCGGCCCGCAGCTCCTCCTGCGCCCGCTGCTCGCCCACGGCGGCCTCGTGCAGCTCGGCCGCCAGCAGGTCGCGCTCGCGCTCCCACTCGCCCACCTGCGCGGACCCGTTTGCCGCCGCGGCCTCGGCCTCCGCGAGGCGCGTGCGGAGCTGCTCGAGCTGCGCCGCGCGCTCGGCCGCATCGGCCTGCCGTTGCTCGCGTAGCGCGCCGATCTGGCGCTCCAGCTCGGCCACCTGGGTGCGCGCCTCCACGTCACGGAGGCGAGCCTCCTCCAGCCCCTGCTCGAGGCGCCGGCGCTCGGCGAGCAGCGTGCCCGCGCCCTCGCGCAGCTTCGCGATCTCGTCGCGTGCGCGTTGCTTCTCGTCCTCGAGCGCCTCGACCGCGGCCTCGGCGCGGGCGAGCGCGGCGCGGGCGCCCTCGGCCTCCGCGTCCGCGGCGGCGCGCGCCTGGTCCGCCGCCCGCGCGGCGGCGAGCGCACGCTGGAGGTCGTCCTCGTGCTCCGCCCGCGAGCGCTCGCCGGCGGCATGCTGCCCCTCCTCGACGCGCGGCGCGCGCTCGTGTGCGGCGGCCAGCTGGTCCCGCTCGCGCTCGTACGCCTTCACCCGCTCGCGCTCGCGGGCGGCCGCGGCTTCGGCCTCCGCGAGCCGCGCCATCAGGCGCGCGATCTCGGCCGCGTGCTCCGCGCCGTGCGTCTCGTCCACCACGGCCTCGGCCCGCGCCCGCTCGGCGCGCTCGGCCGCCGCCGCCTCGAGCGCCGCCGCCAAGCGCGCCCGCTCCCGCTCCGCCTCGGCCAACGAGGTCACCAGCGTCTGCACCCGGGAAGCCTCGCTCTTGTCGCGCTCCGCTGCGGCGGGGCGGACGAGCGCGGGCGGCGGGGTGGCGGGCGGCGCCGCCGTCGCCGCGCGCCGGCGGGCGGCCTCGATCATGCGCGCCAGCTCGCGCAGCGGCTCGGAGAGCGGGCCGATCTGCTGCTCGGTGATCCGGTGCGGGGCGACCGCGACCAGGACGATGCTCGCGACCGGTGTCGCGCCGGCGTAGAGCGGCACGCAGGCGACGGTGGTGACGGAGCCGGCCGCCTCGACCAGCGGCGGCACGTAGCGGTTCTTGGCCGCGCTCTCGATCAGGTAGACGCGGCGGTTGAGCAGGCTGTGGAGCGGCATGTCCCACCCGGCCATGCCGCCGCGGCGCACCTGGCGCAGCCGCTTGCAGCCCTCGTCCGAGAGCCCCACCTCCGCGGCCAGGCGGAGGAGCTCGTTGCGCTGGTCGAAGAGGCAGAGGGCGCCGGCGCTGGCGTGGCTCGCCTCGAGCACGGCGGCGAGCGCGGGCTCGAGCATGTCCTCGGGCGCGGCGGCGCCGGCGGCGATCTCGCCGAGCTGCTCGGCGAGGCGGGTGACCGCCAGGTCCACGATCGGCCGAGGGCCGGCCGGGCCGCCACGGCCCTGAGGCCTGGGGGCGCTCTCCACGCTACGTCCTTCGCTCCGACCCGCGCACCATCGTCCGAAACCGCCCCCGGCGGGCAAACCGCTGCCGCCGCGGTCCTCCCTGCATCTGTCGGACGGAATGACCGGCTACTTGAGCCGGCCCGGGGCCTCCTAGCGCCGCTGCGGCAGCGTGTACACGTTCTGCGACCGCCCCGCCGGCGGCGCCTCGCTGTGCCCGAGCACGTCGGCGAGCAGACGGTCGCGCGGCACGAGCCCGCTCGCGGGGGCGCCACGCGCCAGCGCGGCCGCGAAGCCGGCCCCGGTGTCGTCCCCGTCGCCGTAGACGAGCACGACGCTCGGCACCGGGGTCGCGCCGGCCAGGCGGACGACCAGCTCGTAGCCGTTGCGCGGAGGCAGCTCGAGATCGAGCACCACCACCTCGGGGCGGATCGCGTCGAACAGATCGACCGCCTGCTTCGCATCCCAGGCCATCGACACCGACAGCCCCTGGCGCGTGAGGGC
>Ga0209159_1002212_pt1 | contig 13817 bp, 14 predicted proteins | sample GraSoiAngelo_144_FD_185901 | JGI IMG/M metagenome (GOLD analysis project Ga0209159, IMG submission 185901) | Grasslands soil microbial communities from the Angelo Coastal Reserve, California, USA - 14_1009_02_40cm (SPAdes) (version 2) | ecosystem: Environmental > Terrestrial > Soil > Grasslands ...
GTTCGAACTAAGGTGTTTCCCTATATTCGTCCTGGTTTCTCGATGGATGAGGAACCGCGAGCAAAGCTTTCCCGGGGCGCGAGCGAGAATGGGTTTGCAACAAACAGGCATGTGTTTTCTCAACCCCGAGAGGGCAACTGGGGCCCGGGAAAATGCCTCCCGTCACCGGCCAAAGAATAAGTCATGTTTTTTTAACGAGTTGCGAGAACCGAGCAAGGCTGGAGCCAGCCACGTGAGGAGTTCCCCTCGTGGCAGCTGAATTGCCGGGGTTTCTATTGTCTACGGGTTTCACCGGGACTTTTGTGGCGGTAGCCTACGAAGACTGAGGTTTTTGTCCCCAACTCCTTCACGTCCGGTTGTGGCGGAGTGTGTCGCCGTGATTCGCTCAAACATGCACAGCAAAACATTCTCGACCAGTTCGAAATCCGCCAAAATGGGTGCTGATCCTTTCTCCACAATGTTTAGATTTTATCTCCTTTCTTCGATGGCCTCAGGGGTTCACCTTTCTGAGATTTCGAGCTTTCACCGGATTGTGAAGTGATCTCTTGTTTGATAGAAACCATCACGGGCCGCGTTTCGCAGGCCGTCCTCGAGGAGAGACCCTTGGTGAAAGGATTGAGCGATTTCCCGCAAAGTGTATCGAAGGAATTTGGCCAGCTCCGTTGGTTTGCGCTTCAAGTCCAGTCGCGACGAGAAGCCACGGTTGCCGCTCATCTCGGGGGGCAAGGCTTGGAGTGTTTTCTTCCTCTCTATAAGAGCATCCGCCGCTGGTCAGATCGGAAAAAGGAGCTCGAACAACCGCTGTTCCCAGGCTACCTATTCTGCCGGTTTGATTTCGAAAATCGCCGTCCGGTAGTCGTTGCACCAGGTGTGCAGCGGATCGTAGGAAGCAGACGGGCGCCCGTACCGGTGGAAGAAAGTGAACTCGAAGGAATCCGCCAGGCCGTTTCATCGGGATTGTTAAGCCAGCCCTGGCCGTACCTTCAAATCGGCGAACGCGTTCGAGTGAATCACGGAAGCCTGAAAGATTTGGAAGGAATTCTGGTGAATTTCAAAGGAAGCCATCGCGTCGTTTTGTCGGTGACTCTCCTGCAGCGCTCCGTGGCCATGGAGATCGATCTCGCCTGGGTTACGCCGGTGTGCGAAGCGAAAGTGTCCATACCATCGAGAGTGTTCAATGCCGAGCGACCACAGCCACAGTTCTAGACAGTCGAAGGACGGTAGACAAGAAGTCGCGATACACCTTCAAGAAAAAGCGATGCACCCTCAGCAAAAGGAAAAGACGGAAACTATGGCGCTATTTCAAGCAGCGGTCCAGCGGGAACCGAAGCGGCCGAATCGGACGGTGCGCGTGTCCGATCGTCATGCGCGAGAGGCCTCGGAGCGAACCATCCTGGCCGAGGATGAATTTATGTACATGCTGTATATGGAACGCCGGCGTGCAGAGCGCGCGCAAAAACGCTACGTAGTGATGCTTGTGGATGTGAAAGAAGCAATCGGGGACCGCGAGGAGGGTTCCACGTTAAGGAAGATCACCGAGACGCTCTACAAAATCACACGCGAGACCGACATTATCGGCTGGTATCGTGAAGACAGTCTCATCGGAGTGATCGGCACGGAGATTGGGCAAGCGAGCTCCGCGGAGATCCGGGAGAAACTTTCCGAGAAGTACCGCAAGGGTTTCCTTGAGGCTTTGGGGCCGAAAAAATCATCGCGAATCTTCGTGTCCTTCCATTTCTTCCCGGAGGAAGGAGAAAACGGGGATTCCGCCGATTCCGCGAACATCACCCTCTATCCCGACCTGGTGAGAAAGGAAACTTCGCGGAGACTGGCACTGGGCCTCAAGCGCGCCATCGATATCGTCGGAAGCGCTTTCGCTCTGCTCCTGCTTTCGCCGTTGTTTGGACTGATCGCGCTCCTGATCAAGGCAACCTCCAAGGGCCCGGTGCTCTTCCGCCAGGAGCGTCGGGGCCAGTACGGCAAGAAATTCACTGTGCTGAAGTTCCGCTCCATGCGCACCAATTGCGACAGCCGCATCCACCAGGAATACGTCGGCCGGTTCATTGCCGGACAGGTTCGCGCTGACGGAAAGAACGGAGAGCAGCCGGTTTTCAAAATACAGAAAGATCCGCGCGTCACTTGGGTCGGCGCAATCCTCCGGAAGACCAGTTTCGATGAACTGCCGCAATTCTGGAATGTGCTGGTCGGCGAAATGTCGCTGGTGGGCCCCCGCCCTCCCGTGGAATATGAGTTCAAAGCTTACGGCATGTGGCATCGCCGCCGGGTGATGGAAATCAAGCCGGGGATCACCGGGTTATGGCAGGTCGAAGGGCGCAGCCGGATACGCTTTGATGACATGGTTCGGCTGGATCTGAAGTATGCGCGAGTCTGGTCCATCTGGCTGGATCTAAAGATTCTTTTTCGAACCCCTGCAGCGGTCCTTTCTGGCGATGGTGCGCATTAGATAGCGGTCGCAGGTCGCAGCTTCGAGGAACGTCTTTGTTCCATCTTTGCTGTCCGGCTGTGACTCTTTGGACGCGAGTGTCGCCAGGATTCCCACCCTCCACGAGAAGTCTCTACAGGTCAGATAACCCGAAGTTCGGATCGTATCCCCGATAACGGAGGCAAAGGAGACCCGATGTTACGCGTTGGTGTGATTGGTTATGGTTATTGGGGGCCGAACATTGTTCGCAACTTCCACACGAACGAAGGTGCGGAAGTGGTTCTGGTCGCGGACAAGAGCGCCAACGTGGAGGCGCGACTCAAAAAGGCTCATCCGTCAATACCGTTCACGACTGACGCCATGGAAATTCTGAAGTCGCCGAGGATTGACGCGGTGGCCGTGGTGACGCCGGTGTGGACACATTTCGAACTGGCAAAGGCGGCCCTTGAGAACGGTAAGCACGTCTTTGTCGAAAAGCCGTTCACGTGCAGCGTCGAGCAGGCCGAGGAACTGATCGAGTTAGCCGATCGCAAGAATTTGCAAATTATGGTGGACCACACCTTCCTCTTCACCGGGGCGGTGAAAAAGATTCGCCAATTGGTGGATGAAGGGGCGCTCGGGGATCTCTACTATTACGATTCGCTCCGCGTAAACTTGGGGCTGTTCCAGCACGATGTGAACGTCATCTGGGATCTGGCACCCCACGATCTGTCGATCATGGACTACGTGATTCAGGAAAAGCCCGAGCTGGTGGTGGCCACAGGGGAGAAGCACCTGAACGGCGTCGAGGATGTGGCGTTCATCACCGTTTACTTCCCCAAACGAATCATCGCCCACATCAATGTGAATTGGCTCTCGCCCGTGAAGGTGCGCACCACCTTGATCGGAGGCGAGAAAAAGATGCTGGTGTGGAACGACCTCGAGGCCGACGAAAAAATCAAGTTATACGACAAAGGCGTCAGCATGTCGACCCACCCAAGCAACCTGCATCAGCTGCTTGTGAGTTACCGTTCGGGCGACATGTGGGCCCCGCAGGTGGAGCAGATTGAGGCGCTGCGCGCGGAAACCGCCTATTTTTTGAAATGCATCGAAGAAAACAAAAAGCCGTTCAACGACGGGGCCGCCGGCCTGCGAGTGGTGCGGATTCTCGAAGCCGCCGAGAAATCCGTCCGCAATCGTGGAGAGGCGCTGGCGCTGTGAGCGAGTTCGTTTCGATCGCCCCGACCGTCAAGCTCGGAAAAGACGTAAAGCTCTCCAAATTCATTAACCTCTACGGTTGTGAAATTGGCGACGAAACCAAAATCGGGGCCTTCGTCGAGATTCAGAAGAATGCGCGGGTCGGGCGCCGCTGCAAGATTTCCAGCCACACGTTCATCTGCGAGGGCGTGGACATTGAGGACAACGTGTTCGTTGGTCATTCGGTGACCTTTATCAATGATTTCTATCCCCGGGCCACCACCTCGAACGGCGAATTGAAATCAGAAGCCGACTGGAAGGTCGAAAAAACGCTGGTCAAGAAGGGTGCTTCGATCGGCTCGGGCGCCACGATTTTGAGTCGCGTCACCATTGGTGAGAACGCGATTGTCGGCGCGGGAAGCGTGGTTACGAAAGATGTTCCGGCAAACGCCATTGTTGCCGGAAATCCCGCCAAATTCTTACGTTTCATTCCACAGGAGAAGAAATAACGCCCATGACGCACACCGCAAGAATCCCCTTACTCGATCTGGTTACGCCGCACCAGGAGCTGGAAAGCGAATTGCTGGCGGTTGCCAAGAAAGCCTTCGCTACCGCGGGTTTCATCGGTGGACCGATGGTCGACGAGTTTGAGCGCGAATTTGCGGCATTTTGCAATACCAAATACTGCGTTGGAGTCAACAGCGGCACCGATGCACTGCGCTTCGCTTTCCTGGCCGCGGGAGTCGCCCCGGGAGACATCGTCGTCACCGTCCCCCACACGTTTATCGCCACGACCGAAGCGATTTCGCAGGCCGGGGCACGCATTGCCTTCGTGGACATCGACGAAGAGACTTACACCATGGCTCCGGAGAAACTCCGCGACTACCTCGAAAACGCTTGTGACTTTGATCAATGGCGCGGAAAGTTGATTGACCGGGCGTCCCGGGGTGTCGTCTCGGCAGTGGTTCCCGTGCATCTCTACGGCCAGACCGCAGACATGGATCCCATTCTAGAACTTGCCAAGAAGTATAACTTGGTGGTCATCGAAGACGCCTGCCAAGCACACGGCGCGGAATACTTTTCAAAGAACGATGGAGTTTGGAAGAAGGCCGGTTCGATGGGCCACGCCGCCGCTTTCAGTTTCTATCCCGGCAAAAACCTGGGCGCATGTGGTGAGGCCGGCGCGGTAACCACCAACGATGAGGCCATGGCGAAGAAACTAAGGATCATCCGGGACCACGGGCAATCCAAGAAGTACTACCATGACATGGAGGGTTATAACGGTCGGCTCGATGCCGTCCAGGCAGGGTGGCTCACCGTAAAACTGCGCCACCTCGGCGCCTGGAATGAAGCGCGGCGCTCCCTGGCACATCGTTATCACCAACTTTTTGCGGAAGCCAATGGCAGCGTCGTCACGCCGCGCGAAGCGACCTGGACCCGCGGGGTCTACCATCTCTATGTGGTGCGCGTGCAGGACCGAGAAGCGCTCCAGTCGCATCTTGCGGCCGCGGGCATCGGAACCGGCATCCACTATCCGATTCCCGTTCACCAGCAGAAGGCTTACCAGCATCTTTGGTATAAGGCTGGCGATTTTCCCGTCACCGAACGCGTGGCACGGGAGATTGTTTCGCTGCCCATGTACCCGCAGCTCCTCCCGAGCCAGCAGGACGAAGTGGCGCGCAAGGTAAAAGAGTTCGTCGGCGCAAAAGCGGCTGCGGCGCGCTAGCGGCCCCGAGCGTGACGGTCATTCTTCTCTGCCAGTGTTTGTGGCGTATTCCCTGATCTCATCGTGCCTGCAATTCGGAATCGCAAACCGAGACAGCGTCCCATGCCTCGCTTTGACCGGCTGACCACCCTGTACCTTTCTTTACCTCTGACCCGCCTGGTGGGCCCGAGACAACGGACTCGCGTGCCCATTCTGATGTATCACAGCATTTCCGAACATCTGTTCGGAATGTACCATCCCTACTACCACCTCAACACATCCCCGGAAGTGTTCTCCGAGCAAATGCGGTGGCTTCGGCACGCCGGATACCGCTCGCTGGACCTTGCCGAAGCCTGGGCTAGCCTGGAGTCGGGCGCGGACCTTACGGGCAAAGTAGTCATTACCTTCGATGATGGCTATCGCGACTTCTATACCGATGCCATGGACGTTCTGAAGCAGTGCGGGTTTACCGCGACCATATTTCTGGCAACGGGTCGCATTCAAAATACTCCCGCACGCATAGAGGGTGTGGACTATCTGACTTGGAGCGAAGTGCGTGAATTGCACGCCGAAGGCATGCGCTTTGGTTCCCACACCGTGACCCATCCGGACTTGCGGTCGCTCGGCCCCGAGCAGATCGATTATGAGCTCGCATGTTCAAAAGAAATCATCGAGCAAAACCTAGGTACTTCTGTCAAATGGTTTTCCTACCCCCACGCATTTCCTGAAGAGGATCGTGGCTTCACCCGCTTCCTTGCGGATCTATTGGAGAATCAGGGCTTCGAGAACGGTGTTTCCACGATCATTGGGCGTGCCGGGCGAAAGAACCACAAGCTCTTCTTGCCGCGCTTGCCCGTGAACAACTGGGACGATCCATCGTTGCTTCGCGCGAAGCTCCACGGTGGATATGATTGGCTGCATGGGCCACAGCTGCTGAAGAAGTGGACCTTTCACAACGCGACGCTGATGCAACGCGAAATCTAGGTCGAACCAAAGATGTGGAATGGGGCCACCTTATCTTTGGGAAGGAAGTATTCATGAAAATGGCTACAGAACCCGCAAGTACGGCGAAAAAGAGAGTGTGGATCGATCTCGACAACTCTCCGCACGTCCCCTTTTTCATTCCCATCACGCGGGAACTCGAAGCGCGTGGCTATGATGTCATCCTGACCGCCCGCGATGCTTATCAGGTTTCTGACCTTGTGGAGTTTTTTGGTTTGCGTTGCGAAAAGATCGGGCGGCACTTTGGGAAGAACAAATTTCTCAAGGTGCTGGGAGTCTGCTCAAGGGCTCTTCATTTAATGCCTTTCCTGATCAAGAAGCGGCCAAACTTGGCTCTTTCGCATGGATCGCGAGCGCAAATGCTTGCTTCTTCTCTGTTGGGAATCTCCAGTGTGGTGATTTACGACTACGAGTATGCGCAAAAAGTGGTCTGGTTTCGGCCGGGCTGGGTGATCGTTCCCGACGTCATTCCCGACCAGACCATTGGCCTTAAAAAGGACCACGTCTTAAAGTATTGCGGCATCAAAGAGGATGTCTACGTACCCTCCTTCAAGCCCGACCCGGCCGTGAGAAGAAAACTGGGGTTAACCGAAAAGGACCTGGTCGTGACAGTTCGGCCGCCAGCCGATGAAGCGCATTATCACCGACCGGAAAGCGACGAGCTCTTTCATGCCGCGGTCACCTACTTGGCCGCTCAGCCGGATGCGAGAATGGTACTCTTGCCAAGAAATTCTCGTCAGGAGGCCCATGTCCGCCAGTTGTGGCCGGAGTTGCTCTCTACGGGGAAAATGGTTATTCCGGATCATGTCCTTGACGGGCTAAATCTTATATGGTTTTCTGATCTGGTGGTCAGCGGCGGGGGCACTATGAATCGCGAGGCTGCCGCGCTGGGAGTTCCCGTCTATAGCATCTTCCGAGGCAAGACGGGAGCTGTGGATCGCTATCTGGCGGAACAGGGGCGGCTTACTCTGCTTACCAGCTTCGATGACCTCCGATCGAAAATGGTTTTGGCCCGCCGAAATACTCTTGCTCAGCCCCAAAATGGCCATCGCCCCGCCTTAGGAACGATTGTGGATTACGTTGTCGCGATTCTGGAATCGAAAAACCCCGTGCCGAGCCAGGCATCCTTGACAGCAAGGAATCTGCATTCTGGTCAATGAAAGACATCTCTAGCGCGGGCCGGGGGCAGTGCCGGTTACGCGGCATCCGGCCGCATCCATCGTTCTCTTCTCCAGCAAAATGGCGATTGTGACAGGAGTTGGGGCATGTTGAATCTCCCTACCTACATTCTCATCACCCCGGCACGGAACGAAGCACAGTTCATCGAATTGGCCATCAAGTCCGTCATCGCTCAGACCGTCCGACCGCTCAAATGGATCATCGTGAGCGACGGTTCAACCGATGGCACGGACGAAATGGTAGGTAGGTATGCGGCTGACAACCAATGGATTGAACTGCTCCGCATGCCCGAGCGTCGCGAACGGCACTTCGCTGGAAAAGTGCACGCTTTCAACGCTGGCTACTTGCGCGTAAAGGCCCTGCCATTTGACGTGATCGGTAACTTGGATGGTGACGTGTCGTTTGATGATCGAGACTACTTTGCGTTTCTAATGAACAAGTTTGCCGAGAATGCCAGGTTGGGAGTGGCGGGCACTCCTTATCAGGAGAAAGGCGGGGCGCGCAGTCGCTTTAAGAGCCCCGAACATGTCTCGGGAGCCTGCCAGATGTTCCGGCGCGAATGTTTTGAAGATATCGGAGGTTACGCGCCCATAAGAACCGGGGGGATTGATCTGATCGCGTTTCTGAGCGCACAGGCTAAGGGGTGGGAAACGAGGACCTTTGAGGAAAAGATCTGCCTGCATCATCGAAAAGGGGGGAGTGGACAAAACGCGGGCACTTTTCGGAGACTATTGCAATTGGGAAAGGTGGATTATCTTCATGGTAGCCATCCTGGATTTGAAGTTTTTCGATGCATTTATCGCATGAAGAATAAACCCTATCTGATTGGGGGGGGGCTCATGCTGGTTGCGTATTTCTGGGCCATGCTCCATGGCATTGAACGAACTGTGCCTGAGGAGCTCGTCGAGCTTCGGCGCAGCGATCAATTACAACGATTGAAGAACGCGCTCCTGCATCCGCTGAGGCACGGTGATTGACGCGCTCCTCGGGAGGGCCCCATTCTGACCGTGGACTGTTTCTGCTTGCGGAGATGCGGTCCCTTCCTTCGTACCAGAATTCCCATGAGCCTGCGCTCCAGTCACAGGCTTCCGGTTTTACTGGCGAGATGACCCGCACAACGAAACATATCAGTGTGTGTATTTGTACCTACAAGCGTCCGCAGTTGCTCAAGCGCTTGCTCGGAGAACTCCAAGTTCTCGAGACCGGTGGGTTGTTCACATTTTCGATAGTCGTTGCAGACAACGATCAGGGGGAGTCGGCCAAGGGAGTGGTGTCGGACTTTATGGCCGCATCGTCTATCCCGATCAGATACTGCGTGGAGCCTCGGCAGAATATTGCCCTGACGCGAAACACGGCCATTGAACACGCCCAAGGAGACTTTATCGCCTTCCTTGACGACGACGAATTCCCGACCAAGAACTGGCTACTGACTTTGTTCCAGACCTGTAAGGAATATCAAGTGGACGGCGCCCTCGGACCAGTGAAGCCGCACTTCGACGTTGCGCCGCCGCCGTGGGTAGTTAAGGGGAAGTTCTACGAACGTCCAACCTATCCGACGGGGTTGCTCATCGACGGAGCGAAGGGACGCACCGGCAACGTGCTGCTGAAGAGAGAAATTTTCGAGACGGGCACCCAACCGTTCAAACCAGAATTTCTATCGGGAGAGGACCAGGATTTTTTCAGAAGAATGATCGAAAAGGGGCACAGGTTCACCTGGTGCAATGAGGCGGTGGCCTACGAGGTTGTTCCCCCAGTACGTTGGAAACGCACTTTCATGTTAAGGAGGGCGCTGCTCCAGGGGGCGGCCTCCAAGCTCAGGCCAACCTTCGGGGCCCGCGACATTCTGAGATCGACGATAGCGATTCCGGCTTATACATTTGTTCTTCCCTTTGCGTTCGTTTTGGGGCATCACCGATTTATGACCCTATTGATCAAGCTTTCTAATCATTTCGGCACGCTACTCGCGGTTGCGGGGATTCGTCCGATCAAGGAACCCTACGTCACTGGCTAGCTCGACAGACATGTGTAGTGCGCAAGAAGACGGTCTCATCATCGGCCCGGACGATCTCATCTTGATCACCGGCGCAACCGGGTTTATTGGGCTCCGAGTTGTGGAGAATTTGCTTGATCGTGGATTCCGCAAGTTGCGCTGCTTCGCTAGGCCTTCGAGCGACGCAGCTCGACTCGAAGCTGTCGCCAAACGGCACCACCAGGCCCAAGTAGATGTGCTCACCGGCAATCTTCTGTCGCCCGAAGATTGCAACGCGGCGGCAAAAGATGCAGCCGTCATTTTTCATCTGGCCGCGGGAACAGGCCAAAAGTCCTTCCCGGATGCATTCATGAATTCGGTTGTCACCACGCGCAATCTTCTCGAAGCCGCGGCAGCAGTGTTTGCGGAGATTTGTGAGTGTCAGCTCGTTTGCGGTTTATTCGAATACGCAAAAACCTAAGCGCAGGCTGTTAGATGAATCGTGCCCGGTTGAGGCGCGCCCCGAGCTCCGGGGCGAAGCTTATTGCTTCGCGAAAGTCAAACAAGATGAAATCGTCTCGGAGTACGGTAAGAGGTTCGGGACCCCGTACGTCATCGTCAGGCCCGGCTATGTTTATGGCCCCGGCAAGCCGGCCATCACCAGTAGGGTGGGGATCGACACGTTTGGCATATTTCTGCATTTGGGCGGCTCAAACAAAATACCCTTCACCTACGTCGACAATTGTGCCGAAGCGATTGCACTTGCCGGATTGAAGAAGGGGGTCGATCGCGAAGTGCTCAATGTGGTGGACGACGACCTGCCTTCCAGCCGTCAATTCTTGCGTCTCTACAAACGGAATGTCAGGCGTTTCAGATCACTCTATGTTCCTCACTTTTTGTCTTACTTGCTATGCTACCTGTGGGAGAAATACTCGGGGTGGTCCGAGGGGCAGTTGGAGCCCGTCTTTAATCGCAAGAGATGGCACGCCCATTGGAAGAAGACGGGCTACAGCAACGACAAATTGAAGGCCCGGCTAGGCTGGATGCCAAGGGTATCTATGGCGGAGGGCTTCAAACGCTATTTCGAAAGCTGCCGGGACGGAAAACGGAATGCTTAAAATCGCCATTGTGGGCTGCGGTAAGATCGCAGATGCCCATGCGTCTCAGATCCAGAGGATCAAGGGCTGCGAGATCGTCGGGGTGTGTGACCGGGAGCCGCTGATGGCCAGGCAGTTGTACGAAAGGTTTCCGGTCAAACAGTATTTTGGAGACTTGACGGAACTTCTCGGTGAGGCCAAGCCAGACGTGGTGCACATCACCACGCCACCTAAAAGCCACTTCGAGATTGCGCAGCTTTGCCTGGAGCGGGGATGCCACGTCTATGTAGAGAAGCCGTTCACGCTTTACGAGGAGGAGGCTCGAAGACTGATTGCGCTCGCGAACGAAAGAAAGCTAAAGATAACCGCGGGCCATGATGATCAATTCACGCATGCAGCGCGACGAATGCGTACGCTGGTCCAAAACGGTTTTCTAGGCGGCGCCCCCGTGCATATGGAGAGTTATTATTGCTATGAGCTTGAACGAAGTTACGCCGCAGCACTTCTCGGCGACAAGCAGCATTGGGTCCGCAGGTTGCCAGGGAAATTGTTGCAGAATGTTATCAGCCACGGGATAGCCAGGATTGCAGAGTACCTGACCAGCGAGTCGCTCGAGGTGATTGCGCATGGGTTTACAAGCCCGCTTCTCAAGAGCCTGGGCGAAAGCGAAATTATCGATGAATTGCGAGTCATCATTTGTGAAAAGGAGGGAACCACGGCCTATTTCACTTTCTCATCACAAATGCGTCCCGCGCTGCACCAATTTCGCGTCTTTGGCAAGGAAAACGGTGTGGTTCTCGATCGGGACCACGAGACAGTGATCAAGCTTCGCGGGAAAAGATTCAAAAGCTACCTCGAGAAATTCCTTCCCCCGGCTGTATTCTCCAAGCAGTATATTGAAAATTTGGTTAGCAACGTGCGAGCCTTCCTGGCAAAGGACTTCCAGAGTAAGTCGGGCATGAAATATTTGATTGAAGGTTTCTATCGTTCGATTGTTGAAGACGGCCCGTTGCCCATCCCATACCGGGAAATCCTTTTGACCGCGAGAATCATGGACGCCATTTTTGAGCAACTCAATGCCAGACAGTTGCCTCCGCGGGCTCTTCCGGCTGTCTCTATCGGAAGTGCAGAGGAGTTGCGGCACGAGAGCGCAGCGGTGCACCCGCTTGGTAGTCGGCCAATTCGCGCGGTTGAGGGTAAAGCTCGCGTGGTCCACTTGTTGGAGGATATCTCGGGGGGCGAGTAGGGGGCCATTTATGATTTCCGTTTGCGGCAGGGACATTCAGATCAAGGGACGGCTGTTGCGTATCGCTCGCCTCGACGCCGACAAGTATCAGTTTATGGACGATCCAGAGCCAATGCTGAACAGCCTGAAGCAGTGCGGAGTCAGGATCGATCTGTTCACCTTCACGCAGAGATTGCCGGAAACGTCGCGGAAATATGCTTATCCCATGGAATGGGACAACCTGGCGGTGCTGCCGGTCTCTACCTTCGACCACTGGTGGACACATCAGATTAGGTTCAAAGCCCGGAACAAAGCGAAACAAGCCGAGAAGAGGGGGGTAACGTTCCGGGAAGTGCCTTTCGATAAAGCTCTTGTCGAGGGAATCTGGAAGATCTACAACGAGTGCCCCGTGCGCCAGGGAAAACCGTTCCGTCACTTCGGAAAGGACTTGGAGACGGTGCATAAGGAGGAGGCTACCTACCTGGACAGCAGCATCTTTATCGGGGCTTTTCTGGGCGACAGTCTGATTGGTTTCGTCAAGCTGGTTTCGGATGAAACAGGAACGCAGGCCGGCCTGATGAACATTGTCTCCATGATCCAGCACCGAGACAAGGCTCCCACAAATGCCCTGGTGGCCCAGGCGGTCCGCAGCTGTGCCGAGCGCGGGATCCCGTATCTCGTGTATTCGAGTTTCGCATATGGAAAAAAGCAGAAGGATAGCCTCAGCGATTTTAAGGAAGCCAACGGCTTCGAGCGGGTCGACCTGCCTCGCTACTACGTTCCTTTGACCCGAGTAGGCTCGGCCGCCTTACGGCTCGGCCTGCACCATCGGTTTGTTGATCGTCTCCCTGAACCGGTAGCCGCCAAGGTTAGAGAATTTCGCAACGCCTGGTACAACCGCAAGTTCCAAGCGGTGACGTAATCCACCTAGGAAAAAAGAGACCATGCCGGGAATCGTTGGTCTGGTGACCAAAATGCCGCGGGAATGGGCCGAGCCGCAACTGTTGCGGATGGTCGAAGCCCTTCGCCACGAGGCTTTCTATCGCGTCGGAACTTGGATCGATGAGGCCTCCGGAATTTACGTTGGGTGGATCGTGCGGGAGAACTCCTTCGCCGACGGTATGCCGCTCTCGAATGAACGAGGAGATGTCGTTCTGGTCTTCTCCGGGGAAGAATTCCCTGAACCGGGGACCGCTGCTCGCCTCAAGCAGCGCGGTCATGCCTTGGCGACGGAGGGCCCCTCCTATCTTGTCCACCTCTATGAGGAAGACCCCGCTTTTCCCGCGGGCCTGAACGGAAGGTTTCATGGCCTGCTCTCGGACCGCACACGCGGAACCATCACCCTCTTCAATGACCGCTACGGGATGCACCGCATCTATTATCACCAGGCGAAAGAAGCCTTTTATTTCGCCGCGGAAGCCAAGGCCATCCTGGCCGTGCGTCCGGAACTCAGGAAGGCGGCGCCTCAGGGACTCGTGGAGTTCGTCGTCTGCGGCTCGGTCCTCGAGAACCGCACGCTCTTCGAGGGCATCCATGTGCTGCCCGGCCGCGCGAATGGGAGGACCAATCTCCCCTGGACGCGGAGTCCTTCTACCAAGAAATCCGAAAGTCCTTCGCGCGAAACCTCCCGCGGTACTTCAGTGGTCGCGAACGCATCGGGATGTCTCTCACCGGAGGATTGGACAGCCGGATGGTTATGGCCTGGCATAGGCCCGCCCGCGGATCCCTCCCCTGCCATACTTTTGGGGGGATGTTTCACGACTCCCAGGACGTCCTGCTTGCGCGAAAAGTAGCGCGCGCTTGTGGACAGGTCCACGAGGTCATTCGAGTCGGCCAAGAGTTCCTCGCGCGCTTTCCTCACTATGCTGAGCGGACCGTATACCTGACCGATGGCTGTCTCAAAGTGGTCTATTCTCCCGACCTGTACATCAACGAAAGGATCCGCGAGTTCACCCCCGTGAGGATGACGGGAAACTACGGAAGCGAAGTGCTCCGTCGGGTCCGGGCGTTCAAGCCAGTAG
>Ga0209159_1002218_pt1 | contig 13801 bp, 11 predicted proteins | sample GraSoiAngelo_144_FD_185901 | JGI IMG/M metagenome (GOLD analysis project Ga0209159, IMG submission 185901) | Grasslands soil microbial communities from the Angelo Coastal Reserve, California, USA - 14_1009_02_40cm (SPAdes) (version 2) | ecosystem: Environmental > Terrestrial > Soil > Grasslands ...
CCAGCAAGGTCAGCCACAGCAGCAGCCGTTTCCTTGAGGCTGCCAATATAGTCCGGCTCCTTCTCTACCACCCGTTTCGGCATACTGTGCGCGGTGAGGAGCACCGGCACGCGCTTTCTTACTTCCGCCGGGAAACGCTTCAGGGCATGCTGTACGCGCACTGCCAGGGCCTGTAAAAAAGAGGGTTGAAGATGCCAGTCTCCCGCAATCTTCACTTCGAGATCTTTCCGCTGCAGTTGCGCAACAGCATCTTCCAGCGTGCGAACGTAGCCACCCATAATGATTGGCGAAAATTGCGGAGACATAATCACGCCAATCAAGCGGCTCACATCCGCCGTCACTTCCGGCAGCACATCGGCAATAAATGGTGGAGCAAAGCGCATCCCGGCCACAACATGGAACGACTGTAGACCCCGATTTATCGAGGGGCGAGCGAAGCTCGAACCTGCGGGGTGCTGGCGATTCAATTCCTCCTGCAGGGCCGCCGCTAGCTCACGGGTAATGCGCAGCAGCGGTGAGCCCCCAATCAGCTTGTAGCGGCGTCGAAATTCGGTTATCAGCTCTTCGTCAGCAGTTCGTCCCCCGCGTATATTTTTCAGATACGCTGGAATATCATCCAACGTGGCAGGCGAACCGTAGGTCATGAGCATGACGCCCACTTGTGTATTGCTTGTCATACTCATCTACTCTTTCTCCGTAGCCGGACGCCGCACGCCTTCGCGATAGTCCACGCGGGCGCTTGCCTCGTGTACAGCATCGACCAGCCGTCGCAACATATCTGAGGGCGTCGAAGCCGGCACGCCGTGTCCGAGGTTGAATATATGTCCGGGGCGATTGGCGGCCCGTCGCAGCACATCGTTCATGCCTTCCTCAATGACCTCCCAGGGAGCCAGCAGGCGCGTGGGGTCGAGGTTGCCCTGAATACCACGTTCATAGCCAATACGCGCCCAGGCCTCGTCAAGCTCAATACGCCAATCTACACTGATGATGTCGCCGCCTGCTTCGGCCATCAACTCTAACAGACTGGCCGTGCCGGTGCCAAAGTGAATCGATGGAGCGCCAGCGCACTTGACAGCCTCGAAGATGCGTTGAGAATAGGGCTGCACGTATTGCCGGTAGACGCTGGGGCCAAGGACGCCAACCCAGCTATCAAACAACTGCACAACGTCCACCCCGGCTTGAATCTGCGCGACCAGGTAGCGGGAAACCACCTCGGTCAGCTTATCCATCAATGCATGCCAGACCTCTGGCTGGCTAAACATCAATCCCTTGGCAATAGCATAATCGCGTGAAGGGCGACCCTCGATCAAGTAGCAGGCCAGCGTGAAGGGTGCCCCGGAGAAGCCGATAACGGCCTGTTTTCCGGCCAACTCGCGGCGCACAAGGCGAATCGCTTCCATCACATAAGGGGTAGACTCTTCAGCCAGTGGAGCACGCAAGGCCGCGACATCTTGCATTGTGCGCACGGGATTGTGAATGATGGGGCCAACATCCGGCTGGATCTCCAGGGAGATGCCCATACCCTCCAGCGGAAGCATAATGTCGGCGTAGAGTACAGCGCCATCTACGCCGAACTTTTCGACAGGCATCAGGGTCACCTGCGCGCAGAGTTCAGGCGTTTTTGCCATAGTCAGGATATCATAGCGTTTGCGTAACTCACGATATTCAGCAATGCAGCGACCCGCCTGCCGCATAAACCAGACCGGCGTGGCATCGGGCTGTCGATGGTGGCAGGCATCCAGAAAACGCGCCGCGCCACCCTGGGGGACAACTGCTAATTGTTGCTCAGTTTGCATATCTGTTCTTCTATCTATCCTATTCTTCTTTCAACCACCGGGCTACCAGTGGGGCAAAGTATGTAATGATCATGTCAGCGCCCGCCCGCTTCATGCCGGTCAGCGCCTCCATGGTCACCCTGCGCTCATCAAGCCATCCTTGTTGAGCGGCAGCTTTAATCATCGCGTACTCGCCACTGACGTTATAGGCCGCAATGGGGAGGTCACAGCGATTCCGTACCTGCTGAATCACGTCCAGGTAGGCCAGCGCAGGCTTCACCATCACAATATCGGCCCCCTCCGCAATATCAAGGTCAACCTCCCGCAGGGCTTCACGCACATTGGCTGGATCCATCTGGTAGGAGCGGCGGTCCCCAAACTGCGGTGCTGAACCTGCTGCCTCACGAAACGGGCCATAGAAGCCCGAAGCATACTTGGCAGAGTAGGCCATAATCGGCGTCGAACCGAACCCATGTTCATCCATCGTCCGACGAATAGCCCCAACGCGACCATCCATCATGTCTGACGGAGCCACAAGATCCGCTCCCGCCTCAACATGCGTAAGGGCCATCTGGGCAAGCAACTCTAGCGATTCGTCATTCTGCACTTCACCATCATGAACCATTCCGCAATGCCCATGGCTGGTATACTCGCATAAGCAGACATCCGTCATCACCACTATGCCTGACGCCTCTACCTTAATGACGCGAATAGCCTGCTGGATAATCCCCTGTGGATTATATGCCTGTGATCCAACTTCGTCCTTCTCATTGGGAATGCCAAAGAGCAATACCGCGGGAATCCCCAACTGCGCAATACGTTCTACTTCGCGACCAAGGTGCTCCAGCGGCCACTGCATAATCCCAGGCATAGAGGCAATTTCGCGAGGCTGGCTCAATCCCTCGGCAACAAAGAGGGGATAAATCAATTGCTCAACGGATAAACGAGTCTCACGTACCAGCCCACGCAGCCTTGCGTTTTGGCGCGTGCGCCTCAAGCGCACGGCAGGAAAATTAGCCATGTTAAGAAAGTCCTTTCTAACTCTGCTTGCTTTTTGTCGCACTTGTTGCACTTGTTGCACTTGTAACGCATGTAGCAGATGTGCTCTTCTATCAGAATATGAGGCAACAGCAGCCCCTCCAGATGCAAGCATTGTCAAAGGTAGTTCATTCTGGCTGGGGCAGAAACCAGTTTACAGAGAACGGGCTTGAAAGCCCCTGCTTTCCAAACGGGGGATGAAAAGCCCGCCGCCCGCAGGCGGAGAGTCCGCTCCCCAAGCCAAACCGCTTGACATTTCGCTTTGAGTGTTGTATTCTTGTTCTAGTTCTTGTGCACACTGACAACCCAATAGGGTTTCGCTGGGTTCCACGGTAAAGCGTTCCCGTGGGTAAAAGCACGAACGTCTCAACGTGTTTGTGCGCACAGTGGTGATAGGCTGCGTAGAACCTCCTCGGAGGGCGCATTCCCACCTCACGGTCGGAGTGCCTATCGCTTGAAGCCAGGAACAGACCGTACCGGGGGGCACTCGGAAACGGACTTCTCTTCGGAGAAGCGAACGCTTGGGGAAAAGGGACCTCTACGGCTTGAGTAGCAGTATTCAAGTGGCAAGCTCCTTCGTTGAACCAAGAACCCCCGTCATTTATGGCGGGGAGTGTCAGTCAAAATGTGTCAGGGAATGAGGGTGCGATGAGGCAGGGTCCCCTCTCCACATCCACTCCTCTCCCGCACCTACGGGTTCTGACGTTCCCTTGCTTATTGGCACCAACTTAAGCGATGGGGGCACCGTTTTCGGGTCCACCACGCCGCGCCGTTGCCCAGGTCTGTACTCTTAAGCTGGTGCGAATAGGTTCTGACGTTCCCTTCCCTTCAAAAAACGTTTCCCTTTAGGGGAACCCGAACCTACGCGCATTCACGCAATGCCACCCTTGCGGCCTGCACAGTTTCTTCAATCATCTCATCCTCTAGCGCCAACGAAATAAAACAACTCTCGAACTGCGATGGCGGCAGGTAGACCCCCTGTTTCAACATGCTCCAGAAGAAACGCGCAAAACGGGCCGTATCCGAGGTTTTGGCGCTGGCGTAATCAACCACAGGCTGTGTGGTAAAGAACAGGCAAAATAGGGCGCCTATTCTCACCAGTTGTGCCTTAACCCTACTCTCATGGATTGCCTGCGAGATGCCATCGCTGAGCAACTGCCCTTTTTGTTCAAGCTTTTCGTACTGTCCAGGTTTGCGTAACTCGGTAAGGGTCGCAATGCCGGCAGCCATCGCCAGTGGATTGCCTGAGAGCGTGCCGGCCTGGTACATCGCTCCCGCCGGAGCAACAAGCTCCATCACCTCACGACGTCCACCATAGGCCCCAACTGGCAGACCACCACCGATGATCTTCCCCAGGCAGGTCAAATCAGGCACAATGCCTGTCCACTCTTGCACGCCTCCCATGGCTATACGAAATCCCGTCAGCACCTCATCGAAGATCAGCAGCGCTCCATACGTCCTGGTCAGTTCGCGCAACGTTTCCAGGAAGCCTGGCTGTGGTAGGACAAGTCCCATGTTGGCCGCGACAGGCTCTACGATGATAGCAGCAATCTCCCGGTGATAGCTGCGAAACAGCCTTGCTACGGCTGCGCTATCGTTGTAGGCCACTACGAGAGTATTCCCCGTCGTCTCTGCCGGCACTCCAGGACTATCAGGCAGACCCATTGTCGCGACTCCGGAACCGGCCTGAACGAGCAGCATGTCGGCGTGACCGTGATAGCAGCCGCTGAACTTGATGATTTTGTTGCGCCCGGTATACGCTCGTGCCAGGCGCAAAGCGCTCATCGTCGCCTCGGTGCCAGAATTGACGAAGCGCACCATCTCAACCGAGGGCACGCTCTCAATGACCAGTTTCGCCAGTTCGTTCTCGGCCTGCGTGGGCGCTCCGAAACTAAAGCCACGCGTACTCGCCTGTATGACGGCCTCCAACACCGCGGGATGTGCATGTCCGAGGATCATTGGCCCCCATGATTGGACATAATCCAGGTAGCGATGACCATCCGCGTCATAGAGATAAGGGCCGCTGGCATGATCGATGAAGATAGGTTCGCCACCTACGCCACGAAAGGCCCGCACGGGACTATTGACGCCTCCGGGCAAAAGTCTCAATGCCTCCTTGAAAAGGGCATGAGAATGCGCTAGATTCAGTTCGTCGCCCCTCTGGGTTTGGTTGTTCATCGCGCTCCCCTATGCTCCTATCGCTTCCAAAATTTCACGTAAAGGCTCCGCGACACAGGTAAACATCGGCGTGTCACGCAGTGTGTAACTGCTTGCTTCCGTCTCGCGCAATTCCTGCACAAGATCAAGAAAATCGCTGATCTCATCCGTCTCGAAAGCGACAACAAACTCCTGGTCGTCCAGGCCAAAGGAGTAGGTCGTGTTCAGTGATACCGTTGGATAGGTCAGCCCAACCCGGATGTGCTCGTTCATCATACGTTTGCGCTCTGACATAGGCAGGGCATACCAGGCGCGCGTCTTCACAAAGGGGTAGACAAACAGGTACTTCTTATCCTCAGGTGAAATGACGAGGCGAGGATCATGCGCGCCACGAGCATTTTTCCCAACATAGATAGAGCGTTTGGTCATCGAAAGTAAGGCATATGTCTCACTCAGATAGGGACCCATGGCACTACGACGAATGCGGCTGCTGAGGTTCCGCAGGTCCTCAATGGCAGCAGTGGCCTGCCAGAGCATAAAGTCGCAATTCGCACGCAGTCCATACACCCCATAGCTTCTGATGAGTGTGTGTTGAGCATAATCATCCAAAGTTTGTAGCAATTCTTGTTTTCCCCGCTGGCGAGTTTCAGCAGGTAACCGTAGCCATTGCGGATCAAGTTTGTAGAAGGTAAAGCGCACCAATTGACGTGGCTGCTTTGGTTTCGTTGGAGCAGTCGCCTGCTCGTGTTGTGTTGCTATGGTAGAATCAGTCAAGTTTATCCCTCATGTTCAACTATTGCCCCCACAAGACCATCGATCGTAAAATCCCTGGCCTGGATATCGACTTCCAGGCCAAGTTCATGTGCGGTTTGTGAGGTGATTGGGCCAATACAACCAATTTTGAGATGCGGATTGCGTGTTACGAGATCTGTCGGTACAGACCCGGTTTCTAACGCACAATCCGCGAGCCAGTGCATAAAATGGCGAACGGTGCTCGAACTGGTGAAGGTGAGCATATCAAGTTGCTGTGCCTGTAAGAGGCGCAGCACTTCGCGTCCCTGTTCATCATCGCCGGCGGCGGTAACAGTGCGATAAGCGGCTACTTCGTCCACTACTGCCCCCGCCTGCTGTAATCCGGTAACCAACACTTTGCGCGCCTCGGCAGCGCGCGCCAACAACACCCGCTTCCCCGCCAATGATTCCCCCCGCCGTCGACTATCCGCAACCAGGGCCGAGACAACCTGCTCCGCTATGTACTCGGACGGTACCAGGTCCGCCGTGACACCATACTGCGCCAGCGCAGCAGCAGTGGCCGGTCCAATCACTGCCAGGCGTATCCTTGCCAGGGCTTGTCTCACCTGTGCCGTATAGCCGAGAGTGGCGAGGCGATCGAAGCAACTTCTCACGCCATTCGCGCTGGTAAAGATGAGCCAGGTGTAGTAAGGATTACCTGTTTCGTCTAGTGCGCAAAGCCGCTGCAAAGCCTCATCAAGCGGCGTCCAATCCAACGGAGTGTCAATACGAATGGTAGGAAACTCAACAGGTATTGCCCCCAATGCCCTCAAACGATCACTCAGCGCGCGCGCCTGTTCACGGGTGCGCGTCACCAGGATTCGCTTTCCTTGCAAGGGAGGCGCTGAGATGTTGCTCTCAGACATGTTAGCGCTCCTCTCTTGGGCGCGATAATGCACATTTACTACATAATCCGGATAGCGGAATAGCCACCGAGGCCGATAAATCGGCGCTGGGCACGATAAATCGGCCCCTACGAGTGTCCGGATGAATTGGTTCATCTGCATAATCGGCCCCTACGATCTGCCAGCATCCATATGGCGAATAATGTCATCTGCCCCCTGATCCAGGGCGCGCTCTGCCAACCTTGTCCCGAGTTGCTCAGCATTTGCAAGTAGACCCCGATTTTCAGCATTTGTAAGTAGACCCCGATTTTCAGCATTTGTAAGTAGACCTCGATTTATCGAGGGGCGAGCGAAGCGAGGAGTGTGCGCTGTCCACACTATGCTCTGCTGGACACGCACCTGGCGCTGCCCATCCATGCTAATCACCAGCCCCATCAGCGAAAGTTCCTCGCCCACAATTTCGCCATAAGCGGCGACAGGTAGCAAGCAGCCTGCTCCCAGCCGGCGCATAAATGTGCGCTCAGCAAGGGTAGCAGCTTGCGTCAGGGAGTCACAGAGTGGGGCAACAAGTGCCTGCATTTCTGCTTCATCACGTATTTCCAGGCCCAATGCTCCCTGCCCAGGCGCAGGCATCATCACTTCGAGAGGCAGGTAGGTGAGACGGCCCTCAAGGCGTTCTTGCAGGCCCAGGCGGTGCAGCCCGGCGGCAGCAAGCACAATAGCATCATAGTCGCCTGCATCGAGTTTACGCAGGCGAGTATCGACGTTTCCACGGAGCGGCAAAATCTCCACGCCGGGATACAAAGCGCGAATCTGGGCCATGCGTCGCAGGCTACATGTGCCTATACGTATAGTGGCTGGCTGTTCAAGAAGCTCACTCACAGCGGTCGTCCCGCGTGAAATGAGCACGTCGCGCGTGTCCTCTCGCGGGCCGGTGACCACCAGTTGCAAGCCTTCTGGTTGGGCAGTAGGCAGGTCTTTGAGGCTATGGACGGCCAGGTCGATGTGTCCCTTTTGCAGGGCCTCCTCGATCTCTGTGATAAAAATGCCATCTCCACCTGCCTGAGTTATAGGAACATCGGTGATACGATCCCCCCTGGTGCGAATGTGCTTAACAGTGATCGACAGGTCTGGCCATAGCTGCCGCAGCCGTTCGACCATTGCTTGTGCCTGTATCAATGCGAGCTTGCTGGCTCGCGTCCCTACCACGATTTGTTTCATCAGTATTCACTTCCAAATCGAATAAATACCGGAGTGCCTCGGTATATATATGTCCCTGTCCCGCGGCTGCCGCATCCTTGAGGCGTAGCAGGGGTTTGTGTAAAATTTTGTTTACAAGCCGGGTCGTCAATTCCTGAACGGCTGCAGCCTCCCTCTCAGTCAGTGATGATGGCAATTGCTGCATAGTACGTGCCAGTTCTTGATGACGCAGCGCATCAGCGTATTGCCGCAGGTCATTAATGGCATCCACAACGCTCAGCGAACGCAGCCAGCGCTCAAACGTACTGACTTCCTGGGTAATGATCGACTGGACAAGTTCGACTTCCTGCAAACGCAGGCGAATCCCCTCACTGACCGCGGCCTCCACATCATCAAGGTTGTAGAGATGCACTCCCGGCAACATGTCAACCGTGGGTTCAACGTCACGCGGAAGAGCAATATCAATCAGGAGCAGCGAACGACCGGCACGCTGCTGCATCACCTTTTGCATCAGTTCATGAGTGATGATGGCTCGTGGAGCAATCGTCGAGCTAATCACCACATCTGCCTCTGCTAAGGCTTCAGCAAGCTCGGTGAAGGAGCGGTGGACTGCCCCAAGGCGCTGTGCAAGGTCGACAGCGTGGGCCAGTGTGCGATTGATGATCGTGAGTCGCTGCGCACCGTTATCGTAGAGAGTGCGCGCCGCCAGTTCGCTCATCTGACCGGAGCCTATCAATAACACCGAGGCTTCATTGAGCGTGGGGAAGAGTTGCCGGGCCAATTGTACCGCAACAGAACTTACCGAGGCCGTATGACGGCCGATATCTGTCTCACTACGCGCGCGCTTCCCTGCCACAATTGCGGCCCGGAACAAGGCCGAAGTGATCGGGCCAGCACAGCCAGCGCTCTGGGCAAGTTCGAGGGCCTGCACAACCTGTCCCTGAATCTGTGACTCGCCCGGTACAACCGAGTTAAGTCCGCAGGCCACTTCGAAGAGATGCCTCACGGCTTCTTCATCGCTAAAGATGTAACAATGCGCTCGCAGTTCAGCAAGTTCAACCTGGCAAGTTTCACTGAGGATACGCAGGAGATTCGTTCGACCTTCATTGATATCTGGAGAGACTGCATACACTTCTATGCGGTAACAGGTTGCGAGCAGGACATTCTCCCGCAATACCGGTTGTGCCTCCCGCAATACCTCTGGCAACAGGCGCCGCCCGCCAACTAACCGCTCACGCAACGCAATAGGGGCAGTGCTTTGATCAGTGCCGATAGCAACAATATGCATGAAAACCTCAAAATTGTCATAATCACAAACAAGTTATTAGAGATTTTAGTAGTTTTTTTGGGGAGAGTCAAGAGCATATGCAGACAATTTCGAGAGGAACACGATTTATGGTGATCATAAAAATAACTGCAAGCGTAAAAGAGAGAGCAGGCTATGAAAGGCTCTCCCTTTTACACTTACCAGGCAATCCTACTTATCCCTTCGGGCCAACAAGGTCACTCATCGGTGTCACATTTGTGGTATCACACGTGAACCCCAGGCATCCCAGCTCCCAGCCGCCCTCAACTGTAGCAAGCATCGAATAGTGGTTATAGGCCACATTCGAAGTGCGCGATGAGTGATCCGAGTGCGAGATCGTTAGCGTCACAACGTGCCCACCGCCGGGATTAGCGTCACAGCAACCGCTAGTGTCGTTGAACGGGAAATCGCTCTCGTCCCACGTGATGATAATGACCGAGTTGCCATTAAAGGCGCTGGAGCTCATAATCGCACTGACAGTTGAACTCAGAAAGGCATCGCCTGTCGCGATCAAGCCCTGCACGTTGCCAAAGTTACAGGGATCACTTGAAGGCCCGACACGCCCATGCATGTCACTGCATTGGTCTGGGCTGATCCAGGAAAAGTCTGGCACGTTCTTGTTCGCCAGGTCGGTAGAGAACTGGCTAAAGTCCACGACGTTCGCTACACGAGCAGGATTGTTCTGCACATCAGTATAAGAGATAAACGGATTGTGCTTGCGCTCGTAGAGCTGGTTGCCGCAGGCGTGATCCAGCGGCGTACTGCATAGCGAAAACGACTGCATATACGCCTTCCATGTCCTGCCACTCCCTTCAATCTGATCCACAATGTTGGGCACATCAATGGTCACATCATTATCATCGACGACGCCATTGGTTGAGCCAGAGGTCGCCGCTATGTAATTAGGCTGACTGGGGTGGGAAACACCGGTATAGTTGGTCGCGAACCCATAGGTTGCCGCTGCGAAGTTAATCCAGGGTGCATTTTTATTGCCAATCAGGCTCGTGAAGCTCGTGTTCTCCATCATGATAACGAAGACATGCTGGAAGTTCTTGAGCTTCACATTGCTAACGTTCGTGTGTGCCGAAGCTGCAAGCGGCACCATCAATGCCAGGGCTACCATTACCGCGATACCGATACGAGTCACCAGACGCATGCTACGTCTGTCGCCGTTCATAAAATAAAACCCTCCTTTGGACAATAAAACGGGATTGCCTATCCTATTGGATAGGCAACTGACAAAAACTAACCCTACAAATCACAAAAATACGTTGATGTCTGAAAAGAAAATATGTTACCCCCCGGGAGAAGTATACACACTTTTTCGGAATAAAAGAAGTGATCACCACACCGCACCTAATTCCAGAACCCCAACCGACTGTGAGATGATACGAGATTCTCGAGATGCCCAGGTTTTGCGCTCTTTACTTCCCTTATTCGACTGGCCGCTCCCGCCATTCCCGTATCGCCTTGGCGTGCCTGGGGTAATGGCTGTATGTATCGAGCCGGAGGCGATGCCGGAAGCGGGTCTCCCGTGTGAAGTGCTCTTCGGGCACGCTTCGGATGTAGTCGATGAGTCGGTGGTGCGTTTCATCCAGTTGCCTCAGTACATCAGAGAGCGCAAGGCCCCGTTTCTGTTCCGTCATCTGCGCATTGAAGGCATCGATGCCTCCGTACCGGGTGTATCGCGGTGGCCTGCCTCCTGTGATGATGAGAGGCAGATACTTCAGCGCCTCCTCCTCCCACGTGGTCACGTGCGCAAGGATGTCTTTCACCGACCAATTCCCCATGATGCCAGACTCCGTCAGCTGTGAATCTGACAAGCCGGCGTATGACTCCTTGTTCGCCGCCCACGCCTTCTCAAGTTGTTTCAGAAGCTGTTGTTTATCCATGGTTTAGGTTTTGCCTCCTTCCGATCGATGATCGTCGGCGATGACGCGCCGAACGGTCGACCGCCGACTCCGGCCTGTCCAATCAACTCGCGACAGTCGGCGTCCCGCATGAACTGGCTCGGCACCCGATACGCCTCCCTGCTGCGCCTTCCAGCTTGCATAGGCAACCGGGAGGCAGACACCGCAGGGCCGGTAACCAGCGGCCCGTGCGTGCTCTTCAGTAAGGAAGAAGACACGGTGGGTGACATAGCCGCCCCGGGCGATGGCGCGCAGCGCGGCGGGGCAGTCGAGACGACCGTAGATGCGGCTGCGGCGGTGGCCACCCAACGTCCCTGGCTGAGCACTGGCGTACGGCTCGCCGTCGGGATCGACAAGTATCCAGGTCTGGCTCATAGGAGTGCATGTTGTCGGAAAGCCCAGCCAGCCTGGGGGCGCAGCCCAGCGGCGGACGCGCGGTAGCGCCCGCGATCGGGCCCTCCGACGAGCCCTGCCAGGAATGGGTAAGTGACGGTATTCTCTTGCGATATGACTCGTCTCCTTTCGTTTGGTGCCATTTGGATATTTTACGTCCAGGTCATTGGCGGCAACAAGAGCCTCTGCCCTTCAGGGGAAACTGTAGCTGCAAATTCCGTGCACGGCACTCCGTTTCTTGCTTTCAAATTGGGGCAAAATGCGCGACCAGGGTTTCGCGCCACTCTCCTTTTCCTACGCATCTAGACAAGGAAGGTGTTTGCTGCTCGATGGGGAGGGAGAGGCAGCAGACGCATTCTTTGCACTGGATTCTCTGTTGATTGGAGGTTACAATAGTTGCGTGTGAGGAATGTGTATCCCGCCGTGAGAAAGGAGAAAAGCAGCATGAAGGATTTCCAGGACAAAGTGGCCGTTGTGACAGGAGCAGCCAGCGGCATTGGACGTGCGCTGGCCGAAAAGAGCGCGCAAGAGGGGATGAAGGTCGTGCTGGCCGATGTCGAGGAGAGTGCCCTCAAGCAGGCTGAGGAAGAACTACAGGCCAGCGGTGCCCAGGTGTTGGCCGTGCGCACCGATGTGTCCCAAGCCGACGAGGTCGAGGTATTGGCTCAGAAAACATTCGATACCTATGGTGCTGTGCATCTCCTGTTCAATAATGCCGGGGTCGGTGCCGGCACGACCGTCTGGGAGAGCAGTCTGGCCGACTGGCAGTGGGTGTTGGGAGTCAATCTGTGGGGGGTCATTCATGGCATGCACTTTTTTGTTCCCCGTATGCTGGCACAAGACACCGAGGGCCATATCGTCAACACGGCCTCCTCCGCTGGCCTCGTATCGAGTTCAGGCCTGGGCATTTACAAGGTGAGTAAGCATGGGGTCGTCACGCTTTCCGAGACGTTGGCCCTCGAACTGGCAGCGCGCGGAGCGAAGCTCAAAGCCTCGGTCCTGTGCCCTGAATGGGTGAACACGCGCATCATAGATGCGGAGCGGAATCGTCCGCAGGCCTTACAGAATGCGTTAGAGGAACAGCACATGAGTCCTGAGATGGCGGCTATGGTCCAGGCTATGCGCCAGTGGTTGGCACAGGCGGGACTACCACCCTCCCAGGTAGCGGAGATGGTCTTCGTTGCCATCCGCCAGGAAAAGTTCTATATCCTCACGCATCCGACGACAAAACAGGGTGTGCAATTGCGCATGGAAGATATTCTCCAGGAGCGGATGCCCACGGATATTTTTCAGGCAGCGAAACCGCCATCCCAGTAGAGCGATAGCTGGCTCTGGCGCGTCTGCTTGGAGGGGATGCCGACCGCAGGTGCACTCTCAGAGCAGGTGAGATATCGGTGGAGGGATCAAGTTCAATCAGCTCAAGCCTCCGAAACGCTCGGTTTGGTGAACGAGCATGCGCCAATCATCAAGCGGGTGTGTCAGGACATGCTTGAAATCAATCGAGGGATTCCGCGCCTGTAGACGAGCAGAGTTTCTCCCTTGAGACAGAAGCAGAGCAGAGGCTCTAGGCAGAGGGCAAGCTATGGACAAAGAGCAACGCCGTGCGGCCAAAGCTCACCTGGTGGCTGGGATGCAAGAGGGCCACTCGTGGCAAACAGCAGCAGCAAAGGCCGGGTTACAGATCAGTCAATCGAACGCCTATCGTCTTTGGCAGGCTTGGCGTACGTGTGGTGAGACGGCGCTCTCCGATGGACGACACGGCCATCCCAGCAAACTGCATGGAGAGGCACGCACCTTTCTCGAAGACGCTTGCCGAAAGGCTCCCCACATACCAAGCTCAACCATCCAAACGGCCTTGCGAGAGCGTTTTGCCCTCTCAGTGAGCGTGAGTCAGATTAACCGCGTCCGGGCCACACTCGGCATCAGCAACCACTCCCAAACCCGACAGCAGGGAAAAAAACAGGAGTAAAAGCGGTTCCTGCGCCTCAAGCAGAGTGGCAGGAAGGTGCTGGGAGTCTCCTGTCGACTTCCTGCCGCCCATCAAACGGGCCTACTTACGTCTCTGGAAACAGCCCTCGAAGCCTCGCCTCCTCCCTGCTGATTCAGCGCTGCGTCTGGCCCACAGTCAACCGACGACGCTGCGCCGCCAAGTGTTGACCCTACTCTTTCTGGAAGCAGTGGGACTACGGCGAATCTGGGACGAGACAAAGCTACACCGGCCAAACTCTAGCCTTACTCACGGGGCGCCGCCTCGCCTACGGTTACCGCTATACAGAGCGGTTTTTGGCAGAGTTGGCTCGGGTTGGGGCAGATGAGGCATTCACCCAAGCGTTGGCAAGCTGGACCGCTACGCTCTGGAAACCGCAAGCGCGCAGGGGAGACATC
>Ga0209159_1002229_pt1 | contig 13754 bp, 15 predicted proteins | sample GraSoiAngelo_144_FD_185901 | JGI IMG/M metagenome (GOLD analysis project Ga0209159, IMG submission 185901) | Grasslands soil microbial communities from the Angelo Coastal Reserve, California, USA - 14_1009_02_40cm (SPAdes) (version 2) | ecosystem: Environmental > Terrestrial > Soil > Grasslands ...
TTCCCATCACGCGTCGGATAAAGCGATCTTAGTCGGCACGGGATTGCTGTCGGCAAAATCTGAACTATTGATTCCGCCGATTTTCAGCGCGCTGCTCAGCGCGAGTCCACCAATTTGATATCCGCCGTTGGGCAGCACGCAGCTGGAGTTCTGTCATCACAGACGCCATTTCTTTCAATTCTTCGTTCTGATTTCCCGATAATCCCGCGGCGATACTGGCCCACGTGTATGCCCGAATATAATCCCTTGGAACACCCCGGCCGCTGAAGTACAGCTGGCTGAGAGCACTCTGTGCTCCAGTATGGCCCTGGTTGGCAGCCTTTTTGAACCATTCCGCTGCTTTGCGATCGTCCTGGGTAACACCGATTCCGTTGAGATAGCCTTGTCCAAGTTCCCATTGGGCACGGGGATCACCCTTTGCCGCTCCCTCCGCGAAGCGTGCCAGCGCGCCGCTGTTGTCCTGCAGCACACCTGTACGCTTCGCGTACAGCACATCCGCACTGGAATCGGCCGCAGCGACCTCACCACCTCCGCGGCTCAACTCTGCGCTCGAACCCGCGCCGCTGATTCCGGGAACTGCCTTTTGTACGTTGGCCGTGATGCTGGCCTTTAATGCTCGCTCCGTTTTTTGTTTCTGTTCGTATCCAACTTGATTGCGGGCTACATTGCTCCTACGATCGGGGTTCGCAGTTTGGACCGTTCCGCCCTTCGTTGCTGTTTTTGCCGACCGGTCAATATGATATCCATAGAAGAGCAGTCCAGCCATCATAAGGATAATAATAGCCACTCCTGTTCTCGACCACCGCGTGCCAGTGGGGTACTCCCGTCCGAATTGGGGCGACAGTACTGCCATCAGCTCAGTCGTTGACTCTGACTTCCCCCCTTCGAGGTTTTTTGCCTCCGGTTTGAAGGTTTGGAGAATGTCCTGCGGCACTGGGCCGTGCTCGTGGATCACGTAGGCAGCCGCTAAAACCTCCTGCAAATCTATATCAGATGGAATGGCATTGCCTGTCCGGAGCTGAGCAAAGTTTTGTCCGGGATCCGGTATTGCTGGTGCCTCTAAAACGAAACGTAATAACTTGTCTGCCAGCCTGCTCATCCGAGCCACTTCAATTGGGTTGAAGGCATTCGCGTTCACAGAAGCAAGTTCGAGCACCCCCAAAACTGCCGTATTCGCCTGCAGTGGCAACACTAGCAGTGACCTTATGCCGAGCTTTTTGCAGGCTTTCAAATCCACCCGCGAGTCCACATTGGTGTCATTTGAGAGCTGGACTTCGCCGGTCTGAAGACACAAGCCGCTCAAGCCAATACCTGAATACAAAGGTGTGCCGACGTCAGGAACGGCAGCCCCGATCTTGGCTCGACAGCGCATGCCGTCTGCGGCGCCCAGTACGATAGCAGCACTGATTGTAGCGCTGCTTAGCGCCCGTTCTAAGAGGGTCTGCAGCGCAGGTTCGGCGGCAGGTGCATTTCTGGCTCGTTCGGCTTTTACAACAGTTAATCTGATGGCACTGTACTCCGTATTGCGAGAACCGTCTGGGCCCTCATCACCAGAGCTCGGCCAAATCTCCAGTTTGGAATGGGCAAGTGCGGCATACTGGCCTCCGAGGGTGCAAAGACGATTGGGGTTTCTTTATTCTAAAACAAAAAAGCACTGGTGACTCGACCAATGGAGGACTGCAATCACGTACGCGTCGCCCCAGCGGCCAGGGCTCAATACTAGACTGACTATTTCGAAAGGGGACCGAAGCAGGACTGGGCTTTAGGCTTTCTTCATCAAAGCGAGCTCGGACACGAACTGCCGATCCTTGGGCAACGTTTCGCCAAGCAGTTGAATCATTTCTCCTGCGAGGGCTTAACCAGCCACAAAGAACTCCACCTTACGTGAGCCACAAATGCGAGCCGCGATCAATGGGCCCCAGAGGGCAAGATCTTAGCAAAAGCACCGTGGCTCGGTTGGCTATAGGCGGACTGTTCGTCGGTAGTTTGCTTATCGTGTCGGCAATCTCCTACGACAACACCATCAGTCCCCGCGGGATTGTAATTCACCACTCGTCGGTTATGCCGGCCATCATTCAGTTGGGACCCAACGCCACGGACTCGCTGCCTCTGGACCTTGACTCCTGGGATCAATTCCACAGGATACGTGGGTTCAGCGTCTTCTATTGGGGACGCGTCTACCATCTTGGCTACCACTTCATGATCTTCCCGGATGGCACAGTGAAGCAGGGACGTCCTGAACATTGTGTGGGAGCGCACGCGAAAGGCTTCAATTCCTTTCTCGGAATCGCGCTGATCGGGGACTTCAGCACAAAGAGCAACCCTACAGGCGATAAGGCTCAAGCGAAGCCTACTCCAGCGCAAATGCGGGCTCTCGTCTTACTTTGCCGGCGCTTACGCGAGCGTTACAACATTCCCCTGAGCCGGATCATTCGCCATAGCGATGTCAGCCGGACCCGGTGCCCCGGTGATCGGTTTCCATTTGATGAATTCCTGAAACAAATCGGATGACCTTTGCAGCTTTCTTTGCGGAACCCACGAAGAGCTGGCTAGTGTGTTTCCCAAGTAAAAAGTCTTTCCGGCTTAAAGACCCGCAGCGTAAAGTTGAACGCTCACGGTATATTTCCGTGAAGGATCCGCAAGGGCTGTATCTAAGGCCGGAGAAATTCTCCTTCGAGGTGAGCCCAGTATACCTTCTGACCAGCGGAGATTGCAGTTCGGTAGCGGTCGTCCCGCAGGAATCACTTCCTGTCCAGTTGTCCATCTAGGAGCAATATTGACCTGTAGAGGACTTCGGTACCGTTGGATACATCTTGCCAAGACGTAAACTCTTTGGGGGAATGGCTGATGCCATCTTTACTGGGCACAAAGATCATTGCCATTGGCGCAATCCGGGCGATCTCTTGCGCGTCCTGTCCAGCGAGGCTGGGCAGGTCTGTGGTGGCGAGACCGAGCGATTTTGCCGCTTCGCGGATGGCGGTCTGCAAGTTTGCATCGGCGTGAGCAGGTTCCGAGTGATCCAACAGGTTGCAACGGGTCTCGACGTTTTCCGCTTTATCCACCTCTGCGAATCTCTGCTGAATGTGCTCCCACATGCGATCAACCTTTGCGGCATCAAGGTCGCGCAATTCAACTGGAAACTCGGCGCGGCCGGGGATAACGTTGATCGCTCCGGGGGCAACCTTGACGTATCCCACGTTGCCCACTTGGCTGCCCTCTTCAGCCCGTACCACGTCGCGAACAGCAAGCAGGTCCTTTGAAGCAGCGGCGAGGGCATCTTTCCTGCGATTCATGGGCGTTGTGCCCGCATGGTTGGCGAACCCTGTAACGACGCAGTTCCAGCGTTTGATACCCACGATCCCCTGCACAACGCCAATTGGTACTTTGGTCTCGTAGAGGTTCGGGCCTTGTTCGATGTGCAATTCGAGATAAGCGGCCAAAGCGCCGTGCGGGATGCGTGCGTCAGTAAGCTGCGACGGATTCTGCCCGTAACGACGTAGCCAATCTGCCAGTGACAGCCCTTGCTCGTCCTTCGTTTGGAGAATTTCAGTTCCGAGCGATCCAGCCGCAACTCCCGAACCCAACGTCCCGATCCCGAAATGGTTGCCCTCTTCGTTCGTCCAGATGACTGCTTCCAAAGGGTGCCGAGTCTTCACGCCTCCATCGTTCAGAGCCCGCATCACCTCAATCGCACCCATGCTGCCCACGTCGCCGTCAAAGTTTCCACCGTGCAGTACCGAGTCGATATGCGAACCGAAAAGCAGTATCGGCAACTTCTCTGAGCCTGCACGCAGGCCGAAGATATTTCCGGCAGGATCAATCCGTACTTCAAGCCCCGCTTGCCTCATCAAACCTGTAATATACGTTCGTGCAGCCAAGTCAGTTTCCGAAAACCCTAGACGGGTGACACCGCCTTCAGGATTCCGGCCGAACTCGGACAGCTTTTCGAGCGTGCCTTGTAGGCGTTGCGAGTTGATATGAAAGGTCGGAGTGGCACTCTGCGCCCGTACAACAGGCGAAACGAGTGGAGTACCCCAGACAAGGAATGCTGACACACCGAAGACGACCCTGTGCAAACTCCGCACAAGTTTTCCCGATGGCGACTTTTCCACGCTGTTCATTTTTCGTTTCCCTTATTGCCCTGCCGACGCGCTCTTAACCACAGGCGCAGGGCGCGAGAACACCGTCCCGTGCGGGTAGGCATCGCCATGGAATCCGTGCGGCCAAGACTTTCCATCCATGCTGACACCGGGCCTCTTGCTGCCCGCATCGCGGAAGCGTCCGTCGAGGGTTAGGGCACCTGTTTGCGGATCGAAGTTCACGATGAACAGACGGTGATCCCCGTATTCACCTGAGTTCAAAACGATCCTGTGACCATCCGCATCGGCAGCAATCCAGTGCGGCTTCTGTTTGTCGTCGAATGTGACCCGTGATACTTCGCGGACATTGGCTGGGTCCGAGATGTCGTAGGCTGCGAGGGCATGGACAGAAAAAAGCGTTTGAACCCAGTAACGACCGATTCGCAGTGGCACGGCACATCGTTCCCCATCAAACGTTTTCACGTGCCGAACTGAGGGATGGTCAGTCTCGATGCCCTCCATCTGGTACAGCCCGCAAGAAAATGTGTGGATGAGCACAGTCTTACTATCAGCAAGCAGGCGTGGTTCGCCGGGGAGTTGCTGCTCCGATCCGCGTGGCCCCGGTGGTAGCACCAGTGTCCGCAGGAGTTTCAGGTCAGAAAGCCGCCAGACCTGTACTGTACGGGTGTCTCTATCCGCGTGCATGGATGTGTTCGTGCTTACAGCACTGTCAAGCACGGGTACAATTACGAGGCTATAGGGACGAATCAGTTCGTCCTTTGCCGCCGCATCCACGGCGCTGCTGCTCCGGATGAGATGCCCACGTTCGTCGAACTCGACCAGCCCGCCGCCATCGGACTTGGGTTCGTGCCCACCGTGGTACTGGAACGTCGCGAGCACATGGCCGTTAGGCAGCCGCACGTAGGTGTGCGGGTGCATATATCCCCCTAGATCGCCGAAAGACGTGACCAGAGACGGGTGTTGCGGCTGGCGCAGATCGAAGAGCATGGTGCGCCCGCTCTCAAACGCATTTGCCAGCAGAAAGCCGCCGTCCGGCATCTCCAGTTCCGTGTGATGAGGCGTTCCACTCGGGCCGGGGACTGCAACGGAGGCCACTACTCGACCGTAGTGAGGAGATTTTGAGTCGGCGTCCAGTACCGCGAGGAAATCGCTGCTCGTCTTGGCGTCATCGCCCGCCCAAACAAACAGGTAGGAACTGCTTTGTGCGTATCCACAAGCTGCCCAGAAGAGCAGCAGAACGAAGCAGCGGAGATCGCGCATAGCCGGACATTGTTGACGTGCGGGAACGTTCTGTCAACAAAGTGCGCTAGGAATTCTCACAGCCCGGGCCATCGGCTACAAAGCCGTTCATGGCAGGCTGCGCGGTTTGGGTGAATGTAGATGCTCTGCACCTGACCTCGCGAATCCCGCTATCATGGCACATCGACAGTCGGTGATCTGTTTTTTGCGGAGGGAGAGCCATGACACATCATGCGGTAACGCTCGGTGTGAAGCCCTGCTTGCGTGTCGAGTGCAAGTTCTGGCTTGGAGACGACGGTTGGAACGGCAGAAGCGAACGGCCCGCCATTGCTGTTCAGGCGAGCACCTTTGAACAGGCGAAGTCGGATATGGAAATCGCATTAGGAAAATATATCGAATCACTTCTGCGCGGAGGACGAGCCAGTGGAGAGCATGCAGCGTAAGAAAGTGGCTGTTGAAACCACGTCTGGACAGCACGTGAATTCAGCCGCATCACCGGGAGACCTCCACAAACTCTTCGAGCAGGCATTAAACTCGGGCGACCTTGACGCGCTTGTTGCCTTGTACGCATCTGATGGATTCTTGATGGCGCGTAGCGGGCCGGCGCGAGGCATTAGCGAAATTCGTAAAGCCCTCGCTGAGTATGTCGCTATGAAGCCGACGATCCAACTCACGACGCGCAGAGTCGTGCAAGTGGGGGCACCGCCTTGCTTATGGCAGATTGGGGATTTCACGGAACCACCAGCGATGGCAGAAATGTGCCAACCTCTGGCACCAGTATCGAAGTCGCTCGTCGCGAATCGGACGGGAGTTGGCGTTACTTCATCGACCTTCCCGACGGGCTCGGTTAATCCACTTGCCGAGAATTAGGGCGAAGTGAGCGGTCACCCTGCTTTAGTTCTTGATCGGTTGCAGGCAAATGCAGCAACAAAAAGGAACAACATATCGTTGGAGGGCGCAATGCGAATGGTGCAGATTCTAGCAATCTTGGCTGCTTTCTCATTCTGTTCTGCGTCGTTCGCCGACCAGATTGTTTTGACAAACGGTGATCGACTTACCGGGACTATCACGAAATCCGACGACAAAACGCTGGTTATAAAAACCGAGTTTGCGGGTGATGTTACGGTGCAATTGCCGGCCGTGCAGGAGATTCATTCCATGCAGGCATTGCACCTAGTTACGCGAGGCGAAAAGACGCTAGTAGGCACGGTTACGACTTCGGATGGCAATCTTGTGGTGGGCACGGCGACGAGTGGAACAGTGAATGTTCCGAAAGCTGACGTGACTGCGCTCCGCAACGAAGAGGAGCAGGCGGCTTATGAGAAATCGCTACATCCAACACTGTTGCATGGCTGGGCTGGAGGGGCGAATGTGGGCTTTGCGCTGACACGGGGGAACAGCGAGACCAAGAATTTGGCGTTGGCGTTCACGGCCGACCGGAAGACGCAGCATGACGACACAACGATGTATGCGAACACAGTCTATGCTTCGAATGATGCCGCAGGAGCCGTGCCAAGCGTGACGGCAAATACCACACAAGGCGGGATCCGATATGCCCACAATTTAACAACGCGGTTATTCGGCTACGGGAGTGCTGACTTCCAGACGGATGCGTTGCAGGGGCTGAACCTGCGATCCGTTCTGGGTGGCGGTCTTGGGTTCCACGTGATTAACACTGATCGCACGACTTTGGATTTACTAGGGGGCCTGAATTATACCCGTGAGAGCTACACGACTTTGAGCCGAAATTTTGCGGCTCTCACGCTGGGCGAGGAACTCATGCACAAGCTGGGTGTCTCAACCGTGCTCAACGAGAAGCTGTACTTCTTTCCCGACCTAAACCAAACAGGCGAGTACCGGGCAACGTTTAATCTTGGCACGGTGACAAAACTGAGTAAATGGCTAGGATGGCAGAATGCATTCGGGGATATCTATGTCACAAATCCTCCGGCAGGTAAGAAGCAGAACGATATTCTGTTGACGACTGGGCTCAATGTCTCTTTCACTCGCTGATGAAAATCGTCTCTAGCTCGCCGTAACCGTTTCGTCGGTTGGGGAGCCCACTGAGTGCCTGCTCCGGGGACGGCAGAATCTTCCAGATGTCCCCAGCCGAAGGAAGGCTAATCAAAGCCGTATCATCGAACGAGTGACATCATTCATCTCAGTCCTGAGACATTGGGGTGGGATTGGCGTGCTCATTTTGGCCGCCCTCGACAGTTCGGTGCTCCCCACCCTCGGTGGGGTTGACGCACTCACGATATTGTTGGCCGCCCGGCACCCAGAGTTATGGCTGTATTATGCGATGTGCAGCACCGCAGGCTCTCTTTCAGGAGCGTCACTTGCCTATCGCTTGTCGGCTCTTGGAGTCCTCCATCGACGTATCAAGGGAGCGGTGTTCGACAGAGTTACGGCGTTCGTGAAGCGTTTTGGGAGCCTTGCTCTGTCGCTCGCCGCGCTGCTTCCGCCACCATTTCCGACTTCCGCATTCGTGATCTCGGCTGGTGCGACGCGCTATCGCTTCACTTCGTTTGTGCTGTCTTTCGGTGTAGGGCGGGCGTGCCGATTTGCTTTACTGGCTTATCTCGCATCTGTGTTTGGCAGGCGGTCCGTGGCGAGGGCATGGTCGGCCCACACTCTGCTACTTCTGCGGCTATCGGCATTCTGTTGGTGTGCGTCGGCATGCTGTCGTGCCTTGCATTCAGGAAATCTGAACCGCATACACCTCTCGGTTTGTAGCTCGTCAGCCTTGCGATTTCGGCCAACTCAAGACGTGAAGCCGCGCACGAAGCAAAATGTGATCACCGAGCAGGCTTCGTTTCCGCAAACCTGAAGTTGTGGTGCTGCTCGACCCACCGAATCTGGACTGCGCTTTCTCCTGCCGGATTCGACTCGCTCAACTTGGGTGGCGGACCATCTCCCGCGCCGAATCGCTCCCGAGAAAAACTGAGGAAGGAGTGCATCCCAGCAGCTTCGTGGCAGCCGGAACAACTGAGCAATACGACACCCTCCCACGACGCTGGGTCTCCCTCCTTTTCGAACATGTCGATTCCATGCGACCTGAAAAAGGCAAACTCTTTTTCGCCCCTTGCAACCGCTCGAAGCCCGCCCGACTTCCCCGCGAACAGCCCCTCGCGGCTCAGCCTAAATTCGAAGAAATCCTGAGAAAGACCTCCTGTCCCACCTAAATCGAAGTGAATGGCTCGATATACTCGCATCTGCACGCTTTCCGTCAAGTGAGTGCGTATCGGATGGCCGTTGCTGCTAATCAGAACCATCTGCCGAACCAACGCCATGCTCGTTCCGATTGGGAGTTGCGGAGGCTCAGGGTACGGAACCAAAACCGGAGGAAGATCAGCGGGCTGGAATGGGAGCCTGTCCGGATTCGGCCCCCACGTCTTCGGGATATTCCGGAGTTTGGCGAGATACGCCAACGTCTTTGCCCTTCCTCCGGGCACTTGGAAGAAGACTAGGAAAATTGATCTTCCATTGAAGAATTCGAGATGGTCAGACGCAACGGGTCTTCCGCGCTGCTCCCCCAAACACACCCACGGCCCCTTTGGGTCGAAAAGGTCGGCAGGCAGGAACGGACGCTGCGGATCGGTAGGATCGTAGCTGGTGGGAAACAGTTGTGCTCTAATTGCACCGTGATAGTTATCGGGCAATTTTCGAATCCGGTCTTCGGTCAGAGCCAATCTGCGGATGACCTCGGCGACCCGCTTCTGCAACTCTGAGCGACCCTGTACCTGTTCGTCAGAGGGGAACGACACCCAGTTATTAATCGCCAAAAGGTCGCGTTGAAACAAAACGCGTTTCAGCGAGTCTGTGATCAACCTTTCCGAATGTTGTTGCAGAAACTCATCGAGCAACTTCAAGGCTTCATCCCTAGAGGGGCCACTGAGCAGATACTTCGTATCGACCCACAGGTACGGATCAAGTTCGTCGCCCCCGTACTGACGGCCGTCACGGGCGTGCCTCATATAGAACAAGCGAAACAATCGGTTCCAAATGTGGTCGGGATCGGGAGCGTATATTCCCTGAACAGGAATTGGAACGTCGGGCGATTGATTTCGAGCGAGGTTGGTTTGCCCTGTGTCCGTCATTCTTGGCTGTGGATGACTGGATGAGAAAAAGCTTAATAGCAGGACACCCATCCCGAGAAATGGGACCATGGCCCTCATCAGTCGCGATGGTAGCAGACCGGAATCGAGATCGTCCGCCCGGACTTCCTCCCGATCACAGTGAGCTTGATCTGGCGGTAGCGGGCGAGGCGGGATTTAAGAAGGTCATCAGGCTCTCTCGGCATTGTCGAACTCCCGACCTCAGCTATGCGTAGAGCAGGAAAAGTGCCACAGAATTCAGACTATACTCTCGCCATGGTGGATCGGATTGCTGAAGAGATTCAAACGGCGAATGAATTCGGGGACAAAATAGAGGACTTGGTGCTCGCCCGAAAACAAGCACCAACTGGCGACCGCAACACACTCCTGATGGCCTACTGGTCTTTGGCATTTGAATTTCACCGGGCTATCCTCAGCTTGATAGAACAAAAATTCTACGGAGCCGCCTTCGCACTCGTCAGGCCAATCATTGAGGCCACAGTACGCGCCCACGTCACGCTGATGTGTTCTGATGAAGTCTTGCAGCGACTTCACAATGACGAATACCGAACCAAGAGCTTATCGCCAGAGGACTTTTCCTGAAGAAGGTCCAACCATTTCTCGGTACCTTTCTCTCCAACTTGGTTACCACCATTGTCTTCTCTATCGCCCACGTTGGGGTGACCTATTCGTCAGACTTGCTTACATTTCTGGTGGTGTTGTTCGTGTTTGCATTACTCGCGGGCTTTGTGATGCAGAAGACAGATGCTTTGTGGGGTTCGGCACTTTTCCACGCGGGAGCCGATATTCTGATCATGATCGGAATATTTGCTGGCGTGAAGACGTGAGGGCAACTGCTGAACTGGACTGATCTCGTTTGCCCGCGTTTGTTACGTCGGTACTGGAGACCAGAGCGAAGGTCAGTGTGCCCACTCTGGCTGCTCCCGAACAGGAATGTACTCGGGGCGATACCTCAGGCGAACTCCTTTGTGTTCTGCTGTCACTGCTTGCTTCAACTCGACTCTAAGCTCATGCCGCTTGCCATCGATGGCCGGAGGAATAAACCCGAGTTCGTAGCGATAGTGCAATTGCATCAGAATCGCCTCTAATGCGTTTTCGTACTCTACGGGCGGGACAGAAAAATACTCGCCGCCCGTGTGTTTGGCGATATAGTGCATGATTTTAGCCTGCTCGCCGATTATGAAGTGCAGGTTTGGAGATCGTGAGTCCCTTATTCCGAAAGCAATACCAGACGTTTCCAGAAAATCATCCACCAGCTTGTTCAATTTCCCATGCGGCTGTCCCGTGTGGTCACCATGCAGGAATACGATTGCAGGCAGCGGCGTCGGATTTCTGCCATAGGCGTCACGGATGATGAGCCGAATCAGTTTTCGGAAAGCCTGTTCTCCAGCCTCATCGCTCTCCGACGTACCTCCTTCGAAGGGTATGGGTTTGAGCGTCTCGGCCAATTTCCCGATGGCCTTATCGCGGTCTTCTGTGGGCAACAAATCGATCCGGCTGTCACCGTTGTCGCACCAATGGGCAACTCCCACCCTATCATGGGCCTCCAGATGGTCAAGCGCCGGGCGCAAGAGAGATTCCTCTCCGAGAAATTCTGCTGAGGCACCAAACTTTGGCAGGCCGCCTTCGTTGCAGATCACGACAAGCCAAAGAGTGATCGCCCGTGTGTCGTACCGCGCCCCGGCATCGAACGTGGTGATCGGCAGTTCGTGTCCATTATCAAATAGACGAAAGTCTTCCTTCTTGAAATCTCGAACGGGCAGCCCACTCTTGCGATCCCGCGTGATGACATCGACCAGCACCAGAGAAGATTGCACTCGAATTGTCGGCGCGGGGATCGGGGGCTGCTGGGCTGCCAAAGGAGGTGATATGCATACGGCCACGAAAAAAATCGAGGCAAAAAAGATGTTCTTCAACTTAACTGGACTTCTCACTTCCTCATCCCCTGCTGCGTTAAGATACGCACAATTGCCGAAGCTGGTTCCTTTTCATATCACGCGAACACTCGGTTTGGCAGGAGGCACAAATGCAAGAAACACAACTGAGGTACGCGATCAAGTTTGTCGCCGACATGGAAAAAGCTGTGAAGTTCCACCGTGATGTGCTCGGTCTAAGGTTGAAGTTCGAATCGCCCGGCTGGAGCGAGTTCGCGACGGGCGAGACCACTCTCGCTTTGCATCCGGCTTCTGACAAGAACCCAGCCGGAAGAGTCGAGTTGGGTTTCACTGTCGCCGATGTAGAGACTTTTTACCGGGACATGAGCGCCAAGGGCGTGGTGTTCAGCATGCCGCCCAAGAAGCAGGATTTCGGAGGGGTGCTAGCACAGTTCGTAGATTCTGAAGGCGCACATTGCAGCGTGGGAGTGGAGGCGGCGTAGAAGAGCGGCAATCGTAGCTTCGTCACTCTGATCGGTCGTGGAGGAATTCGTTGGAACCCCAGCCGTCCTTATCTCGCGAGCCTCGCCAGAAGAGGCCCCAACATCGCCATGATGAGCACAGCCGAGAGCGGCCCAAGGCGCGGCTCTATCGCTACGCCGAGTCCCGCAATGACAATGGAGAACTCGCCGCGTGCAACGAGTTCTACGCCCGCCCGGAGACGCCCTCGCGAGTCAATGCCTGCACGACGAGCCGCCCAGTACCCTGTCAGTACCTTCGTGAGAGTCGTAACCGCTCCTAAGCCCACAGCAAATGGTAGCGCCGGGACGAGGATTGTCGGGTCGATCTCCAGCCCAAAAAAGAAAAAGAATATTGCGGCGAACAGGTCTCGCAGCGGACTGACCAGACGATGTGACTGCTCGGCAACGGAACCAGACAGCGCAATGCCGACCAGAAATGCTCCAATTGCTGCCGAAACTTGGAATCGCTGTGCCACACCAGCCACCAGCAGCACGGCACCGAAGATCGTCAGCAGAATGATTTCGTCGGATTCGTGAGCGACAAGCTGGCTTAGCTGATGCCCATATCGCACGGCCGCCACGAGCACTAGCGAAACAACTGCAATCGCGACGAAAACCGACAAAACAATTTTTGCTGCTCCACCCCCACTTAGCAATACGGCGACGAGCGGGAGGTAGACAGCCATTGCCAAGTCCTCCTGCACCAGCACCGAGAGGACTAACGGCGTTTCTGGTTTCTCCATGCGCCGGAGTTCGGCCAGCACTTTCGCGATCACGCCGGAGGAGGAAATATAGGTGACGCCGCCCAGCAGGACAGCAGCGAGTGGTCGCCATCGGACTAGAAATCCTGCTACGAGGCCCGGCGTGAAGTTCAGCGCAAAATCTATAACACCCGCCGTGACCCCGAGTCGCAGGCTTTTCCTCAACTCGTCCCCGGTGTACTCCAGCCCCAACATAAACAGAAGCAAAAGGACGCCAATCTCTGCACCTGTGCGAACAAAGTTCTCGCTGAGCCTAAGGGGGGCGAGACCGCCATTGCCGAAAGCGAGGCCAGCCAAAAGATACAAGGGAATCGCCGAGAAGCCCCAGCGGCTAGCAAGTCTCGCTAAAACTGCGAGACCAACGATGACCAAACCAAGTTCGATGAACACATACGATACATCGTGCGTGGTGGTAGCCATGACCGAATATAACTATCACGTCTTCTGTATCGTTTCGTGTTCGGTCGGCAGTCGGCGGCTCCTGCTTCCGTGAATCAAGTGGTCACACTCAGTCATCGAAGAGAGTAGGCAATGGAGTTTGGATAATGAAGCATCTAAAAAAGCTGGAAGAGGAAGTCTCGGGTTGGCCACACATTTCGGTTCATCCCCACCGCTTTGCAGGCAGAGAATTCCGCTTCCTAAGTGCAGAACTCGGACATGTGCACACTGGCGGAATCGTTGACATCCCGTTTCCTCGCTCGATTCACGATGCGCTCTTGGCGAAAGGTCTGGCTCAGGAACATCGCTGGGTTCCCAACTCGGGCTGGATCACTTTCCGCATTCGCAGTGAGAAAGACCTCAGGCACGCCCTATGGCTGATGCGACTGTCCTACTTGCGTTACGCCCTGAAAAGAGCTGCTGATCCCCGAGAATTGTTTGAGCAGGAAAGTAAACAACTGTGCTTGAGTCCTCAGTTCAAATCATTGCTCGAACCGTTCGTGCCTAAAACTGCAAACCGCGTTTCCGCTGAGCCCCTGTCGGCGTAGAGGGCTCGGTTAGCCCAACCCGTGCTTTGAAAACTTTCATAATGTCTTGCCCAAGGAGATTGCGAAATGGAAAACATGAAAGCTGTGCGAGTCCACAACTATGGCGGGCCGGAAGTGCTCCGGTTCGAAGATGCCCCCCGCCCGACGCCCGGTTC
>Ga0209159_1002230_pt1 | contig 13748 bp, 16 predicted proteins | sample GraSoiAngelo_144_FD_185901 | JGI IMG/M metagenome (GOLD analysis project Ga0209159, IMG submission 185901) | Grasslands soil microbial communities from the Angelo Coastal Reserve, California, USA - 14_1009_02_40cm (SPAdes) (version 2) | ecosystem: Environmental > Terrestrial > Soil > Grasslands ...
ACAACCGGTTAAAATCACTGCACCGGCTGCTATGCCAAATGTCAGCGCGATGGACGCGACTCGACGCTCCATGGTGTTGATCATACGTTCGCTCCATATCGAGTCAATCAATGTGGGTTGTTGATTCACCACCGCCTTCTCCGTAACGTTTCACGCATGCAGGATCGCTACGGCCATCGGATCTCTTACTTGCGCGTCTCGATCACCGACCGGTGCAATGAACGCTGCACTTACTGCATGCCGCAGGAATTGCAGGAATGGTTGCCTCGCGAGGGAATTTTGACTTTCGAGGAAACGCTGCGGCTGATTCGCATCGCGGCTGATCTGGGCGTTTCGAAAGTGCGAATCACGGGCGGAGAACCACTGACCCGGCGTGACGTGATCACGTTCATTCGGAAAATCCCTGAGATTCCGGGTATCAAAAGCATCGGTCTTTCCACGAACGGGACGCTGCTTGCGCGCGAAATCGGATCGGACACGAGCATGGCGGCAGCGCTGCGGCATGCCGGCGTGCAATCGGTTAATGTTTCGCTCGATACGCTCGACCGGGACGTCTATTCGAACATCACCGGCCGGGATTTTTTTGACCAAGTTCTCAGGGGGATCGACGCCGCGATCGGCGCAGGCTTTGATCAAATCAAATTGAACACCGTTCTGATGTGTGGCCGAAACGAAGATCAACTGATCCCATTGGTAGAATTCGCCGGAGAGCGCAACTTGATTCTGCGTTTTATCGAGATGATGCCAGTGAGCACGACCGACGTTCTCGATGAACATAACTTCATGTCGGTTTTTGAAGCGAAAAAGCTAATCGAATCGTGTTACGGAAATTTGATCCCGGAGACGGAATTCCGCACGAATGGTCCGGCTACCTATTATCAAATTCCCGGGCGCGGACAACGCATTGGCTTTATCGGGGCGATGACGAATCTGCATTTCTGCGAAAGCTGCAACAAACTTCGCCTGACGTGCGATGGGAAGTTGCGCCCGTGTCTTGGCAGCTATTTGGAGTTCGATATCATGAAACCGCTGCGGGCTGGCGCGAGCGATGGGGAGCTTAAGAAATTCTTTCTCAACGTTGTCGAGCGCAAACCCGAGCAGCACGATTTCAGGGACAATTACCAACCCAATCGCAAGATGATTGCCATCGGTGGCTGAACGATGAATCGTCTTTCTCATCTTGCCTCCGACGGCCGAGCGCAAATGGTGAATGTCTCTGCCAAGCCGATGAGCGTGCGAAGGGCTGTCGCCGTCGGCAAAATTCGGCTACAACGGGAAACGCTCGCTCTGATTAGCAAAGATGAAATCGCGAAGGGGAATGTCTTTGCGACTGCGCGGATTGCGGGCATCCAGGCCGCAAAGCAAACGGGTCATCTAATTCCGTTGTGCCACACGCTGCCGTTGAGTGAGGTCAAGATTGATATTATTGCCGCGCGCGACGGCGCGGAAGTCACCTGCACCGCACGGACAGTTGCGCAGACCGGAGTCGAGATGGAAGCCCTCGTCGGCGTCGCCGTCGCGTTACTTACGATTTACGACATGTGCAAAGCGGTGGATAAAAAAATGCACATCGCCGACGTGCGGCTTGTTGAAAAGACAAAAGCCTGATGCAGATCGTTTGTGGTATAATCACCATCTCGGATCGCGCCAGCGCGGGGGATTACAAGGATCTGGGCGGTCCCGCGTTGAAGGCCGCGGCGCAAAAGGCAGGCTGGCAGGTTCTCGCGGACGCGGTTGTGCCAGATAACGCAGCTAGGATTCAAGAGGCGATCCGCTCGTTCTCGACACAAGGCTGCGGTTTGGTCCTGACGACTGGCGGCACTGGGATTGGACCGCGCGATGTCACCCCGGAAGCGATCCGTGGGATCATGCGTGTCGAGCTCCCAGGGTTCGGAGAAGTGATGCGCGCCGAGTCCATGAAGATCACCCCGAATTCAATCCTATCGCGTAGTTTGGCTGCGATCGTCGATCATGCTTTGGTAATCGCGCTTCCAGGAAAACCGAGCGGCGCTGTGGAATGTCTTGGGTTCGTGAAAGGTGCGATCCCACATGGAGTCGCTCTCGCACAAGAAACGCCGACATCGTGCTGACCGCGCAATTTTTCAGCGGCTGTTGAATTCAGTCGGGATAAGTAAGGAGTCGCATTAACTGTCTTCCGTAGCCGCTCAGCTGCGCGTTTGCGCCGCGGCCAGAGACTATGTCCCGAGTCAGATAGGAGTAGTCGATCGAGCTGTTTTTAACGTAAGTCAGCTCCGGTTGAGTCACGCGTTTATCGCTGGGTTCAATTTTAAGCGGCACACCAGAACGCGCGAAAGAAACCTCCCATGATGATTTTTCGTTTCGTTTCCCTGCCCCCAGAATCCAGGGATAAAGTCTTGGCAAGTCGAAATGATGCGATTTAGGCAGGGTCACCCTGTAGAATATTTCTTCACCACTAAGAAACTCGGGAATTGTAAGAGACGGATTCTTGTGAAGCGCCAGGTAAAGCCGCGCAATGTCGAGCCCGGCGAGATTCAAACCGTTGTAAATTCCGTTGTGATTCGGGTCGTTCCTGAAGAATGCGTTATGCCATGCCTCGAATTGACGGCTGAACATCAGGTCCAATTCCAAATGCAGATGCGCGCGCTCCTGGTTTAACCCCGTTCCGGTGTAGCCCATCACTGCGATGCGCTGGCCACGTTTCGCCACGTCACCGAGCTGCACTGCGATCGAGCTAAGGTGCCCGTATAGGCTGTAGTAGGTCGAGCCGCCCCACTGATGCGCGATTACGACATACTTCCCATAGTTCGAATAGCCGGGCACAAGATTGGTGTGAACGACTTTCCCGTCGGCAATGGCACGTACTTCATCGAGCGGCTCACTGCGTGGATCGCGGTGTAAGGGCCGAATGTCGACTCCTTCGTGAAAGCGCGTGTAAACGATGCCACCAGCTGTGTCGGTGGGATCGCGCACAAAGCCGTATTGGCCGCCCTCCCACGGCGTCGATTTAGCACCTTTGTAATTGCGCTCGACGTACTGATAGAAGGCGGGACCATCGCCTGAGAAAAGGGCGTCGTTATCAGTGGGTAGGACCAAATCCAACACCTGGCTCTGCGCGATCTGAGTCGTCATGGTGATTGATAAAAAAGCAGCGCCAATTGGAGCAGCGGATAATCGCATGGCGGATTAATGCGATTGACGTTTTTGTTGGCCGATTTGGCGCCAGTCTTTTTTCATCAAGTCAATGTCGACTCCGGTTAATCCGGAAGGAATGAAAATCTTCCCGTCAGAGACGCGCTTATCGACTTGCAGTTGAGTGATGAGTCGGCCATTAACGAACACAAAGAGGAAACCGCCTCGGCGCTCCACGCTCAAGGTATCGAGGACGACGCGTCCGTGTTCGTCGAGTTGAATCAGCGCACCATAAGTTCCATCCTGCGCCGGATAAGCGGAAAACGCTGTAACATCTTGCTCCGAAATCCATGGCATCTTTTCAATGGCCACGTTTTTGCCCGATATCTGGCCGCGAACAGATGTCGCGAACACCTCGGTGTCCTGCGAGTTCGCTTGTGCATGTACTCGGAACGTGCAATGCCGTTGTTTCGCTACGCCATCGGCCAGCGCGAAAACGAGGCAGAGTGCGAATACACTGAGAGTTCGCATGCCGATTGATAAAGGGTTTGACAGGAATTTTGCAACCCAGAAAGCTTTCGGCGCTGGAACCCCATTCATGAAACGCCGCATCATTTTGCTTCTTTTGGTTCCTTTTCTGGTCGCAGACATTTTTGGCCAGGGTGGCTCGCCGACATCGACTCCGGTGCGGAGGCGCGGTTGGTTGAGCCGCATTCTCCATCCATTTTCACCCGAAGTGGTCTTCCAATACAAAGATCCTAGGTTACGTGGGCTTGCACTCGATCTCCAAATCACGCCGCAAACCGTAAAGCTCTCCGAGGTTCGTCAGCTTGGAGTAAAGGTGACGCTGTCAAATCTGTCCAAGCGTCCTGTGGCGCTCGACTTTCCGACGAACCAGCGGATCGAAATTTACCTGATGGATTCCGCAGGGAACCTCCTGACAAAATGGTCCGACAACCACGCTATCACCGAAAAACCCGCCACGATCCTGATCAATCCTCAAGAGCGAATCGAATACAGCGAAACAATCGCGACGCGCGAGCTCACACCAAACAAAGTCTTTATTGCCGAAGTCTTCTTTCCCCAATATCCGGAGCTGCGAATCCGCCAAAAATTTCTCGCTGTGCCTTGAGGGCAGGCGATGGAGTGATGGAGTAATGGCTTCTGACACACTCGCACCACTGCAACACTCCAATACTCCAATTCTTCTCTTTTCCGATTACCACACGCATCCACAGGGACATCGCGTGCAACGGTACACACAGGAATTGCTTCAACCATGGGCGGACTCAGCGCGCAAATTGGGCCTAATCGATATCGCTTTTACCGATCACGATCGGTATCACGCCGGAATCGACTTCGATGAAATTGATCAATTGCGGGAAAGAAATCCCGATCTGCGAATTCGAGCCGGCATTGAGCTAGATAACGATCCCATCCATTCGGCAGCCGGCCGAAACTGGATTGAGAAGCACTGGGACAAGCTGGACTTTGTCCTGGGCTCAGTTCATTTCCTCGACCGCCCCGATCAGATGTTCGACAGCGTGCCTGATGGCGCCGCGCAATTCGAGGGCCGTGATATCGACGCTGTATATGCAGATTATTTTCGACGTGTCCGCGAAATCGCAGCGACCGGGCTGGTTGATTGCCTCGCCCATCTCGATCTCATTAAAATCCATGGTCATCGGCTGAGTGGAGAGATCGGCAGTTTGATCAATGAAACGCTCGATTTAATTCGTGCGCGGAACCTGGCGATTGAACTTTCCACAGCTGGGTGGCGCAAGCCGGTGAATGAACTTTACCCAAGCGACTCGATCATTGTGCTCGCAATGAACAAGAATATTTCTTTTACCACTGCCTCTGACGCGCATTCACACGCGCAACTGGGCGACAAATTTCCGATCTTAGCGCAGCGAATGGCGACGCTGGGGATTCAGCAGGTGTGCGTTTTCGAAAAGCACAATCGCACGCAACTGCCATTATAACTGAAGATCAAGCTGCGACCCTCCGTCGGGTGAAAACGCCTGTGCTGTTTCGGAAGGAAGCGGTAATGAGAAGCCCACACGCTGGGCGAGACGTTGGCAGGTTTCAGGTGCGAATCCCTCGAAGTGGTTGCTGGCAAATGCCCAGACATTCCGCACTTCGGCAAGATGCCGCTCGATCTTGAGAGACCAGCTTTCCAGGGCGGCTTCACGTTTCCACAGCAATTTTTGATAACGATGGATGTGGCCACCGTCAACGTCGTATTTTGTTGTGTAGTCGCCGAGCAAACGCAAATACAGAAAATCGGTAGTGCGTGGCAGAAATTCAAAGGGGGCAAGATTTCGTTCGTTGAGCGGAGTGCTATCGGCCCAAACCCAGCAAATGCGATATTTTTCCAAGAGCCGAATAAATTGCGGTCGATGCCAGCCGGCATGACGAAACTCAATCGCAAAACGGAAATCTCGTGGCAGTTGTGGGAGAAACTTTCGGAGCGCCGGCTTGCCGTCCTTTGGGGTCAAGGAAGGCGGGAGTTGGATGAGAATAACCTGGAGCTTTGGTCTTAGTGACTCGATGGCGCGCAGAAATGACTTTAGTTCGACCGCACAATCATGCAGCCGGCGGATGTGTGTAATCTGACGGGGAAGCTTGCAAGTGAACCGAAAAGCAGTGGGAGTCATTTCGACCCAACGACGGACGATATCTTCAGTCGGAGCAGCGTGGAAGGTAGAGTCCACTTCAACCGCCGCGAGATAGTTAGCGTAAAATTCGAGCCAGCGTGACTCCGGCAGCTCCGGCGGGTAAAAAACACCACGCCAGTCTTGAAAGCTCCATGCGCACGAGCCGATTCGAATTTTCTGCTGATCAGTCAGATTCAAGGGAAATTAGAAAACTAGTCAGTTTTAGTCCCTGGGGAAAGCTTTCCCCTCTGGCAGATTTGGCGAATATTACGGACGGCCGCGTCGTACCGGCGACTGCTCAAACTTGACTGGCCAGATAAGTTAACTACGCTGCCCCACCCGAATGCAATTCGTTATTCGCGTCTTTTTAGTTCTCGCTGGCGCCCTGTTTCTCTTGCCTGAACCGGGCGTTGGCTCCGTTGTCTTCCAACCGGGGAAAAAAGCAAAATTCGTAGCGCCGGGCGAAGAAGAGATAAGCGGGAATGCCGCGGAGCTATTTCAGATCGGACAAACTGCTGAAAAAGAAGGTAACATCAAACGCGCGATCAAAGCTTACAAAAGCCTGGTTAAACGTCACCCAAAAGATGCACTGGCGCCCTCCGCGCTTTATCGCAGCGCTCAGTTGCAGGAACAGGTCCACAACTATACACCGGCGGCCGAAGCATTTCTCCAGTTGGTAGAACGATATCCAAGTAGTCCCAATTTCGAGCCAGCGATCGAGGCGCAGTTTCGCATCGGCGAAATTTACCTTAACGGAAAAAAACTGAAGGTGCTCGGGATTCCCATTGCGTCGGCATTGGACCGCGCGGTGACTATTTTCGCCAATGTTGTTCGTACTGCGCCCTATGGAAAATACACAGCCCGTGCGCAGTTTGACATTGGTCTTGCGCGAGAGAAACAAGGCGCCAACGATGCGGCCCTGCAAGCTTATCAGGCGGTGGTGGACAAGTTTCCGAATGAACCGATCGCAGTGGATGCGCAGTACCAAATCGGTTACATCTGGTTCACCGCGTCCCAAACGGGCACGAAGGACGCCGCCGCGGCATCCAATGCCAAAACTGGGTTCCAGGATTTCCTCTTCCATTATCCCAAGAGCGAGAAAGCAGCGCAGGCGCGCGCTAACCTGGATATTCTCGAGCACAAGCAAACGGCCAGCTCGTACAAGGTTGCGAAATTTTACGATAAACAAAAATATTATCGCGCTGCCGTCATCTACTACAACGAGGTCATTCGTCAGCAGCCCGGATCAGAGGAAAGCAATGAAGCCAAGAAACGGATTGATCAGTTGCGCGCAAAGTTCGGCGAGGCTGCGCTTCAGCCGGCTTTGCCCGTAGCACAAGGTGGCAAGAAAAAAGGTGAAGCGCATGGAGCACGGACTGCAGGAACCGGCTCTGCCAAGCCGGGTGCAGCAAATAACGAAGCGCCCTTACCTGCGCCCGAGACTGATTCTTCGCTGCCGCCGCCGGCTTCTCTTGCGCCCGATACTACGACTGCCCCTGAACCGCTGCTGCCTCCGCCGGGGACGAGCACAAGTTCGGATACATCGCCCCCTGCCGACGCCTCGGCCTCTCCCGAAGCGTCCGCCTCACCGGCGCCTTGAAAGCCTCGTTTGCGACTGTAATCTGTCTGGCCTTGAGTGGCTGCCTTGGCTATCACGTCGGGCCGGTGAAGCCATACTATCTGCGTGACGTTCACACCATCGCGGTGCCGACTTTCAAAAATCGCACTCTGGTCCCACGCATCGAAGTTTTGATCACCGATACTGTAATCAAGCAATTGCAACAGGACGGGACCTTTCAGATTGCGACCGGAGACAACGCGGACGCTACTTTGAATGGTGAGGTATCCCGCATCAACCGCCTGCCGGCGCGTTCGGTGCGTGGCAACGTATTGGCCACAACCGAATTTGCTCTTACGTTGAACGTAAGGTATTCGGTAACCGGAAAAAATGGTGAACAGCTGGCACCGCCGAGCGAAGCGGTAGGAACGACGAGCTTCTTCGTGAGTAGCGACGTAACCACTGATGAACGGCAAGCCTTGCCGCTGGCCACTGAGGATCTCGCCACCCGATTAGTTAGCCAAATAAGCGAGGGTTGGTGATGAGCGATGAAGGGGGAAGAAAGGCTTTGGACGATCCTCAACGACAAGCTGGATACTCTGCGTGCCACAAATCGCTTGCCTGAGGCGATTCGCATTGCCGAAACCGCTGTTGAGATCGCGAAGCGTGCCTTCAAGGGGAACGAGACTCCACTTGCCATCAGCTTCGAGAAGCTAGGCCAGCTACTCGAACAAAAGGGAGATTACACCGCGGCCGAGGCAAACTTGCTGAAGGCGCATGCAATCCTGGAAAAGGCAAAACCACCCGACCAGCATGCCATCTATCGCTCGGCCCGGCGCCTGGCATCCCTGTGCGATGGCCTCGGCCAATCTGAAGAGGCCGTCAATTTTTATCAGAAAGCAATAGCCGCCGGGACGCAGATCGACGACGTCCCTTATTCCGATATCGGAACGATGTTAAACAACATTGCGCTGATCCTGCGCAAATCGGGCCGGCAAAAGGCGGCGGAGCCATGCTATGTGCGTGCTTTAGAGATTTATGAGAAACAGCTCGGGCCTGACCACCCCGATGTCGCGTCGGTGCTAAACAACCTGGCGGTGTTTTACACGAATGAACGCCGCTACACGGAAGCCGAGAAGATTCATCTTCGCGCGCTAGCCATCCGGCAGAAATTGAATCCACGTCCCCTTGCCGACATTGCGCAATCCAAATGCAACCTGGCGGTAGTCTATCATTCGCGCGGTGATTACGCGAAAGCGGCAGAACTTTATCAATCCTCGCTAAAGGCGTGGGAAGAGGTGCAGGAGAAGCCCTCCAAGGATTACGACATCGTGGTTTCGAATTATGCCGATCTTTTGCGTTCTATTGGTCAGGTACGCAAAGCGCATCAGTTGGAGGTTCGCGCGCGCAAGAGGCGTTCAGGTTGATTTATTCAGACGTCGCTGGTTCCATTCTGTCGTAGCATCCTCGATTAAACCTTGCAGGCCGGTTGGTGAACACGCATGGTACCGCTGCTGCCTTTGCTCGCGTGGCGGAATCGGCAGACGCGTACGGCTCAGGACCGTATGGGGAAACCCGTGGAGGTTCGAGTCCTCTCGCGAGCACTAAGCCCACTCCTACCTGCAATGAGCGACAAATACAGCCGCTACAATGCAGTTAATCAAAAGTTACTTCGCAGCTTTCCTTCTGGCCGCCCAACGCGCCTTCATTAGCTCGGAGAGTTTCCTTCGTCCGGCAGGCGTGAGTGTGCCTCTTTTCTTACTAGAGACTGTCTTCTTGCCAGCCGCCCTCCTCCTTGCCGCCCAGCGAGCCTTCATTAACTGGGAAAGCTTCCTTCGCCCGGCAGGCGTGAGCTGCCCTTTTTTCCTGGCAGAAGTCGCCGTAGTCGCGCCCCCTCTTAATCTTTCCCAACGAGCTCTGGCAGCCGCCGAAAGCTTCGCTCGAGTTGAGGGCGAAAAGTAACGGCCGGCCGCGGGGCGGGTTGTCGTCATTGTCGGAGGTGCACCTCCTCCCAGAATGGAGGAAAGACGTCTTTGTAGGTTATCAATTTGTCTGCGAATTGAGATCGCTTGTTCTAGAGATTTAACAGATATATCCATATGTTGTTAGATAGCCGCAGTTTGGAATGCTGGCAATCGCAATTTTTCATAACAAGCTGATGGATAGGGTGCCTGTGCCAACCTTACCTGGTAGTTAAGATGCAATTAGCAGCAAAATTAGCTGTCCTAAATCTTGGAGCCGGTGTTCTATCAAGTCCTGACATGAGTACGCAAGCTGCGCGGGTTCGAGAAATGTTCAGCTCGATTGCCACGCGCTACGACATCGCAAATCACTTACTTAGCTGCGGGATGGATGTCTATTGGCGACGACGCGCGGCTGAAATCGTCAGCGCCTGGCGGCCACCCAGAATTGCTGATGTTGCGACTGGCACGGGAGATTTGGCTCTCGCGCTACAAAAGCAATTACCAGAAGCAGAAATCACAGGTGTCGATTTCCTCCCAGAAATGCTGGAACTTGCGAAGCGAAAAGGCGTGCGCCAAACGGTGCTTGCTGATGCGATGAACCTGCCATTCCGCAATGGTTCATTTGATTGCGTCACTATCGCGTTCGGGTTGCGCAATATAGAAAGCTGGGCAACCGGACTTGCTGAAATGTCGCGGGTGCTTAAGACAGATGGGCACTTATTGGTGCTTGAGTTCTCACTGCCTACAACGCCAATCTTGCGCGCTGTTTATCGTTCCTATTTACATCGCTGCCTGCCCTTACTTGGTTCTTTTTTAACAGGCAGGAAAAACGCCTACGACTATCTTGGCGATTCGATCGAGGACTTTCCGTCCGGCCGTGCAATGTGTCAGTTGATGACGGGGAACGGTTTCGCCCGCGGGAGCTTCGAACCACTCACTGGTGGAATCGTCACCATTTATACGGCTACCAAGCAATAAGTGCACAAAGGAGACGGACGATCCTCTTTTTGGGAATTCCGAACCTTTCAGGGTTCGTACCAGTAACGGTTCTTTATTGCCTGGGAGTAGGAGATGCCGCGGTTGGCGGCGATCCACCCGGCGGCGCAGTGGCTTCGCTGGTCAACGGCAATTTCAAGCTGTTCAAGTTTAGATTGCTAATCTCAAACGTGCCTTCGCGGCCGTCCACGCGCGCGCACCACGTGCCGTCACTGTTTTGAGCACCAATAGTCAATTTATGTGATGCCTTATTGTCGGGCGAGGTAGTAAAGGCGAACACGAGCTGTGGTTTATCGAAACCGTGTTGCGGCGTCGTTCCCCCGAGCCAGCGTACCGCGTGCAACGCCGACAAGGTGTTGAGGAGTGATTGCAGATTAGCTTCGTTGATCTGACCACTCCCTTTCAACCAATGCCACTGGTTCCGCTGGTCGCGCTCAAGCGACAGCTCATTCTCAGCCGTAACACTTAAGCGATGGATTTGCTCCGGTTTAAACTTAAAGATCGATAGATCCTGCCATTGCAGGGGATCAGGTGAAATCTGATCCACTAAACCGCGGCGCACTGCCACGACGAATGGTTCGTCGGCCAGCCGCGCGTACACGTTATCGCCCTCTGCTTTTCCAAAGGCCAGCGCCGCAAACGGCTGCTCACCCGCCTTGCTTTCAGCGGTATTCTCCGAAGCAAATGAACTGAACGTCAATTGAATGGTCGGCTTATCGAGCCCGTATTTGGGCAGATTGGAAGCGACGTCTTCTACGAATCTTGTTACTCGCTCGTTTTGCAATGTGTCGATCAAGCGTCGAATCGCACGTGAATCCGCCGGCGCATTATTTCGGCCGGCAATTGTCCAATTTCCATCTTTCCGCCCGAGAACGGTTTTGGCTTTGCCTGGAGTGTCGATCGTGATCCGATCGAGAATGTTTGTATCGATGCGAACCAAGTGATTGTCGCGCAGATCGGCCGGCTTCGTATTAACGATCTCTTCGACCTTTTTCGGAAGGGTGTAAACGGATCCACGAGGGGCGAACCGTACGTAAACCTGATCTTTTTCTTTTTCTGGTACGCTGCCGATCTGCAGCGTCTGACCTTTGTCCTCTCTTCCAAAGACCTTGATCGATTCGCCGAGCTCAATCTTCTGGTCTTTTTTTTGCTCCTGATCATACAACGTGATCGATCCACGCGGCTCCGCCAATCCATAAGGCCGCAGGTCGCCACGATCGTCGGCCACAAATTGTTGAATGCGCGCTGATGTAATCTGTGAAATCAAGTCCCCTACTTTCCCGTCGTCCGCTCGCGCACGCAACGGTTTGAGGATGTCCCAGTGCTCGCCTCTTTTTTCCAACTCCATTTCACCAGCAGGCGTTTTCAATGTAATGCGGCGCACCTGCGCAGTTGCCACATCGGTTAATTTTTTGTCGCGAAATTCCTCTGGTTTTTTGTCGATATCTTTCCTGACCGACTGTGTGGCGAGATACGTTTCCTTGGAATTCTGGAAGCGCACATACATTCTGCCTTCAAGAGCGGCGTCTTTGCCAAACAAGATTTCCGGAGGTTTCTCACGGCCGAGCAGTTTGAGCTTTAGCTTGGGATTGCTTAGGCCGTACTCGGCCAGTTTGCTCTTGTCGGTGTCAATATCTTTGGCGGGAATGGTCCCTTCCTTCTGCCAGTTCTCCAAATCCGACAACAAATTCTCGACTACAGCACCATCTGCCTGATCTTTGATCGGTGTTTCAAGTCGCCACTTGTTCTGACGGCGCCGTATTTCGATTTTTTGATCGCCATTTTGAATAACGATGCCATCAATCTTGTTTCGATCGAAATTGACCACGTTCTGCGCCTGCCGCTTTGCCTCCTCAGTGCTCGGCCGCTTCATTTCGAAAAACCTGAAATAAGCGAAGCCAGCGAGGGCAATGAGCGCCAGGATGAGGGTATTCCTCCAGTTCATACTAGACCCGCCGTTGCCACCAAACCATGGTTCCGACTACCGCGGGAACTAACGGTATGAACACCAAAACAATCCAGCGCAGCCGGCGCAACGCCTCGTCGTTAAGACTGAAGGTGAGAGGCTTCGAGACCTTCGGCGCGATACCGATAAGTTGTTCCCGGCTAAGCAGCCAGTTCACGCTGCCAGAGATGAAATCGAGTCCCTGCTGATCCTGCGTGATGGCATTGTCCTGAACGAAGCTTCCGTTGCTAACTACTACCAGGCGCGACGAATTCACCTGGACCCGCTGATCTGCGCTGCCCCCCTTCTCCACTGATGCGCCGATTGTTAGCGGCACATTGCTGCTTTGCTTCGCGTCGGCCTGTAGCTTTACCTGGTCGTCTGTGTTGTAATCTTTTTCCGCAAAATAACCTTTTTCAGCCTGGATCAGCGGTTCCACTCGGATGTTCGAAGTGCGGACGCGGTCCGGCTCAAGAGTAAGCGAAGCTGTGCCGCCCAAAAAGAGCGTCCGCACATCTGCCAGCCGTTTTGTGATTGGACTGTCGCCGAGGAAACGCGCCTGCACATCTCGCGTTAGTGCCAGCTCTTGGATACCAGTGCGCAGGAAAACCATCAGTCTGTCGTCATTCGGTTTGACGCCCAGCTCGTTAACAAAGCCGCGGAGGTTCGGCGTTTTCGCCGCTGGATCCAGAAGAAGCAGCATCCGCCCCTGTTTATCCCAAAAATCCCGCAACAGTTTCATTTCCCGATCGGAAAAATCGTATTGCGGCCCGACAATCATGACAGCTTTCACGTCTGCGGGAATCGCATCCAGATCGAGGAGGTTCAGCTCCTGAAACTTAATGTTTTCGTTTTCGATAAACGTTTTCAGCACCGAGATGGGGCTGGTGCCTTCTGAAAGCGGCGGTTCCTTGTGGCCGGTGATGTACCCAAGGGTTTTCTTTTTCCCTTCAACAAGGTCGATCATCGCGCTGGTGATAGCTTGCTCGCCTTTGAATGCGGCCACACGTGGACCTTCGCCAAACGCCATTCCGCTCTGGTCGATATCGGCCATCTCGGACGCCTTGACGGTTTTGTTGCGGCCATCGTAGTCGAGCACCAAAAGACTCTCGTCTGTAACAACTTTGTATTTGTCGAACAGCTCTTTGGCGCGGGAAAGATTCCGCTCGGGATCGATATGTTCGACGTCGATTTTTCCTTTACCGGCATATTGATATTCGGTCAGCAAATTCTGAACGTCCGCAGTAATCGGTGTGTTTGGTGCAAAGAAAACCGTAACGCGCATCTTGCCGTTGAGCGTGTCGAGGAAGCGCTTCGTTTTATCTGAGAGGGCATATTTTTGATCCCGGGAAAAATCCCAACGCGCGTAGTGCTTGAAGGCGAAGGAATTCACCATCGCAACGAGAAACAAGACCAGCACAATTTGGACGAGCACATTGAAACCGATCCGAATCCGGCCAATTTTCTTTTCTGAGCGCATCAGCGACTTCCTTATTAGGTCAGCCATTTGTTAA
>Ga0209159_1002232_pt1 | contig 13747 bp, 12 predicted proteins | sample GraSoiAngelo_144_FD_185901 | JGI IMG/M metagenome (GOLD analysis project Ga0209159, IMG submission 185901) | Grasslands soil microbial communities from the Angelo Coastal Reserve, California, USA - 14_1009_02_40cm (SPAdes) (version 2) | ecosystem: Environmental > Terrestrial > Soil > Grasslands ...
TTGGATCCGGCCCATGACACTCCGAAGGTCCTGGCCAGGTACGCCAGGGCGTTCGGGGTGGGACCGGGCTGGCTCTTCCTCACGGGCGACGCGGCCGACCTCGAGGCGCTGCGGCGGAACCTCGGCTACGTGAGCCCCGATCCCGTCGAGGACAAGGACCGGTCCCAGCACATCGGGATGCTGCGCATGGGCATTGAGCCGCTCGAGCGCTGGGCCGCCTGCGCCAGCCTCGCGCGGCCCGAGTGGATCGTCCAGTCACTCGTGCGGCTCGAGCCCCGGCAGGCCGCTCAGCAGAATTTACAGGGAGGAAAGTCCCGGCTGTAGACGGGCTGCTTGAGAAATTCTTCCGGGTTGTACTTCCAGAACTGGGAGACGGCCGGCACCGTCATGATGACGGTGTTCTGCAGCTCGCCGTCGCCCTTGCGTTCTACCTTGCGGACGTAGACGTTCTGGATCGGATTGTTGTAGCCGTCGAGCTTCACGGGTCCGCGGGGCGTATCGCTGAGCTCAACCTTCCGGAGCGCGGCCAGCAGCTTCTCGCGATCCTCGACGGCGCCGCCGAGGCTCTTGACCGCCTCGTTGATCCAGCGCCCGCTGGTGTAGTTGGTCTCCGAGAAGTACGACGGCACCTTGCCGAAGCGCGTCCGGTACTCCTTGACGAAGCGGCGATTCTCCGGCGTGTCGAGCGCCGCGCTGTAGATGAGCGGGCTGACGATGCCGAGCGCCTCGTCGCCCATCGCCGGCAGGAACGATTCGTCGACGGCCGGGCCGCCGGCGATCAGCGGGATGCGCGACTTCAGTCCCGCGTCCTGATACTGCTTGACGAGCTGCAGCGTCGACGCGCCGGCCACCATCGTCAGCACCGCGTCGGCGTCGCGCCGGATCCGTGAGAGATACGGCGCCAGGTCCATGGCGCCGAGCGGCGCCCACAGCTTCTGGACGACCTGACCGCCGGATTCCTCGAAAGTCTTCTGGAATCCTCCCACCACCTCCCAGCCGAAGGCGTAGTCGGAGGCGATGACCACGACCTTCCGATAGCCCATGGTCTTGGCCACGTACTCGCCGAAGGGATGGGACGGCTGGCTCGACGTCCAGCCGGTCCGGATGACCCAGTGGTATTTCAGCCGCTGGGTGAGATCGTCGGACGCGGCGACCGTGACGAGCAGCGGGATCTTGAACTCCTCGGCCTTGGCCGCGACGGCGTAGCCGATGTGGCCGAAGAGCAGGCCGGCCAGGATGTGGACGTTGTCGTGCTCGACCAGCTTGCGGACCTTGCTGATCGCCATGTCCGGCCGCGACTGGCTGTCCTCGACGATCAGCTCGACCTTCCGACCGGCCATCTGGTAGCCGATCTCGTCGAGGTACATCGTCAGACCGTTGACCATGTCCTTGGCCGCCTGGGCGGCGGTGCCGGTGAGATCCGTGACGAAGCCGATCTTGATCGGCGGGCGCTGGCCCCACGTCGTCCCGTCGGGGCTCACGCAGAGAAGGCAGATCAGCAGGGCGCCTAGCAGCATCGGCAACCTGGTCGTTTTGTTCATGGGCCCCTCCGCCGGCGGCACTCAGATCGTCTGCTACACTTCTTTCAAATATGGCCGTCGAGTTCAAGGACTACTACAAGATCCTCGGCGTCGATCGGAAGGCCGACGACAAGACGATCAAGTCCGCCTTCCGCCGGCTGGCCCGCAAGTACCATCCCGACGTCGCCAAGGGCAAGGACGCGACCGACCGCTTCAAGGAGATCAACGAGGCGAACGAGGTGCTCTCCGATCCGGAGAAGCGCCGCCGCTACGACACGCTCGGCCCCGACTGGCAGCGCTACGCCCAGCAGGCTCCCGGTCAGCCGGGCGGCGGGTTCCGCGTCGAGTACCAGGGCGGCGATGGCGGCGATTTCTCCGACTTCTTCCGCACGATCTTCGGGGATCTTGGCGGCGGCGGCCGACCCGGCGCGCGGGGCGGGCGCGGCGATCGCGGTGGCGTGAATCTCGAGGACCTGCTGGGTGGTGGCGGCGGCCTCGGCGGCCGCCAGGCGCGCAGCCGCGGCGACGACGTTCAGGCCGGCGTCGAGATCACACTGGAAGAGGCGTTCGCTGGCGCCCGCAAGACGTTCACGATGGAGATGGACGAGCCCTGCCCGACCTGTCACGGCTCCGGCAACGTGGGCGGCAAGCCCTGCACGACCTGCGGCGGCACCGGCTGGCAGCGGGGACGGCGACAGCTCGACGTCAAGATTCCGGCCGGTGTGAAGACGGGACAACGCGTGCGCGTGGCCGGCGAGGGCACCGGCGTCGGCGGCGGCCGCGGCGACCTCTATCTCGCCGTGACGGTCGCCCCGCACCCGCTCTTCGAGCGGACGGGCGACGACATCCAGCTCGAGCTGCCGATCACGGCGCCCGAGGCGGCGCTGGGCGCGAACGTCGAGGTGCCGACGCTGCGAGGCAAAGTCTCGATGAAGATCCCGCCGGCCACGTCGAGCGGGCGGACGTTCCGGTTGCCCGCCTATGGGATGCCGCGGGTCCGCACCAGCGGCGGCGGCAGCGGGGATCAGCTCGTGAAGGTCAAGATCGTCATGCCGTCCGATCTCACGACGGCCGAGCGCGAGCTCTACGAAAAACTCAAGACGCTGCGGAGTGACAATCCCCGCGCGTATCTCGGATAACGAGGGAACCGTGATCAGATTCGAAAAATTCACCGTCAAGGCCCAGGAGGCGATGCAGGCGGCGCAGTCGCTGGCCGACCAGCACAACCACCAGTCGATGGAGCCGGAGCACCTGCTGCTGGCGCTGCTCCAGCAGCGCGAGGGTGTGGTCGGCCCGGTCCTCGCCAAGCTCGGCGCGCGCCCCGAGGTCATCCAGCGTGCGCTCGAGCAGGCGCTCGAGCGCCTGCCCACCGTGCGGGGCGGCGGTGGCCAGCACTACCTCGGCGAGCGGCTGCGCGTGGCGCTCGAGCGCGCTCAGGCCGAGGCCGAGCGCCTCAAGGACGAGTACGTCTCCACCGAGCACCTGCTGATCGGCATCGCCCAGGAGCGCGACGGCGGGGCCAGCCGCGTGCTCGCCCAGAACGGTGTCACGCCCGACGGTATCTACAAGGCGCTGAAGGAAGTACGCGGCGGCCAGCGGGTCACCGATGAGAATCCGGAGGAGAAGTACCAGGCGCTCCAGCGCTACTCCCGCGACCTCACCGAGCTGGCGCGCAAGGGCAAGCTCGATCCCGTCATCGGCCGTGACGAGGAGATCCGCCGCGTCATCCAGGTGCTCTCGCGCCGCACGAAGAACAACCCGGTCCTCATCGGTGAGCCCGGCGTCGGCAAGACCGCCATCGTCGAGGGCCTGGCCCTGCGCATCGTGACGGGCGACGTGCCCGAGACGCTCAAGAACAAGCGGCTGGTCGCGCTCGACATCGGCGCCATCATCGCCGGCTCGAAGTATCGCGGCGAGTTCGAGGACCGGCTGAAGGCCGTGCTCAAGGAGATCACGGAGTCGGACGGCCAGATCATCTGCTTCATCGACGAGCTGCACACGATCGTCGGCGCCGGCGCCGCCGAAGGCGCGGTGGACGCGGCGAATCTCCTCAAGCCCCAGCTCGCGCGCGGTGATCTGCGCTGCATCGGCGCCACCACGCTCGACGAGTACCGCAAGCACATCGAGAAGGACGCCGCGCTCGAGCGGCGCTTCCAGCCGGTCATGGTGCGCGAGCCCTCGGTGGAGGACACCATCTCGATCCTCCGCGGCCTCAAGCCGAGGTACGAGCAGCACCACAACATCCGGATCAAGGACGCCGCGCTGGTCGCCGCGGCCGTGCTGTCACATCGGTACATCACCGACCGCTTCCTGCCCGACAAGGCCATCGACCTCGTGGACGAGGCGGCCGCCCGCATCCGCATGCAGATGGAGTCCAAGCCCCAGGAGCTCGACGACGTCGAGCGAAGGATCATGCAGCTCGAGATCGACCGGGTCTCGGTCGCCCGCGACACCGACGACGCTGTCGCGCGGGACCGCCTGGCCCGCATCGACGCCGAGCTGGCCGGGCTCAAGGAGAAGGCCGACGCGCTCAAGGCGCGCTGGCAGGCCGAGAAGGGCGGCATGGAGCGCCTGACCAAGGTGAAGACGGAGATCGAGAGCGCCCAGCAGACGCTGGCCGAGGCCCAGCGCGAGGCGCAGCTCGGCCGGGCCGACTGGAGCCGCGCCGCCGAGATCCAGCACAGCGTGCTCCCGCGCCTGGAGAAGGAACGGGCCGAGCTCGAAGCTCGCGCGGTCCAGCAGAAGGACGGCGCGCCGATGGTCCCCAACGAGGTCGACGAGGAGGACATCGCGGCCACCGTGGCGAAGTGGACCGGGATCCCGGTCACGCGACTGCTGGAGGGCGAGACGCAGAAGCTCCTCCAGATGGAGCAGCGGCTCGCTCAGCGCGTCGTCGGGCAGGACGAGGCGATCCGAGCCGTCGCCAACGCGGTGCGGAGGGCTCGCTCCGGCCTGTCGGACCCGAACCGGCCCATCGGCTCGTTCCTCTTCCTCGGGCCGACCGGCGTCGGCAAGACCGAGACGGCGCGCGCGCTCGCCGAGTTCCTCTTCGACGACGAGCGGGCGATGATCCGCATCGACATGTCCGAGTACATGGAGCGCCACACGGTGGCTCGTCTCATCGGCGCGCCGCCAGGATATATTGGGTACGAAGAGGGCGGTCAGCTGACTGAAGCGGTTCGGCGTCGTCCTTACGCAGTCATCCTCTTTGATGAAATCGAAAAGGCGCACGGAGATGTCTTCAACGTGCTGCTCCAGCTGCTCGACGACGGCCGACTGACGGATGGCCAGGGGCGCACGGTGGATTTCCGCAACACCGTCGTGATCATGACGTCCAACCTGGGCGCCCACATCTTCCGCGACTACGAGCAGCCCGACAAAGTCCGCCCGCTCATCATGCAAGAGCTGCGGACCACGCTGCGGCCCGAGTTCCTGAACCGCATCGACGAGGTCGTGATCTTCCGGCCGCTCGGTCGTCAGGACCTCGACCGGATCGTGGACATCCAGCTCGGTCACCTGCGCAAGCGGCTCAGCGACCGGCGCATCGGCCTCGACGTCACGTCCGCGGCCAAGGCGCTGCTCGCGCGCGAGGGCTACGACCCCACGTTCGGCGCGCGGCCGCTCAAGCGGACCGTGCAACGCCTCGTCCAGGACCCGCTCGCCCTGAAGCTGCTCGAGCGCGAGTTCAAGGACGGTGACACCGTCACGGTGGACGCGGAAGGCGATCACCTCGTCTTCCGCCGAAGCGTGACGGGGGAGATCGTCGGCTAGGAGAATCGGTCGGCCGCCCAGTATCATCGAATGGCCATGAGCCGCGCGCCCCGGGTGCACCCGGCGTGGATTGTGCTGGGTGCCCTCACCGTCTGTATGCTGGCCGGCTCCGGTCTCCGATCAGTGTTCGGCGTCTACATCAAGCCGATGGAGGCGGAATTCGGCTGGACCCGAGGCGCGCTGTCGGGCGCCGCCGCCGTCTCGCTCCTGCTCCTCGGCGCCGTCGGGCCGTTCGTCGGGCGCCTGGCCGACCGCTGGGGGCCACGCAACGTCATCGCGATCTCGCTGTTCGTGCTGGCCCTGGGCGCCATCGGATCGTCGTTCATTCAGAAGCTCTGGCACGTCTACGTGATGACCGGCGTCTTCATGGCTCTCGGCGCCGGCGGGGTCGCGCTGACGACCGGGTCCACCGTCGTCGCACGCTGGTTCGAGGCGCGGCGCGGATTGGCCATCGGGATCGCCGCCGGCGGCATGTCGGCCGGCCAGCTCATCGTCATCCCGCTCGCCACGGCACTGACGGTCTGGTTCGGCTGGCGCACGAGCTTTCTGTGGCTCGGTATCGGGCTCCTGGTGCTGGTCCTGCCCGTCTGCCTCGCACTGATCCGGAACAATCCCGAAGACCGCGGCGCGCGTCCCTACGGCGCCACGGGTCCGGCGCCGACGAGGGCCGAAGCGGAGGCCACGAGGGTGGCCGGGCGCGTCGGGGTCAGCGAGGCGGCCCAGACCCTTCCCTTCTGGCTGCTCATGGGCACGTTTTTCGTCTGCGGATATACCTCGAACGGCATGGTCCTCACCCACTTCATGCCGCACGCCCTCGAGCACAACTTCACCGCCTTTCAGGCCTCGTCGGCGCTGGGCGTGATGGGCGCGATGAACATCATGGGAACGCTGGCGTCGGGCTGGATCTGCGATCGCTTCGGGCGACGGGGCCCCCTCGCCACGTATTACTTCGTGCGCGGAGTGTCGTTGCTATTCTTGCTCTACGTGTGGAACGTGCCCTCGCTGCACCTGTGGGCCGCGCTCTTCGGCCTCAACTACATCTCCACCGTCCCGCCCACGACGACGCTCACCGCCAACATCTACGGGCGCTACTCGGTCGGCGAGCTCTCCGGCTGGATCTTCTTCGCCCATCAGGTCGGTTCCGCCCTCGGCGCCGCGCTCGCCGGCTGGGTGTTCGAGCTGACCGGCACCTACTCGAGCGCCTTCGTCTCGGCCGCGGTGCTGGCGTTCGTCGCCGCGGGCCTCGCGATGATGATTCGGGAAGAGCCGCTCGTCTCTCGGCCCACCGCCGCTCCCGTGCCCGCCACGTCGTAGAGGACACCGCCGCCGCGTGATCGCACTCCTGCTGATCGCGATCGCGCTGATCGCGGCTCTCTCCGGCCCGGTGACGCCTTCGGCCGACGCAGCGGACTCGAAAGGCCCGAAGACGCTCCTCGGATCCATCTTCGGCAGCAGCGGACGTCAGGACGGTCACGAAGAGGAAGAGCGCCTCGATCCTGATCGGCCCCACTTCCCCGAGGCAACCACGACCGTGGGGAAGGGCCGCGTCATCCTGGAGTCGGGGTACACGTTCACGGAGAAACGCTCGTCGTTTTCGTCGCAGACGTATCCCGAGGCGTTGCTGCGCGTCGGGATGTTCGCCGAGTGGTTCGAGTTCCGGGTCGGCCAGAACTTCCTGCGCCAAGAACAGACGGTGGCGGGGACGACGACCCGCGAGAGTGGGGCCCAGGATCTCTATCTCGGCGTGAAGCTGGCGCTGATCGAGCAAGACGGGTACGTGCCGCAGATCGCCCTGATTCCCCAGATGACCGTGCCGACCGGCAGCAAGGGCGTCACGGCCGGCAGAGTACTGCCCGGCGTCAACGTCGACTTCAGCTGGGAAATCGTCAAGGATCTCTTCGACGTCGAGTTGCTCATCGCGACCAACTCGGTGGCCGACGGGAACCTCGAGTCCCACGTCGAAGTGGCGACGGGGCTCACGGCGGCCGTGGCCCTCACGCGAAAGCTCCAGGCATTCGTCGAGTGGGACGCCTTCTACCCGGTGGGATCCGGCGCCGACACCGGCACGCGGCACTACGCCGTGGGCGGGCTCATCTACTTCTTCACGAAGAATCTCGCCGTCGACGTTCGGGCCGGCGTCGGCCTGAACCGACAGGCCAACGACGTCATCGCCGGCACCGGGTTCGCCGTTCGCTACTGACGGTCGCGACTGGGCTCGCGGCGAGGCCTTTGGCGCTCATTGTCACGCTGTTCGCCCAGGAGTACGTCGTCAAAGGTCTGAAGGTGTAGACTTTCGAGAGCATGCGCTGTCGATTTCTTCCCGTGCTGATCCTCTTGTGTTGTCTCGATCTCGCCATGCCGGTGGCGCCGACGCCGCGTGGCGTGGAGTTCGAGGAGGACGAGGAGGTTCTCCATCTCGGAGGCTTCCGACTGTCCCGGCCAGCCGAAGCTGCCGGCCGACGTGACGTCGCCGCAGCACCGCGGCTCGACGCGGCGCCCGTCGGGGCGGCTCATGCGCTCCGCGCTCTGCTGACCGCGCGACCCGCGTACGCCCCGCGCATCCGTCTCGTCGCCGATCCGCCGCTCGCTCCGTCCGCTTCCGGCGAAGACCACTAGCCTGCCCGCGGGCTCTCCCCGTCCCGGTGTGACCGACGGGAACCCTCTGCCGAGTCTCCGCGCGTGGCGGAGGCTCGCCACCAAGGAGACGCGGGATGCGTATCAACAAGTACGAGGGCCTGGCCATCACCGTGGCCCTCCTCGTGTTCGGCAAGATCGTGATCGCGCTGTTCAAGCTGATCGGCGGCTGACGCCATGGACGCGCTGCTCGACCCCGAATTCTGGGCGCGCTGGCTCAGCATCGTCGTCATCGACCTCACGCTGGCCGGCGACAACGCCCTCGTCATCGCGCTCGCCGTGCGCACGCTCCCCCTGAAGCAGCAGTGGCGTGGGCGCGTGTGGGGCACCGCGGGCGCCGTGGCCCTTCGCCTCGGCTTCATCGTCGTGGCGACGTTTCTGCTCCGCATCCCGTTCCTGCAACTCGTGGGCGGGCTGCTGCTGGTGTGGATCGCCGTGAAGCTCGTGCGCCAGCCGACCGGCGCCCGGCCCGGTCACGTTCGCGAAGGCTCATCGCTGCGCGAGGCCGTGTGGATCATCGTGGTGGCCGACGCCGTGATGAGCCTCGACAACGTCCTTGCGGTGGCGGCCGCGGCCCACGGCGATCTGCTGCTGGTGGTCTTCGGCATCGCGCTCTCCCTGCCCCTGGTCGTCTGGGGCAGCGGGTTGCTCGCGCGGTTGATGATCCGCTTCGGCTGGATCGTCTGGATCGGCGGCGGAATCCTGGGCTACGTGGCGGCCCAGATGATGCTGGCCGACCCCGCGCTCAAGGGCTTTCTTGGTGAGGCACTGGAGACGCTCGACGTGCTGCCGACGCTCCTCGGCATGACGATGGTGGGCCTCGGCTGGTGGTTCGCGCCGAAGCCCGCCTCCGAGACCTTTAGCGGGCGATCGGGTGCGCGCCGCGACGGGGATCGGCTCCCGCCCAGCGGGCACCCTCGGCGCTGACGCGCACGCCGCACACGGCGCCGGCGCGCCACTCCCACTCGGGCCACGCAGCGACGTCGTGGCCGAGCGCCGCGAGGCCGTCGCGCGTCTCACGCGGCAGCCGACTCTCCGCCTCGACCTTGCCCGGCGACATCACGTGCGGCCAGAACGAGTCGGGGAAGCTGCGGGAGGCGACCCGCGGCATCTCGATCGCCTGCTGGATCGGCATGCCGAACACGGCCATGTTGAGGAACACCTGGAGCATCGCCTGCTGCTGGACGTCGCCACCCGGAGTGCCGAACGGCAGCGGCCGGCCGTCCTCGAAGGCGATGGCGGGCGCGGGTGTGAGACGCGGGCGCTTGCCCGGCGCCACGACGCTGGGATGGCTGCGGTCGAGCCAACCCTGCGAGCCACGCGGAGACACGACGCATCCGACACCGGCCACGACCGGCGAGTCGGCGTTCGGATCGCTCGGCGTCGCCGAGAACGCGTTCCCCGCGCCGTCAACGACGGCCACGTAGCTCGTGTCGAGTGAGTCGCTCGAGCCACCGGCCACCGGCAGGACCTCGCGCGCCTTCGAGGCCTCCATGCGCGTCGGGTCGCCGGGCGGCGGCATCTCCTTCCACGCGCGGTCACCGACCAGCTCGCGGCGAGCGCGCGCGTAGGCCTTCGACAACAAGTTTTCGGGGACCGCGACGAAGGCCGGGTCACCGAAATAGGCGTCGCGATCGGCGAACGCGAGCTTGATCGTCTCGACCAGCCGATGCAGATACGCGGGCGAGTTGTGGCCGAGCGCGGCGAGGTCGATGCCTTCCAGCATGTTCAGCATCTGGAGCAGCACCGGGCCCTGGCACCAGAAGCCGCAGGCCGCGAGCTGCCAGCGGCCGAACGTCGTGGTCAGGGCCGGAGCCACGTCCACCGCGAAGCCCTCGAGGTCGGCGAGCGTCAGCGGGCCCTCTTCCTTCCGGTGGAACTCCGCGATGCGCTTCGCCGTCTCGCCGCGATAGAACTCGTCGCGCGCGGCGCGGATGCCCGCGGCCCGATCACCACCGGCGCGCTTCTCGGCCGCGGCCATGCGCCCGAGCGTGTCGGCGAGCTCCCGCTGGACGAGCCTCTCACCGGCCTGGAGCGCGCGGCCGTCCTTGAGGTAGAGCGCCTTCGACGTCTCCCAGCGCGAGTACTTCGCGGCGTTGGCGCCGAGCTGGTAGGCCGAGAAGCTCGACACGGGGAAGCCCTGTGCAGCGTGCTCGGTGGCGGGCGCCGCAACGTCGGCGAACGACATCGTTCCCCAGCGCTCGAGGGCGGCGCACCATGCTGCCGGCGCCGCCGGGACGACGGTGCGCCCGAGGCCCGGAGGAATCTGGGCTCCGTGACGCCGCTCGAAGTACTCGACCGTGGAGACACGCGGGTAGGGACCGACGCCGGAGACCTGCCACGTCTGGCCGGTACCAGCGACGTGGACGAGGATCGGCGCCACCCCGGCGACGCTGACCATGTCGGGATGGACGACGCCGAGCGTGATCCCGGCGGCGACGCCGGCATCGATCGCGTTGCCGCCGGCGCTCAACACGCGGGCGGCGGCCTCCGAGGCCAGCGCATGTCCGGCAGCGACCGCCCACGAGCGGCCGATGGCCTGGACGGTATGAGTGGGCGAGTACGCGGGTGCCGAGCGCTGGGAGGACGCGGAGTCGAGTGACATAGTGGGCACATCATACAATGGGCCATGGTCTCCCGTCCGCTGGTCGGCCTGACGACGTCCGTCACGTTCGGCAGCTCTCCCGAGCGCGCCTACGTGAACGCCGCCTACGTCCGCGCCGTTCAAGCCGCGGGTGGTGCCCCCGTCCTGCTGCCGCCCCATCTCGACGAGGCCACGCGCGCGGCGCTGTGGACGCGGCTCGACGCGCTGGTGCTCAGCGGAGGCGGCGACGTCGATCCGGCGCGCTTCGGCGAGCCGCCGCACGCCAAGGTGTACGAGGTGTCACCGGAGCGAGACGAGCTCGAGCTCGGCTTCACGCGGCGAGCGCTGGACGACGGCGTGCCCCTGCTCGCCATCTGCCGCGGGATCCAGGTCCTCAACATCGCGCTCGGCGGCACGCTCCACCAGGACATCCCGAGCGAGCCCGGAAGCGCCATCGACCACAGCCAGAAGGCGCCGCGTCACCAGCCGACCCACCGGGTGAAGGTCATGGGCGAGGGCACGCGCCTGGGCTCCGTGGTGGGCGCGACCGAGCTCGAGGTGAACTCGTTCCATCACCAGGCGATCAAGCGGTTGGGCGCGGGGCTGCGTGAGGTCGCGTGGGCGGAGGACGGCATCATCGAGGGCGTCGAGATGGGCGGCGAGCACTCGTTCGTGCTCGGTGTCCAGTGGCACCCAGAGGATCTGATAGAGCGGGACGCGGCCGCCCGCGCGCTCTTCACCGCCGTGGTGGACGCCGCGCGCCGGCGAATTCGCTGAGACCGTCAGGCTTCGCCTAACCGACCAGCTCCCAGCGCGACGGTGCGTCTCGCTGGACCGTCTCCCTCACCCGCCCCTCGCGCTTCAGCTTCTTCAGGTGTGACTCCACCGACATGGCCGCGATGCCGTGTAGCGCGGGGGCGACGTCAACGTACACGCGCTTGACGACGTCGGGGATGACGCTCGGCCCGGCGCCTAGCGCGTCGAGGATCTGGCGCTCGCGCTGGTGACGATGCGCGATGTACTCGGCGATCCGAGCCTGGGGATCGTCGATGACGGGGCCGTGGGCCGGATAAATTCGGCGCAGCTCGAGCGACTGCAGGCGACGCAGCGACGCCATGTAGTCGAGCAGGTCGCCGTCGTCCGAGGGAATGACGGTCGTCGAGCCACCCAGCACGACGTCACCGGTGAAGAGCGCCTTCTCTTCGGGCAGGTAGTAGCACAGATGATCGGAGGCGTGACCCGGCGTGTAGATGGGCACGAGCGTGACGCCGTCACCGTGCACGTCCTGACCGTCGCGCAGGTCGTCGATCCCGTCGGGCAGGCCGGCGTCGCGATGGATCATCTTCGAGACGCGCAGGCCGCCGAAGCGCTCGCGCAGGTGCACGACGCCGCCGATGTGATCGCGGTGGCGGTGCGTGAGCACGACGCGGGAGGGCTGGCGCCAGCCCCGCTCGCGCAGATAGCCGTCGAGATTGGGGACGTACTCGGGAAGACCGATGCCGGTGTCGATCAGGATGGGATCTCGGCGGCCGACCAGATACGTGTTCGTCCCCGGCCCCGTCATCATGCCGGGGTTCAGACCGAGCACGCGGCCGACGAGGTCACTCGGTGTCGCGGTCTTCGGAAAGTCGGGATCGATCCAGGGCATGGCGCCCCTCAAGATACGCCGAGAAAGCGGCGCTTGACGTCCTCGTCGGCCGCCAGCGCCGCCGACGAGCCTTCGTACACGATCTGGCCCTTGTTCATGACGTAGACGCGGTCGGCCACGCGGAGCGCCAGCGGCACGTTCTGCTCCACCAGCAGGATCGAGAGGCCCTGCTGCTTGAGCCCGATCAGCACGCGTCCGATCTCGCGCACGATGAGTGGCGCGAGTCCCTCCGAGGGCTCGTCGAGCAGGAGCAGGTGCGGGTTGGTCATGAGCGCGCGGGCGACCGCGAGCATCTGCTGCTCGCCGCCGGACAACGTGCCGCCGCCTTGCCGCGCCCGCTCACGGAGTCGCGGAAACAGCTCGTAGGCGCGCTCGCGGGTGAATTGTCGCGTACCTTGCCGAGCCGTCGGTTTCCGTGCGCCGAGCATCAGGTTCTCGCTCACGCTGAGCGGCGCGAAGATGCGGCGCCCCTGGGGAACCAGGCCGATGCCGAGCCGCGCAATAGCATAGGCGGTGCTGCCTTCGATCGGTCGGCCGTCGAAGCTGATCCGGCCGGCGCGCGGAGGCGTGAAGCCGACCACCGAGCGAATCAGCGTCGTCTTCCCGGCGCCGTTGCGGCCGAGGAGCGCCACCGCCTCGCCGGCAGCAACGTGCAGCGACACCCCGTGCAGGACGTGGCTGTCGCCGTAATACGCGTGGACGTCCGCGATCTCGAGCATCGTCAGCGCTCGTCGTCGGTCCCGAGATAGACCTCGTACACGCGGGGATCGCCACGCACGGCGTCGGGCGTCCCTTCCGCAAGCACTTCGCCATAGTGGAGCACGGTGATCCGGTCGGACAGGGAGAAGACCACGTCCATGTCGTGCTCGATGATGAGCACGGTGACGTCGCGGGGCAACCCGGCCAACAGCCGCGTCATCCGCTGCGTCTCTTCCGGCGACATGCCGGCGGTCGGCTCGTCGAGCAGGAGCAGCGTCGGTGACGTGGCGAGCGCGATGCCGATCTCGAGCTGGCGCTGCTCGCCGTACGACAGCGCTCCCGCTGGCGTCTCGAGGCGGCCCGTCAACCCGACGGCTTCGGCGATTTCACGAGCTCTGCCGAGCGGGCGCACCATCCGCGTCACCGAGCCGAAGAGGCTGAAGGAGCCACGCTCACCAGCCGCCGCGGCCAGTCTCAGGTTCTCGAGCACGCTGAGACCAGTGAACACGTTGTTGCGCTGGAACGATCGTGAGATGCCCAGGCGGGCGACGGCGTGCGGCGGCAATCCGCCGAGCGGGCGTCCCTGGAAGACGATGGTGCCTCGGGTCGGCTGAAGGTGCCCACTGATCACGTTGAAGAGCGTCGTCTTCCCGGCCCCGTTCGGGCCGATGATCGCGCGGCGTTCCCTCGGCTCGACCGTCATCGACACACCGTTGACCGCGGTCAGCGCACCGAAGCTGTGGGTCAGGTTCCGAATCTCGAGGAGGGGCCGATTTTCGGTCATCTCACCGCTCGTTATTTTCGGTCATCTCACCGCTCAGCTCGTCCGCCGGGCGGCCTCACTTCGCACGGCCACGCGCCGCGGCGGCGCCTCGGCTCGCCAATTTTTCG
>Ga0209159_1002235_pt1 | contig 13731 bp, 9 predicted proteins | sample GraSoiAngelo_144_FD_185901 | JGI IMG/M metagenome (GOLD analysis project Ga0209159, IMG submission 185901) | Grasslands soil microbial communities from the Angelo Coastal Reserve, California, USA - 14_1009_02_40cm (SPAdes) (version 2) | ecosystem: Environmental > Terrestrial > Soil > Grasslands ...
GGGAGGAGTATCACGCCCTCTACCCGCATCGGGACGAAGACGACGCGCGCCGGGTCGTCGCCCTCGTGCGCCGGGCGGCACCGTGGCGGGAAGGGGATCGGGTCCTGGATCTCGCGTGTGGCGCGGGGCGCCACGCCGCCGAGTTCGAGCGGTTGGGGGCGCGGGTGGCGGGCTTCGATCTTTCCCCCGCCATGCTGCGGCGGGCGCGCGGCCGCGCGCGGGCGACGCTGGTCCGCGGCGACATGCGCGCGCTGCCGTTTCGCGCAGGGAGCTTCGCTCTGGCGGTGAACCTGTTCACGTCCTTCGGCTACTTCCGTGACGACGCCGAGCACCGGGTGGTCGTCGAGCAGGTCGCGACCGTCCTGGTGCCTGGCGGGCGGTTCGTGCTCGACTATCTGAACGCCGAGCAGGTGCGCCGCTCGCTGCGGGTGGCGGAACAGGGGATAAGCGCCACAGGTGGTGGGACGGGGGGAGCGGTGCGCATCGGCCGCCGCATTACGGACGACGGGCGCTACGTCATCAAGGAGATCGAGATCCCCGACGAGGGCCGCAGCTTTCAGGAGCGCGTCCGTCTCTTCACGCCGGCGGACCTCAAGGCGCTGTTCGCCGCGGCGGGGCTCGCCGTGGAGCGCCGCTATGGGGATTACGACGGGCGTCCCCTCACCGCCGATTCGTCGCGGGCGATCCTGGTCGGGCTCCGCGCGTGATCCCACGCATCGTCGCCACGCCCCTCGCGCCCACCCCGGCGCGCCCGGCGGCGGGGACGCCCCGGCGCGTGGCGAGCGACATCATCGCCGCGTGCCTTCCCGGGCCGGGCCGCGACCGCCTCGGCGCAGGCGAGGTACTGTGCGTCACGACAGGACAACAGCCGGGCCTGTTCACCGGCCCGTTGTACACGATCTACAAGGCGCTATCCGCGATCGCCGTGGCTCGCCGGCTCGAGCAGGAGCGCGGCGTGCCGGTCGTTCCCGTCTTCTGGGTCGCCGGCGACGACCACGATTTCACCGAGGCGAACCACGCCTGGTTCCTGAACGGCGGTGGGGACCCGGCGAGAATCCTCCTGCGCGAGCGCCCCGCTGAGGCGCCGCAGCTGCCGCTGTGGAGGGAGTTGTGCGGGGACGCCGCGCCGGCGGCGCTCGAGCAGCTGCGATCCGGCACGCCCGAAAGCGAATTCAAAGGTGCCGTGCTCGACTGGCTGGCGGCCGCCTATCGGCCGGAGGCGTCACTCTCCGATGCCTTCGCCCGGGCCCTGCACACGTTGCTGGGGGATCGTGGTCTCGTCGTGTTCCGGTTCCACGACCCGGGGGCCAAGCGCGCCGCCGCGCCGCATCTGCTCCGCGCGCTTCCCGTAACCCTCGCCGATGGACTCAGCCCGGTCCTCGTCGAGGGCGCCGCCGGGCGCGATCGCCTGCGCGCCGACGGCGACGCCTTCGTGACGCGACGCAGCGGCGAGCGATTCACGGTGCGCGATCTGGAGCGGCTCGCGGCGACCGAGCCGGAGCGGCTCTCTCCCAACGTGCTGCTGCGGCCCGTCGTGGAAGCGGTGCTATGGCCGACCGTGGCCTACGCCGCGGGGCCGGGCGAGATGGAATACCTGGCCGAGACCGAGCCGTTGTACACCGCGCTGGGCGTCGCCCGGCAGACCCCCGTGCCGCGGTGGAGCGGCGTGCTGATCGAGCACCGCGTCGAGAAAGTACTGGTAAAGCACGGGCTCACGCTCGACGACCTCGCGGGTCCCGCGGGCGCGCTGGAGGCCCGCCTGGTCCGCGAGGCCCTCCCGGCGGGAGTGACCGAGGCGTTGCAGCGTCTCCGCGACGACGTCGGCGCCGATTACGACCGGCTCGCGCGGGCGGCTGCCTCCGTGGACTCGACCTTGGAGCGCACCGTCGAGACCGCGCGCAATGCGGCGCTCGGCCAGGCGCAGGAGATCGAGAAAAAGCTCATCGCGAGCGTGAAGCGCACCAGCGAGACGCTCGTCGGTCAGATCGCGCGGGCGCGCGCGGCGCTGTTCCCCCGCGGCGTCGCGCAGGAACGCGTGCTCACGTACGCGTCGTTCGCGATTCGCTATGGCCCCGAATTGCTCGCGGGTCTCGAGGCCGAGGTGGCGCGGTGGGCGGGCGCGTCGTAGAATCCTGCACATGATCCTCCTCGCGGTCATCCTCGTCATCGCGCTGATGATCCCCATCGTGGCCATCCTCGTGGACTCCCCGCTCGGGCGCAGCGTCGCCCGGCGGCTGGAAGGACACCCTGAGGCCGGGGGCACGGACGTGCGGGAGCTGCGGCGGAAGGTCGATCTGCTCGAGGGGGAAGTGGACGAGCTCACCCGGTCGCTGACCGCGACGCGGGAGGAGCTCCAGTTCATGCAACGCCTCCTCGAGAAGCCCAAGCCCACCAAGCCCTCCTGACCGTGTCGGGACCGGGGGCCGGAGGCCGCCAGGCGGCGCAGGTCGCCGCCGGCATCTTCCTGACCCGCGTCCTGGGCTACGTCCGCGAGCTGCTCTTCGCCCATTACCTCGGGAACGACTGGGCAGCCGACGCATTCCGCGTCGCGCTGCGCATCCCCAACACCATCCGCAACCTGCTGGGGGAGGGGACGCTCGCCGGGTCCTTCATCCCCGTGTACGCGACGTTCAACGAGCGCCCGGACAAAACCGAGGCCCGGGCGCTGGCGGGCGCCGTCCTGGGCCTGCTGCTGCTCGCGGCCAGCGCCCTCGCCCTGGTGGGCATCGCCGCCGCCCCCGCGCTGGTCACCGTGTTCGGCGCCGGTTTGCAGGGCCAAAGCCGCGCGCTCGCGGTGGCGTTGATGCGCATCCTGTTCCCCATGTCCGGGCTGATGGTGATCTCGGCGTGGTGCCTGGGCGTGCTCAACACGCATCGCAGATTCTTCCTGTCGTACGCCGCGCAGAGTCTCTGGAACGTCGCCGGCATCGCGGCCCTGGTGGCAGGGGCGACGTGGCTTGTCGCCCCGACGCTCCCGCTCGTGGATCGCCTCACCCGGCTGTCGTACTCCCTCGCGTGGGGAACCGTCGCCGGCGCGGTGCTCCAGGTGGCCGTGCAGCTACCGGCCTGCCGGCGCGCCCTGGGCGGACTCGCGGTGCGGTTCAGCTGGCGCACGTCCGGTGTGCGCGACGTCGTTGTCGCCTGGCTGCCGCTGCTGATCGGAGCCGGGGTAGCGCAGATTTCCGGCTTGATCGACACCCTGCTCGGCACCCTGGCGGGCGAAGGGGGAGCGTCCAGCCTCGGCTACGCACAACTGCTCCAGGTGCTGCCCATCAGCTTGTTCGGGGCGTCGGTGGCCCAGGCGTCGCTTCCCGAGCTGTCACGTGACGCCATCGCGACGGGCGGCGGGGCCAACGAGCAGCTGCGCTCGCGCATCGCGGTCGGGTTCCGGCGCATCGCGTTCTTCGTGCTGCCGTCCGCCTTCCTGTTCGCGGCACTGGGGCCCGTGCTCGTCGCCGCCCTGTTCCAAACCGGCCGCTTCGCGCACAGCGACAGCGTCCTGGTCGGCGGCGTGATCGCGGCGTACGGCGTCTCGGGCAGGCAACGGTCAAACTGTTTGCGTCCGGCTTTTACGCCCTGCGCGATACCCGGACGCCGGTCAAGATCGCCGCCTTCTCGCTCGCCGTGGGGAGCGGGCTCGGCTGGCTGCTGTTGCGGTGGTTCGGGCCGGCGGGGATCGCCCTGGGCTCGTCGGTGGGCGGAACGCTCAGCACCGTGCTGCACCTGCGTGATCTCGACCGGCGGATCGGCGCCGTGCTGCGCCCGGAGCATCGGCGGGCGGTGGTGGTGGCGGTGCTGGGGGCGGGAGCGGCTGCCCTGGCCGGCCTCGGCGCGGCAGCCGCGACGGCGGGGCTCGGCGTCCTGCCTCGGGCCCTGGCGGCCGTGGGTATCTTTGGAGTGGTTTACGCCGCGGTCACCGCCCTGCTGCGGCACCCCGACGCCCTTCGCACATGGCGATCCCTGACTTCCTGGCGCGCAAGCTAGAGACCCTCCCGGACCGCCCGGGCGTCTACCTGTGGAAGGACGCCACGGGCCAAATCTTGTACGTGGGGAAGGCGAAAAGCCTGCGGTCCCGGGTCCCCGCCTACTTCCCGGCCGAGGTTCAGGAGACGCCGGAGCGCGTGGCGCTGGCCCAGCAGATCGCCGACCTCGACACCATCGTGGTGCCCAACGAGGCGCAGGCGCTGCTGCTCGAGAACAACCTCATCAAGGAGCACAAGCCGCGCTTCAACATCCGGCTCACGGATGACAAGAGCTATCCGCGCATCGCCGTCACCATGGGCGAGCCGTTCCCGCGGGTGCTCGTGGTGCGCCGCGTGAACCTCCCGGGCGCCCGCTACTTCGGCCCCTACACCGACGTCAGCACCCTCCGGCAAACCCTGAAGATCATCCGCCGCATCTTCACGGTGCGCTCGTGTCACTACGGCTTGCCCGACGACCACCCCGACCGCCCTTGCCTCGACTATCACATCGAGCGCTGCCGGGCGCCCTGTGTGGGCTTTCAGAGTCGGGAAGAGTACGGCCGCATGATCGAGGACGTCCTGATCTTCCTCGAGGGCAAGACGGCCGACGTTCGCGCCCGTCTCCGCGATCGCATGCTTGACGCCAGCACGCGCACCGACTTCGAGCGCGCCGCTCAGCTCCGCGACGCCCTGCAATGGCTTGATCAGGTCGAGCAACCCCAGGCGGTGGAGCTCGTGGGCGGGGGCGACGCCGACGCCATCGGCTTCGCGCGCGACGACGACGAGGCGTGCGGGGTGGTGCTGCGGGTGCGCGGCGGCCGCGTCATCGCGCGGGACCATCGCTTCTTCGAGCACGTGGAGCACGAGCCGGAGGGCGCGGTGCTGACGGCCTTCCTCGTCCGCTACTACCTGCCGCTGGAGGCGCGGGGGCCGCGCGTGCTGCTGCCGTTCGCGCCGGCGGACCTCGACGCGTTGCGGGAGCTGGCGCCGGATGTGGAGTGGCACGTTCCCCAGCGCGGCACCAACGCCCGGCTCGCCGAGCTGGCACAGCAGAACGCGCGGCACCTGCTCGAGAGCCTGATGATCGAGTCCTTCGACATCGAGGAGCGCGCCGCCGACCCGGTGTACGATCTGGGGCGCGATCTCGGGCTCGCGACCGTGCCGCGCTCCCTCGTGTGCGTGGACATCTCCACCAACCAGGGCCGCGATACCGTCGGGTCGCTGGTGTGGTTCGAGGCCGGCCGGCCCAAGAAGGCGGAGTATCGGCGCTTCCGCATCAAGGGGCCGGGCCAGCAGGACGACTTCGCGGCCGTGCACGAGGTCGTGACGCGGTTCCTACGCCGCCGCGTGGAGGAAGAGCAGCGGCTTCCCGACCTCATAGTCATCGACGGCGGCAAGGGGCAGCTCGGCGCGGCGCTCGACGCCGCGCGCGCCGTGGGGTGCGAGCAGCTTCCGATCGTCAGTTTGGCCAAGCGGGAGGAGGAGGTGTTCATTCCCGGGCGGGCGGACGGGCTGCGGCTGTCGCGCCGCAGTCCGGGCTTGAAGCTATTGCAGCGCATCCGCGACGAGGCCCACCGCTTCGCGGTGAGTTACAGTCGCGGTCGCCGCGCCCGGCGCACGCTGACCTCGGAGCTGCTGACCATCCCAGGGATCGGGCCGAACCGGCGCCGGACCTTGCTGGAGCGGTTCGGCTCGCTGGCCGGCGTCCGCACCGCGACCGCCACGGAGATCGCCGCCTTGCCCGGCTTCTCGACCCGGCTCGCCGAGCGGATCCTCGACAGTCTCAAGGTGCGCGCCTGATGCTTCCCTGGTCGCTCGAATGCTCGGCATGCGGACGCACGCGCGACGCCGACGGGATCCCCGGCGTCTGCGAGAACTGTGGCCAGCCCTACCTCGTGCGCTACGCGGCGTGGCCGGCCCCGCAAACAAAGGCGCTGCTGCGCGAGCGGCGGCGCACGATGTGGCGCTACCGCGAGTGGCTGCCGCTCCTGCCACAGGAGGAGCCGGTCTCGCTCGGCGAAGGCGGCACGCCGCTGCTGCGGGTCGATCGCCTCGCCGCCATGCAGGGCTTCGCCCGGCTGTGGGTCAAGGAAGAGGGCGTCAACCCGACGGGTTCTTTCAAGGCCCGGGGGCTCGCCGCCGCCGTCACGCGAGCCACCGCCGCCGGAGCGACCCGCTTCGTCGTCCCCACCGCGGGCAACGCCGGCATCGCGCTGGCCGCGTATGCGGCGCGCGCCGGAGCGCGGGCGCGCGTCGTCGCGCCGGAGACTACGCCGGCCACGATCCTCACCCAGATTCGCAGCTTCGGCGCGGAGCTGGTGCTCGTGGACGGCCACATCGGCGACTGCGGCAAGGCGGCGCGCGCGTTCGCGGCCGAGACCGGGGCGGTGGACGTCTCGACGCTGCGCGAGCCGTACCGCATCGAAGGCAAGAAGACGCTGGGATTGGAACTCGCGGAACAATTGGGCTGGACCCTCCCCGACGCGATCGTGTATCCCACCGGGGGAGGCACGGGGCTGATCGGCATGTGGAAAGCGTTTCAGGAACTGGCCGCCGCGGGGTGGGTGCGCGGGAGTGGGCCGCGATTCTACACCGTCCAGTCGAGCGGCTGTGCGCCGGTGGTCCAGGCGTTCACGGCGGGCGCGGATCGCTGCACGCCCTGGCCGGAGCCACAGACGATCGCCGCGGGGCTGCGCGTGCCGGGCCCGCTTGGTGACCGGTTGATGTTGCGCGCGCTGCGCGAGAGCAACGGCGGCGCCGTCGCCGTTACCGATGAGGCGCTGATCGCCGCCGCGCGCGAGCTGCAGACCGTCGAAGGCATCGACGCCGCGCCCGAGGGTGGCGCCGCGTGGGCCGCCGCGATCGAGCTCAAGCGCACCGGGGCGATCCGGCCGGAGGAGCGGGTCGTGGTCTTCAATACCGGCGCCGGGTGGCTGTATCGGTCCTAACCCGTTTATATTGCGGCACTTCCCCCATGCGCGTCGCCATCCTCGATCCGGCCGCCGGCATCAGCGGCGACATGACGCTCGGCGCCTTGCTGTCGCTGGGCGTTCCCGCCGCGTGGCTTGAGGAGCTGCCGTCACGCCTGGGGCTCGCGGGTGTGACTGTGACGATCCGGGACGTGCGGCGGTCCGGGGTCGGGTGCAAGCAGGTCGAGTTTGCGATTCCCGAGCAGCCGCACGGCCGGCACGTCGGCGAGCTGGTGCAGCTCGTCGAGCGCGCGCCGCTCACGTCCGCCGTGAAGGAGCGTGCGGTGCGCGCCTTCCGGCTCATCGGCGCGGCTGAAGGGCGCGTCCACGGCGTGCCCGCCGAGCGCGTGCATTTGCACGAGGTGGGGGCGGTGGATGCCGTGCTCGATATCGTGGGGGCGATCGAAGGGTTCGAGCGACTGGGCGTCGAGGCGGTGTATAATTGGCCCGTCGCCGTCGGCACGGGGTGGGTGGAGGCGGCACACGGACGGTTGCCGGTCCCCGCGCCGGCGACGGCGATTCTGCTCGAGGGGGTCGAGGTCGCGAGCGGCGGTCCGGTAGAAGGCGAGGCGACGACACCGACGGGCGCCGCGCTGGTGCGCGTCCTCTCGGCGGGCCCGCCGCCGCCGCGCTGGCGCATGGTTGGGGCGGGGTGGGGCGCCGGTCAGCGCGACCCCAAGCATTATCCCAACGCGCTGCGCATCATCGTCGCCGAGCCGGCGACGGAAGCGGGGAGCGTCACCCTGCTCGCGTGCGATCTCGACGACCTGAGCCCCGAATACGTCGAGCCGCTGCGCCAGGCGCTGGCCGCCGCCGGCGCGCTCGACGTGGAGACGTGGCCGGTCCAGATGAAGAAGGGACGGACGGGCTTCCGCCTGGAGGCGCTCGCGCCGCCGGAGGTGGCGGACGCCGTGACCGCGGCCTTGTTTCGGCACAGCACCACGGCGGGCGTGCGGCGCTGGAGCGCGGAGCGGGTGACGCTGACGCGCCGCCAGGTGACGGTGCGGCTGGCGCCGCAGGTGGAGGTGCGCGTCAAGGTGCTCGAGCCGCCGGAGGGCAGCGGCGGCGCCGTGCGCCTCAAGCCCGAATACGACGACGTTCTGGCGGCGGCCGCAGCCCTCGGCCTGCCGCCGCTCGAGGTGGCGCGCGCCGCCCAGCGCGACGCCGAGCTCCTCGTGGCACAAACCAAGGAGTCGTGATATGCGAGTCGGTGCGGTGCTGGGAGTGGTCGCGATGCTCGCCGGCCGTGCAGCGGCCCAGGGCGGGATATTCCTCCCGGCCTCTACCAAGTGCGATCTCAAGGCCGGTCACTTCAAGGTCAACTCCGGCTTTCTGTATCTGCGGAGTGCGGCGGGCCGCCGCTTCGAAGAGGATCGGCTGAAAGACCTGCGCGACGCCAACCGCAACCTCGTGGAGGCGATCCAGACCGCGGGGCAGGATCAGAACCCGGCCGCGTGGTACTGGCTCGGCCGCTATTACGTCGAAGTGAAGGACCCGGTGGGCGCCGACTCGGCGTTCGCGCGTGCCGAGCGGCTCAAGCCCGAGTGCAAGGAGGACATCGCCACCTGGCGCCGCAACATGTGGGTCCCGATCTACAACGCGGCCGTGGCCCTGTTCAATGCTGGGAACACCGATTCGGCCGTGAAGGCGCTGCAGCGGGCCAATGCGATCTATCGCGAGGAGCCCGCGGGACTCCGGCTGTTGGCCGTGCTCTTCTATAACGGGCAACAGTACGACTCCGCCGCCAAGTACTTCCGCCTGGCGATCGACGCCTCGAGCGACCCCAAGTTCGCGGGGGACAAGAAGGAGAACATGTTCAACCTGGCCGCGGCGTACTACGCCGCCCAGCACTACGACGAGGCGGTCGCGGCCTACCGGGAGTACCTGAAGATCGTTCCCAGCGATCCCCAGGCGCTCGCCGCCATCGCGGAAGTCTTCATGGCGGCCGGCCACGAGGACTCGGCGCTCGCCGTGTATCACATGATTCTCGACCACGCCGATTCCGCCGACGCCATGAGCCTGTTCCACGCCGGCGAGCGGATTTACAACAGCGCCCCGCCGCTGCCGGACACCGCGGCCCTGGGCCAAAGCTGCCGAGCCGACGCCCGGCGCACGGGCCGTACGCTCACCGTCCGCACCATCGCCGTGCGCTGTGATTCCGTCACGCGCGTCGCCATCCGTACGCACGACGCCCGGGCGGCGGAGACGTACCGCATGTCCGCGCGGGCCTTTGAGGTCGGCTTGCAGAAGATCCCCGGGTATCGGGATGCCCTCTACAACCTGGCGAACGTGTACTTCGTGCTGCGCGATTCGAGTCACATGCTGCCGGTGGCCCAGAAGCTGTACGCGATCGATCCGTTGAACCGCACCACGCTGCGGCTCATGGCCCAGGCGTGGCAATTCCGGCGCCGGGGCGACTCGACCCTCTACTACCTGACGCTCGGCGACTCGCTGCTGCCGGTCGAAGTGACCATCGACCGCTTCGAGACGCAGGACCAGAGTGCCTCCGTGCGGGGCAAGGTGTCCAACTTCCACGGCACGCCCAGCGCGCCGTTCAAGCTGACGCTCGATTTCCTCAACGCGAAAGGCGACGTCGTCGCGTCCACCAGCACCGATGTGCCGGCGATCCCGGCGAACGGCGAGCAGCCCTTCCAGCTTCAAGTCAGCGGCGCGGGGGTCGTGGCGTGGAGGTACAAGAAGGGCTGACTATGAAGCGCTGGCAGACCGGCCATTGCTCAACAGGGAGGGGGGGAGCTCTCACCGCGCCGAGCGAAGTGTTGACCGGCGACGAATCTGGGCGGATTGACGGTTGCTGGCAATGTGTTAACACCATGCCGTGGTGTGTCTTAAAAAGCCTCTAGCCTCAAGCGGGACCGTTTAGGGCCCGTATTGTACCTGCATATTGCAATAAGTAATGCATGCTGCAACACCAGGCGCACTTCCCAGGAACGTAGTTGTGCTCGGAGAGGCCAAGTTACGACGTGGCACCGCCTTTGCGATTTACGCCCTCCAGCAAACCCGGGTAATTGGTCCCCGGGCGCTCAGGTTTGTGGACTCATTGACCTAGGCTGGAGAGAGATCGCATGCGCGTCCTACTCGTCGCTCTCGGTTTGGCTGTGACGCCGTTTGTGGCGGGCGTCTCGCAGGGTCGCGGTCACGACGCCGCCCATTGTGCGCGGCGCGCCGACCAACACCCGAACAAGGATATCAATAAGTGCCCGGCCCCGGCACCTGCGCCGGCACCTGCGCCGGCACCTGCTCCGGCACCCGCTCCGGCGCCTGACCCGGCACCTACTCCGGCGCCCGACCCGGCACCTACTCCGGTGCCCGATCCCACGCCGCCACCTGCGGCTTGCGCGGTTTCTCCGGTGCCGGCCTCGAGCGAGACCGGCAGGATCACGGGTCAGCTGTGGAACGAATCCGACTGGTCGTTCCTGTCGGGCTGGTGCGTTCACCTGAGCGGTTCGGTCAGTGCTACGGTGCTGACGAACAGCAACGGACTGTATGACTTCTTCGGTTTGCCGGCCGGCACGTACACGGTCTGCGAGGACACGCAGGGTTGGACCGTGGATCCCATGTTCAGCCAGGCATGCCAGACCTTCAACCTCACCGGGGGAAGCTGGTTCGCCAACAACGATTTCGTGAACATTCCTCCGCTGTAAGCTTCCGCTCCGCTTGAGCGGCGTAGGGCAGGTCGCAAGGCCCCGGGCATTCGCGCCGGGGCCTTGCTGTTGTCTTCACCTCCTGGTCATCTTAGTAACCGTCGCGGGCGTAATTCAGGGGTAGAATGCCAGCTTCCCAAGCTGGACGTCGCCGGTTCGAATCCGGTCGCCCGCTCTGACCCCTCCGGCTAGGGATCCGCCGGACGCAGCCGCTCCAGCAGGCAGGCCGTGTTGATCAGCGCGGCGTGGGACAGGGCCTGGGGGAAGTTCCCCAGCTGCGCCCCCGTCGCCGGCTCGATCTCTTCCGCCAGCAGTCCCACGTGGTTCGCGCGCCGCACCAGATTGCGAAACAGGCGATCGGCCTCCGCCACCTCCCCCAGCATCGCCAGGCTCTGCACCATCCAGAAGCTGCAGAACAGGAACGCCCCTTCGCTGCCCTGCAGCCCGTCAGGTGATCGGTAACGGTAGATCAGCTCCTCACACGACGTCGCCAGCTCGCGCCGGATCGCTTCCAGCGTGCCGCGTACCTTTGGGTCCGTGAGTGGCAGGAAGCCGACCTTGGGCAGCACCAGCACCGCCGCGTCCAGCTGCGGCTCGTCATACGCTTGCACGAACGTGCCGCGCGCCGCGTCCCACCCGCGGGTCAGCACCTCCGCGTGCAGCGCAGCGGCCTCCGCGCGCCAGCGCTCCACATCCGCCGGCAGGCCCAGCTCGGTCGCCATGCGGATGCCGCGATCCAGGGCCACCCACGCCAGCACTTTGCTGTAGACGTAGTGCTTGGGTTCCTGGCGCGCCTCCCAGATGCTCCAGTCGGGCTCGCGCCAGTGGCCCGCTGTCCACTCCACGAGGTCGCGCAACACCTTCCACAGGCCTTCGGTGATGAGGTGCGTGCGTCGCCAGATGTCCGTGGTCTCGAGGATCTCGCCGTACACGTCGAGCTGGAACTGGCCCGCGGCGCCGTTCCCCACGCGCACCGGGTGGGCGCCGCCGTACCCGGCGAGGTGCTCGAGCAGCACCTCGGGCAGATCCCGCCGCCCGTCCACACCGTACATGATCTGGAGGTGCCGGCGATCGGCGCGGCGACACACGCGCTTCAAGAACTGCCAGAACGCGTCCGCTTCGGCGTCGAAGCCGAGGCCGGTCAGCGCATCGAGCACGAACGCCGCGTCGCGGAGCCAGGTGTAGCGGTAGTCCCAGTTGCGTCCGCCCCCTGGCGCCTCGGGGAGCGACGTCGTGGGTGCCGCGACGATCGCCCCCGAGGGATCGTAGCAGCACAACTTCAACGCTAAGGCGCTGCGCTGCACCTCCAGGCGGTACGGCCCGCCGTACGTGAGACGGGAGACCCAGGCGTCCCACCACCGAGCGGTCTCGTCGAGCTTCCGCTGCGACGCGTAGGCCTCCACGGGGTGCACTTCGTCGTCGTCCACGCGCAGCACGAACCACGCCGTCTCGCCTTCGCGCAGCGTGAACTGCGCCGTGGCGCCGCCCTCGGTGACGGTCCAGGGCACCGGGGCGGCCGTCGCCACCGTCGCCACGTCGTCGTCCTCATCGGTGGCGATGACGCCGCTCTTGCGCCGGCTGAGACGCGGCGCCGCGCGGGCGTAATTGAACCGGGGCTCGAAGATCACGGCCATCTCCACTGTGCCGCGCGGGCAGTGCACGCGCCGGTGGATCTCCGGCCGCCCTTCGCGCGCCGGGCCCACCGGCATGAAATCGGTCACCTGCACCACCCCGCCCGCTTCCGCGTGAAACGAGGTCTCGAGGATGTTGGTCGCGGGGAGGTAGCGCTGCTCGCTTTCCCAGCGTCCCACGGGGGCGATCTGCCACCGCCCCCCCCGCTCGGGGTCCAGGACCGCGGCGAACACGCTGGGGGAGTCGAAGCGGGGGACGCAGCACCAATCGATGGAGCCGTTGCGTCCCACCAGCGCGGCGGTGTGCAGGTCGCCGATGACGCCGTAATCGGCGATGGGGAGGACGGCCATGCGCGCGGAGCTCTACACGGCTGGGTCGGCGAACGCGCCCGAGGCGAGCCAGCGCAGCAGGCGCAACACGGCGTCCGGATCGGGCAGGCGGAAATCGGCCCATTCGCTCTGGCCCGGCCCGACCCAGATCGACCGGCCGATGCCCCGCAGCGACCGGAACGCGTCTTCGTCGGTCATGTCGTCGCCAATGTAGAGCGCCCGGGTACGCGCCGGCCAGTCAGCGCCGTGGCGCTGGCGCAGGACGTACAACACGGCGTGCCCCTTGTGCCAATCGACCGTCGGGCGGCCCTCGACGACCGCGTTCCCCAGCGTGGCCCGCAGGTGGCGGCGCCGCAGGATGGACGACGCACGATCCCGCGCCGCGTCCGCCGACACGCGCTCCACGCCCCGCAGGTGGAACGAGAGGGTGCACCCTTTGTGCTCGACGCGGGCACCGGGCACCGCAAGCGCCCGGAGGTCGGTTGCGGCTTCGTCCAGCGCGCGGCGGAAGCGATCGAGCTTCTCATGCCGGAAGCTCACGCCCGGGCCTTCGATCTCGAAGCCGTGGTTGCCCACATAGGTGAGCCCTGGGACGTTGACCAGAGTGGACAGGTCGGACAACGCACGTCCGGATACGATCGTGACGTCGAGGCGCGGCGTGGCCGACGCCTGTCGCAGCAGCTGGCGCGCGTCCTCGGCGAGCACGGCCGTCGCCGGATCGTCCACCAGGGGCGTGAGGGTGCCGTCGTAATCGAGGAACAGGGCTACCGCCTGGCGGTCCCCCAGCCAGCGCGTGAGCGCCCGTTGGATGCGTTCGGCGGGGGAGAGGACGCTGGCGCGCGCCGCCCCGCTGGCGACGTCCGCCGCGGTCAGGAAACGGTCCACCCAGGCGTGCACGTCGTTCGATCGCACCCGGTCGCGGAGAATGGACATGCGCGCCCGGCGCTCGTCGGGAGGCATCGCCAGGGCCGCGGCGAGCGCGTCCGCCACCGCCTCGACGTCGAACGGATTGACCAGCAGGGCTTCCTGCAGCTCTTCGGCCGCGCCGGCCATCTCCGACAAGATGAGCACGCCGTCGTTGTCAAGCTGGGCCGCCACGTACTCCTTGGCGACGAGATTCATGCCGTCGCGCAGCGGCGTCACCAGCGCGACGTCGGCCAGCCGGTACAGCGGGACC
>Ga0209159_1002245_pt1 | contig 13691 bp, 11 predicted proteins | sample GraSoiAngelo_144_FD_185901 | JGI IMG/M metagenome (GOLD analysis project Ga0209159, IMG submission 185901) | Grasslands soil microbial communities from the Angelo Coastal Reserve, California, USA - 14_1009_02_40cm (SPAdes) (version 2) | ecosystem: Environmental > Terrestrial > Soil > Grasslands ...
CAACCCAGGTATAGTACTTCTCGAAAGCCGCGAGTCGTGTTTGCATCAGGTCAGGTGCAAATAGCTCTGTCAGCGAAGAGGCTATGGCGATAGGCCAGGGCTTCGTACGCGTGAAATTAACATAGGCATCTACGGCAGAACGCACACCAGGCAGGACATGACGTTCGTCCGACACTTCCTCCCGGCTGAGACCAACAGCGTCTGCCAGCTTGAACCATGCTTCAATACCGCCCTCTCCTTCACGCAGACCATCATGATCGGTGATGCGGTGTAACCAGCTACGGCGCACTTCACGGACGGGGCAATTAGAGATAATCGCCGCATCTTTAAGGGGAATATTTTTCTGATAGTAGAAGCGGTTAGCAACCCAGCCACGCACCTGCTCTGGCGTCAGGCTGCCTTCATTCATGCATTGATGAAAGGGATGTTTATTATGGTAACAGGTCATGCCGATGGCTCGCAAATTAGCGAGAAACGTCTCTTTGTCCCAAGGCTCGGTAATCGTTATGGTTTCCATAGTTGTCAACTCCTACAAGACGAATTCTAACCCATCCCAGCCGATTTCCACTCCAGCGGCTTTGACAGTCATAGCTTCAGGGGAGTTCTCTATCAAAATCGAATTAGTATTGTTAATATGCGTATAAATTTTGCGTGAAATGGGTAACGAGGCAATGTGGCTCAAACTTCCATCAGGACCGCCAATCGGCAAATGTCCCATCTGTGTCGCAGAGCTTGTACCAACATGTCGCTGCTCCATTTCGTGCTCGCTCCAGAACGTTCCATCGAGCATGAGAGCATCACAATCCTGTAAGTAGGCTCTGGTTTTCTCATCAAAGAAGGCAAGTCCTGGTAGGAAGAGGAGGCGTCCTCCGGTTAGCTTGTCAACAAAGCGATAGCCTACTCGGTCCCCTGCCTGGGGGCTCACGTGAGCCTCCATATAGCGCGGCGGCTTTCCCGCAACTGGATAGGCTGCGTACAACAATGCACTAGGTGAATCGTCGGAATAAGGTAATGGTGTCAATTCGCTGCTCAGTTCGTGCCAAGTAATACCACTGTAGCATTCAAGGACTGGACCAAGCGTGAGACCAGTAGTCAGAGCATGTTGTACCGCTGAAGTAGCAAACACATTGAGGGGACTTCCCTCGCGGAGGATAAAGAGACCAAGCGTGTGATCGAGGTCGGCATCGGTGAGTAAAATACTCTCAATACTTGTTCCTCTTGGGCTATCGGCAGGAGGCGTAAGGGGTGGAAAGGATTCGATCTGAGCGCGTATATCTGGCGAAGCGTTTAGGAGAAACCAACGTTGATTATCCACACTGATTGCCACACAGGACTGTGTTCTTGCTCGTGCTTTAATCAGGCCATCACGCATGCCACGACAATTGACACAATTACAATTCCACTGGGGAAAGCCTCCCCCTGCTGCTGTTCCCAACAAGCGTACACGCATGCTCTTCACTCTAATCACTCGAACTGCACGGAAGCCAGTTTTAACAGACAACCATGCAGTCCGAGGTTTAATACGACGTTAAAAGGTTGAGACGAGTGGTGACTTACTCCTCGAGTTCACTGGCGCCAGCATACGCTGTACATTCCAGACTGACTCCAATGACTTCAAGTGTTGGCTTGACCCAAACAGGGGACGCGATTTTCTGTTCCATGCTGTTCTTCCTTTTTGTTTCTTGCGTAGCTTTCGCTATAACAACACCTACCGTATTGCCCTGTGATGGAACACTTTCCATCACAGGAACCAGTGTACAGTTTTATTGCCTCATAACTGTACGTGAAGCAAATGACAAGACAGTATGAAATTTAGTATAAACTTAAGAAATCAAAAATTCAAATAACTACCCAGAAGGGTCAGGGCCATATAGTTTATAGTACCTTCCCATAAATTCACTGCAAGTGCTTACTTGCGTATTTGTGTGCAGTCAAAAAATACCTCCTTTTCCCCTCCTAAAAAGAATATATGTATGTAGATGCAAAGCCGCAACCGTGTCAACTTGACAGAAAATGTTGTACCTTGTATAATAAACTAGAACAAATTTTCTAAATTATGGGGTGAAAGAGGCGATGTTTGAGCATGTTATTCCCATTGCAATGGGAGGAACGAATTTCATTGATCATATTCAATCTCTTTGTCTTTCTTGGAATACTAGGAAAAAAGGCAAAGATTATAGAGTATCGCGAGAGAGGTGAATAATGCAGGAAGAACAGCAAGTAAATCAGGGATTCAATCCCAGCGATCACCTGATGAAGATTAAAAGCAGGCAAGGTTTATCTGACTATTTGCCTGTTCAATGGAGATTAGTTTGGTTCAGACAGGAGTGTCCACACGGCACCATCGAAACAGAAGAACTAGAGTATGATACTGAGAAAGAGTGTTCTCTTGAGGCTTTTGTCTGGAATAGCGAGAAAAGGCGAAGTGAGAAAGTAGTTAAAACCGCCAAAGGTTATGCACGCTATCGTGCTGTAGTTACCGATGGGAAAGGGGGACGAGCCACAGGTACAAAGGCAGAGTGTCGAGCTAATTTTGAAGATTACGGAGAGAAGGCTGAGACAGGAGCTATAGGGCGTGCATTGGCAGGGTTGGGATTTGGAACTCAATTTGCGCCAGAATTGGACGAGGAGCACCGTATCGTGGATTCACCAGTAGAGCGAGGTACTTCGCCGGTTGAGGGTAGCGATACTGGCAACGGTCGCAAGATGCTGGCAACGGTCCGTCCTGCCGCGACAAAGAGCAGTAGTGTCTCTCATGATAGTGGTCAGTCCGCTGCTACTACAGCGGCGGAGGCTGCTAAGGATGCGGGCGCTACGGAGCAGCAGTTGAGTAGTATTCGTAAGCTTTGTGAACACCTGGGCAAGCCTGAACCTGAGCATGCAGAGAGCATGAGCTTTGCTAGCGCCAAGGAATTGATTGGGCAACTGAGCCAGGAGTACCGGCAGAGCCGCAGCAAAGCCTCCTAGAAAGCAGATAGTATGACCTTAGCACAGCTTGAGTCTGCACAGAAGCGTATGCAGCAGAAGTGGTACGACCTGGCGATGGCGGAGCAGCGAGGAGTCGCTTTACCAGTTCTTGAGCGTATGTACAATGCTTATGTGCTGGCGATGGAGGAGTACAATCGCCGCAGCGAAGAGTATCAACGAGAAATTCAGGTTGAAGACAGTGAGAACGGTGAGAGCAGCTCTGGAGCTGTAAAGCGGAAAAAAGCTGCCGGGTTAAAGGGAAATGCGACACCTGTGGATGGGAGCCAAAATAGAATGGCGTCGTGAATAGTTTTTGTTCTATAGAGAAAGTGCCGGCAGTATTACAATCATGCCATGCTTCCGGCACTTTCTCTATACAAATTTTTGGACTATGGTATACTTCCATGTAGCATTTTCTGAACCTGGAAGAGAGGTAGCATTGCAACATTGCACTAATTGTGGGTCAGAGATACCCGATAATGCTCATTTCTGTGGGAAGTGCGGCCATGTGTTCAGTAGTGTCAGCACGATCGATAAGGAGACATCTATAGGCGTGGAAAATGAACAGCAGTCGGAAGATGTAGCTACGACGAGCACGCAAGGACTTGTGCATTCCGAAGAGTCTAAGAATGGAAAGCAAGCAGATGATGTAGCTGCACTGAGCACACAGGGGCTTGAGCAGGCTGAAAAGGTTGAGGCAGAACAAACTAGCGACACTGTCGCAGAAAATGGACATCAAGCAGAGGATGTGGCAGAACTGAGCACGCAGGGGCTTGAGCAAGCTGGGGAGCGGCCAGAGGATGTAGCGGAGTTGAGCACGCAGGGGCTTGCACATTCCGCAGAGAGAGAACAATCAGAAGGCAAAGCGCCCGAGGTGCTTGAAGCAGAAGAAACAGAAGCGGAGGCGAGTGTGCCCTCGGGGTTCAGTGAAGATGATAGGGTGCAACACCCTGTTTCTCCTGCTCCAAAGGCAAGGCGTGGCTCTGCCGCGAGATGGATCATCATAGCGGTCGTAGGCCTGCTTGTGCTGGCCGGTATTGCGGGTGGACTGCTGTTTTTGCTGCGTTCCCAGGGATCAGTGACGACAGTTACGCCTGCTATAGGAGCAAGCCCTGGCGTAAGTAATAATTCTGGTGTCACTCCAGTTGATACTACCTGTTCAACAGGTGCATGTATTACCCGCATAGCAGGCACGACGCCTGTGGCGGGCACTAAAGCTATATTTCTTATCAACTTTTCTGGGGTAGTACAGGGATCTATGAGTGTAACAAGCTTCGCCAGGTGCGGTCCATCGACTGCGGGAACGGAGTACGATCTCTATTTCAGCGGGACGATTGATGGGGTACAGTATAACTTTGTTGCCAGGATTCCTGTCTACAAAGGCCCGGCCAGCTACAGTGCAGGGCAAATATCTGTTGTCTTTGCGCGGCAGCCTATTTCGGCAACGACCGTTTGGGGCAATTCCGGGAATGCGCCAGCTCAGGCAATTATTTATGGCGATACGAAATCTGGCACCATGGATATTACGCTCGACGGGTCGGCGAACAAGGTCCATGTTTCTGGATACTGGGTTTGCGCGTGATTAAGAGGCTTGTCACGAAAGCAAGCAGGGTAGCAAGCAGGTGAAGGTACTGCCCTGTTGCGGTGTACTGGCAACGCTCACCTGGCCGCCGTGGAGTTCGACGATCATCTTGACGATGGCGAGACCGAGACCCATTCCGCTTGAACGTCCAGAGGCTGCCTGAGGAACCTGGTAAAAGCGTTCAAAAATGCGCTGTTGGTGCTCCTGGGCAATGCCATAACCAGTATCAATCACGTCTAGCTTTAGCAGCCTGGCGCCCTTTGCAGCGAGTAGTGAATCCAGCTTGTCACTACTCGAGAGATTTGTGATGGACGCGGCAATGGTGACATTGCCCCCTGAAGGTGTGAAGCGCAGGGCGTTGTTGATTAAGTTACGCAATACTTGCTGCATGCGTACGGGGTCGGCATAGATGGGCGGGAAGTCCTGGGGAACCTCGACATTGATGGCGATTTTGTGGTCGATTGCCATCAACTCCAATTCTTCTACAGCATTGTCAACAATTTCTTGCAGACTCATCAGTGCACGATTGAGGCGAATCTGGTCTGAGTCGGCACGCGAAATGAGCAAGATATCTTCGATAAGGGCATAGAGGTATTCGCTGCTGGAACGGGCACGCTGCACAAATTCTCGTTGTTGTTCGTTGAGGTCACCTCCCATACCCGTCAAGGTCAGGTCGAGGTAGCCATGAATGGCGTTGAGTGGCGAACGCAGTTCATGAGTTACCATGGAGAGGAAATTCGCTTTCAAGCGAGCAGTATCGCGAAGAGCGGTTACGTCGTGGACAACGATTAAGCTAAGGAGCTGCTGGGCTGGAGGGGTCGAGGTAAGAGGGGTTATCGTCAGGCCAACGGTATGTGGCAGGCCTTTGATTTTGAGATCGAGCTCTAGATAGGGCAATGGCTGGTGTTGTTCAAGTGCCTGCTGTATGGTGCAAGCATTGCGAGAAATATCGGATTCGTGAGAGTTTTTGTCCTGGATTTGAAAGAGGGGTAGGCAATCGGTGCCCACAAGTTGATCGAGGTTAACGCCGAAGATGTTGGCGAAGGCGGCATTTACTTCGATAAAGCGGCTTTCGGCGTCGACAAGGGCAATGCCGTCTGAGCTTGTAGCAAGGATTGTGTTCAGTTGTTCTTGCAACATTTCAAGCTGGTTTGCTTGAGGCCGATTTATCTCGTTGTGGGAAGTTGCAGGTTTGTTGTTTTTTATCTGGTTTTGATGCATTCTATTCTGGTTTTCATGATGTATTTTGCATTCCCCCACATTGTATTACCTGGAGCCGACACGGGCTAGCAACGCTATGCACTCGATGTGGTATGTTTGGGGAAACATATCTATGGGTTGGGCCGCGATCAAGCGGTAGCGCCCATTGGCGCAGAGGGTAGCGATGTCACGAGCCAGGGTGCTGGGATCACAGGATACGTAGCAGATATTGCGCGGTCCCAGTATTTGCAGGGCCTGCAGTGCTTTGGGATGGCAGCCTGCACGGGGTGGATCGACTAGAGCGATATCAAGGCGTTCGTGGCGATAGTGGAGCTGGCCAAGGATGCGCTCCAGGGTACCTTCGAGGGTGGTGATATATTTTTCCTGGTTATTCAGCGAGGCATTGGCACGAGCATCCATTACCGCACTTGGCTGCGATTCAATGGCAACGACGCGCGCGCAACGGGTGGCTAAGAAGGCTGAGAAAAGACCCACGCCGCTATAGCCATCGAGAGCTATCTCGGTGCGCTGTGGCTCGAGCATCTGCAAGACCTTCTCGATGAGAACGGCGGTCTGCACTAAGTTGACCTGGAAGAATGAGTCGGAGGAGACGCGAAAACGGCGGCCCAGGACCATATCGGTCAAAAACTCCTGTCCTTCGACTACACGACCATAGCGACCACCAACGCGCTCAACGATGACACCGACCATACCGGGAGCGATTGTCATCAACTCGTTTGCTAATTGCTGTGGGTCTTCTATCATTGAACCTGGACGGGCGTGCAGACTCAAAAGGGTGGGCACTGCTTTCGCTGTGTTGGCGCCCGCTGAGTTCCCATTGCTCGCCGTCCCGATGGCACCGCGAATAGTGAAGCCCTGAATCATTTCGCTCAGGGATTCGCCAAAATAAGTCATAAGCTTCTCGCGGACACGCTGGTAAACCATATCCAGGGCAGGATGCAATAGGGCGCAGTCTTCGAGATCCTGTACGTCGTGGCTATCAGTCAATTTAAAGCCAACTTCGCCGTTGGGGCCTACAGAGAAAAGGGCGATATTGCGATAGTGCCAGGGAGAAATACCGTTCGGCATGCCAAGTGTCGGATGAACGACGGCATCGGACTGCTTACCGATACGTACAAGGAGTTGGCGTACAATATGCGCTTTCCAGGTGAGTTGTGCGGGATAGGCGATGTGTTGCCACTGGCAGCCGCAGTCTGTGAGTAGTGGGTAACTCGGTTCGACGCGCTCAGGTGCGGGACGCACAATTTCCAGGAGGTCAGCGCGTGCATGTCCCCGACGTTCCTCGACTATGTCTACACGTACACGTTCTCCTGGGATACCTCCAGGAACGAAGAGAACTCGTCCCTCGTATCGGCCTACGGCGTCTCCTCCGTAGGCAAGATCTGTTAGTTCAACGTCAATGCTCATGTTTCCCTCTGCGGCCACCTGATGATTTTGAAAGTCGTTGGTGTCCGTCACATCTTTCCAACGTATTTTTGTAGCAATTCCCAGTGCAACTGTTTGCCCCACCCCACCCCACGCGGGACGCGATAAATCGGGTCCCTACTTTCCGATTGCCGAATGCATACACAAGAAGCCAGACCTCTGTGCGAAGTATGAATAGGCGAATTTTAAAGTGTTAGTGGTTGTTTAGGCTGGCTGTATAACCGTGTTCCAAAGCGACTTAAGAAAACGGCTCCAAGCCCTAGCAACCCTGCTCCCATACTGATGAGCCAGCCGATATAGGGGAGAGATCCTGCCAGTACCAACACCGTCAGTCCTACCACTATTTGTAACAGGCGTGTATTGTGTTGTGGCGCTATCTTGCGCAAGACATATTCGCCGACAAGCCAACCAACTGCTACCGTACCCAATCCCCAGGCTACTAAGAGAACTAATCCTATTATTATTGCTAATGGAATAGATAAAACGAGTGCCACCAGTACGATGAGTAGCGGTGGCGCGAGTAAGATACTGAGCAATCCAATGACAAGACTTCTTCTTGCCTTATGCACTACGGTTGTACGAACGAACATTACATGCTCTGGAAAGAAAGAGGTGAGCAATATGCCGATTGCCACCCAAAGCACCAGAGACCAGAAAGAAAACCGAAAGCCGCCTTCGGTATTGATCAGCCAGTCTATACTCCCGGTGCGGTCAATCACCGAGCCGTCGAGCCTGGTGCCAGGCCCATGCGTGAAATGACCACCATAGAGATGTATATCGCCATGAACGTAGGAACCGCTCTGTAAAATGACGTTGCCACCGTACAGATCAATATTCCCATAGACATTTCCCGCAATAACGATATCGCTATTGAAGGCCGTGAGGTTACCTTTGACCACTCCGTTGATGGCGACCGTTCCTCCAAAAGTGATTAGATTGCCGCACTCGACCTCATTTGTATCGACAACAACAGCACCGCCAAATGATGGACCATGATGTTCAAGGGTGCAGTCGCTGTCCGGACGAGCTACATTACCATTAGCAGCGGATACTGTAGGTATCATCCCTACGATAAGTTCCCTGCCCCCGCCCAGGAAAAATGCTATCAGCATCAAAAGTCCGCTGAGAGCAAGCATTACCCATTGTCTACATCTGACGTGTCGCATATTGGAACTCCCTATCATGGTCAACGGTTTGATCGGTCGATTCTCCCAATGACCATGACCTTCGCAAGCTACGCCTCTTGTGGATGGCGCATCAAGCGAAGCCACATCCCCATCATTACCACTAAGACGAAAGCCACAACGAGCAGAAGCCTGTTATCACGTGTGACGAGTATCAGCGCTGTTTGTACGTATTGTGCGAGGATGACCAGCACAGAAACGAGATCACCGAGAAATGAGAGTGTATTCACCAACAGATCAGGTTGAATAATGGTCAGAGCGAGTACCAGTAGAGGGATGCTTCCTAGCGCAAGAAAGGCAATTGCGGCTAAAGGTAGACCGACAACGCGCAGGCGTGCGATGCGTGATCGCTGTTGCGTCTGAATGTCTTGAAGCTGCCGTGAAATCCGTTTCTGGTTCTCTACTGCCAGCAAAATGCGATCCGTCGAGATGCTGGAGGACGAGCGCGGGGACGGAGACAAAAGCAGTGTATTGAGACTTCTTAGACTCCGCTCGTGAGCACGACAGGCCGGGCACTGCCTGAGATGATCCTGAAGCGCGGTGATATCTGACTGCGCTAGTTCGCCATCACGCTGAGCTGCTAGTGCTTGTTTAGCTTCGCTGCAGCGCATCTGTTTGCTCCTCCTCGTTGGATGAAATTTGATTCATGTAGCGAGCCAGCAACTCGCGAGCACGATGTAAACGAGCTTTGACCAGGGGAGGCGTCAGATTGAGTGTCCTGGCTATCTCTTCGTAGGAGAAGTCATACCAGTATCGTAGCACAATAACTGCACGATACTTGCCCGGCAATCGTTGCAAATAGACCTGGATCTCGTCCTGTTGCTCACCCTGGAGGGTGGATTGCTCGGGGCTGGCGCCGGAATCGACAATCCATTCAAGGAAAGGAACATCTTCGAGTGGCAGCGCCAGAAAGCGGCGCCTTCTCAGCTGGTCAATTGCCAGGTGAGAAGCAATGGAAAGCAACCATGTGCTGAATTTATGCGCAGGTTTATAAGTAGCAAGCTGTGTATAAGCTCGGACAAATGTTTCCTGCGTCACATCTTCTGCTTCCGCAGTGTTACTCAGCATACGGTAGGCAAGATTTTGCACAGCATCTTTATATCGCTCGACGAGCACCGTGAAGGCGTCCTGGTCATCGGCAAGAACAAGCTCGACAAGCGCAATATCACTCATCGCCTCCAAGATAGCCTCTCGCGCATAGACTCTAGACGTACGTTCTGCCCCCACTATTGTTTGGCTAGTAAGAGATCGCTCTGTGCTTGAAGTACTCTGCGAGCTGCTCAGAGCGCCGGTGGCATTTCTGCGGCGTGTTTTGCGCGCTGGCTGGGCAATTGAGCCGATAGCGCCCATTGTACTTGAAGCTGATAGCGTCGATTCCATGTTTATCACCGCTCGTTCGTTTCTATTTAATTCATTCGATGAGTACGTGTAAGTAAGAAAAACAGAAAATAGGTTATATATGACTAATTACGAACGGTTTCTTTCAAAGTTGTAATTACTGTTCTGTATAAAGTGTATCATGGTGTTGGCTAAGTAGCAAGGGGGAGGTACTTTTTTAAGAGTTCCTACCGCCTGATCAGGATGATCCCACCGCCCGATCAGGTTGACCGCAAGGGTCAACCCTACTATACCCGTTACGATGCTGCGCATCGCGCGGGGTTGATGGGAGGTCGGAGGAAGGGAGGTCGGATATAGTAGGGGTGACCCTTGCGGTCAACCTTGGGGGGGCTTGGAGGGGCGTGTTGAAGGTGCTGGTGCGGGTGTAGCCATTTCCCATTGGTACATGGTAAAATTTTTCTAGCTGCTAAAAATGTTCTCAGTCTTTTTGGCTTGACTACCGCAAGCAGCAGCACAAAAAATAACGGTACGTTTCCCTAATGGAGGTACCTTATGGCACTCGATATCGAGCTCTACCGCCGCACCGTCTATGTGCCTGCTAGACGCGGTACCCAGAGTCTCCGGCGCATCAGCGTGATCGATATCCATCCTGAGGGGGCCACACAGACTCTCCTCTTCGTGCATGGCTTTGGTGGCAATGTTTCGCAATGGCTCTACCAGTTGCGCTTCTTTGGACAGAGTATGCATGTCATTGCCCCCAACCTACGTGGACATGGATTAAGCGAAGATCCTACCGGACTCCCGTACACGATGGAGAGTTTTGTCCATGATCTGGAGGTGGTCTTGGACGCCTTACAGGTCCAGGAGCCTGTCCATCTCATCGCACACTCTTTTGGAGGAGCCATTGCCACTGAATACGTTGTTCGTCATCCTGAGAAGGTACGCAGCCTGGTGTTGATCGGTGTGACCACGCACTTCACCATGATCCCACTTCTGGGCAGACTCTTGCGCATTCCTGATCCACTTTTTAGCTTCGCGGCAAAAAAAGTGGGCGTTGCGCTCTTTGCTTCACAACGGACACTCAAGGGGATTAATGATGGTATCATGTCTTCCTGGCACATGCCACCGTTCGCCGTTCCCACACTCGTCGTGCTAGGGTACCGTGACCGGGTTTTCCGACGCAAACTATATGAAGATGTACTACACTGTAATCCTGGCGCACAACTGGTTGATATTCCGGTCTCAGCACATCTCGTGCAACTCGAGCGGCCCGATGCTGTCAATCGAGCCATCAACCGCTTTATTGAGAAACAACAGCTGGATGCTAAGACTATCAAAGGTACCGGAAAGAAACAGCAAAACATCTTCCAGCGTATTGCCCGCAAGGTTTCGTTCGCTGCACAGCACAGCGACATGCCCTGGCTCAACCATTATGATAGCAATGTACCAGCCCTGGTCCCACAGCCGAAACAGCTCCTCCACGAGATGCTCAGCACCAGTGCCGCCGCTTTTCCGCGTCGTCCCGCCATCTTCTTCTTTGATCATCAGATACGCTACCGTGAGCTCGATAGCTTGAGTACGCGCTTTGCTCATGCCCTGCGCGGCCTGGGTATCAAGACGGGTGATCGTGTTGCGATTGTCCTGCCAAACATACCACAGTGTGTGATCGCCTTTTATGGTGCGCTCAAGGTTGGAGCGGTCATTGTTTTTGGCAATCCTCTTTTGCAAGAAGAGGAGCTTCAGCGCCAACTTCGAGACACCGGAGTGCGAGTTTTGCTTACCCTGAAGTCCCTTCGAGATGTCGCCGAACGGGTGTGTGCCGACACGAGTATCACGCAGGTGATCTATACCGATGTCCGTGAGTATCTCCCCACGCGCCAGCGTGAACTGCTAATACAACTCATCAAGGAGAATCCCCTGGCTGAAGCACTTTATACTCCTTTATTAGCAAGAGACAAGGACGCCAGAGAGGCTTCTCGTTCTCTTTTCAAGCGGCCACCATTTCGTGTATCCTCGTTTGGGGACTTGTTGCGCCGGCAGCCAACGACGCCACTTGAGAGCGGAACAACCTCGAATGACCTGGCACTCATCCAGTACACGTCAGGAATGACCGGTCTTCCCAAGGGAGTCATGCTCTCGCATGGAAATCTCGTGGTCAACGTGGTTCAGCTGTGCCATTTGATGACCGATGCCTCACGGGGACACGAGGTAATCCTCTCGATGTTCCCTCTCTCGCATATCTACGGCATTACTACCGGAATGAACGCGGCGATTGCCCTGGGCGGCTCACTTCTATTGGTACCGACAACGCATACAGATGTGGTCCTCGAAGCGATAAAGCGCTATCAGCCAAGTATGCTCATCGGCTATCCGGGTCTCCTTCTTGAGATGGCGAACTATCCCAACGTGCGCAGCTACGACGTCTCGGCCATTCGCATCTGTATCAGCATCTCAGCTCCATTGTCCGTTGAGGTGCACGAGGCGTTTGAGAAGCTGACACGCGGACACCTGAACGAGGCGTATGCCCTGACGGAAGCCTCTCCCCTGACCCACGCCAATCCCTACAAAAGCGAACGGGGCGTTGGCAGTATCGGTCTTCCCTTACCCAGCACGAACGCACGCATTGTCGACCTGGAGACGGGTGAACCCCTCCCACCAGGAGGAGTGGGAGAACTGCTGATTCGTGGGCCACAGGTCATGCAGGGCTACTGGCAGATGCCAGAAGAGACGGCCCTGGGACTATGCGACGGGTGGCTGCGTACAGGCGATGTGGCGCAGATGGACGAGGATGGCTTCTTCACAATCATTGATCGCAAACAGAATCTGACCCTTTCTGGCACACACCAGATCTATCCTCGCGAGGTGGAAGAAGCCTTGTACGAACATCCCAAAGTCTTCGAGGTGGCCGTTGTGAGCATGCCGCAGCTAGCAGAAAAGGATACTGCTGGAGCCACCAGTACCCCGGCAGCTCCGTTCATAAAGGCCTTTGTTGTCGTCAAACGTGGTCAACGAGTTACTGCCGATGAGTTACTGGCCTATGCTCGTGAGCGCCTGGAGGACTACAAGGTGCCGCACCAGATCGAGTTTCGCACTGAGCTGCCGAAAAACGCAGTCGGAAAGGTCGTCAGGGGCCTGCTATTCAAGTGAACCGGCGTGGCTCCAGCTCCGTAAGTACTCTGGAAAAACTCCAGAGGTGATATCAACATGGATCAAGCCTCGGTCAAGCAAACTCGAGCATCACCTGGTCGATGTAACACCAACCCCAGTCTTCTCCGGGTTGAAACGACTGGATAATTGGGTGGTGAGTCGTGTGAAAGTGTTTGGTGGCATGCTTGTTCTTGGAAGAATCGCAGCAGCCAACATGCCCGCATTCGAGACAGAGGCGCAGGTGTACCCACGTATCTCCGGTTTTTAGACAATCCTCACACCCATTGGCACTGGGTGTGACTTGTCGTATCTGGTCAAGATGTGTACATTGTGTAGCCATAGGTCATTTCCCTTCCGATTGTTTACGATGACTTCTTGTCAATGGGTTGCTTCTTGCCTTCGATGAGCAAGAGCGTACTGAGTGAACTACAAACAATTCTTTTGAACCATGGGCAGGTGCAGCTTGAATCACGGCCTCATCACACGGCGGTTTCACAATATATGACATCTGTTCCTCTTTGACATGTATGCTCTGGCTTCGGTGGCTGTAAAAGTCTTAGAGATGAATGTGCCTTCGCTCATCTCCATCTGTTCTGTTTCTTCTTTGAGCGGACCATTAGTCCACCACACGCAGGACAATCTTGCCTCGTGTGTGCCCTCTCGCTCCTTGTTCGTACGCCTGGCTCGCCTGGGAAAGGGGCAGCACTGTCTCGATGATCGGTCGAACTTGTCCCGCATCAATCAATGCGCCAATCTGGATCAACTGCTCCCGGTTAGGTTCGACCACAAACCAGACCGGGCGCACGCTATGTGCCTTCGCCTCTTCC
>Ga0209159_1002248_pt1 | contig 13683 bp, 9 predicted proteins | sample GraSoiAngelo_144_FD_185901 | JGI IMG/M metagenome (GOLD analysis project Ga0209159, IMG submission 185901) | Grasslands soil microbial communities from the Angelo Coastal Reserve, California, USA - 14_1009_02_40cm (SPAdes) (version 2) | ecosystem: Environmental > Terrestrial > Soil > Grasslands ...
CTCCGGCAACGGATCGTAATCCAAACCGCGATGCCATACGTTTCCAACAATGCCGATGATCGTCGCCCACTTCTCCTTTGCGGCCGACGCGCCAATATTGATTCGTTTTCCAATGCCGTCTTCGTTCGGCCAATAACGTTTCGCCAAAGCGGCGTTGATGATTGTAACCGGCGGCGCATCGGAATTGTCCGATTCGCTGAATTGCCGGCCGCGGAGCAGTGAAATTTCCATCGCCTCAAAAAATCCGGGCGAAACTTGCCGGAATTCTTCATCCGGGCTCGGGTTCTTGTCGTCGGACGTGCGCCCCTCAATACCGAAGGAAGAATCGCTGTTCGTTCCGCTCATCGGCAGAATGCTGGTGAAACCGGCATTTTTGATTCCAGGGATGGAGGCGATTCGTTTCTGCGCTTCGCTATAAAAACGCGCCCGACTTGCGTTGTCGGTATAGGTCAACGCCGGCAGCGAAATCTCCATCGTAAGAACGTTTCGCGGATTAAATCCGGCATCCACATTTTGCAGTTGAACAAAGCTCTTGATTAAAAGGCCGGCGCTGGTCAACAGGACGAGCGCGAGCGCGACCTCGGCGATGACAAGGGCTTGTCGCAAACGATTGCGGCGCGCGCCTGAGCTCAAACCACGGCCGCCTTCCTTGAGCGTTTCTGTCAGGTTTGGATCGCCGCTAACTACTCCTGGAACCAGACCGAAAACAATTCCGGTCCCGACCGCGATGACAAAAGTTGCGATCAAAACATGCCAATCGAGATTGACTTCACTGAGACGCGGGACGGTTTGGGTACCGATGCGTTTTAGCAGATCGAGTCCCCAGACCCCAAGGAGAACTCCGGCGATCCCGCCGCAAAGGGAGAGAAACACGCTTTCGACCAGGACCTGGCGAAGCAAACGCCAGCGTCCCGCGCCAAGGGCAACCCGAATTCCCATCTCGCGCTCTCGTGAGGCAGCGCGCGCCAGCATCATCGTGGTCAAATTGGCGCACGCGATCAGGAGCACCAAAAAAACGGCGACCAGTAAAATCAGCAGCAACGGTTTCATCGGCCCAAGCACGACTTCCTTAAGGGGAAAAGCAGTGATTCCGAAGCTGTCATCTTTCGGATAATTATCCGGATAATTTTTCCGCATCGTTGCCGTCACGATATCGAGCTCGGCCTGCGATCGTTTTGCGGAGACACCTTGAGCAAGACGCGCGACGATGGCGTAGCCACGCGAGTAACGAATTTTCAATTCCTCGGCGGTGAAAGCCAGCGGCTGCCAGACATCGGCTCGTTCGCCGAACTGGGCGCCTTGAATTCCAAAAAGTGGAATTGGGAATTCGAAGCTCGCCGGCATCACGCCGACGATGGTGAAGCCGCGACCGTTCGCGACAACCTTACTTCCGATAATTTGCGGGTCGCCATTGAATCGGCGTTTCCATAGCCGTTCACTGATGATGAAGACGTCGTCGTGTCCCGCCGTGCAATCGGCCGTTTCGAAGACGCGCCCCCGAATCGGCGTCACGCCGAGGACGTTGAAAAGATCCGCTGAACCAACCGCGCCGAAAATCCGTTCGGGACGATCACCGCCGGCAAAATTGAATGTGGCCGGCTGAAACACCGCCATCTTTTCGAAACTGCGGCAGGTCGTTTGATAATCGACAAATTCCGGCGCGGAAACGGGGATGGCGTCGAGATGCTGTGCGCGAAAATGCTCGAGCATTAGAACGATGCGCGCCGGACCGCGATACGGCAGCGGACGAATCAAAAGCGCATTAACGAGACTTAGAACAGCCGTGTTGGCGCCAATGCCAAGGGCGATTGCGACGACGGCTACGGCGGTGAACGTCGGATTCTTTAGCAGCAAACGAAAAGCAAATCGCAGATCATTTAGCATCGTAGTTCCTCATTCGTAACGCAGCGCCTCCACCGGGTTCAGCCGCATGGCAGCGCGTGCCGGCAAATAACAGGCAAGTAATCCGGTCAGACCCAGAAGAAGAGAGATCACGCTGAACGTAGCAACGTCGGTCGCGCTGAGCTCAAAAAGCAAGCTAACCAGCAGCCGTGTTGTGCTCCAAGCCAGAATCAATCCAATGGCGACGCCCAATAGCGTCAGCTTCATGCCGTGGCCCAAAATGAGCCCAAGGATATGTTTCGGTTGTGCGCCCAGCGCCACACGCAACCCGATTTCACCTGTCCGATGGCTCACTGAGTAAGCCATGACACCGTAGAGCCCGATGGACGCGAGCAATAAGCCCGCCACTGCAAGTGTTCCCATCAGAACCGCGCCGAAACGTTCGGTCACGAGAACGCCGCTGAGATTCGCGTTCATCGTCATGATCTTCGAGATCGGCTGATCGGGATCGACGCTGCGAATAATGTCGCGCACCGCTCCGATCAAGGAGGTTGGATCGGCGCTTGTGCGGATGATGAGATTGACCGGAAAATTGTTTTCGACCTGCGCGTAGGGCACGTACCAAACCGGGCGATTGATACGGTAATTGAACAGATCCTCTTTTACGTCTTTGACGACGCCGATCACGGTCATCCACGGAAAGGTTTGTCCGGCACGAACCCGCCGCACTCGTTTGCCAACGGGGTCTTCTCCAGGCCACGCTTGCCGCGCGAATTCCTGACTAACGACAACAACTGGCAGACTTTCAGCGCGATCGTTTTTGTCGATCACCCGTCCCTTAAGCAATCTAACACCAAGCGTCTCGAGATAGTCCGGGCTAACAACGCGATGCGAAGTAATCGGAACCTCATTTGGGTTCGCGGGTGGCCGGCCCTCGACATTAAAGATTGCGTCGAACGCAATTTCTCGCTCAAGCGGAATATTTGTTGTGGTCCCGGCTGCAATTACCCCAGACAAGTTGCGAATGCGTTCCAGTACTTGATCGGTAAACGCGACTCGCGCGCGGTACTGCGAGTATTTTGAATCCGGCAGTACCATTTTCACGGTCAGGAGATTGTCGGGTTTGAATCCAAGGTTGACGTCTTGCAGCCGATGGAAACTTCGAACCATCAATCCACCGCAAACGAGCAGGGTCAGCGCAATCGCAATCTCGGTCACGATCAATGCATTGAACCAGCGCCGACCGGACGCGGAGCCGCCACTGCGCTGGTCGCCCTCCTTGATGCGCGGAATCAGCTCATTCGCGCCGGCGCCTTTCAGCGCAGGGATTAGACCAAATATGATACCGGTGAGTAGAGTAATAAACAATGCGAAGGCCAGCACATGTGGATCGAGCTCGAAGTTGTGGAAAAAGGCGGCAAAAGAAATGCCGCGAATCGGATTGAGCGCAGCCAGGATCGGTAGCAGCCAATTCGCGAGAATCAATCCAGCCGCGCCGCCAAACAACGCCAGCAGCAAGCTTTCGGTGAGAAGTTGCCTGACGAGTCGCCACCGACCGGCGCCGAGCGCACGACGGAGTGCAAGCTCGCGCTCACGGGAAATGCCGCGTGCCAACTGCAGGTTCGCCACGTTCGCGCAACAGATGAGCAAAAGGAATCCGACTCCCGCCATGAGCGTAAACAATGCTCTGCGCACGTGGCCTTCGAGATCGCCGAGCAGCTCCTGACGGAGCGAGATTACTTTCACGCTCCAACCGCCGCGGAAATCAGGATATTCCTGCTCCAGTTGACGATCGATCGCTTTCAATTCCGCATCTGCCTGTTGCAAACTCACGCCCGGTCTCAGGCGTGCGACGATTTCGTTGTTCGTCGCTGCGCGCTCGGTCAACGGCAGGTTTTCAATGTTGGCCTGGAGCGGTATCCAAATTTCGGCGGCAGCGGGCAGATCGAATCCGGGCGGCATTACGCCGATAATGTTGTAACTGCGCCCTTCGAGATTCAGCGATTGACCAAGAGCAGCGGGGCTTCCGGCAAAACGTCTTTGCCAAAGTCCATAGCTAATAAGCGCTACCGGAGGGCCACCCGCCTGATCTTCCTGGGCTGAAAATATACGACCAAGCAACGGTTTGACGCCCAAAGTCGTTAGATAATCCGTCATCACAGTGGCGCCGCGCACATGTTCCGGTTCGCCTTGCCCGAGCAAATTGAAGGAACGTTGTGTCGCCACACCACTGCTGACGAAAGAGTGACTTCGATCTCGGTAGGCGGCGTACTCCAGAAATGACGATCCAAACGGATCGAACCCTTCCCGCAACGCGATGCTGAAGACTAACCGGCCGATATCTTTGACTGGTAATGGACGAAGCAGAAGCGTGTTGATGGCGCTGAAGATCGCAGTGTTCGCACCAATGCTGAGGGCGAGCGCTATGATTGCGATCGCGCTAAGCAAAGGCCGTTTGAGTAAAATGCGCGCGCCATAGCGAAGGTCGTTCCATAGGGTTTGCATTGTCAATTCTACTCGTAACGCAGCGCTTCCACTGGATCGAGCTGAGTGGCGGTGCGGGCGGGCAGATAACACGCCAGCAAACCGATAATCAGTAAGAGAGCGGAGACGACGCCGAAGCTCACTGGATCGTGCACGGAAACGCCTTCCAGACTTCCCTGCAAAAGTTTCGTTAGGAAAAAGGCGAAAACGACGCCGATGGCAAGGCCGAGCGCGATGAGACGAACACCATGACCCGTGACAAGTCGCAAAACATCCGCGGCCTGGGCGCCGAGCGCCATGCGCACCCCGATTTCCTGGGTGCGCTGACGAACGGAATAGGCCATCACGCCATACAATCCGATGGCGGCAAGAAAAAGGGCCAGCCCCGCGAAGACGGCAAAGAGCGTTCCGAAAAACCTGCGTTCCCAGAACGATTCCATCACCACCTGATCCATCGTTTTCACTTTGTAGATCGGAATTTCCTTGTTCACCGCCAGGACCGCGGTCCGCGCAAGATTGACAAACGCTGCCGGATCGGTTTTTGCCCGCAGCATTACCGACATGAACCAGTCCGGGTTCTGATATTGCGAGACGTAAACGCAGGGGAATTCGCGCCGCTCCGTCAGCCGATCATATATGACGTTGCGCACGATCCCGACAATCGTCCCCCACTTCGGCGCCTCACCCAGCTTTTCAAGAAGGGCCAGTTGATGGCCAATTGGATCGATATTCGGGAACCATTTGTGCGCGGCTGCATCGTCGATCAGGACCACACGCTGACTGTCTTTGTTATCGGCAACCGTAAAATCGCGCCCGCGCAAGAGAGGAATGTGACAGGTGGCAAGATAACCAGGCGTGATGGAAAGGCCGTGCGCCAGTCGCGCATTCTGTAATTGCTGCGGTTCAGGTTCACCTTCGAGAATGAGTGTACTCACTCCAATGTTTCCCGACGCTGGAAGCGACGTGGTCGCCGCGGATGACTCCACTCCGGGAATGGTGGCAACCTGCGGCATCAATGCGGTAAAAAATCTGCCCGCATCTTCCTGTTTGAATTGAGTAGGCGGCAGACCAACTCGGAAGGTCAAAGTGTGCGATGGATCAATGCCGATATCGGTCCCTTGAAGTTTCAGAAAACTGCGTAGCATCAATCCAGCCCCTACCAGTAAGACTAATGCAAGGGCTACTTCGGCGACGACCAGACCGTTACGCACACGCTGGCCTTTGCCGCCGCCAATTCCGCTGCGGCCCCCTTCCTTGATCGCATCGACCAGTTGCGGACGCGACGCTTGCAGCGCCGGGAATAATCCAAACAACCCCGCCGAGTTGATGCCGAGTGCAAGCGCAAAAGTAAAAACGCGCCAGTCGAAATCGAAGCGAATCCAATACGGCAGCTCTACCGGAATGGCGCGCATAACGAGATCGATACCCCAGATCGCCAGAAGCAAACCGAGCGCGCTTCCCGCAATCCCGAGTAGCAGGCTTTCGCTTAGCAGTTGGCGGACGATCACGCGGCGGCCGGCGCCGAGAGCGAGACGAATTCCAATTTCACGCGCGCGTGAAGCTCCGCGGGCGAGGAGCAGATTGGCCACATTCGCGCATGCGATCAGATGCACGAAAAGCACCGCGCCCATCAGCAGTAGCGTCAAAGGTTTGGCGTCTTTCACTGCTTCCTCGCGGAAAAATTTCACCCGCACACTTCCGCCGGTATTGGTTTGGGTGTGATCGGCAGCGATGCGGGCGGCAATCGCTTGCAACTCCGCCCGCACCTGCTCGATCGAGGCCCCGCTCTTCATTTTCGCGAAGCATGCGAAATTAAAATTGCCGCGCGGATTCTCCTTCTCCTCGATCTGCAGCGGCATCCACAAATCGCATGCCTCCGGAAAACGCCAGCCTTTCGGCATCACCCCGACAACGGTGACGCGCTTGCCGTTTATGGTGGCGACGCGGCCAACGATGTTGACATCGGATCCGAAATGATTTTGCCAAATTTCGTAACCGAGTAATGCCACCGGCGCCGCACCCTTACGATCTTCGTCGGCCCGAAATGTCCGACCGAGCGCAGGCTTAACTCCAAGAAACGAAAAGGCGTCCGCGGTAATGTACGCACCGAGATAGCGGTCCGGCTTTTCGCCATCGCTTAGAATCATCGTCGCAGTGCTGGTCGTGCCGAAGCCTTCGAGAGTCGTCGCCTGTTGTTTGAAATCCAAGTAGTCCAGATAAGAAACGCCGACGTCGTGTTCGGCACTGACTTTGGGAAAATATTCGCTGACGTAGAGGATGCGGTTCTGATCCTGCATGTAAGGCCAGGGCTTAAGCAGGAGCGCGTTAATTACCGAAAACGTCGTCGTCGACGCACCGATGCCGAGCGCGAGCGCCAACCCTGCGATGATGGTGAATGCTGGTGTTTTGACCAGCATTCGCGCGCCGAAACGAAGATCGTTCCACATGGCGGCGCGCTCCAGCTATGCCGCGATACGATTGTCTTCCACCACGCGACCGTCGAACAGATGCACCGTGCGGTCCGCGTGCTGCGCGAAACGCGCGTCGTGCGTTACCATGCAGATCGTCGCACCGCCGGCGTGTAATTCTTTTAACAAATCCATTACCGCTTCACCATTGCGCGAATCGAGATTTCCGGTCGGCTCATCCGCGAGCAAAATCGCCGGTTTCCCGGCGAGCGCACGCGCGACCGCGACACGTTGCTGCTGCCCACCGCTGAGCTGGCTCGGCAAATGTTTGGCCCGATGGCCCATCCCGACCCGCTCGAGTGCCTGCGTAACCGCGCTCTTGCGATCGCCCGCGCTCATCCCGCGATAAGTCAGCGGCAGCTCCACATTTTCGTAAACCGTGAGATCGCCGATCAAATTGAAGCTTTGAAAAATGAAACCGATCTCGCGATTGCGAATACGAGCGCGTTCTGGGAATGAAAGGTTGGCGACTTCCGACCCTTTCAGCGCATAACGTCCGCCGCTCGGGGTATCGAGCAGGCCGAGGATCGAGAGCAACGTCGATTTCCCGCAACCCGAAGGGCCGGCGATGGAGACGTACTCGCCATCCCGAATATCAAGGTGAATGCCGGAGAGCGCATGGGTTTCCACTTCGTCAGTGAGAAACACTTTCGTCACGTCGTGTAAGTGAATAAGAGGTCTGGATCCGTTGTTCATGGTGTTGATTTGTGATTGCTGATTTCTGAATGCTGATTCAATTCAATCTGATTCGTTCGTGGGCGTCCCACGCGCTGGTATCGGAGAGAATGACCTGGTCGCCCGGCTGCAGGCCAACGACGATCTCGATGGAGTTCACTGAGCTGCGGCCTAGTTTGACCGGCGTCCGTACCGCTTCACTGCTTCCGGAAACAAGTTTGAAAATGCCGACGGTGTTATTTTCCTGACCAAACGCAGGTCGGCCGACATAAATTACGTCATCCAAACGCTCCAGCTCGATCGTACCATCAATCGTTAGGTCCGGGCGCGCCCCACGCGGCAGTTCGCCATCAATCTGCGCATCCACTTTGACTGTTCCCTGCTCGACCGCAGGATCCACCCGCGTGACATGTCCCGTAACCACGCCATTGCGGGTATCAATGGTCGCTTTCTCGCCAATTTGAATATCTTTCGCCTGGGTCTCGGCGATTTTAATTTCCGCTTTCAACTTTGTTGGATCCGCCACCCGCGCCAGATTATCACCGATCTTTACCCGTTGACCTACGTCCACCGGCAACTGTTGCAGGACACCGTTCATTCCTGCTTTCACGTGCAACGCTTCTACCTGATCGAGCTTTAACTGCGCGGCCGCTTTCACCTGATCGACTTCAGCCTGCTTCGACGCTAATTGCGGTTCGATCGAATCGCGCGCAAAATTCAGACGCTTCTGTTCAATCGCGTCACGGTTCGCTAGCTCCGCTGCTTTCACTTGCGCGGTCTTGTATTGCAGCTCGGCCACCAAACCGTTTTTCTTCAGCTGTTCGTTCATATCACTCTCTATCCGCGCCTGCTGATATTCCGAATGCACCCGCGCGGTGGTTGATTCCTGATCGAGTAAATCGCGTTGCAGCTTCGCCTGAAGCGTCGTGAACTCCGCTTCCGCCGCCTTCAATTTCGATTCGGCATCGTGCGCAGCTTGCTCCAACTCCGGACTCGATAATTCCAAAATTACCGTGTCCGCCTTCACCTGCGTCCCAGGACGAACAACAATTTTTTCCACCCGGCCTTCGGTATTTGCCGGAATCCAGCGAATCTCCTCCGGCACCAGCGTACCGAGACCACGCACTTCGCGCACCATCGGGCCGCGTTTCACGGTATCGATCCATACCGTTGAGCGATCGACGCTCGGGACCGCCGGTTTCAAATGCGACAAGGCGACCGTAATTACGATCAACGCCAGCGCGCCGCCGGACGCGAAGAGGATCCGGCGGCGACGTTTCTGTTTGGCAATGTGTGGCCGCGCGATGTCCATCCCTGAGCTTACCGGCGAAAATCCAGCCGGTCGCACAATTGTCTCTTCCGCGTGCGCCTCCGATTTCTGTCGCATCATCTCCAACTTAAAGATTGCTAACTGCGCGCAGAAAATCTGCGAGCGCATGCATGTTGTTCAAAATTGGAATCGCCGCCGTAATAATGATCGCGACGAACGCGACCGCTTCGATGCGAAATTCGTTGCGCGCTTCATTCCGAAAATACTCGCCGCTGATATTGCGGAACGATGAAAATCTCGGCCGCAGGCAGCCGCCCCGATAACTCGGCAGCGCTACGGTTTGATAGTTGCAATCGATGGACGGGAACGCGTTTTCCCGCGCAGCGTCCGTTCGCTTGCTCAAATCGTTTTGTTCAACCGTCGGTTTCATCTCTTTTTCCTTTCCCTTGAGATGCGCTTGGCATCGTCCTTGGATTCAAAAAATAAATTGTGTCCCGGTACGCTAACGCAATGCCCGTGCCAGCCAGCCAGTGAGAGTGATAAGTGACTAATGATTAGCGACTTACCGTTGTCGATCCCACGAGGAGAGCACGCGCATGGATTCGCTTGTGGGAAAATGCCGTCCCGATTCTGGAACGCCTGCAGCCGCGGTCGTTGGCCGCGGCTGGCGACCGCGGCTACAAATTACCTCGGCAGCCGCAATAACGCTTCCGCCCCGGGCGCGCCCACACGATTCGCGAGCGTCAACGTTCCGCCGTGTGCTTCCGCAATTTGACGCGAAAGAGCGAGGCCAATTCCAGACCCGCCGGGTTTGGTTGTGAAAAACGGAACGAATAAATTTGTCGGATTCATGATGCCTTCGCCCTCATCGCGCACAAAAATCTCCACGCCTTCCTCCACTTCCTTCCAGCCGATGGCGACTGCGCCGCGCGTTGGGAGCGACGCTTCGGCGGCGTTATGCAGCAAATTAATCAGCGCTTGTTCCACTTGCCCCGCATCGGCATGAATGGAAATCGCCGGGCCACCCTGCCTTTGCACCGGTAATCGCGTTTCCAAATTCGCCGCGCGATTCACGACTTCGCCAATATCCATCTGTTCCTTTAGCGGCGGCGGCAGTCGCGCCAGCCGCGCGTACGCCTCCATGAAACGACTAAGCGCGTCCGCCCGGGTCGCGATTACGTTCAATCCGCTGCGCGCATCTTCGTGCCAATCGGTCGGCAGCGGATCGCGTCGCAACAAATTTTCCAAGCTTCCAGCAACCGATTTGATTGGCGCGAGCGAATTGTTTAACTCGTGACCAAGAACGCGGACCAATCGTTGCCACGCGATCCGCTCTTCTTCCCGCAGAGTGCGGCTCAGATCCGTGAGCACGAGTAACTCATTAGGCAACCCGTGCTCGCGGAAGGTGCTGCGCCGCACGCCCCAGCGTCCGGTCGCGCCGGGAAAGGCGAGCGTGAGCGGCGCGTCCTCATTCGCCTCCAGACAGACATCCAGGCGAAGTTCGCGCGCCGTTCGGCCAAGCACTTTGTCCATTGTTTTCTTCAATAAATTTTCTCCGGCGCGATTAACGAGACGTAGCTTGCGTTCCGGATCAAAGGTGAAGACAGCAACATCGATCTCGGCCATGATCGTGCGCAAAAGCGCGGTGGCCTCGAAAGCGCCCAGACGTTGCACGCGCAAGGTTTCGCCCAGTTCGTTGACCTCGAGCAACGCTTCGCCCAGGGCATCGTTCTCGCGCGCACCTCTGGCCCGGATCGAGTAATCGCCTTCGCGTAAGGCTGCGAGCAAGTTCGTAACTGTTTGCCAGGGCCGGATGGCGTGCTCTCGCACGCTTACGATGTAACCAAATGCGAATCCACCGATGACAAGCGTGAGCGTCCATTGCACTTTCGCGCTGTAGTCACCGAACCAAAGCAAACAGAGGGCAACCAACGCTGCCGGCGCCACCGCGCCTATGGTCAACCAGGTGAGGCGATCTTCGTGCGAAATCCGACGCCGCGCTTTGCGACGCGCATTCATGCGCGGTGCAATCCGCAATTCCTACAGACCATATTGCTGCAACCGCCGATAAAATGCGCTACGACTCAATCCCAGCGCTTCCGCCGCCTGCCTGGCATTTCCGCCGGCGCGGGCCAGCGCCTTCTTAATTAGGTACGCTTCGACTTCCTCCAGACTCATCTCTTCCAATCCACGCGCATCGCCGCCTCCAGTGGAAAGTCCGAGATCGCGCGCCTTAATTTGCGAGCCGGTCGACATCAACACGGCGCGTTCGATCACGTGATCCAATTCGCGCACATTTCCCGGGAACGGATGCGCCATTAAACGTTCGCGCGCGGTTTCATCAAAGCCGCCAAGTTCTTTCCGGTAACGTTTGGCGTGCATGCGCAAGAAATTGTTTGCCAGCGGCATCATGTCCTCTTTCCGATCGCGCAAAGCCGGCAAACCAATCTCGATTGTGTTCAGGCGAAAGAGCAGATCCTGCCGAAACCTTCCGGCCGCGACTTCATCGTGCAGGTTCGAGTTCGTCGCCGAAATGATGCGCACATTTGCGTGCAGAGTCTTCGAAGAACCAACACGTTCGAACTCACCGGTCTCGATCACGCGCAAAAGTTTTGCCTGCAAATTGAGGGGGATGTTTGCGATCTCATCCATGAAAAGCGTGCTCTCGTCCGCCAGCTCGAATCTGCCGGCGCGATCGGTTTTCGCGTCAGTGAAGGCCCCCTTGACGTGACCAAACAATTCGCTTTCAAAAATCGTTTCCGATAATCCGCCCATGTTCACCGTGATCATGGTGTGCGATGCGCGCGGTGAGAGCGCGTGCAGCGCTTGCGCGATCAATCCTTTGCCCGTCCCATTTTCGCCTGTGATCAAAATGTTCGCGTCCGACGGAGCCACCCGCGAAATCATTTCCAAGACCGGACGCATCGCGGGCGATTCCGCGATTAAATTCGGCGCGCCCCCACGGAGAAGTTGATTAGCTGCTTCCAGTTTGCGTCCTTTGCGCAATGCTCCCGCCAGCTCGATCTGTGTGCGCACGATCGAAAGCAACCGCTCGTTATCCCACGGCTTCGGCACGAAATCGCGCGCTCCGCGTTTCATCGCTTCCACCGCGAGATCGATCGTCGCCCACGCTGTCATCACTACGATGGGAAGCGTGCTGTCGATTTCCTGAAGCTTCGGAATTACTTCGAGACCTTCTTGTCCCGACGTGGTATCGCGCGTGTAATTCAAGTCCATCATCAAGAGCGCGTAGTCTTTCTTCTCCAGCGCGTTGAAAATTCCCGCTAGCGAAGTAACCGCGTCGGTCTGATGCCCCGCGCCCTTGAGCAAAATGCGTAACGCCTCCAGCACGTCGGGCTGATCATCGGCAATCAAAATTCTAGCCACGGGTTAATTGTGAACCGCGTTTCAGGTACAGTGTCAATTGTTGCTTGCCAAATCGCGATGCCAGCAGAACCAAAATTTGATTATGTCCGGCAGAGTCTACCTTATTACTTTCCCCGGGCCTGAATCAGCTGTGCCCCCCGAATTTTTCTCTGACTAATACTCATGCCAAGTAATCCACGCCGCATTTCCCTACTTACGGCCACCTGCATCGTGATCGCGAACATGATCGGCACCGGCATTTTCACCAGCCTCGGATTTCAGGCTGGCGATTTGCCGAGCGGGTTCGCAATCATCGCTCTTTGGGCTGTGGGCGGAATTTGCGCGATGTGCGGCGCACTTTCCTATGCCGAACTAGCGGCCGCGTTACCACGTTCCGGCGGGGAATATCATTTCTTGCGCGAGATTTATCATCCGTCGCTCGGCTTTATTGCGGGCTGGATCTCGGCCACGGTTGGCTTCTCCGCGCCCGTCGCGATCGCGGCCATGCCATTTGGCACTTATCTCGCTGAGATTTTTCCGGCAATAAATCCGCTAGTCGCGGCAATGGCCACGGTCTGGATCGTAACACTTGTTTTATTGTGCGATTTGCGCCTCGGCAGCGCTTTTCAAATCGGGTCCACCGTTTTGAAAGTCGCGCTCATCGCCATGCTCATCGGTGCCGGGTTTTACATTAACAAAACGCAGCCGATTTCATTCTTGCCGGTCAAAGGCGATCGCGCGCTAATCGCGAGTGCGCCCTTCGCGATCAGTCTTTATTGGGTAATGTATGCCTACTCGGGCTGGAACGCCTCGACTTACATCACCGGCGAAATTCGCAATCCACGCCGGAACGTTCCGCTCTCGCTCGCACTCGGAACATTCATCGTAATCGTGCTCTACGTTTGCGTAAATGCGGTCTTTCTCCGAACGACGCCCGCTGCCGAGATGATCGGCAAACAACAGGTCGCGCTAATTGCCAGCACGCACATTTTCGGTCCGACCGGTGGCAAAGTGATGGCCGCGCGATGATGTGGATCGGTCCACGCGTAACCGCGGTAATGGGCGAAGATCTCGGCATCCTAAAGCGACTGTCGCGGCGAACCTCGCGCGGAATCCCGGTGAACGCGATCCTGACTCAGTTTGTCATCGTCAACTTCATGCTTTTGACCGCGACGTTTCAGTCGGTGGTGAACTACGTGCAGTTTAGTCTCACCCTTTGTTCCGCACTCACAGTGCTCGGTGTTTTTGTTTTGCGCTGGCGTCGCCCGGAATTAGAAAGGCCGTATCGCACCTGGGGATATCCGCTCACGCCACTGATTTTTCTCGCCATCAGCGTCTGGATGCTTTGGCACTTGCTCGCGGAACAATCGACACGCACACCATCATTGCTCGGTCTGATTACTGCTGCGTTTGGGCTAATTATTTATTTTATTTCACCAAAAACTGCGACCAATGCCGTCTAACTAGAAATGAAATTTCGCGTTTTGATGGCGTTGCTTTTGACAAGCGCTTCCGCATTTGCCCAGAACGCAGCCACTCTCGATGAGACCGCGCATTTTCTGGCCGGCATGCCTGTAA
>Ga0209159_1002254_pt1 | contig 13645 bp, 14 predicted proteins | sample GraSoiAngelo_144_FD_185901 | JGI IMG/M metagenome (GOLD analysis project Ga0209159, IMG submission 185901) | Grasslands soil microbial communities from the Angelo Coastal Reserve, California, USA - 14_1009_02_40cm (SPAdes) (version 2) | ecosystem: Environmental > Terrestrial > Soil > Grasslands ...
CGATGTGGCGAAAGTAAGCAGGTATAATAACCTCCCGATGAAATCATCGGCAGGTTCCAAGATGCATTCGGCGCTTCCGAACGGGCCCGCCGAGGATGGCGGGAGTTAAACCAGCTTGCGCGGAATCGCGCACACTTCGCATGCAATCGCCGGTTTCATCAGCGTCGTTCATACCCCTGCCCTATCAGTTCATTCAGTGTTGCGCGTCACGACGATGGTTGTGGCGTCAAATCTTCCCGTCGAGGGAAAGCCCATCATGAGTCTGATTGCACCAAACTGCCGCGCCACGGGACGCAATGCTGAAATGATAGTGTAATCCGCCTGACCGGAGGCTCCAGCACCAGACAACACGGTGTGCGCGGTGGCTGCTGAGGCATCGATCTTCAGCGTCACTTGAACGATAAAGACCTGGTCATGTGGGAACGTTCCGAAGAGGGTCCCCGGGTCGTCATCGATACGGACGCGGTTGTCCGGCATGAAATCGAGATGCAGAAATACCGTAGGCAGGTCGGGACTGACCACCTCCTGGCTCTCAAAACGGATTGTCGCCGGACCGCTCCCGGAAGGAATGAAGAGGATCGTTGAAAAAGTATAAGTGCCATCGCCCCGGACCTGGGCAAGAATACCCTGTAGCGATGCCACAAACTGCGGTTCGCCGGGCTGGCTGATCTGGACCCACTTGCCTGAGGCTGTGACAGGCGGGGCCACGACTACCACGCTGCCTGCGGGGCCGTCCACATTTGCTGTTCCGACCGCTTGGGCATGTGATGGCGGTTGACCAATGGGCGTCTGGTCAAAGTTCGACTTGAACAGTGTCTCTCGGGCACAGCCGGTGAAGAGAATCAGCACCGCCAGCAAGCCGCAGGAAAGCATGCGGACAGAAAGAGCCAGCGAGTTTGCACCGTTGGCCTGAGCACGGCATGTCAGGGTCGTGATCGCGAGCACTCCACCCCAGGCACCCGCGGCGTTTGAGGTTACAGTATCTAGTTTCATCCTCCGAGCGGCAGGTCTGAAAGAGAGGAGGAAACCGCCGGGAGAAGCATCCTTCGCCCGATTTCAGATCTGTTTGACGACGCCGAGTTTGAAAAATCCTCCCCAATTTGTCAACGGCATTTTCGCGCGGTCTCTGGAATTACAGCGCTGTTCTTCTGCGGGCGGCGGCTCGTCCCTTTGGTAGCCTTTGTTATGCCAGTCGCACCTTTAATAGGGCCGTAAAGCCATTGGAGAGTTTTCTCCCCATATCATACGCTATTCTGGCGGGCCGACCGTAAACGGTAGTACACGATATCCAGCGCGCTTCTTTTACGCCGAGTACGAAACTTTTGATTTTGTACTTCATTCGTTGATCCCCGGTCGCGTCAAGTGTCGAGCAGTTCCAGGAGGCGCGCCTCGTAAGAATCGCACATGGGGGACTCGCCATTTGGCTGGACCCATTCGGGATGTTGGATCCGGAGGTCGTCGTGAATCTGTTGCCGCAGCTCGGTGTAAGTGTGGATTTGGTGAGGCACAGCCATTGGCTTGGTGAGACTAACGAATTTCATAAACGGCCTTTCATTTGGGGTTGACTGCTCCAAATCCGCGCGGAACGAGGAATCAATCCTACAAGGCGCTTTAAACAGCGGCCTCGCTTTGGTCGACTCGGGGCTCCAGTTGAATCTGGAGATCGCGCTAAGCGGTGTCTCAGCGAAGGTTAAGCTCCCAACCAGCTTTTCACGCCGGCCGAAGATGCGTTGGAACCTCGGATAACGTAATCAAAGACGATTTTACCAGCACTCCCGACAGCCGTATATGGGACTTTAGTCCTATACGTTTAGGAGCCGCAAAGACGGCAAGGGAATCGGCGAAATCGCCGTTACTATTCTGCATGACGCTTACCTGAGCCTAAGAAGCAGCTAGTCAATTTGAATCCTAGCGAAACAGCCGCACTCTAATTTTCGATTTCAGATTTACGATTTTCGATTTGTCGATCTTGCGGAGTTACGTTTTGCTCGTCGCGGCGCTTACGAAAAAAATTCTGAAGGATCGCTCCGCACTCATTTTGAAGAACGCCGGGGGTGATTTCGCAATGATGGTTCAACGCAGAATGCTGAAGTAGATTTATGATTCCCCCTGCGGCACCGCTTTTCGTATCCGCGCATCCGAAAATGAGCCGGCGAAGGCGGACGTGGATAAGTGCGCCTGCGCACATTACGCACGGTTCCTTGGTAACGTATAAATCGCAGTCGGTCAGACGCCAATCCCCGACGGCCGCCTCGGCTTGCGTTAACGCCAGCATTTCCGCATGCGCAGTTGCGTCGTTCAGCAGCTCAACCTGGTTGTAGGCGCGAGCGATGATTCTGCCTTCTCGAACAACTACCGCACCTACCGGCACTTCATCGGCTTCGTAAGCTTTTTGCGCCTGTCGCAATGCTTCGCGCATGAAAGCTGCATCCCTTTCGTGATTCTCGTAAAAATTCATTCAATAAAAACTTATGCCGCCTAACGCCTAACGATCCCTTTTGGATCGAATCTTTTCCGGCCAAAATACATCCGCGCTCGGTTATGCTGGCGAAATAATTGTACTCCGATGACAAAATTATTCTCAAGTCTTGCCATACTTTCTCTGTCGATCGTCACGGCCAGCGCCACCGAGCAGGGGACGGTTAACCACTGTGCTGCGATCGTTCGCGATTTTCGACAGATGCCAGAAAGAGGAATTCCAAGAGATGTGCTGCGACATTCCAAAGGGCTCGCCATCATGACCGTCGTCAAAGCCGCATTTATTTTTAGCGGCAAAGGCGGCCAAGGCGTTGTGGTCGCTCGGACAAGGCATGGCTGGTCCGGCCCATCATTTATCGGCACAGGCGGCGCGGGATGGGGCCTTCAGATCGGTGCGCAAGTGACCGATTTCGTGATCGTTCTCAATAATGACAGCGCCGTCCGAGCATTTTCCCGTGGAGGAAACGTCACGATCGGAGCGGATGTGAGCGCGGCTGCAGGCCCAGTCGGTCGCACTGCGGAAGGCGCGGTCGCACCGACGGCTGCAGTTTACACCTACAGCAGGAGCAAAGGTCTGTTTGCCGGCGTGTCCCTAGAAGGCGCTGTGATTGGAACGCAAAGGGATTCCAATTCCCGCTATTACGGGCGGCCTGTCAAGGCCGATGAGATTCTGAGTGGGGTCGCAGCTCCGCCACCAGGCGCTGCGCCGCTGCGTCGCGCGCTCGGTCACTGACATCGGCAATTCGAAAACCAAAAAGCAATCTCTTTAGCTATCCTCTGGTGTAGCTCACGCGCGAATCTAAAAACATTCGAGTCTGAGGACAGCCGCCTGAGACGGCAGAACGGAGCGCTTGCCGAACAAATCTCTTCGGCATATTAGGGACTGCTCATGCACACCAATATTGAATCGCACTTGGTCGAGAAGCGTGTTTTCAAACCATCAAAGGATTTCGCAAAAAACACACGAATCAAAAGTCTCGATCAATATCGGCGAATGTATCGAGAGTCGATTAAGCAGCCGGCCAAATTCTGGGCGCGCGAAGCGAGCGAGTTGGTCTGGCGCACGCCGTGGAAAAAAGTTCTCCACTGGAACGCGCCATTCGCAGAGTGGTTTGTCGGTGGCAAACTCAACATTTCGGAAAATTGTTTGGATCGGCACCTAACCGGCCCCCGTCGAAACAAGGCAGCAATTATTTGGGAGGGCGAACCCGGCGATAAGCGCACCCTAACCTACCAGCAACTGCATCACGAAGTTTGCCGCTTCGCGAATGTGCTCAAACGGAACAAGATCAAAAAGGGCGATCGCATCATTATCTATCTCCCGAATATTCCCGAGACCGCGATTGCCATGCTGGCCTGTGCACGCATTGGCGCGGTGCATTCCGTCGTTTTCGGCGGATTTAGCTCCGACAGCATTCGTGATCGAATTACCGACAGCGGCGCAATTGCCGTCGTGACAGCGGATGGCGCACATCGCCGCGGCGCAATTGTGCCATTGAAGAAAAATGTGGATGACGCGCTACGCGGTCGCACGTCCATCAAGCGCGTGATCGTGTTTCGCCGCGCTGGAAACGAAATTCACATGGAAGAAGACCGCGATGTCTGGTGGCATCGGGAACTGGAGTATGTCGATGCAAACTGCCCGCCGACACCGCTCGGCAGCGAGCATCCGCTTTATCTTCTTTACACGAGTGGTTCCACGGGAAAACCGAAGGGAATTTTGCATACGACGGGCGGTTATCTCGTCGGCGTTTACTCGACCATGAAATACGTGTTCGACATTCGTGACGAAGACATTTTTTGGTGCACCGCCGACGTCGGCTGGGTAACCGGACACAGTTATATTGTTTATGGTCCGCTCGCGAATGGCGCAACGACTGTTATGTACGAGGGCGCACCGAACTGGCCGGAGCCCGATCGCTTCTGGAAAATCATCGAAGAATATCGCATCAACATTCTCTACACCGCTCCGACGGCGATCCGCGCTTTCATCCGCTGGGGCGACCATTGGGTGACGAAACATGATCTCTCATCACTCCGTCTGCTCGGCACAGTCGGTGAACCAATCAATCCGGAAGCATGGATGTGGTATTACAAGAATATCGGCGGAGGACGCTGTCCGATTGTCGATACTTGGTGGCAAACCGAGACCGGGTCGATCTTGATCACGCCTCTTCCCGGTGCAATTCCAACGAAACCCGGCAGCGCGACGCTCCCATTCTTCGGTGTCGATCCTGCCATTGTCGATGAAAAAGGACGCGAAGTCGGGCCGAATGTCGGCGGTAAATTAATCCTTCGCCGGCCATGGCCTGCGATGTTACGCACGATTTACGGGGACAAAGCGCGCTATCGACAGCAATACTGGAGCGAATTTAAAGGGAATTATCTCACCGGCGATGGGGCGCGCCGCGACGAAGACGGCTATTTCTGGATCGTTGGCCGGATCGACGACGTCTTGAACGTTGCCGGGCACAGGCTTGGCACATCAGAAATTGAAAGCGCCCTTGTCAGTCACCCGCGAGTCGCCGAGGCAGCCGTGGTTAGCAGACCGGATGAGTTAAAGGGCCAGGGCGTCGTCGCCTTTGTAACGCTGAAAGCAGGCATCGATCCTACGCGCGGGCTGCAAGCGGAATTGCGCGATCACGTCGGCATACACATCGGCGCAATCGCAAAGCCGGACGAAGTTCGCTTCGCCGAAGCGCTGCCAAAGACCCGCAGCGGCAAAATCATGCGACGGCTTCTCAAAGAGATCGCAAGTGGCGCAAAGGTCACCGGCGACACAACTACACTGGAAGATTTCGGCGTCCTGGCAAAGTTGAGCGATTCCGAAGAGTAAAACAATGGCAAGCGATGTCTCGCCTTTCGGACTAAAGATTTGCGTTTGTGTGAGCACGGATTCGGCTAGCCTCTTTCTGTGAGTTTCATTGGCACAGGCTTTCGTGAGATCGCCTTGAAAGTCAGGCGCCAGCGAACGCGTTTGGCCCTGCGTCACGAAAAGCGTCTCCTGCAAAAAAGCGAAATAAATCTCGGACGCGAAGGCACCACCCAGGCGGCGAATTTTCCTGAGCTGCGCAATGAGATCGTCGCATTGAAAAAACTGGAGCAGGAACAGAAGGAGGTCGCACTTCGAATCGCCCAGATTGAGGAGGGGATTAAGAAAATCGAGGCGGATCGGCAGCAAAATACACACGAACAAAATGCTGCCGTTGCGAAGTTGGAAGCAGAGAAGAAGCCGCTCCTCCAGCATCGCAATCAAGCAAAGAACACAGTCGACCTCTGCGAACGCGAATTGGCTGCTGTCGAGCGTCGGATCCAGGAGAACGACGCTTCTGATCGTGACCTGTTAAAGCAACTGTCTGATCTGCGGGCTTTAAGTCCTCCGCCCGCTGATCTCGAAACTCAATCAACCAATATCAGCGCGCGTCGTGCCCGCCTTCCGGAAGAGCGGGCGGAACTGGTTCGGGCTCGGCTCGGCAGTGCTGATGCTAGCCGCCTTGCCAAAGAAAAACTGATTGCGGCCGAAGCCGAACTCTCGGTTGTGGAAAAAAATATCGAGCGTGTCCGGACCGAATTTGAAGCGCGCGATCGAACACTGAACGAGAGCATCCGGCTGCAACAGGAAGCAGTTCGAGAAGCGCGCGCACATCATCAAACAGTTGAGGAACGGAAAAATCCCGCTTATTTGAATATTGGGCGTCATCTCGCTGCGCAAGGGATTGCACCGCCAAACGCGCCGCATCTCCTGACCGAGGCGCATCGCCGCCATGACGCCGTTAATCGACATTTGCAGCACCGCTCCGAGCTGGCGTTGCTCTCCAGCCAAATCGACAAACAGGAACTGCGGAAATTCTACTTCAGCGTCATTTCCGTCCTCGTTCTGCTCGCGATCATTCTACCTGTTGCGTTCCAATCTCCACACAAAGGCGAGTGGTTGCCGCAAGAAACGGATGCGATTTTGTCGATTAACACCGACCAGTTTGAACGTGCCGATCTCGCGAAACGGTGGCGCAAGGATCAAACGGAAATTTGGCCAAAAGTCTGGTCCGGCCTGATCGGGACCGCGGCGCTAACTCCGGGATTGAACTTGCCCCGCGACGCCGTGCGCATCACTCGTGCAGTCGCGACCGAGTCGGAAAAGACGCGAGAGTTTGTCCTGATCGAGGCGCGCCGAGACGTCTCCCGCGCCATTCGCAGAATCGGCGCGGATAAGACTTTTCAAAGGCGCGCCATCAACGGTTTGCCGGTTTGGGAACGACCACCCGGGTTCACCGTTGCGCGGGTCGGTCCTGCGACCCTTGCCGTTGGGGCGCCTGATGAAGTGGACGAACTGGTCCGTGTCCGGCTCGGGATGAAGCCGGACCTGAAAATCACCGGTCAGCTCTTTGATCGTTTTCAGGCCCTTGATCGGGAGAGCGCGCTGCGACTCATTTCGCGCAACCCACCCGATCTCTCACGCGTCTTTCATCCAATCTTTGCGCGTGAACTACTCGACGCTTCACAATTGCTCGGCCTTGCAGTGACGTTGCAAAACCCAGTAAGAGCCAAATTGCTCTTGAAATTGAATTCGTCCGAAACCGCGGCCGATTTCGCTCGTAATTTGCACGACAACCCGCAGCGCTGGTTGCGTTTCTCGGATTCCGAACTGTTGCTCTACTCGCAGCCACCGGAGATCCAGAGACAGGGCATCTCGAACTTGGAATTGCGTTTTACCATTCCTGAGAATAGTGCTCGACTTTTGATCGAACGCATTGCAAAGACAGACGCTCCGGCAGTTGCAACTGCGCCCTGATTGCTCAGACAAATGAAATCGTTCAGCGATCACTTCATCGCAGTTGTGTTGAGCATAATGGCACTCAAATCAGCGGCTGCAGAGCCTGCCATCCCACTGGTCGATATTAAATCCGTTGACCCGACAATCGTAATCGAGTTGCGCTACAGTGGTCCCAATAATCTCGCTGGGCGCGCGTTATATTCGCGTGGCACTCCGGCTTTGGTGCGTCCCGAAGTGGCGTCGCGTTTAGTCAGAGCACAGGCATTTCTACAACGTTACCTGTACCGACTAAAAATCTGGGATGCGTATCGACCGAAATCCGTGCAAGCGGAGCTTTGGCAAGTGGCCCGCAATAATGATTATGTCGCGGACCCGGAAACCGGGCCCGGTTCGATGCACGCTTGGGGTATCGCAGTCGATGCGACTCTAACCGATGCTTGTAATCACTTTGTCCGGATGCCTACCGATTTCGACGAGCTCACTCCGGCGGCGATGCTTCATTACCAGGGAACGGATCCCATCACCAGATCACACCTGACTCTCTTGCAGAAGGCGATGGGACGCAGCGGATTCTACGGTCTCCACACAGAATGGTGGCACTTTATCATTTCCAATTGGAGAAAGTATGTTCCAGCAATCGAGACAGAACAGGTAGGACACAAAGCACAGCAAAATGATGACAGATTAGTCTCCCCGAATAGTGCGCAGATCACTACGCCATGATTGAGACGCTCCTGCGGGATTTGCGTCAACCGGAATACATCCACGTTTTGATCAATCCGTTGCCCACCTACGGATTGGCAATGGGTTGGGTTGGACTGGTCATCGCGGTTTTTCTAAAGAGCCGCCGCGCTCAAATCGCAACCTTGGCGCTCGTCCTCATCGGCGCCGTCTCGGCCTGGCCGGTTTACGAACTCGGCCAGCAATCCTACGATCGCGTTCTGTCGATGGCCGACACTGACGGGCAAGCCTGGCTCGACGAGCATCAAGATCGGGCCCAAGACCTCATCTATTTTTTTTACGCTCTCGCTCTCGTGAGCGCGGCGGCAATCGTTGTACCGATGAAATGGTCAAAATCTTCCATGCCGCTGGCGCTCGCGGCGATCGTGCTCGGTGCCGTCGTCATCGGAATGGGCACGTATGTTGCACAAGCGGGCGGCAAAATTCGTCATCGCGAATTTCGCAATGAGCCCCCGCCACCGAAAAAGCCCGAACAACAAGGTTAGTTCGAGAATCATAGCTCGATTGCCGCAATGATGGAGTCCAACTGGCGGTGACAGCTCAATTAGATCGTGCTGAGCGCAACGTCGAAGACCGCAGCGTTGCATTAAAAAAGCCGCTCGGTCTGCGCGATCTCGTCTTGACGCAGATTGTCTTTGTCGTCGGCTCAAGCTGGGTCGGCACGGCGGCTAAGCTAGGGCCATCGCATCTCTTCTTTTGGTTGCTCGCGATTTTGCTCTTTTACGTTCCGCAAGCGGCGGTCGTGATTTATTTGAACCGACTGATGCCGCTCGAAGGCGGTATTTACCAATGGGCAAAACTCGGTTTCAACGAGTTTGCCGGATTCATGGTGGCGTGGAATCTCTGGCTTCTCTCCATCACCGTGATCGCTTTGGGCGGAATGTTCGTGACGACGAATCTTTCCTATGCCATCGGTGCGGCTTGGATGCCGAATAGCAAACTCTGCGTGTCGTTCATCAGTTGCGCTCTCGTCGCTGGTCTTGGTTGGACCGGAATGCGCGGCTTGTCTTTAGGGAAATGGGTGCACAACACCGGCGGATTCGCCATGCTCCTGGCCTACGGCGCGCTCATCGTTTTGCCGTTCGTCAGTCTCGCGCGCGGCGAACTGAAGGAATATCACCCGCTCCAGATCGCGGCGCCTGCGATGTCGATCTTTTTTTGCCTAAACATCTTTAGCAAACTGGCTGTCGGCGGCCTGAGCGGATTTGAGTACGTCGCGATCCTCGCAGGCGAAGCGCGCGCGCCGGCGCGCAATATCGGCCGCTCGGTCATGATCGCTTCTCCATTGATCGCCCTCATGTTCATTTTCGGCACCAGTTCCGTTTTGGCTCTCGTCGGAAACAATCAAATCGATCTTATCGGTCCGGTGCCGCAAACATTGCGACTGGGCTTTCGTTCTTTTCCAATCGCCGGCGCCATCGCTTCAGTGGGGATTTTGATGATGACGGTTCGATCGATTTCAGCAACCAGCGTTCATCTCACCGGCAGCTCGCGGCTGCCGATGGTTGCTGGTTGGGACCGGCTTTTGCCAGATTGGTTCTCGCGTTTACACCCCCGCTACAAAACGCCGATCAATTCGATTTTTTTCGTGGGCGCCATCACGCTCGTAATCGCGATAGCAAGCCAGATCGGCGCTGGAATCCAGGAGGCATTTCAACTCGTGGACAATGCCGCCAACGTTTTCTATGGAATCGTTTATCTCGTTCTGTTCGCTATCCCGATTGCCGGCGCGAGCACTGTGCGACAAGATGCACGACTTTGGTTGCGAATCGCCGCGATCTGCGGCTTCGTTGTCTCCCTGCTGGCGATCTTCTTCACTGTCTATCCAATCATCGATGTTCCGAGTCGGCTGATTTTCGCGGCCAAAATCATCAGCGTGACAGTAATTGCGAATATGATCGGCCTTACGATTTTTCTGATCGGCGAGACACGACGTCGTCGTGCTAAGCCTACTTAGCGCAACTTTCTGCAACCCAACGCAGGTAATCCGGCAATCCCCGGTCGATCTTGAGGTAGACGATCTCAGGGACCTCATACGGATGAAGCGACCGCAGCTTATCCTGAAGCGCCTTCTGCCGATCTTGCGTCGTCTTAAAAAAGACAATCACTTCACCGGCGGTCTCGACTTTTCCCTTCCAGCAGTAGATCGAGTGAACAGCCGGAATGATGTTAGCACAGGCCGCGAGCTTTTCGGCAACCAACGTGTGCGCGACACGATTCGCAATCTCCACGTCCGGAAAAGAGCTGATCGCGAGCAGGATTTGTTCGGCCATTGGTTAGGCGAGGACGGCTGTAGTCTGCCGGCAAATCCATCCGCCGCCGATCACGACATCGTCATCATAAAACACAGCAGCTTGCCCCGGAGTGACCGCGCGCTGCGGTTCGTGCAAGTGGATGCGCACGCGATTGTGCTTCAATGGCGTAACCGTCGCGCTCGTCCCAGGATGGTTGTAACGAATCTTCACTGTAAGATCGATATCTTCAGTCGCGTTCTCCGGCACGATCCAATTTATCCGATCGACTTCAAACTCGTCGCAAATCAAGTCGTCCGCATCGCCGACAATCACCCGGTTGGTCTGCGCATCGAGATCGACCACGTAGCGCGGCCGCATCGAGCCGCCGGGCAAGCCTTTGCGCTGACCGATGGTGAAAAGCTCGATGCCTTCATGTTGACCTACGAAATTCCCATCGACATCGTAAATCTCGCCGCGGTGAAACTCGTTTTCGCCAAGATGGGAACGCAGAAATGCTTTGTAATCGTTTCCGGGCACAAAACAGATTTCCTGGCTGTCGACCTTGTCCGCGACCTTCATGCCTAACGAGTGCGCGATTTCGCGAATTTGTGGCTTTAGCATTTTGCCGAGCGGCGTCAGGGCGCGCCGAAGCTGTGGTTGACGCAAGCTAAACAAGAAATACGACTGATCTTTGCGTGGATCGATGCCTTTTCGCAGAACAGCGCGGTGCGCATGATGCTCAATGATCGTATAATGGCCAGTCGCGATATAATCGCAGTCCAGCGCCTGGGCTTTGCCCCAGAGATTACCGAACTTGAGTTTCTCATTGCACATCACGCATGGATTCGGCGTTCGGCCGGCTTGATATTCGCTGGCGAAATAATTGATTACGGTTTGCTCGAACTGATCGGCTTCGTCGACCACATAATGTGGAATTCCTAATGAATGCGCGACGCCGCGCGCATCGGCAACGGCTTGTGGCCCGCAGCATTTGTCCTCCGCGCGTGAGATGCAATCCTGCGGCCACACTTTCATGGTCACTCCCACGACCTCGTAGCCCTGCTCGTGTAATAAATATCCGGCCACGCTGGAGTCTACTCCACCGCTCATGCCGAGAAGAACGCGCTGCTTTTTCATCGAACGAGGAACTTCGATGCATCCCTTCGCGAGTCAACGCGCCCTATCGCGGCAGCGCTCTATGCGGGTCGGAGATACTTACGTCGGCGGTCACGGACCACCGCTACAGTCTCACCGGCACACTCAGGAATTGGCTGCCGCGCAGCGTAAATCGCCACGGATGATCTGCCGAGCGCGTGATACCAATACGCTTGTCGGCAACCAGATCGAAAATCGTACCCGGAGTACGAGCGAAGCAGTGCCGCGGATCGGTGCAGAGATCCATTTCATGATGGCGATCTGTGATATCGAGCGCCTGTGTGAGTTTGCCCGGCCCTGAACAGAGCTTGCGAGCATCAACGACACCGCGGCGCTTCTGCATCAGCGCGATTCCACGGCGTGGTTCGAGCGCACGAATCAAAACAAAGCCATTCTCTTCCCCTTTTACCAGCACATTCAGCATCCAGTGCACTCCGTAATTGAAATAGATATAAGCCGCGCCAGGTTTGTTACGTTCGATGAACGCGCGCGCGGTGGGCCGCGTAAAAGTGTGCGCCGCTTCATCGTTAACCGCCGCGTAGGCTTCAACCTCGACGATAATCCCTGTGCATTCTCCCCAAAGGAGCTCTGCGCCGATCAGTTCACGGGCGCAGCTGAGCGGATCGCGCCGAAAGAATCTTCGGCCAATCATTTGTCGCTTCATGAGATTGGCGACGGTCTTCGAAATGCGGATGCCCAGGCAATGAGAATGCTAAAAACCTGCTGCTTTGTAAAAGACCGGTAAGGTCACATCGCATGCTGCCGGTTTGCCGTCACGAAACGCGGGAATAAACTTGGCGTTCCTAAAATCGGCCAGCGCAGCATCAGCAAACCCGAGAAGAGGCGGGTTTTCGGAAACGACATTCAGGTCCTGCAAATTGCCGTTAACATCGATTTTCATCTTGAGCTCGACATTACCATCCACCTGAACCTGCGCTGCCTCTGGTGGTGGATAATGGAATCCGCTAAACTTCGATTCTGGCCCAAAAAAAGGCTGCGGCCCAATAAAGTCGTGTTCGTTTTTTAGTTCCTCGGCTTCCTGATTGGAAAAAATGCGCAACCGCGGTTTTCCACCGACAACCGCGAAAGTGACCGTGCCGTAATAAATCGCGTCCACCGGCCGATGATTATAAACGGCTGGAATAAATCTGGGATCAGACGCGGGCGAGATTCTCTTCTGCAGTTCCTGTTTGAGGAAATCCGAACCGGGCGTGCCGCGATACGTCGCGCTCCACTCGACGCCGCCGTCTTTTCGCACCGCGCAATTGAACATGATCAATGCATCTTTTTGGCCTTTCTTGATCAAGTCCTGCGTGTCGATGCGATCGACCAAAGAGTTTGGACCCTTCCCGAGCAAAATCGGCCGGTACATCGGCAGATCGGCCGCCGGTGAAGGAGACGCAACGTTTACTGTTTGCGACCAGGTAAGATCAACAACCGACAGCAACGCAATCAAGGAAAACGCGAAGGCGCGCATGGGCAGATACGCAAGCGGAAGGCGTCAGTTTTTCAAGCGCAATCTCGCGCTGATTTATGCAGCTGCTGACCACTCACCGGCAGCACCAATTTTGTGCACGACCTTGTGACATTGGAAGTAATCGATGAGCGCGTCGCGCGTTTGCACAGGATGCATGATGCAGTTCGCTGCCGGCGTCTCGAGCACGGCACGCAGCTTCATGAAATGATGGCCCGCGCTGCGTGAGTCGAAAGTGTTAAAAGCGATCATATATTTTTTGGCGCGATCAAGCGGTCGGCCGTTTTCAAGGGTCAGCGATATGACGCGGCGGTCGTAACCACGTCCTTCTGTTCTCACTTCAAACCCGAGCAAATTGCGCTGCTCATGGCTGGCGTACACTTCTTCCATGATCGTTTTTATTTCATCGGGCGACAGCTCCGCCGTCACAACATAGTTCTCGTACGGAAGGACGTTCCAAATGTCTCTTACTGTTTTCGGACCGGCGGTAAAATCACGCTTCTCATCGAACACGCCGTGCATCACGCCATCGACCGGCACGCTTCGTTCTCGCAGCGCTTCCACAATCGCCGCGCCGATTAGTCTCTCGAGATCGCTCGGCTCCCCTGGACGACTGCGAGCGCGAAAAGTTTCGGCCAATTCGCCGATCGGCTGCGCAAGTGCAGCGTCTGACTCGGCGAGTTGGGATTTCGCTCGCGAAATAACTGCGGGATCCAAACTCAAACGGTTGTCCATGAACTCGCAGACCGTTTCCCGATGCAGCAGCTTCTTGGAATTGCGATCGAAGAGAAG
>Ga0209159_1002255_pt1 | contig 13645 bp, 11 predicted proteins | sample GraSoiAngelo_144_FD_185901 | JGI IMG/M metagenome (GOLD analysis project Ga0209159, IMG submission 185901) | Grasslands soil microbial communities from the Angelo Coastal Reserve, California, USA - 14_1009_02_40cm (SPAdes) (version 2) | ecosystem: Environmental > Terrestrial > Soil > Grasslands ...
CCTGCGCGAAGGGAACGCACCGCGTAAGTCGGTTCGTCGTGCATCGACAGGATAAGAATCGGCATCTTCGGAAATTCAGCGCGCAGCGATTTTGTTAACTCGATTCCGTTCGGTCCTTTTAGGCCCAGATCGACGATCGCCAGTTTGGGCCGCAATTTGCGCACCAGCGTCATCGCTTCGGGAGCACTGCTCGCCTCGCCACAAATGGAGTAGCCGTCATCAGAGTTGATCAACTGAGCAAGGCCGTGGCGAAAGAGCGGATGATCATCCACGATCAGGACAGGGATCGCTTGTGGTAGCTCCGATTTCGGATTATCAACAACACCGCTGGAAAACGAATCCGTGGCGATTGTTTCGGACGAGTGCGCGGCCGCGGGGACGGAGCCTTTGCGCGGTTTGCGTTTCCTTTGTCCATCGGCGCGTGCTGTCGATTTCATTTGCGCACATAACAAGTCACGCGCGTGCCGTGCGGCTTTATTGGCTTGATCTCCAGCCGCGCCCCAATTGAACGCGCGCGATATTGCATAATGTGAAAGCCCATGCCCGATCCAGCGGGGGAATTCCCCGGAATTCCGACACCATCGTCGATTACACTCAGCTCGATTCCTTTGCCCGAACGTCTCATCCGTACAATAATTTCGCGCGCGCGGGCATGTTTGTTCGCATTGATTACGGCTTCGCGCGCGATCCGGTAGAGATGCAGAGCCACGGTCGAGTCCTGAACAGAAATTTCTTCGTCGGCCTCCAATCGGCACGACACGGGCCAATGCCGCTGCTTGACTAGCGCTGCGAGCGCTGTGACCAAACCGGGCGGTTCCATTTCCACCGGATGCAAGCCGCGGGCAATGGTGCGCGCTTCCGTCACTCCGTCATTGATTAGCTCTGCGATCTCTTCGATGTGCTCCACTTCGATGACTCGATGCTTTTTGAGTCGCAGCGCGACCGAGCGCGCCATAAACGCGATGGCAGTAAGATGTTGGCACAGACTGTCGTGCAAATCCTGGCCGATGCGGCGTTGTTCGCGGTCACTGATGGCGAGTATCTCGCCTTCCAGTCCGCGCGCACGATCTTCCAGAAAAGCCTGAGCTTTTTTTTGGTCGCTGATGTCGATAATAATCGCAACCGCCGATTGGGTTTTGCCTTCGGCGTCGCGCAATGGCGACGCACTAACACTCACCCATAGAGCGGAGCCATCTTTGCGAAGATAACGCTTTTCGAGCTGATACGGTTCGCCTTTCGTGACGATTCGACGAAAAAGTAGCCGGCTCTCTGTCGCGTCGCCGGGATGCGTGATCTCAAAAATGGTTTTGCCGACGAGTTCACGCTCTTTGTAGCCAAGCACTGAACAGAATTTTTCGTTCGCAAAAATGATGCGCCCCGTCAAATCAGTGCCTGTTATTCCAGCGGTGCTTTGGTGGATGACCGCGCGCGAGCGTTCCTCCGATTCGCGCAACGCATTTTCCGTGCGTTTGCGCACGGTGACGTCGTGCAGGCAATTGATCGCTCCGATTATTTTTCCCTGCCCGTTCCTCAAGGCCGTCGGACTAACGAGAACGTTTCGCCGAGCGCCGCCCGATTGCTCGACTACTATTTCCAAATCAGCCGCCGTTAATTTTTCGCCTCGCAGGGCTCGCGCCATTGGGCAGTTGTCGTGCCGCATCGGCCGGCCATCTGGATAAAAAATCTTGAGCGAACCGCAAAACTTTTCGCTTGGGTGATTCCTTTTGGGTTCACGTCCCCACAACTCCACGGCGTGCTGGTTGTACTCCTGAATCAGGCCTTTGGCGTCGCAGGTATAAAGCGCGACCGGCACTAAATCGAACAAGGTGCGATAACGCTTTTCCGACTGGCGGATCGCTTCTTCTGCCCGCTTCCGCTCGGTAAGATTGATAATTGCCGTTTGATAAAACAGCACCCCGTCTCGCATCGACGAAGTCATGGGGGAACTGGCCAAATGGGCGAGCATGATTTCGCCACTTCGTTTTTTCAGGTGCAGTTCTGTTTCGATCCGGCTTTCCGATGAGCGGCAGCGGAGGAGATGATTTAAAAAAAGTACGGAGTCTTCTTTCGTGACGTAGAGCGCAAACGGCTTGCCGATCAATCGGTCGCGCGAGCCGCCGAGGAGTTGCGCCGCAGCCAGGTTGATCTCTTCAATGTGACCGACGCGGTTAAGACTGACATAACCGATCGGCGCAAAATCGAAAAGATCGACATAACGTTGTATGGCGGCTTCCAGTGCCGTCGCGGGATGTTTGAAGACGGGGCCGTTGGCGGGATGCCTCGTCGCGCTATTTCTTCTTGCCGCTCCGTTCGCCGATTTTTTCGGCTCACGGAATCCTCGTTTTATTTCCTTCATGTCCGCCCGAATCACGTCGCGAGCGGCTCCGCCAGCCGATGTCTGCCGTTTGCGGAAAGCGAGCTTGCGTTTGCGTTTCAATGTCCTGGAGGCGTGCTTCATAGCGTGCAATTCCTTGTAGCGAGAGAATGTTACCACAAATGGTGAATCGCGCAGTCCGAAGGCAGTTTACCCGCCGTTCGACACGGTCTCTCCTTACCAATATGCACGCGAAGATCTTTACTCGGGAGCGCACCACTCACCTGCTGTCTCAGAGGGCCTCTTACGTGCAAATTCGTTTCCCGATGCGAAATGGCGGGGAGTACTGGGAAGCTGTTGGAGAAATTGAGACCGTTCGATTGGAAATCGGGAAAGCTGAATAGGGAACTGTTTTGTCTCAATCAATTTAGAATCCACGGTTTCGTCGAAGGATGCACTCACTTGCCTCCAAAGTGAAAAACGAATCACCGATTCTCGATGATCGGGGCGAATCGGAGAAGGTCACTTCCCGCGCGCGCCTGAGCATCGCCGAATTATTACGGAAACCACTCGATGTCCTTTCGATCGCCCTTAGCGGCTATTCGTGCTCGCGATTTTTTACACGATGTATTTTATGCGATCGGTGCTGCTGCCAATCGTGCTCGCAGTCCTTTTAAGCTGCCTTTTTCGCCCGATCGTACGCGCGTTGGCGCGAATAAAAGTTCCTCCCATCATTAGTGCTGCGGTCATTCTTGCGGCGCTGCTCGCGCTCATTGGCTACGGCGTCTCCTCGCTCATGGCGCCCATCGCCAGCTGGCTGGAAAAAGCTCCCGCCGGATTCTCCGAACTCCAACACAAGCTGATGCCGTTGAAAAAATCGATGACGCAAGTGGCGCAGGCTAGCGGCGAGATCGAAAAGCTCGCAACCCCGGATTCACCGACCAAGACGGCCGTGGAAGTGAAGAGGCATCCCCTTACCGAGACGCTCTATATGCGCACTCCCGAATTTATTGCTGGCGCCGTTTTGTTCTTCATCCTCCTCTACTTCCTTCTTGCTTATGACGGAGTGTTTATGAGCAAGGTCATCAAGTTAATGCCCACGCTCTCGGACAAGAAAACCGCGGTCTCGATCGCGCATGACATTGAGTCGCACGGGTCGCGTTACCTGTTGACCATCACAATCATCAACACCTGTCTCGGCCTTGCGGTCGGGACTACGGTCGGGCTACTCGGGCTGCGCAACCCGATCATGTGGGGAGTGATGGTCGGCGTTTTGAATGTTGTTCCTTATCTCGGAGCGCTCACCGGAATGATCTGTATGACCATCGGCGCCGTCTTAAGCTTTGATAGCCTTAGTTACGCGCTCCTTTTCCCCGCGGTCTATCTCGCTTCCGGCGCGCTCGAGGGAAACTTCATCACCCCCTGGGTGATGGGCCGATCCCTCACTTTAAACCCGGTCATCATCCTGATTTCACTTACGTTCTGGGGCTGGATGTGGGGAATTGTCGGTGTAATTTTAGCCGTCCCGATCCTGGCTGCCCTTAAGATTTTCTGTGCTCATATCGAACGGATGGCGCCCATCGCGGAATTCCTCAGCTGAATTCTCGCATTAAGTGCCACACTTCTAGATGGTACAAAGAAAAACGCGCCTCCCGTTCCAGCCAACGGCCGAACGGATAAGCGCGTTTATACTTAAAAGACTACGATTTAATCTTCGTCGAGGATAACTCGATCAACCAGCATGCTGTCGCCTTCACCGGCGTAATGCACACGCACTGGCACCCCGACTTTTACTCTGGTGCGAACGGTTGCTTCATCCAGCTCTTTGCCACTCCTGGTCACGTAAACGACCTTTTTCCCAAAGCGGTAATGTTTCGGACCCGCTGTCTCTTTCAGCACAATGGTGCTGCCGGGAGTGAACTCAGTGATGGTTCCGCTTCCCTCCGTCGTGGTCGTGGTGGTCGTTGTTTCCGATACCTGGGCCCACGCCAACGGGGCCGCCAGCGCCAACGCCATGCTTAATATAACTTTCTTCATTTTTCCCTTTCTCTTTTCCTAATTTGCCTACACCCAACCGAGTGAATCTCCGGCACCTCCAATCGATTATCCCTTTTACGGGGTTAGTATGATCCGCGCTTGTCGGACAGACGCCTCGGTCTGAAAGACGCAGGCTTTAACAGTCTAAGACGAGGAAGAGCGCCAGGATATTCAACAGAATGGGGAAATTGCGACGTACGACACCAGTGATCGGTTCAAGGTCTCCTACGTCCAATTTCAACGCCGTTCGGTTGGGGTTCGAGTGCGCGCAGATATTGCAGATCAAAAGCCCGGAGAGCGTTTTCGATCGTGTTGCCGATACCGACAATTCCATTTTCCAAACTGTGTCCAAGCAAGACGACGAATGTGCCTCGACGGCGGCTCAGTTGCGGTCGGCGCACAGCGCTCGGACTGCGCGGGTGAAGAGTGCAATAGCGTTCCATTCGATCTCGCATCCACGGATCGGAGTGTCGGATACCGCGCGCCAATGGCTGCCTGTTCATCCAATCAGGTAACGCGCATCGCGAAAATATTGGATGCACGATCGCGTTCCAAGCCCTAGAGAGGAAGAAAGTTATTCACTTTCCGGATCAGGATTTTCCTGACCTCGTAATCGTCATCCAGCCCGATTGCTGGCGGCGAGACTCTGTTCAAACATGAAGGCGAGATGAATTGGTCCCGGCAGCCGACAGATCGATTAGATATTCTGCGTGCTAACGATCATTTTCATGAATGGCGCTCACTTGATGACAATCGCGTTTGCGTCGTGTGCGGCCGAGTTTTTTCCGGTCACGAGGTCGAGATTTCGCAGGAGGGCAAGGAATTTAAGCTGAATTGCCCCACCAACCAGTGTCGCTCAGGAATTCATCAATGGGTCTATCCGGAGAACCAGCATCTTTCCGATACGAACTTCGAAAATTGGTGGCGAGCGCTGAGCTCAAACGATGGATCGGAACCATCCTCTCCCTAGTGCCAACAGTTATGATTGAACCAAATCAGGACGTGAGAAGTTTTAGCGCGGCCACAGACGAGGCACTGATGGGCGCGATTACGGATCGGGACGAAAACGCGCTCGAGGCGTTGTATCAACGACACGGCGAGACGCTGCGCTCCATCATTGAGAGCGTCATCCACGAGCAGGCCGAGGCCGAGGACGTCCTGCAGGAGACGTTGTTGCAGATTTGGAAGCAGGCGCAAAATTACGCGCCGCGGGTGGGGAAGCCGCTTGGCTGGCTAACGACGATTACACGGCGGCGCGCGATTGATCGGCTGCGCCGGCGGCAAGCCTACATTCGAGTAAAAGATCGCTATCAGGAGCAAATAAACGAATTGCCCGGTGGTGCCAGTACGACGGTAGATGGCGACGAGGAAATGGAACGGGCCGATTTGCGCCGTTACCTGCGCGAACAGATGTCCGCCTTGCCGGAGTTTCAGCGTCAGGCATTGGAGCTATCGTTTTTTAGGGGAATGAGTCATCGCGAGATCGCAGCCAGCACCAAGAACCCGCTGGGAACGGTGAAGACGCGTCTCGAGCTTGGACTGCAAAAATTGCACGCCTGGCTGAAGCCAGTGCAACACAAGATCTGCTGATGGGAGTAGATCACGTGGTGGAGAAGGATGCGGCGGGGCCCTGACGGGCTATGCGGGAAAACGTTGGGGCCCCGGCCCGCTTCAGTGAAATGTCATCCCGAGCGAAACGCCAGTCCGGCTCGGACTCGAGGGATTCCGTTCTGAAACCTTTAGGGTAAGGCACGGATCCCTCGACTTTGCTCGGGATGACGGTAAGTTCGCATCATGGAAAAACCTCAGATCACCGCCTACCTCAAAACGTATTGCGGCTGGAGCGCTGGCGTTCGTGCGGTGCTTAACAAATATAGTTTGCCCTATACCGAAAAGGACATCGTCGCGAATCCGGCTTTTCGCTGGGAAATGGAGACGAAAAGTGGCCAGCCACTTTCCCCCTGCGTCGAGATTAACGAGAAAATGCTGGCCGATGTCAGCGGCGAAGAAGTCGAGCAGTATTTGCTCGAAAACGGAATTGTGCAGCCGAGCGATGCAGTGACCGACGTGCCGCTCAACGCCCCGTGCGCAACCGAACAGCACGAGAGCAACGTGCAGATTAGTTTTTAGATCATCCGTCGCCGTTATTTTCGATATCGGGGTTCCGCGCGTGCCGCCACCTGGATGCCCTGCGATTTTTGCCGCTCGACGCAACTTGAGGTTTTATCTGCGAAATCTATCGCTAAATTGTCAAAGCTCTTGCGATGAAGATTTTTCAGAGATCGTCCGGCAACGGCAAAAAGAAATCGAGCCGGCTCTGGCGATGGGGCTGGAAGATTTCCCTCCTTGCGCTGATCGGCGGCAGTGCGCTTGGCGTTTTGATCTTCTACTCTGCCTGGGCACAGACCTTCGACATGAAGAAGGTCGGGGAAATGCCGGAACGCAATACCGTTTTCGATGTTGACGGAAAAATTTATAGCCGACTGGCCGGAGCGAACCGGCTCATCGTTTCGCTGAATGAAGTGGCGCCAGCATTCATTGATGCGCTGCTGGCGCGTGAAGATACTCGTTTTTTTCAACATAACGGAATCGATTTCTATGGGGTCGGCCGCGCCTTGGTGCGCGATTTGTTGAGTGGTTCGGCCAGGGAAGGCGCCAGCAGCATCACTCAGCAGCTTGCACGCAATTCGCTTCCCCTCGGCGGGCGCACCATCAATCGCAAATTGCTGGAAGCGATGGTGGCGCTGCGGATTGAGCACGAGTTTACCAAGCAGCAAATTCTCGAGCTTTATATCAACCGCATTTACTTCGGCGCTGGCTGTTACGGAGTGGAAACGGCTTCGCAGGCTTACTTCGGAAAGAGTGCCTCGAAATTAAATTTGTCCGAAGCGGCTGTGCTGGCGGGTTTGATCCGTAGTCCGAATCGATTTTCGCCCTTACGTAATCCTGATGGCGCCGCGTTACAGCGTGACGCCGTGCTCAATCGAATGGTGGAACTGAAAAAGATTTCCATCGCTCAGGCGCAACAAGCGAAATCGTCGCACATCAATCCGCATCCGAAGAAGATGCCGATGATCCAGGAAAACTACGCGATGGATGCGGTGCAGCGCGACTTGAACGTGTTGCTGACGCCGGACCAGGTGGACCAGGGAGGCCTCTACATTTACACAACGCTCGACCCGGCCGTGCAAAACGTTGCTACCCAGGCATTGGAATCGACCCTAACGAGAATTGAACATCAATCGAATTTTCATCATCCGCTAAAAGCGAACTATCATCCGCCGGAAGAGGGCGAAGACAGTTCAATGCCGTATTTGGAGGGCGCGGTGGTGGTGATCGATAATGCCAGCGGCGGCATTCGTGCGCTCGTGGGCGGTCGCGATTATTCGCAGAGCAAATTCAATCGCGCACTTCCGCCCGCCAATCGCCAGATCGGCTCATCTTTCAAGCCGTTTGTCTATACGCTTGCCTTTACCAACGGCCTGCTCCCGGGCGCGGCGATCAACGACGGCCCCATCCAGCCGGGTGAAATCGAGGGGGCGGGAAACTGGGCGCCGGGAAACTCCGACGGCACCTACGGCGGGATTCAACCCGCATCCTACGGCCTGATTCATTCGCGCAACACTATGAGCGTGCGTATCGGGCAATTCGCCGGCCTCGACCAAGTGCAAAAGATCGCGACGACGTTAAACCTGAACGACAAAGCTCCGCACGGACCGGCTATTTACATCGGATCGTTTGAAACGAACTTAAAGGATCTGACTAGTGCCTACAGCGCTTTTCCAAACGTCGGGGTGCGTAAACAAAGTTATATCATTGAACGTATCGACGACCAGAATCATCAGCCGATTTATCGTGCAGCCCATCTTTCCGTCCCGGCGCTTGATCCGAGCGCGGCCTGGATGACTTCACAATTGATGGAGGAGGTGCTAACGCATGGCACGGCAGCCAGTGCGCGTTCACTCGGGTTTAAACTTCCGGCTGGGGGTAAAACCGGAACGACTAACGATTATAAGGACGCATGGTTTATTGGTTACACCAGCGCGTTAACTTGTGGAGTCTGGGTTGGGTTTGATCAACCCACCACGATCATTCCGCGCGGCTATGGCGCGGCGCTGGCCTTGCCGGTCTGGGTGCAGGTGATGAACAAATCGGCGACGCGTTATCCGGCCACCGCGCTCGAGCCGACGATGCCGATGGCGCGTGTAACCGTTTGCGCGACTTCGAACGCACTGGCTACAACCGGTTGCCAAATGTCAGGTACCGCGTACGAAATCGTTTTGCCCGCTGATAAGGTTCCGACCCAAACCTGTCCCGTTCATGGCGGCGAACCGACCGAGTTCGCACAACGCATCGAATCGATTCCGAAAGCGATCCCCAAACTTTTTCAGTCCTTTCGAAAATTTTTCGGCGGGAAATAATATCGCAGCATCTTGTCGAGCTGAAACCAGAGCGTTTCGATGAAGCGCTGTCTGGATGGGCGGAAGAGTCAGTCTCCGCCAGCATTGCCCGATTTGCTGGCAGGTACATTGGGGGGACGAAATTTGGCGGGCCATTGCGTTTTTCGAACGAAGCGGGACGCTTTGACCTTTAACGACACATTTTTTTTCTGTCGTATCTGTATTGCCTTAATCGAGTTGTTGATAAAGTAGAGACGCTGGCGCAGGCGACAGGTAGTTCGTTGCGCAAAGATGCGGTAGCGGACCGGCTGGTGGGAGAAACTAAGCTTGATTTTAAGCCGCCGAAGCGAATCGAACCCAACTATTAGTGAACTCGTTATGGAAATTATCACGGGCTAATGCTATGCTCTTTCCAGTGCATCACTCGCCGTTTCGTCGCGTTCTGCTTCTTTTCGTTCTCCTCCTAGGCGGATTCGTTAGCGCCGTCCGCGCTGCAGCTCCCACGCCCACGCCTACACCCACACCCGGGCAGCTCGACACCACTTTCGTCCCCGCGCCTGGGACAAACGACGCAGTGAATGTCGTCATTCCGCAGCCCGACGGGAAAGTCGTTGCTGCTGGCCGGTTCACGTTCGCCAACACTGTTTTTCGCAATCGGATCGCACGCTTCAACTTCGATGGCTCGCTCGACACCAGCTTCGATCCCGGGACGGGCGCGGATGGCGAAATTACTGCCGCTGTTCTTCAATCCGATGGCCGCATCATCGTGGCCGGCCGTTTCACCAGCTTCAATGGGTTCACCCACAATGGCATTTGCCGGCTGAATGCGGACGGCAGTGTCGATCAGACATTCGGACTCGGTAACGGGATCAACAACGCGGCGCTCGCCCTTGCGTTGCAAAGCGATGGCCGCATCATTGTCGGCGGGCAATTTTCCCAGATCGATCTGACTCAGCGATTCAATCTCGCCCGGCTTAACAATGACGGCAGCGTTGACTTGAGTTTTGACCCCGGCAACGGACCGAACGGCGACGTCAACGCAATCATTATCCAACCGGATGGTCGCATTGTCATTGGCGGCACCTTTATCGGCTACAATGGTTTTGCCCGTGGCGGAGTGGCGCGGGTGCTGGGGAATGGCGTGCTTGATCCTTCATTCGACTCGGGTGTCGGCACTGGTGGAAATGTATTCGCCCTGGAATTGCAACATAATGGCCAGATCGTTCTCGGCGGTCGCTTCGTTCAGTACTCCGGTATCAATCGTACCTTTATCGCGCGAATCTTCGGGGACGGCTCGCTCGATTTCGGATTTAATCCTGCGCCCAACGACTGGGTTCAATCGCTTGCGGTCGAACCCGACGATCGCATTCTTGTTGGCGGCCTCTTCACCGACGTAAACGGGGTTGGGCGTCATGGCATCGCGCGCTTGAATACAAATGGATCACTCGATCTGATTTTTGATCCGGGTGCCGGGTGCGTCGGATCATTAACAAATGATGCAACCCAGGTGCGCAGCATCGCCTTGCAACAATTCGGTCGCGTTTTGGCGGGAGGTGTCTTTACCAGTTATGACAATCAACTGCGGGACAACATCGTGCGCTTTTTCGATGGCGCAGCGTTCTTTCAAAATCTTTCGGCGCGGGCTCATGTTTTCACCGGTGAACGAATTCTGATCGCCGGGCTCATTATTGAAGGGACGGAAAACAAAGCGGTCCTGATTCGCGGGCTTGGGCCGACACTGGCTTCCTTTGGCGTTCCTGCTCCCTTGGCCAATCCGACCCTTTCCTTATACGATCACACCGGCGCGCTTATCGCAGCTAACGACAATTGGAAAGCCACGCAACAGACGCAGATTCAGGCGACGGGGTTAGCACCGCCGAACGACTTCGAGGCCGCCATTCTGATTAGCCTCCCCCCCGGGGCCTACACCGCGTTTCTCCAAGGCAAGGCGATGACCACCGGCATCGGACTGTCGGAAGTTTACGATGTTGGTCCGAATGTGAACGCGCAGCCGACGAACTTGAGCGCGCGCGCATTTGTTGGGACTGGGGGCGACGTCCTGATTGGAGGCACCATCATCGGTGGCAACGCCGCCAGTTTGCAGCGTGTCCTCGTGCGTGCGCTCGGTCCATCGCTTGCGGGCGCCGGAATAGCCACCCCACTGGCCAATCCGACGCTCTCATTGCGCGATGCCAACGGAAATGTCATCGCCAATAATGACAACTGGAAGGATTCGCAGCAGGCAGACATTGCGGCGACTGGCAAGGCACCTTCGAACGATCTTGAATCGGCCGTCCTTGCGCTGCTTGCGCCGGGAAACTATACCGCCATCGTTGCCGGGAAAAACGCAACCACGGGTGTTGCCTTGGTCGAGTTTTATAGTTTGCCTTGAGGGGTCATAAGCTTTCTGCTCGCCGTTTCCCTCGGACGTTCTAAGGAGCCGGTAACGACTTCGCAGCAGGGACAATAACAGGCGCCAAGAATGGCGCCAGAAGTTCTTCCTACTGTTCCCTCATCGGCATAAGTGTGGTAAGTGAGGGGGATGGTTGGTCCTCGGCAGCCTTGATGGTGCGGATCCGCTCTGCCTTTATCTTACGCTTGTTTCCATGCCGTAATTGACCTGGCGCCACGAATGGGGTCGGCGAAACGGTAGGTGTCGGACTCGCAACTGGTGTAGGCGTCGGCGTCGGAGTTGGCGTGGCTGTCGGGAGCGGCGTCGCGGTGGGAGTAGGAGTAGGCGTAGGCGTAGGCGAAGGCGGTGGCGTCACGATCGGCATCGGGGTAGGTGTCGGAGTCGGTGTCGGGGTAGGAGTAGGAGTAGGAGTAGGCGTAGGAGTAAGAGTTGGAGTTGGAGTTGGAGTCGGCGTCGGCGTTGGAGTGGGAGTAGGTGTTGGAGTTGGAGTCGGCGTCGGCGTTGGAGTGGGAGTAGGTGTTGGAGTTGGAGTTGGAGTCGGGGTAGGGGTAGGAGTTGGAGTCGGCGTCGGTGTAGGCGTTGGAGTAGGCGTGGGCGAAGCTGCCGGCGTGGATCTCATCACCTCGTTCGAGTCAGAACTCTCAAGACTTCCTTTGTACGCCACTACCGTATAGTAATACGTGCTACCAGTAGGAGGTGCTACGACGGTTACACTCGTTCCTGTTCCCAGGAAATCGGCATGCTGGCTGTAGTTCCCAGAGCTGGTTCCATAATAGACCCGATAGCCATCGATATTTGGGCTCGAAGGGCTTGCCTGCCACGACAACGCTAGGCCGGTAGCGGCGGCGGCGGCATGTAGAAAAAGTCCGCTATAGAGCAGCACCGCCATTGCAACAGCGGCACGGGCGACAATTCTTGTCGGACTATGGAAGTTATGGTTAATACAGTAGTGTTAAGCACGGACCGTGCCGGGACTCGCTTCGAGATTAATCCGGGCCCGCAACGCATCAAAAACTCACCATTTAAGGGCAAGCGGGTGAAGGGAATCGAACCCTCGTGTCCAGCTTGGGAAGCTGGCGTTCTGCCATTGAACTACACCCGCCTTTGAAGAATCTCAGACTTTAGATTTCGAATTGCCGATTAGCAACCGGCGCAATCATTACCAAGATAAAACATCGTCCGACGCCTGACATTTTCATCGCCATTTTTTTGCCTTGTTTGCCGTCTTTCCCTAACATTCCGCAAAACACGCCCTGGAATGGGTCGAGACATCTCTGACTTTATTCTCATCAATAGTTGGGGATTCCTCGGCTTTCGCTCGAAATGACAAAAAAGGGCTCCGTACCGACAAGGAAGGAGGATTAGAACGATGTTTTTACCATCTCCGCAATTGCTCCGGTAACGGACAGCTCGCGCAATCGGAGGCATCGCGCAGGCAAAAATCTTCGTAGATTTGGAGCAATCCCTGTTGTCCGACCAAGGAGCGCACGAAGTCGCGTTGCCGCGGATCGCCGGCAAAAAGTCGCGCCGCCGCGATGCGCGCCGCTTGATTGGAAAGGTGGGCACGCAAATTTTTGTAATCATTCCAGATTTCGCGGTCGTCATTGACTGCCAGTGGATAAACTAAATTGGCGAGAATCTCCGCGGCGCGGGAATTGCCGATGAGCGCGAGTGAAGAAGACGCGCTCGCGGCCGCGAGGCTATAGTGACGACTCCAAAAATCGTGCCTCAAATCGGTGAGAAATGATACCAGCGGTGTGGCCTTGCTCGCGCCAGCGAGTGCCGAAAATGTTTTCCACTCCGCTACCATCACGGCCAGAGCGCCGAGCCGGCGATGCGGATGATTGAGTGGACGCGCGCCGCTCGTTTTCCAAAGTTTCGCGGGTAGGACCAACCGCGAAAACTGTTCACGATATTTCCACCAGCGGTCCCATAACGAACGCAGATAGCTGCGGGTCGATTTTCGTTGCCGGTCCAAATCGGGCGCGTCGAGAAATCCTGCGAAACCGAAGAGCAACGCCTCGGCGTCTTCTCGCCGTTTTCGCAAAAAAGCCAACGGCAAACGCTGGGCCAGCAGAGTAAACGGCAGTCGGTTTTGTTTGTAACCGAGCGCCTCGGCGATCGCCTGGAATAACGCCTCATCGCGTCCATGCACTTCGATGCGCTGGCGGAGTCGATTGGCCTTTTGTCGTAACCGAAACTTCGCCGCTGCCTCCAAAACACTTGTGACGCGCTCTGCCTCCAGATTCCTCAACGGCGCAACACAACGACCGGCGTGAGCGAGCGGAACCATCCCAGCGGCGGCATCTCGGAGCGCGGCCAGATCGAGTTGAATTTGGGGCACGTTTCGATGAGTGCTGGTGCGGGCGAAAAATTCAACGCCACTTCGTTCTAGAAAAACGTGCAGAATAGCGTCGTCGAACGCAGGATTAGTAGCATGGCCGTGCAATTCCCAGTTGCGATCGAGCAAATCGATTTCGA
>Ga0209159_1002256_pt1 | contig 13643 bp, 12 predicted proteins | sample GraSoiAngelo_144_FD_185901 | JGI IMG/M metagenome (GOLD analysis project Ga0209159, IMG submission 185901) | Grasslands soil microbial communities from the Angelo Coastal Reserve, California, USA - 14_1009_02_40cm (SPAdes) (version 2) | ecosystem: Environmental > Terrestrial > Soil > Grasslands ...
CCTCGACGATCTGGCGCGCGGCATCGATACCGTTCAGCAAGGGCATCATGATGTCGAGCACCGCGACGTCCGGCTCATGCTGCCGCGCCAGCTCGACCGCCGCCCTGCCGTCGGACGCCTCGGCCACCACTTCGAGGCCGTGCCGCTCGAGCAGGGCGCGCACGCCCTGTCGCAGCACGACGTGGTCGTCGGCCAGCACTACGCGTAGCGACATCGTTCCTCCGCCCGCGGGCACCACTGTATAGGGATCGACCCGGCCCCGCGTCAAGCGGGCCTGCCATGGAGGAGTGGCGAAGTCGCCGTCCAGTAGCGAGTTATCGGTTACTGTTCAAGCATGCCGTCCGAGTCCTCGCGCCTCTCCAAGTCGCGCTATCTCTCCGGCCTCCAGTGTCACAAGCAGCTGTGGTGGCGAGTGCATGAGCCCGAGGCGCCGGAGCTTTCCCCCACGCCCGGGCAGCAAAACCTGTTCGCACAAGGGCGGGAAGTGGGCGAGCGCGCGCGGGGCCACGTCCCTGGGGGCGAGCTGATCGATCTCCCGTTCTATCAGTACGACAACAAGGTGACAGCCACGCGCGAGGCTCTGAGACGTGGCCGGCCGGCGATTTACGAGGCCTGGTTCCTGGCGGACGACACCTACGTGGGGGTCGACATTCTGGAGCGGACGTCCCGGGGCTACACGGTGATCGAGGTGAAGGCGTCGAACAGCCGCAAGCCGGAGCACCTTCCCGATGCGGCCGTGCAGGTCCACGTGCTGCGGGGTGCAGGCCTCCAGGTGGAGCGCGCCGAGGTGATGCATCTCAACCCGGAATGCCGCTACCCCGACCTATCCAATCTCTTCGTACGCGAGGACGTGACGGCGCTGGTGGAGGCGGCGCTGATCGGCGTGCCCGACGAGCTCGCGGCGCAGCAGCGGATGCTCGAGGGACCCCTCCCAGACGTCCCCATCGGGGAGCACTGCACAAGACCTTATGACTGCCCGTTCATCGAGCGCTGCTGGCCCAAGGTCCCCGACCACCACGTGAGCAAGCTGTATCGCATCGAGCGCAAGCGGGCGCTCGAGCTCGAGGCCGATGGTTACGCGACGATCTACGACCTCCCGTCGGACCTGGAGCTCTCGGTGATCCACGCGCGTCAGGTGAAGGCGGTGCAGACCGGGCGCATGGTCGTGGAGCGCACGCTCACGAAGGCGCTCGCTGAGTTCGCGTCGCCGCTCGCGTTTCTCGATTTCGAGACAGTGAGCCTCGCGATCCCACGCTGGCCGGGGTGCCGGCCGTGGCAGCAGGTCCCGGTGCAGTTCAGCGTTCACGTCGAGGAGAGGGGCCGCGGTCTGGTGCATCATCAGTGGATCGCCGAGGGGCCGGAGGATCCGCGGCCGGCCCTGGCGGAGGCGCTGGTCGAGGCGTGCGTCGGGGCCCGGAAGGTCGTGGCGTATCACGCCACCTTTGAGCGCGAGTGCATCAAGCAGCTGCGGGAGGCGGTGCCGCGCTTCGCCAAGGAGCTGGAGCGGATCGAGAAGCGCCTGGTGGACCTATTGCCGGCGATCCGGAGCCACGTGTACCACCCAGACTTCGGCGGCGGATTCAGCATCAAGAAGACGCTGCCGGCGCTGGTGCCCGGACTCTCCTACGCCGACCTGAAGGTGCAGGACGGTGAAGTGGCGACGGTCGAGCTGCAGCGGTTGATGCTCGAAGGGGATCGGACGCCGCCGCCGAGCGGGCCGCGCTACGCGACGCGTTGCTCGCCTACTGCGCGCGGGACACGTGGGCGATGGTGAAGCTGCTGGAGAAGCTCAGAGGATTGGTGGCGGATCAGCTGGAGCTGTTTTGAGGGGGCTTCTCGGTCCGGCTGTCCTGGGACTCGAGCTCGTTGAGCGCCGCCCGCACGGCGCTCGCATGGTCCCGCTCGCTGCTGCGGTACACATCTTGAGTGCTGCTACCCCGCACGACGCGATACTCGCGGGCGCCAATACCGGTGACGCTGGCGTATTCGCGCACATCCCAGTGGTCCTTCCCGCGGCACCGTGGGTAGCACTCCCCCACGTGGGACAGCTCTGCCGCGGTAAGAACCGCGCCTTGCAGTTCCACGTGCGCGCGTAGTCGATTCGGAAAGTCGCTGGACTCGATGCTCATGTGATGGCCCTCAACTCCTGCAACGTGCTCGACATCACGGCCACCACGCACCGGCGCCGGCGTTCAACTGCGGATACTGCCCACCTCACACTAGTCTCAGCGAGGCCAAGCAGCAAGCGTGGGGATCACATCGCGCTGTTCTTCACCGCCGCAAAGTCCTCCGGCGTATCCACATCCGCAAGCAGGGCTTCCGGCCGGCCGCACCCCTCCCCCGTCCACGCGAGCAGCTCACCGAACAGTGCGAGCGTCTCGACCGTCACGCGCACCATGTCGCCCAGCATCACGACGACGGCCTCGCGCCGCTCGCCTTTCTTGACTTCGAGACCGTGAGCCTGGCGATCCCGCGCTGGGCGGGGTGCCGGCCATGGCAGCAAGTGCCGGCACGGTTCAGCGTGCACGTAGAGGAGCGCGGTCGGGGGCTCACTCATCACGAGTGGATCGCCGACGTGCCGGGCGACCCCCGACCGCCGTTCGCGGAGGCGCTCGTCGAGGCGTGCGCCGGGGCGCGCCGGGTGGTGGCGTACTACGCGAGCTTCGAGCGCGAGTGCATCCGGCAGCTCCGCGAGGCTGTGCCGCCGCTCCGGCGGGAGCTCGAGCGCATCGAACGGCGCCTCGTGGACCTGCTCCCCACGGTGCGGAACCACCTGTACCATCCCGACTTCGGCGGCAGTTCAGCATCAAGAAGACGCTCCCGGCGCTCGTGCCGGGCCTGTCGTACTCGGACTTGAAGGTTCGGGACGGCGAGGTGGCGACGGTCGAGTTGCAGCAGCTGTTCTGAGAGGGTGCGCGGCCGCAGGACCACGAACGCGGTTTTGATACTCGACGCCCAGGCGCGCGAAGGGAAGCGCCTCCCCGGTTCAGCGGAGATCGACGAGGTAAAGCGTGGACGGCGGCGTGGAGGGGACACCACCAGAGGCGACGTAGCCGATCAAGGTGTGTCCGTCAGGCAGCAGCGCCAGGCGCTCGCGTGTGCCCCATCCCCCGACATAGTCCTGTTCGAGGAGAGCGTTGTCCGCGGTGCGGCGAATGACGAAGCCGGGCCAGGATGTGAACCCCGTGGCGAGGTAGGCGCGGCTGCCGTCGGCCGACAGGACGGTCGGATCGACGCCGGCGTGGCCAGGATCGGATACGGAGCCCGCGGGCGACAAGTCGCCGGTGAAGAGTTGATCGTCCACCAGGAACCGGTCCCCCGTGAGCGAGGCGGTCATCGAGAACAGGGCGTAGCTGACGGTGCCGGTCGAGGGGCCGAACGCGCCAGCGGCCGCCTGGTACACCCGCCCATTCATCGGACAGCAGGCTCCCGCCTCGAGGAGCAGCACACGGCTGCGGTCGCCTGCTCGAGCGAGTAGCGTGTAGCTCTGGATGGAGCCGACGTCCAGCCGCCGCTGCTGCGCGCCGGTGCCGAGGTCGTAGGACACCAGTTGACCGCCCCCTCCGGAGACGTTGCGGTTGGTGCCGGTCACGAGCACGCGGTTGTCCGCTGCGACTCGCAGCTCGCCGGGGTTGTGCAGCATGGTCAGATCGAAGTCGACGTGGATCGTGTCCGGCGCGCCGGTCACCAGGTTGACCACCGCAAACGAGCCCCGGTTCTCGAGCGCGACGAGGAGCGAATCGCCACCGAGCGTGAGGTCGAGCCCTCCCGCCACGCCGGGGAGGGTGATGGGCGTGCCGAGCGTGGCAGTGACGGGATCGAGCACGGCGACCTGGTCCATACCCCACAGGGAGACGTACAACCGCGCGCGCTTCGCATCGTACACCAGATCCCGGACTGCGCTTGCGAGCGCGACGGCCTGAGTCCGAGGTCCGTGCACGGCGATGACCGTGATCCCGCCGAGATCGGCCGTCTGGACGTTGCTCCGGTCCCGGGCGAAGACCGCGAGGGTGCTCGAGCCCACCATCGCGTCGGTGATCGGCACGACGAAGGTGTGGCTCGCCATCGTGCCGGTGACCGCGAGCGAGTCGGCTCCGGCCGCGGCCCCGGTCAACCGGTATCCGATGAAGCGCAGCTCGCGCTCGTCCGTCCCGTTGACGCTGATGTGAAGGGTATCATCGAGCAGGGTGATGTTGGGCGTGGAGCTCCCCGTCACATTACCCGAAACGTTTGGCGCGAAGAGATCGGGCCGATCTCTGAGCAGTCGCCACCTGCCCTTGAGGTGGGCGGTCACACCCTGCTCCGCGAGCGTGCAGCTGATGGTCCCTGCCGCGCTGTCCGGAGCCGACCCGTACAGGGCACCGCTGTAGGGACACGGATCGACGCGGAACTGCACCGCCGTCCCCTCAATGGTTCCCGAGGACACCTGGAACGAGTCTGCGAACTCCTGAAAGCCGCCCGGCCCGGAGCAGTAACCGGCCTGGAGACCGACGGCGCGGAAACGCGGTCCGTCCTGGGTAACCCTCACGCCGCCGCTGTCGAAGCAGAAGACGCCCAGGTTGGAGTCGGCAAGCACCTCGTCCCAATACCAGTCCCCGGATACGTCAAAGGTGGTCGGACCGAGTGGCGTACCGCTGTCGGAGCCGCAGGCACACAGGAATGCGACGCAGACAACCAGCAGGAACCCCGCACGAGTGGGCATACCGGTTCCCGACCATAGTGCCTCTCGCTCAAGGAGTCGTCAAGACGACTGGCGGAGCGCCTCGAAGTCCTCCGGCGTATCCACATCCGCAAGCAGGGCTTCCGGCCGATCCACATACATCGCTTCGTGTTTGTGCGCCTGCACGACGGCCTTGCCGCACCCCTCCCCCGTCCACGCGAGCAGCTCAGCGAACAGCGCGCGTCGGAACAGCAAGGGCGGCGCGGTCACGTCGCCGTACCGCGACACGACGAGCGGCGCCGCGGTCCCGCGCGCCGCCGCGATCAGCATCGCGAGCGTCTCCGCCGTGACGCGCACCATGTCGCCCAGCATGATGACCGCCGCGTTCACATCAGGACCGAGCTTGTTCAAACCCTGATGCAAGGAGCCGCTCGTGGGACCGGTGTAATCGGGATTGACCGCGAACTCGAGCGGGAGATCCTTGAGCTCGGCGCGCAGGCGGTCCGCCTCGTGGCCGATCACGACCACCACCGGCGATAGTCCCGCTCCGAGAGCGCGCTTGGCGGCCCGTCGCACGAGCGATTCGCCCTCGAGCTCGAGCAGCATCTTGTTCTGGCCCATGCGGCGCGACGCGCCGGCCGCCAGAATCACCCCAGCGATGCGAGCAGGCTCAGTCGGTCGGGGCATGGATGGCGGCGCGGCGTTCCCGCAACGACCGGGCCCGGCGACCGGAGCGCACCGCGAGAATCTCCGCGATCACGGCGAGGGCCACCTGCTCCGCGCCGTCGGTCCCGATGTCCAACCCCACCGGCCCGTATACCCGCGTCTCGTCCATCGGCCCCTCGGCGGCGAGATTCCGGAGGATGCGCTCGGTGCGCTGGCGCGGTCCCAGCATCCCGACATAGGCGACTGGCGTCTTCAGGAGCGCGCGCACGTACGCCTGATCGTCGGCGAAGTTGTGGTTCATCACGACGGCGTAGCACTCGGCGTCGAGCGGGAGCACCGCGTCGAGCTCGTTCCCCGCGCTCTGAATGAGCGCCGCCGCCGCCGGAAACCGGTCGGCCGTGAGATACCCCGGCCGTCGATCGACCACCACCACCCGAAACCCTATCTCGGCGGCGAACCGTACCAGCGGCCGGGCATCGTCGCCCGCACCCAGGATCACCAGCTGGGGGGGAGGAACAAGCGCGTCAAAGAAGACTGACCGGCCGCTGATCTCGTGAGTCCCGGACTCTCCGGTCTCGAGCAGCTCCCGCGCTCGCGTCGTCGCTTTCCGATTCAGGTCGGCCGAGCCCAGGTTGCCCTCGGCACCGTCGGCGGTCACGACAAGACCTTTCCCGTTTCCCGTTTCCCGTTTCCCGTCGAGCAGCGTGCAGACCACGAACGCGCGCCGGCCATTCAGCAGCTCCCGTTCCCGTGCCCGCGCTTCCGCAAGCTCGACGAACACGTCCACCTGCCCTTCGCATCCGACTCCGAGATCCCAGGCCGCGATCTCGTCCGCACTCGAGCAATAGCTGCGGAGCTCTGGCTCCCCCTTGCGGATCACCTGCAGCGCCACCTCGCGCACATCCTGCTCCAGGCATCCACCGCTGACGTTGCCGGCAGTGCTGCCGTCCTCGGCGACCACGAGCTTCGCCCCCTCGTGGCGGTACGCCGAGCCGCGCACCCGAACGACGGTGGCGAGGGCGGCGCGCTTCCCCTCCGCCCGGACGCGGGCGAGGAAGTCCAGGACTTCGCGCGTTTCAAGCCACTGCTTCATGCAGCCTCTCCGCGAGATGCGCGAGCGACGCGATATTAGCGCACGCGACGAACTCGTCCACATGCGGCAGCGCGGCCACCAGTCCTTGCGTACTCGGCTCGAACCCGGGCCGGCCGGCGAGCGGATCGAGCCAGATCAGCCGGCGACACGAGCGCCGCAGCGTCGCCATCTCGCGCGCGAGCTGCGCAGGGTCGTCGCGCTCCCAGCCATCGGACACGATGATCACCACTGCACTACTCCGAATAGTGCGTCGCACCCAGCGGCGGTTGAGCTCGTGCAGGCTCGCGCCGATGCGGGTCCCCCCGCTCCAGTCCACCACCTTCCCCGCCACGCGGTCGAGCGCCGCGTCGGGATCGCGCACCCGCAGCTCGCGCGTGATACGGGTCAATCGCGTCCCGAAGACGAAGACCTCCACCGGCGCCCCGGAGCCCGCCAGGGCGTGCGCGAAGCGCAGCAGGAAGCGGCTGTACCGCTCCATCGACCCGGATATGTCGCATACCAAAGCGATGGGGCGTGGCCGGGTGCGGCGTTGCCACCAGCGCCACGCCACGGGCTCACCGCCCGCGCCCAGCGAGCTCCGAAGCATGAGGCGCGCGGCGAGCCGATTGCCCCGGCGGCCCGGCCGCCGGCGACGCGATGGCCGGAGCGGCAGGCGGGGCCGCAGAGCCGCGAGCATCGCCGCCGCGTCCCGCGCCTCGGCCGGCGTGAGTTCCGCGAAGTCCGCCGTGCGCAGGGCTTCGTGCACGCTCGCGCCCACGCGCGCCGTGTCGTCGACGACGTCGGTGACGTCCATCTCAGGGGGCGCGTCGGGGCCGAAGGCGACGTCGGTGAGGGGGCGTTCCTTCTGGCGCAGCCGCGGCAACGCGCTCGAGACGGCGCCGCGAGCAGTGCTCGGACGCCAGAAAAGATCGAACGCCGCGTCGTACACCGCGCGGTCCTCGCGCCGACGCACGAACACCGCCCGCCCCGCCGCTTTCACGTCGCCCCGGCGGTCGAAGCCCAGCAGCGCCAGCACGTCGGCGAAGCGGCGGGTCTGGTCGGCATCGACGGACAGGCCGGCGCGCCGGAGGATGCGACCGAACAAGATGACGTTGCCGACCAGACCATTGCCGGTCGTCACGGCTTCACCGCCCGTACCTCATCAAGGAGCTTCGCTGCGCCCCCGCCCTTCAGCGCCGCTACGTCTTCCTGATACTTGAGCAGCGCCCCCAGGGTCTGCTCGACCTGCTCGGCCTCGAGGCGCTTGGCGCCCAACGCTTCCAACGCCGCCGCCCAATCGATGGTCTCGGCGATTCCCGGGACCTTGGTCAAATCCGCCGCACGCAGCCGCTGCACGAAGGCGACCACTTCAGCCGCGAGCGCCTGCCCGAGCTCCGGCCGACGGGCGCCGAGAATCGCGAGCTCGCGCTCGGCGCTCGGATAGTCGATCCAGTGATACAGGCAGCGCCGCTTGAGCGCGTCGTGCACTTCGCGGGTCCGGTTACTGGTGATGATCACATGCGGCGGGCGCTGGGCCTTGATCGTCCCGATCTCGGGGATGGTAATCGCGAAGTCCGCGAGGACCTCGAGCAGGTACGCCTCGAACTCCTCGTCGGCACGATCGACCTCGTCGATCAAGAGGACTGGAGGCTCGGGGCGGGAGTTCTCGAGCGCCCGGAGCAGCGGCCGCCGGATGAGGAATTCCTCGGAGAAGATGTCCTTCGTCGCCGCCCGCCTCGCCTCGCCGCGCGCCTCGAGCAACCGGATCTCGAGCATCTGACGGGGATAGTCCCACTCGTACACGGCCGTGTTGACGTCCAGCCCCTCATAACACTGCAGCCGGATGAGCTCCGTCTTGAGGACATCGGCGAGGGTGCGGCCGACTTCGGTCTTCCCCACGCCCGCCTCGCCTTCGATGAGCAGCGGGCGATCGAGCGTCAGAGAGAGATACACGGCCGTGGCGAGGTCGCGGTCGGCGACGTACCGCTCGGCTGCGAAGGCAGCCTGGACGGAATCGATGGATTCCAGTTTGCGCGCGCCCATCACCTGCAATCTACTTGGAGCGTTCCCCGACGCGCGCCGCGAACTTGTCCCAGAAGCTCTCCGTGAGCTTCTTCGCGGTGCCCTTCAAGAGCCGGGCCCCCACGCTCGCCACCGTGCCGCGGACCTCCGAGGTGGCGCTCCACTTGAGGCGCGACCGGTTTGGGGGGAGGGGCTCGATTTCCAGCGTGGTGCTCACTTCCACGCCCGAGCCGGGCGCCTTGCCGTGGGCCGACATCTTGAGGCTCTTGGGCGGGTTCACGTCCGACAGCTCGACCTCGAGCTGAAATTTCACCTTCACGGCACCCACGCCGAACCCCGAGATCACCTTGAAGTGCCGGTCGTCGATCGGCTCCACCGACTCGACTCCCGGTGCCACCGACGCCACGAACTCGTGATCGAGCAGCCGTTTCCACACCTCGTCGGGGGGCGCGGCGATCTCGGGCGCGCCGGAAAAATCGAGTCGCACTACCTGGCCCGCTCGAGCGCCTGGGTGAGCGCTCGCCGCGCCGCGACGGTCGCAAGGTGCGCGCGGTACTCGGGGCCTGCATGGATGTCGTCGTTCGCTTCGACGCCAGCCACCGCGGCCGCGGCCACCTGCGAAATCAGCTCGTCGCCCGACGTCCCCACGAGCTTCGCCGCCGCAGGCGCCAGGAACGGCGTGTCGGCGAGCCCGGTGAATGCCAGCTCGGCTCGGGTGATCATCCCCTTGGCGATCGCGATCAGCGCGGCGGCTCCCGCCAACGCGTATCCCGACGCCGCCTGCTCGAAGCTCGCGTACGCCATCCCCGCGCCCTTGGGCGGCGCGGGCAGCTGGATCTCCGTGAGCAGCTCGTTGGGCTTCATGGCGGTCGTGAACGGTCCTTTGAAGAATTTCCGCGCCGCCACGGAGCGCTTGCCGCCCTTGGACTGCAACAGAAACGTCGCGTCGAGCACGAGCATCACCGGCGGCATATCGGCCGCCGGATCGGCGTGGGCCAACCCTCCACCGATGGTTCCCGCATTCCGTACCTGTAAATCGCCGATGTGCTCGGTCACCTCCGCAATGAGGGGGTACAGCGTACCGAGCTCCCTGGACTCGAGCAGCTCGCGGTAGGTCGTGGCGGCGCCGATCTTCATACCGCCGCCCGCCTGCTTGATGCCCTTGAGCTCCTGCAGTTGGCCGATGTCCACGAGCGTATCGGGCTGCGCCAGCCGGAACCTGAGGAGCGGCAGCAGGCTATGGCCGCCGGCGATGACCTTGGTGTTCTTCCCGATGGCCTTGAGCGCGTCCTTCAAATTCTTCGCGCGCAGGTATTCGAAGGAGGTCGGGATCACTTGGCGCCTCCTCTTGCGTGCTGGATCGCGGCCCACACGCGGGCGGGCGTAAGCGGCTTGTCGATGTGGGAGATACCGAGGGGCGCGAGCGCGTCGCACACGGCGTTCACGAGGGTCGGCACCGAGGCGATCGTCCCCGTCTCCCCCACACCCTTCACGCCGAGGGGGTTCACCGGGGATGGCGTCACAGTGTGGGCCGTCTCGACCTTCGGCATCTGCGATGCCTTCGGGACCGCGTAGTCCATCATCGTGCCGGTGAGGAGTTGCCCGTCCTCGTCGTACACGGCCATCTCCTGCAGCGCCTCACCCAACCCCTGGATCACACCGCCGTGCACCTGGCCGTCCACGATCATCGGATTGATCTGGGGCCCGCAGTCGTCCACCGCGATGTAGCGGAGGATCTTAACCTCGCCGGTCTCGACGTCCACTTCGACGGTGCAGATGTGGGTGCCGAACGGGTACACGAAGTTCGACGGATCGAAGAAGGCCGTCGCCTCGAGCCCCGGCTCGACGCCGGGCGGCATGTTCCAGGCGACGTTCGCCATGAGGGCGAGCTCGCCGAAGGTCTTTCCTTTATCTGGGGAGCCCTTCACCGCGAACTTCCCGTCCTTCCACTCGAGGTCGGCCTCGCTCGCCTCGAGCAGGTGGGCGGCGATCTTCTTCGCTTTGTCCTTCACCCGCTGCGCCGCCACCTTCACGGCGCTGCCGCACACCGCAGTGGTCCGGCTGCCGTACGTCCCCCACCCTTGGGGGGTCGCTTCGGTGTCGCCGGCCACGACCTCGACGTTCTCGACCGGGATGCCGAACTCGTCACCCACGATCTGCGCGAAGGTCGTCTCCTCGCCCTGGCCGTGTGGCTTGGCGCCGATGTAGGCGCGGACCACGCCGGTGGGATAGACGCGCACGATCGCGCTGTCGTACAGCCCCCCGCCAAACCCGACGGCTCCCGCCACTTGGGAGGGGCCGAGGCCGCAGATCTCGCAGTAGGTCGTGACGCCGACGCCCAGGTAGCGCCCTTCTTTGCGCCCTTTGGCCTGCTCGGCGCGGAACTTCTTGTAGTCGAACATCTGGAGCGCCTTGTCGAGCGCGCCCTGGTAGTTGCCCGAATCGTAGGTGAGCCCGGTGGCGACGGTGTACGGGAACTTCTCCTTGGGGATCAGGTTCACGCGCCGTACCTCGACCGGGTCCAGTCCGATCTTTCGCGCGTACAGGTCGATCATCCGCTCCAGCAGGAACGTCGCCTCGGGACGGCCGGCGCCGCGGTAGGCGTCCACCGGTGTGGTGGTCGTGTACACGCCGTAGATCGTTCCTTCGATGTTGGGGATGGTGTACGGCCCGGAGTACATCAAGCCGTGCAGGATCGTCGGGATGCCCGGCGCCGCCGTGGAGGCGTAGCCGCCGAGCCCGGCGTACACCTTGGTGCGCAGTCCCGTGATCTTGCCGTCCTTCGTGCCGCACAGCGCCACGTACTCGACGTGATCGCGGCCGTGGATCGTCACCTTGTAGTTCTCGGAACGGTCCTCGGTCCATTTCACGGGCCGCCCGAGCTCCATGGACGCGAAGCTCACCAGGGCCTCGTCCGGGTAGCCCGGGATCTTGCTCCCGAACCCGCCGCCCACCTCTGGCGCGATCACGCGGATGCGATGCTCCGGGAGCTTCGTCATCACGGACAGGAGGAACCGGTGGATGTGCGGGTTCTGGCTCGTCACCCAGCAGGTGAGCTGGCCCGTTCCGGGGTTGTAGCTCGCGCACGCCGCGCGCGGCTCCATCGCCGTCGGTAGGAGCCGGTTTTGTACGATTCGCTGCTCCACCGTAACGGGCGCTTCCGCGAACGCCTTCGCGACGTCGCCCCCCGCCACCTTCCACGTGAACGCGACGTTGCCGGGAACTTCTTTGTGGAGCTCGGGCGCCCCCTTCTGCGTGGCCTTTTCGGGATCGACCACCGCGTCGAGGGCGTCGTAGTCAACGTCGATCAGGTCGAGCGCATCCCGCGCCGCGGCGCGCGACTCGGCCACGACCATGGCGAGCCCGTCGCCCACGTAGCGGACTTTTTCCACGGCGAGAGGGGGGTGCGGCGGGACCTTCAGATCACAGTTGGGCACGTTCCAGGCGCAGGGGACGGTGTCCAGCTTGTCTCTCACGTCGGCGCCCGTGTAGACCGCTACGACGCCCGGCGCTTTCTTCGCTTTCGCGACGTCGACCTTCCTGAGTTTCGCGTGGGCGTAGGTGCTGCGCAGCACGGCGGCGTACAGGAGGCCGGGGAGCTTCACGTCGTCGGTGTAGGTCGCCCTGCCGGTGATGAGCCGCGGGTCCTCCCGCCGCTTGATGCCGGAGCCGAAGAGAGTTGCCATGTCGGGCCCCTCCTACCGTGCGCCGGCCGCGGCCTGGACCGCGGCGACGATGTTTTGATAGCCCGTGCAGCGGCACAGATTACCGTCGAGCGCGTGGCGGATCTCCGCCTCGGTCGGCTTGGGCTTTGCGGCGAGCAGATCGGCCGCCGTCATGATCATGCCGGGAGTGCAAAAGCCGCACTGCAGCCCGTGCTTCTCCCAAAACGCCTGCTGCAGCGGGTGCAGGCCCCCCCCTCCCCCTCTGTCGCCGCTCAGACCTTCGATGGTGGTGATCGCGTGCCCCTCCGCCTGCATCGCGAGTACGGTGCAGCTCTTCACCGCCCGGCCGTCGATATGAACCGTGCAGGCGCCGCACTGGCTCGTATCGCAGCCGATGTGAGTACCGGTGAGATCCAGCTGGTCACGCAGCACGTAGGCGAGCAGCGCCCGCGGCTCCACCTCGGCGGTCCGCGCGGCGCCGTTCACGTTGAGGGTGATGAAGCGCTTCATGATCCGGGCTCTCGATCCGGGGAGGGGTGGTAATATGCCCACGAGCAAGGAGGCTGCAACTTGCCTTGCACCTTGATGTCCCGAGGGTAGCTTCGCTGGGACCCGCCAGTCACTGAGGAGGTACCATTGTGAACCGCACCGCCCTGCTGTTCCTGTTCGCCGTCCTGCCCGTGGGGATCGTCATGGCCCCCACGCCGCGCGGCCCCGCAGACGAGTCGGTATTCGTCCGGGGCCTCCCCGCAGGCAAGCACGAATCCGTGCTGTACGTGTGGACCAGCGACGCCGATCAGAAGGACCCCGACTTCCTGTCGGTGCTCGACGCCGATCCCGCGTCGCCGAGCTATGGAAAGGTGATCGCCACCGCGCCGACGGGGTCGCCCGGGAACGAAGCGCACCACTTCGGCTACACCGCCAACGCCGATCGCATTTTCGCCGGCGGGCTGTTCTCGAACCGACTCTTCATCTACGACGTCGCCACCGACCCGAAGCACCCGAAGCTCGTCAAGACGATTCCCGACCTCGCGGCGAGCACGGGCTTCTCGGGGCCGCACACCTTCTACGCCGTGCCGGGGGGCGTGATGATCGCGATGCTCGGCTCGAAGGAGGGGGGCGCACCGGGCGCCCTGGTGAAGCTGGACAACGACGGGAACTTCATCGAGGCGCATCCCGCGCCCGACTACATGTACGACGTCGGGATCAAGCCGGAGCTGAACCTGATCGTCACGTCGAGCTGGGCGCATCCCCACGCCGTCAAAGCCGGCAATACGCCGATGGACCAGGTGGGTGACGAGGTCGTGGCATGGGATTGGAAGACGGACAAGGTCCTCCAGGTCGAGCATCTCGACAAGTCGCCGCTCGAGGTCCGCTGGCTGCACGGCGCCGCGGCGCGCGGGGGATTCATCAACTGCGCGTTCGGCAACAGCGTGTGGCACTGGCAAGTGGGAAGTGACGGCAAGCTCGCGTTCCACCGTGTGATCAAGCTGGCCGACGGCTCGCTGCCCGCGGACATGCGGATCTCATACGACAACAAGTTCCTGTTCGTGTCGCT
>Ga0209159_1002260_pt1 | contig 13617 bp, 8 predicted proteins | sample GraSoiAngelo_144_FD_185901 | JGI IMG/M metagenome (GOLD analysis project Ga0209159, IMG submission 185901) | Grasslands soil microbial communities from the Angelo Coastal Reserve, California, USA - 14_1009_02_40cm (SPAdes) (version 2) | ecosystem: Environmental > Terrestrial > Soil > Grasslands ...
ACGAATGCGCGGAAGGGCGCAAAATCTTCTACCAAAAGAATGCTGGTGCCAGTTCTCTCGAAGGGCCCCGAGACTGAGCACCATGGCAAAGATGTCCCCATCATGAGCAGGTCCGATTTCCTAAGGATCTCGCGGTTTTAGGGCAGGAGATAATCAGCCTGACCTTTTCTCTTACACAACTGGGAGAAGCGAATCGGACGTTCAAGTCCGCGCCACTCCTCCAAATCTTTCTTCGGCGGAACAGTGCCGAAAAGTCGCGTCCCCCCTCCATGCCAGTAGTCCGCAAGAAAACGGAAGAGCATGTCTCGTGCCACGTTTTGGGCTGACCATCGGAACTCTCGGATAGAGCTAAGTCCAATGTGCAGAGTGTATTTCCGCTGGAATGCAGAAGGCAGCGCACCATCGTTCAAGAAACCTAGGACCAGGTTGGAAGAAACGTTTTCCAGGATTGTGGAAGGAAATTTCGCGCAACTACGAAGGCTAGCAAGGTCCCGGCGCTCTCAGTGCCGCAAGGACCTCCCGATCCCCGAGGAAGTGGTGATTGCCGCAATACGCGATGCCGTGACGGAAGCGCAAGGCGAAAGCTCGAGCCATTAGGCGGCGCTTGAGTTGTGCAGGAGTCCCGACGCGCCATGCCCAAGGGACAAGAGCTCACCGCGTTTTCGCAGACAATTGCTTTTGCCGTCGCCCTTTGCAGTTCGCGACTGGGTATTCGGTATGACTCAAGGCAAAACGAATATGGTGCGCGTTTTCGGGTTCGGATCTTTTAGGCCGGCGTCATCAGTTACCGTAAAAGTGACAACGAATACTCCGGGCGTAGAGTAAGTTACACTGCCGGGCGTAGCCACATTGCTGCCCTCGGGCTCGCCACCAGGAAACGACCAAGAATAGCCAGTAATTTTGCCATCAGGATCGCTGCCCGATCCTGAGAAAAATACCGACTGCCCGGCCAGGACAATCACACTGCCCGAGGGACGGTCAATCGATCCCGTGGGAGGCAGATCTGAAGCTGGAGCTGCTCCAAGCGCCTGGACTAAATCCAATCTGCCATGGCCCATTTGAGCGCCTACGGGAACTGCATGAGCCACCGCGCGGGCCGCTTGAGGCTCGTTGGTATTCGCTTGCATGTTTAACAGCAGCGAAGAGCCGCCTGAAACAAACGGGGCACTGAATGAAGTTCCCCATCCGGCCGCGTAGGTGCCGAAGGGATAGGTTGTGACGATGGCTTCTCCGGGAGCGGCGACCCACACGATGGCATTGCCATAGTTGGAGAACGAAGACCGCGTGTCTTGGTCGCTCGTGGACGCGACTCCCATCACATCGTTTTGCCACTCCGCGGGATAAACGGTGAGTGGCGGAGCGGATTGAGCTTTGTTCCCTGCCGAGGCAACGCAAATGACGTTCCTTTTATTGGCGTAGTTTAGTGCTGTTTTCAGTTCCCGCGAGGAGGTCTGGGTGTCAAAGCTCATGTTGATGACCTGGGCGTAGTTCCGCACAGCGTAATAAACGGCCCGCAGAATGTCGGAGAGAAGGCCTGTGCCGTCCGATTTGAAGGTTTTCAAGGCCATAAGTTGCGCCGTCGGGGCGACCAGGTGAATCACGCCCATCACCATGGTACCGTGGCCGAAAGCGGCGTAGTTGTCGTTGCCCTCCAGTACGGCAGCGGTGGATTGATCCAGCACGGCGGCTGTCGATTGGTTGACTTGCGCCGAAGAGCAATCCGGGCAGCGTGGAGGTGGACACGAACTGAAGGGGCACGGGGAAGAAGAAATATCTGCTAATTCCGAACCACCCGGCTGATTGCGCGTAAAGTCGTACCCTGGCAATAGGACTCCCTGTAGCGCGGGATGAGTAGGATCCACCCCCGTGTCAATGTCCGCGACAATTCCGGCACCGGTGACGCCAAACTGGCTTTGCGCATCCGAGACACGGACAATTCGCGCCGCGGGTTGGTTCGCATACGCGTCCCACACACATGGCGAGAGGCCGTTGCACGCAGAAGTTCGCCCGGAACTGGCAGGATAAGGCACCAGAGTTCTGTCGGACATCAGAGGCGTCAGGTATCCAGCCGATGCTGAAGGGAGCACATTCAGTGACCCAATCGGAAAAAGACTGACCAATTGATCGACTTCGGCATCCACAATTCCCAGCAGATTGCCCGGAAGAGCCAGCAAATCGTTGAGAGCAAGCGGAGTGGTAATGGTGAAAAGTTGTCCCTGGGGATCGCCGAGCCCACTGCCTATCACCGTGCAGATAGGGGTCAACAGGAGAGGATTGCAAACCGTCTGAAGCCCTTGAAGACCAAGGGTCGTGCGGACGATGAAACGGTTGTCGGCGGAGGCTTTAGCCGGGAACAGTCCGCAGAGAAGCAAAAACACACAGAGTGGTTTGAGCCTCATGGCTACGCAACCCTTTCTCGTCAAGTATTCCTAAGACTGGCGACACCCGACGATCCAGAGATTTTGCGATTCTTATGCCTGGTGCACGACGTCGTTCAAATCAGGCAAACCGGCCGATACCCACAAGTTTTCTTTGGCTCTTATTTCTAGTGTGATGCCTGGCTGGGGCTCGATTTCAGAGTAAAACTCGCCCCACTCGTTGGTCTTAACTACGCCAATCAGCCCCGCCTGGCCCTGAATAACGATTGGCACGCTGCCCAACTGAGGCTTCTTCTTGGCGGTGTCCAACAGCTGACCCGTCAGGGTGATGCGCTCCGAGTCTCTCCGCTTTTCGAGTGAAAGGTCCGCCACGAGCGTGTCCGTTTCATAACGGAGTTGGCGACAGCCGGGTTCAAGGGAGCGCATACCGGCAGAGGAGAGCTCGAGAAAGCTATCAAAGATAAGCGGCGCGCCTCGCGTGACTTGCCGGGGAAGGACAACCCCGCGGAGGAGGGAATCCAACCATGGCCACAGTTCGCGCAAAAGGTCATCCAGCCGAACTCTCGGAAGCGAATAGGCATCTAGCACTTGCAGCAGTTCCGGGCCGCCTTCCTCCCTTACGAGAACAATAAAGCGGTTTCGCAGGTCGGGAACCCGCTTGTGGAACATGGCGACCACGCGGGCAGGCGGAGAATCTGGGAAATGCGGGTCAAGGATGGCGGCATCCGGTTGTTCCCGCTCAGGCAACTCGAGGGCGTGTTCGAGTGTCGCGGCGACAACGCAGTGGTATCCCATGCTCCGGAGCAAAACGCGCACATCGTCGCGCACCAGCGGGTTGGCACCGAGCATCAGTACCTTGCGCCGGATTCGCCGGGTCTCCACCGACACCTACCTCCTAAGAATTGAAATATTTCGTGGAATTCCTAGATAAAGTAAGAAAGGCTGCCAGTCAATGAAGGGAAATCCTCAATTCTTTGTAGGGATAACCGTGGAACGGATCCGCTGCCCTAAGCGTAAAGCGCTCAGGATCCGCCCCCATGGAACAGGAAGTCACCTGCACTTCTACTTGTTGGCGGTTTTGAGCAGGCCTGACAGAATGGCTAGGATCCGTGTAGGCAATCAATCAGGGAATCCGTAGTTACGCCATTGAAGGGAATACGACAGACGTTTGCGTGCTGTTGTTTAAGCCAGGTCTCCCACTGAGCAAGTCGCGCCAAGTAGGCGTCTTCGTCGGAAGCGTCCGCGCGATTGGGGGCAGGCAGCATCGCGACCCTTACGCCTTTGAGGTTCAAAGGCAGGTCGCGCCGGCCTTTGGGCAAATTCGGGAAACTCGAGACCATCAGGAAGACGTGGTCCGCATCGAGCACGCCAGCCGAAGAATAAAAGCTCAACGCACCTACCATGTCGCCGAGCTTGGCTCCGGGCGAGAATCGCTGCATCCCCTCGGCACACTGATTCAGGAGCGTGGAAAAATCCTGGGCTGAGGAATCCGGGGGCTTGACCAACCGTGGCGTAAATTCGAGCGGAGGCATCTGCAGCGGAAGGGCAGATTCATCCCGCAAGTCGGCCCAAGTTACGGTGACGGGGGGCTGCCAATCGCGTGCGGCCTTGTTCAACGTGGCGGCAATGGTTTTGAGCATCTCCGGCCGCGCTGTGTCAGGCATGTTTTGGAGCACTACGACGTCAGTGCCTTCTTTGCTTCCACTCCCCAGCGCGCGCACGATGCGTTGCTGGGTGATAGCGCTCAACGGAAGGGCCGTCACCGATGCCGCTCCGGCTTCTCGCAGCGCTTCGCTCCAGCGCTGAATTCGCCCAAGATGGTCACCCAGCGCTAGCGGCGTCTTTTCCGTTCCCGGGCGGTGGAGCAAAAGAATTCGTTCACCGTTCAGTTGTAATCTGATTGGCCGTTTACCCGGAGGCAAATCCTCGATGAAATCGGAGACGATGACGATGTACTTCGGACCGAGAACGCTTTGCCCTTGCTCTGCCGCCAGCGCCACCGCCCCTGAAATATCCGTATAGGCAGACCGCTCGGAACCGGCCGTTGAAGCCCGCACTACGGTTTTCGTACACGCCTGCAGTTTGTCGACTATCTGGGAGGAGTCATCGTTGTCGCGTTTAATAAGGGTTTGCTGGAATTGGAAAGGACCGCATAGCGGACCTGCAATCAAACTGGCAGTCTGAATGCGTGACCACAGAATTTCTACGGGAGCCTGCCATTCCCGTTGCGCGAGTTCTGATGTTGCTGCCGCGAGTTCCTCGAGTGCTCGCTCATCACCTACGAGAGGCGCAAAACTCTTGCTGAAGTCCACTAGCACGACCACCGAGGTACCGGCGGATTGCGATTTATTTACGGAACATCCTCCCAAAGCGACGGCGACCAACAGCGGCAGTGCAACGCGCGATATGGACGTGGTGAGGAACATGAATGCATTGAACGAATCAAGATGCGCTAAGCGCTAAGCACCGAAAGCGTCTGACGCTTGCTTTCATCAACTCCATGTAGCGGCGGCACTTCGCGACCGCGCAGCCGGAATGCCGGCGCGGCAAGTGCGAGAGCCACGACCTCCAAACAAAAGATGGCTGCAAGAAAAATCCTCACACTAAGTCGTAAGACTTCCTCAACCATAGCAAACAGCACGCCGACACAGGAACGAAGCCATATGTGCAGGCCCTTGCCCGTCGCACTTGCCTGACTCGTAGCAGCACTCAGAGCACCACAAAGGACCAGGATGAGAATGCAGAATGCCGCCTGGTAGCGAGTCACGCCAACCCGCCAAAGAAGTATGCCAAACGCGATGAGAACAATCACCGCCAATGTGATGGCAGTTTTTCTCTTCCAGAACGACCCGGAAACAATGAGCCGCCGATTTCGCGTTCCATCGAGAAGCAGTTCGCCCCGCGGCAGCAACAATCCCAAGATCAAAAAGCAGGCAGCTAAGCCAACCGAGACGAGCAACGCTGCCCTTAGACCGATGTAAGGAAAGAACGCATAAAGTCCGCTCGCAGTGACGATGAACAGACTTAGCAGAGTCAACATGAACCACATCCCGGCCAAGGACGCAAAATGATGGGCTTCGGCCGTGGTCAGCTGTCTGGGTGCTACAGCATCCCCAGGATTGCCGGAAGCCGCTCCTTCCCTCAGCTCCGACACCGAAGCGACGAGCGATGTTGTTTCCTGGGCTGCAGCCTGGAGGTCTTTCCGGATAGCCTCAACTTCGTCTCTCAGGCGGCCTGCGCCTCTCCCTGCACCCGCGCAGGCAGCATCAAATTTTTCGCGATACCGCCACAAGCGTCGTATCAGCGCGGGTAGGTGATCCGCAGACTTCGCAATTCGCTCCAGCGACGCCGACCAGATTGCTCCCAGGCCGAAAAGCACAAGTACAAGAGTCGCCCCCCAAAGGAAGAATAATGTTCCCTGCTTGATTGGTGACCCAATCGGCAATTCAACGAGGGAGCTCCTGCTTGGAGCAACCTGGGAATAAAAGAAGCCTTCCACGCAGGCCATCACCACAGCGAAACCAGCGGCAATGACCGGCCAAAGGGCAAAGCGTGAAGCCTCGTCGGGCGTCGGCCGGCCGGCCGTGTGCACATAGCCCAATCCAGCCTCGACAAGCGTAAGCATGAAGGCGAAAACGAGGTACAGCGGAATACCAAAATAGGTAAGATCATGGGGGATAAATCCCAAATCCCGCAGAATCTGACCGAGCATTCCGGTATTGACAGAGATCAACGCGATCAGAATCATGCTCGATACGAACAAACGGGCCTTTGCGGTTCGCAGACCCCCATGCTGCGCAGGTAGTTGGTCCGTCGTTGGCAGGTTCGGAAAAGCAGGAGCTGTTTTCAACGCAGAATCTGTCAGGTTATTGCTGACTCGCTCAAAAGCGCGCTCGAGATCAGAAACCCGGGCGAGCTGGGGCTTGAGCGTCTTGGTGATCTCGGAAAACGACGCCAGTGCTGCCTCCAGACGCGTAAGGCGCTCCGACACGTAAGTAATCCCGGCATTGTCCCTGAAGTCTTCAATCAGCGCTGCAACGGTCCGCCGCCGACGTTCGCGCGCGGCCGACTGCCTGGAAACTAATCGAGACAGGTAGGACGCAACTCCTCGCCGAATATTTGTGGTTATCGGATAGAAGAGGAAATAGGCGGGAATTGCGGCAATCGCGATCAGTCCGAGAATTGCCACAGACCACGCCAGAACACCCCAGAACCAGGGGATGTGTTGCGATATAAAGCTACTCAACGATTCCATGAGATAGTCCCGTAAGAAGGCTAGCCGTTCCTTGAGTCTATATACATACGCGGGTTGGTGGGTAGGCCGCTAGAGCATACAGCTTGGCTTGTGGCCAAGCAGTTATCCTCGGCGGTAGAAGTCCAGCCCTGCGAATCTTGCCAAATTACCGCGGGATGAAAGCCGGGGGCGTGCTCCGACTACCCGATCCTCACTAGGAGGTTTACGCGGTGCCTTCATGGATGGTCCTAGGCTGGATCACTCTCTATCGCCAACCATTCGGAGGTTGCCCGATACACCTCCTTAAAAAACTGACGTGTTATCATAAGGCACGTTCTGCAACCGTTCCCCGACAGGTGTCCCATGCCTCTGCGAACTGCCGGAGTCAAAGCAGGGCTTGCCTGCCTCATGTTGGTGTGGACTTGTCGGGCTGCTTCAGGTTCTACGACTCTGTTACGGACCGCATCGAAGATGACTCCCGAACTGGGGCCGGTGCAAACGTACGCGGGAAACATTGACGCGGTTATCTCGAGCGTAAAACCGGCACCAGCAATCACCATTGTTTTGCTCACGGATTCGCTGAGTCCGGCGGAGATGCATAGCATAAAAAAAGATCTCCTGGCACTCTACGCCTCACTGCGTGGACACCCGCTACGTTTGGCGGTGCTTCGCAGCGGAGCTGTCGGGGTCCGAGGCCCCTTCACGAGCTGGGCCCAACTGAACAGCGCTCTAAGCGAAGTTGCAGGGAAAAGCGAACCGTCCGGTTCTGCCGCATCTCCTGCTTCTGCTGCCTCTGCTTCCTCTATTCCGACCGGAGTGCTTTTGGACCATCTTTGTGCGAGTGTTGGCCAGCTAGGCGGGGATTGGTCGCGAGTGCTGTTAATTGGCGAACTTCCGCCGCTCGAAGCATCGGAGAAGGAATATGCTTCGGGTCTCCTTCTGCAAGCTTTTGGCACGGCGCATGTTCAAGTGAGCTGGTATGCGTTCTCTGGTGGCGATGACGGCTGGCTTCCGCTGTTCCGAGCGACGGGTGGCACGATAGTCCACGGGGCGCTAAGCGACTTTTCCGCGGCGGTCAATGACGTATCGCAGTTCTATTTTCAAGTCGACTGGGCGTCCCGCGTCCCAAGCTCTGGCTTCGTGATATCTCGGGCGGCTCTGTCAGATTTGCAGGGACACGTACTGCTTGCGATCCCTGATGTTGCGGCCTCTCCTAGCGCACCGCTTCCCTCGATCGAGCTGTACGCGACGATGCGAGCCAAAGCGAGGGAAGCTGCCGAATGGCTGGCTCAAGGGCCGATGACCGACACAAACGTGCAAGGCATTCGCGATGACTTGCAAACCGCTCTGGACATCAACCCGCGCGACCCAGAATCGTTACTTACCGCCGCAGCCTTCTACGAAAAAAGGGAAGATTACGCTTCCGCGGCGCGCGAGCGAGCCGCATTGACTGAAGTTCGGCCGTCCGATGCCGCGGGTTTTGCGGCTCTCGGCCACACCCTCGTGCTAGCCTCCGATTTCGACACCGCGGAAGCAGCGTTGCAACGAGCCGTCAGTTTGAAACTTCGAACGCCACAAATGGCGGAGGATTTGGCTCGCATACGGCTCGCGCACAAAGACGACAAGGCCGCGTTGCCTTACCTCGCTGAAGCCTTAACTGGCGACGCGAAGCGCGAGGACCTGTGGTTCGTTCAAGCGCAGGCTGCCGAGCGATTGAAGGATTCTTCGCTTGCGATCCGCTCATTGGAACAAGGTCTTGCCTTGGGTGGCGCGCACCCGGTCGAAGGAGCATCTTTAGCGCGACTCTATCTTGCAACCAACCAAAAGACCAAAGCTTCCGAGCTGGTGCAGCAGATTGCGGCTGCACTTCCGCAGGATCCCAACCTTCGCGTTCAGTTCGCAGCCAGCCTCGATGAATTGCAGTTGACGAGCGAGGCACTTTCGGCCTGGAGGCGAGTGCTTGAAGTACAGTCGAATTCCGGCCGTGCGCATCTTCGGATCGCGCAGCTGCTGCTTAGCTCCGGAGACACGCTGGGCGCCGAGCAAGCCGCCAACGTAGGATTGGCGGCGGTGCCCAAATTCGCTCTCCTCTATGCGGTTAAAGCTGATGCTTTAGAGAAAGCCGGCCGACATTACGAGGCACGCAAGGCGTTGGAAGAGGGCGCAGCCAACGTGCGTGACGCGCCATTGCTTATCCGTTTGGCGGCCACAGAAGACACCTATGCGGGCTTGGCTGCCGACGGCTATGAGCGATTGATCGAATCGTTGGATCCGGCGTCTCCCGAGAGAGCCAAGGCAATCGAGCGGGGATTGGCAGTCTCTGTGCGCGACGCGGACCCGAAACACGTCCAGTCCTTCACCGCCATGCTGGAACCTCCTGGCCGCGGCCAGGTGCGCAGCCAGAACGAGGCACAAGAGCAGCAGGAAAACGCCGCGTTGATTCCTGGGGGGCTGGATGCCCTTGCCTTTTCCGCTCATGCGAAGGAAGGCGTCGCCCCGGAAAGGTTCCTCGTCGAGTATTGCCGAGCTCTCATTGAAAGGGTTTCTGAGCAGCCGAACCCCGAGAGCAAACGGTATGTGGAAGAAATCCTGGCACATTTTCAGCGAGTCGCCGCTCTCGAGGCTCTTGGCCAACAGGACGGTAACCGTGTGCTTGTCACGCTCTCCGTCACGGACAAGGAAGCTCGCCACCGCACAGAGAAGGCCCTAGATCTACTAGGAATGAAGTTACACACTTCGAAAGGCACTGTGGAAGTGGACCGTGGTGAGAAAAAAGATGAAGCCGAAAAGCAGGAAACGGTGTCAGCACTGGCCATCGATGAAGTAGGCTTACAAGAAGCCCTGAAAGCCGGTAAACCCTACACCTTGGAAATAACCAACGAATGGGTGCCAGTCTACCCTAGCGAAAAAGTTTGGCGCGACGCTTTTTATCCAAAGGAAAGCGACCCTCGAGCGATCGCCACGGCAATGGTGCGTTTCCCGAAAATGGCACGTCTCTATGTGGGGTTCAGCTACCTCGATCGCAAAGTGACATCCGAGCTCCTTTCCGCAGTTAATTTGACGACCCTGGAACAGCGTTATGCAGATCTCATTTACGCCTACTCGGCCGCCCTGGCCGTCGAGAGTGGCCATGCAGTGGTTCCGGGCGGACCCGGCGCGGAAGCCATCTGGGCCAGTCTTGCCGGTGCCAGCCCTGCCCAGCCGGGCGCTTTTTTCCGCTCACTGTTGGCACAAAACAACGGCAAATTGCTGGCATTTTTCTTTGCCCTATCACAGCTAGATCGCCAACATCAGGAATTCTTTACCGCCAACCAATCGCGCTGTACACAATTTTATGGGTTTTTTGTCGAGTCGGAGGAAACAAGGCGCGCAGCGTATGCGCTGGCTTACGACCCATTCGTTCAGTTCCTGCGGTCGGTGCCACTGGATTCTGCAGGCCACGTTGATTTCCCCGGGTCGGCTGAAGTCTGGATGGTGGCCAAAGGCCATTCCTCAGGCGGCACGCAAGTGGCGAAAATGATGAGGAAGGTTTCCAAAGCGGTCGCGCCGGAGGTGGAAGATGAACTCCTTCTGCACCTGGCGCAAACCCGCTACAAGGACAGCGCGCTCCGCCACTCGGAGCTAGAGAATTTTCTTGCGGTAGTGCGAATTGACGCGCATCGCGCGAGGCCACTCGATGAAGCCTCTGCCTTGCTCCTGGCGCAAAATTACACCGACTCTTCTCCGGCATTTCCCTACTTTACCGAGATCACCGGGCTTGGCTACTCGGACTATCTGCAGTTCTTTGCGGCAGTGGAGCGGCTTGGAACGCATGGAATTCTTGAAACAAATCTCGAGTTGGGACAATTCCATTCTCTAATCGAGTGGATCTGCCTCCTGCGACGCCGTCACGCTATCGACGACAATGAAGCAGCGAGCTTTTCAAGTACGTTTGCGACCAATTCTACGCAGCCGATAGCCCCGCTGCCTATACTAGAGCCTCGCTCGAATCGGCTCGCGCCATTCTCGGATACTGCGAGTCGGACGAAAAAACCATCTCCGCCGACGAAAAGATCAGGGGATGCCTGCTGGGTTCCAAGGCAAGTCCTGAGAGTCGAAGAAGCATCGCGTTTCAGCGCACGCTGGCTCTGCAAAAGGTTCCCAGCCTCGACACTATCTTTGCCATCTACGACGGGCTTGCAAGAAGCAAGGCGCGAGGAGGGGCAGAACTAGACGTCATCAAGAAGAATATTGAAACGCTTCCGCTTGCGCAGTTGCCTAAAGACACCAAAGTCGAAGGCAAGGCAAAGGAGAGCATCGCCCGCTACGAAGCGACACCCGCACAAAAGTTGCTCGCTGAGCTGGCTCTGAAGTTCTCCAAGAAAAAGCCTAATACCAAGGACATCGAGAAGATTTCGCAGGAGTTGCTGGGAGTGCTGCAGCCCCAGGTTACCCTCGCGCTGGCAGGGCAAGTCTACGCTTACTTTCTGCGTCCCTCGGACCTGGTGGTCTCCGAAGATCCTCTGCTGCTTCGGAAGCACCATTATTTCAATTTTGACTGGGAGATGGGCCGAAAACAGTTGCTCACCGGATCTAGTGTAGTGCGTCATAAATAGAGACGTTTATTATCGGGTCGCGTCCAATACTAATGTGGAGGCGGCTTATGCGAATTGCACCCCCCGTTCAGCTAAGCGAGGAAGACAGCAGTCAACTTCAGGCGCTGGCGCGAGCCAGGAGTTTGCCGGCAAGGGCCGTCGAGCGTGCTCAGATTGTTTTGCTGGCCGCTATGGGAAAACAGGACTTGGAGATTGCCGAGGAGCTATCCGTTACCCCGCGAACCGCAGCTCGCTGGCGCGCGCGCTACCTGAAAGCGGGAATTGACGGCCTGAAGAAGGATGCGCCGCGTCCCGGACGTACTCCCATCTTTACTCCAGAGAAGATTCGGATGGTCGTCGAAAAGACCACTCAAGAGAAGCCCCCGGATGCCACCCATTGGAGCACTCGCAGCATGGCGCATGCGGTGTCCATGAGCGAAGCCACCGTCCGCCGCATCTGGCACAAACACGGTTTGAAGCCGCATGTGGTGAAGACCTTCAAGCTCAGCAACGATCCGCAATTCATCGAGAGGCTGGAAGATATCGTGGGGTTATACCTGAATCCACCGGAGCATGCCCTGGTCCTCTCCATCGATGAGAAGAGCCAAATTCAAGCTCTGGATCGAACCCAACCAGGACTTCCGATGAAGAAAGGGCGAGGTGAAACGAGGACTCACGATTATAAGCGCCACGGTACGACCACGCTGTTCGCCGCACTCAATGTCGCGGATGGAAAAGTTATCGGCACCTGCATGGATAGGCATCGCCACCAAGAGTGGCTGAAATTCCTGCGTCGGATTGATGAGCAGACCCCGGCTGACAAGCAATTGCATCTAATTGCTGACAACTACGCGACGCACAAGCACCCCCGAGTGCAAAGCTGGCTCAAGCGCCATCCGCGCTTCCACATGCACTTCACACCGACCAGCGCTTCCTGGCTCAACATGGTGGAACGTTTTTTTCGAGATCTCACCGACAAGTGCATCCGCCGAGGCGTGTTTCACAGCGTTAAAGAACTCGTCACCACGATCATGGTTTCCCTCGCGCAACACAACAAGGCGCCCAAGCCGTTTATCTGGACAGCCAAGGCCTCGGATATCCTGGAAAAGGTAAAACGCGGACGAGCGGCCCTCAATAAACGACCATCTGTGTGACGCACTACACTAGTATAGAGCCTGTCCAGTTCATCCTCGGTTGCCTTATGGAGTTGTGGTGCGACGTGACGGCATTGTTGACGAGGTAGTCGAAGCGCTCGGCAGCCAAAATCTGCCAGCGCCGAGCGGACGTTCCGGATGAGGGCGCGCGAGAAGGAAATATTTCGCGCGATTTCGGAACGCAGCCGATTGCGCGAATAGCCGATCCGTCGCACTACCGCTGAGCTGGGGGCGTGCTGACGAACCAAGCGCAGAGTCCAAAAGCGTTGCACGACTCAACTCGAATGCCCCAAATGCGCGGAGATGGCGCGCGCGGCCCTCTTGATTGCTATGGCATATGCCTGAATGCGATCGCGGCCAATCCTCGTCACAGGTCCGGAAACGCTGATCGCGGCGGTGACACTTCCACTCTCGTCCAGAATCGGGGCGGCGACGCAGCGCGCGCCCATATCCGTTTCTTGATCGTCGATGGCATAGCCCTGTTGCAGGACGCGAGCGAGCTCTTTCCGGAATCTCGGAAGGTTCGGAATGGTTCGGGGCGTGGCACGCTCAAAAGTAAGCATAGGCAATAACTCCTCGCGGTGTTCGGCGGGAAGAAAGGCGAGGAGGGCCTTGCCAAGTGCGGTGCAGTTGAGCGGCCGGTGCATTCCCGGCTGTGAAGCCATGCGAAAGGAATGGGGGCTTTCGATAACCTCGAGGTAAAGCAACTCGTGTCCATCCAAAACGCCGAGGTTCACCGTTTCCTTAGTTTCGTTGGAGAGGGCTACGGCCACAGGCCGGCTAATCTTGCGCAGGGTCGCATGATAGGCAATTCCTGCGCCGAGCCTGGTTAGTTTGGGCGCGACGACGTAGGCACCAGTTTCGTCGCGCAGCAGATAGCCCTCGTTTTCCAAATGAGCCACGAATCGGTACGCCGTGCTCTTGTTTACGCTGGTCTGCTCGGCGATCTCGCGGAGTTGCAGGCCGGCGGGAGAAGCGTCGAGAGCCTCTAAAATCCGCAATACCTTCGCCACCACGCCGACTGGCGCCGATTTGGACTCGCGTGCCCTGATCATCGGTGAGAGCCACTCCTTCCACTCAAAGGGAACGTTCAGAATATGGTGGCGGCATTTTACATGAAGAAATGTTCAGTTTTTCAATATTTAAAATTCAGATTTTTAATATTGAATTTAACGATGCGGCCTGCTAAAAACCTGCCGTTTCGAATTCACGCCACCGGTTCACGGGTCCCTGGGGTGGTCCGCCGGAGGTAGGAATTCCCATCGACGATCGACGAA
>Ga0209159_1002264_pt1 | contig 13603 bp, 10 predicted proteins | sample GraSoiAngelo_144_FD_185901 | JGI IMG/M metagenome (GOLD analysis project Ga0209159, IMG submission 185901) | Grasslands soil microbial communities from the Angelo Coastal Reserve, California, USA - 14_1009_02_40cm (SPAdes) (version 2) | ecosystem: Environmental > Terrestrial > Soil > Grasslands ...
GTTGATCACTCGCACTGCCCCGTGCTTGCGCCAGCTACCCTAGCTGCGTTGCCGTCTACCCGCGCGATCCCCGATCGCGACGTGTTCTATGTCGCTTCTCCCATCAGCTCCATTGCTTCGTCTGTAGTCGTAACTGACCGCAGGCGGCGGCGATGTCGTGGCCTTTCTCGCGGCGCAGGGTTGCGATCACACCGTGCTCCCGCAGGATTGTCTGTCGGCCAAGATCAATCTCATTCCATACAACACCGTCGAAGGCCTTGGAATGGTCACGCCCCTCGCGCGCGCGGCAGGAAAAATTTCAATCCAACGACACCGACGAGCAGGCCTGCGAGCTGGCGAAAATCGCGCGACGTGACGCCGGCGATCAGGATGTAGTCGAACATCATGCTTCGTTTTTTCCGCGACTTAGTAATCGCAAGCTTCGAGTAACACCTTAGCGGATACTTGCGATTAACCGGCATGATCCGGCTGCGCACTTCGTCGACGCCCTCCGCAGCGACAAACAAACAGTCGACGTCGGTCCATCGGGGAACCAGATGGATGCGGTTGCACGAAATATTCTTAGGCGATCGATGCCGCGTAAACCGTGAAAAGGTTCGCGAGCGCGCGGCTGAGGGAAATTATAGGAAGGCCTGAATAGATCGCCAATGTCCAACGACTAAATATTATTATTATGAAAAAACTTACCAGTTTACTGATAGGCTGTTCACTGGCGCTGGCTGGAGCCGCGATGGCGCAACAGCCAGTCGAACAGCAATCACCATCAAAGGGCAAGCGCGCCCCGGAAAAAGCGCGCGCGACTGAAGCACAACAGCCGAAGGGGAAACCGGCGAAGCCTGAGACCCCGACCGCGAAGCAACCCGGAGCGATGAAGGAACGTGGCGCGACGACCGAGCGCGGAGCTACGACTGAGCCCGGTGCAGGGAAGGGCCGGAAAAGTCCAGCGAGCCAGGAACCTGCAACTGCCCCCGCGCCGGAAAGGAATGTTTCCGGTCAACCGGCCGGCGCGCCGACGCCCGGTGTGAAGCAGCAGGCGCAGGAGCGCAGGAAAGGAATGAAAACGCCTCCCCCAAGTGCGAAGGCACCGCCGAAAGCCACTCCGGCAACGGCTGGGGCGAAAGCGACTGCAGCTCCGCCAGTTCCCCCAGCCGGCCAGCAAAACGTGCAGGCTAATGTGGGGGCCAAGGCGAAGAAGCCCGATCCGCAGAAGGTGCAGCAGATCAAATCGCAGCACGCGAACTTCCGTGCGCAGCCAAAACCGCAGCAGGTTCCGGCGGTGACGTTTAACCAGAGCCGTCGGATTGAGGGAAGCGAACGCTGGCAGGGTCCGCAGTACGAAGTATTCCGCTCGTATCGTCCGGAACGGCACGATCAGGGCTGGTACCGATCGCATTACAACCGCGTGGAGCTGATCGGTGGCGGTTACTACTTCTGGAACAACGGCTACTGGTATCCGGCATGGGGTTACGATCCTTCGGCCGAATATTATGCCTACGACGGACCGATCTATGTGGGGCACCGTGCGGAGCCGCCGGATAAGGTGATCGCCGACGTGCAGGCCGTGCTGCAAGAAATGGGTTATTACAGAGGTGAGGTGGATGGATTGCTCGGGCCGTTGACCCGCGAGGCGCTCACCGCATACCAGGCCGATAACGGGCTTACCACGACAGCGGCGATCGACCAGCCAACGCTCGATACCCTCGGGATGGGATAATAAGAAAGTAAAAGGTAGAAATTGAATTCGAGAAGCCGCCGGGGGCACGAATGCCTTGGCGGCTTTTCTTTGTTCCCTTTGTTTTTCAATCCGCGTCAGCCTGAAAGCCGGACTTGAAACTCGCTCGTTTCCCACGCTTTTCGAAAAGTAAGAAGGAAGAAGTAAGAATTATGACGTGCGCGCGGCGCGGTTCGTCTGTAGTCGTAACTGACCGCAGGCGGCGGCAATGTCGTGGCCCTTCTCGCGGCGCAAGGTTGCGACGACGCCGTGCTTCCGCAGGATGGATTGAAATCTTTCCTGCCGCGCGCCTTCCACGTCGCTCACTTCACAGTTCCTTTGGCTGCCACTTTGATGGGCTGTAATTCCACGGCAAGCTCGGCCTCGATCTGCTTAACACTGGGCAGGCTAGATTGAAGTTTCTTCGGCAACGATTCAACGAGCCGCGTGCGCCACTCCGCGACGCCGATCGGTTTTTTCACATCGCGCAGCGCGTATTCAACAATGAGCCGGTCTCGCTCCTTGCACAGCAGGAGTCCAATGCTGGGCTGGTCGTCGTTGTGGCGCAGTTGGTCGTCCACAGCTGAGAGATAAAAATTCATTTTGCCGGCAAATTCCGGTTTAAACGCTTCCATCTTCAGATCCACCACCATGAAGCAGCGCAACCGCAGATGATAAAAAAGGAGGTCGAGAAAAAATTCTTCGCCGGACACTTCCAGCGGGTATTGCCTGCCGACGAACGCGAAGCCGACGCCAAGTTCCACCAGGAATTTTTGGACGTGATTGAGCAGGCCCAGCTCGAGGTCGCGCTCCCGGGCGCCGGCGTCCATCGTGAGGAAGTCGAAGATGTACGGATCCTTCAGTGTCTGATGTGCGAGATCCGACTGCGGCGCAGGTAATGCGGCCGCGAAATTGGTGATCGCTTTTCCCTCGCGACGATGTAGTTGCGTTTCGATCTGATGCGTGAGCACGGCGCGCGACCAGCCGTATTCCACTGCTGCATGAGCGTACCAGAGGCGCGCATCGACCTCTTTGACTTTTTGCATCAGGGCGATGTTGTGTCCCCAAGGTAGCGAAGCCACTAACTCTATAGCAGCCCGAACGGATTGTGTCGCAGCTTGTGACAGTTTTTGGCCCCGCAATTCTTGGGCAGCCTGCACCCGAGCTTCTAAAACAGGTTGTTCCAGTTTTCGTTTCGGCGCGGAGTCGGATTCTGTCACAAGCTGTGACAGTTTTTGGTCCGATACAGCATACGCGAGGTAAAACGCCCGCATGCGCCACAAGTTGAGAGCGGACAGACCGGCCATTTCCGGGAATTCCCGCCGAAGATCGGCCGATAACATCTCCACGACACGCTTGCCGTAGCCTTTATCCTTCTGCGCGTCGACAATGGCGCGGCCAATGTCCCAGTAAAGCAAGATCAATTCGCGGTTGGCCGAAATCGCAGCCTTGATTTGCGCGACCCGGATCCGTTGTTTGATGCCCTCGACAAAGCGGTAATAGAATTGTGCACCAGTTTGTTGCACAATTGCCTGCGAGACGCGTTTTTGCCTGTTCGCCCTATTCTTTTCAGAAGAAGCGATCGATGGCACGCGCGAACGGTAGCCGAACTTTTTCTGATGACCAGCTTTGTGAAAACGAACCGCGACCTGACGAGGAAGCCGCCTTCACTAAGGCTTCGGCGCGACAGGTAGTTGAGAGTCGAAGACCGCAGATCATTCTCGCAATGGCAGGCGCCTTGTGCGCACTCGGTTTTCTTCAATCACTAGAATTGAGCCGATCTCCAAAATCGTTTTGCTCTGCGCGAGAACAACCTTTAGCCGCTCGATTACATGCGATGTGCGAGTGTTGTGGAGGCGAAACAGAACAACGCTGACGTTCCGTTCTCGCGATAGCGCCAGAATTTCGCCAAAATCCAGATCGAACGTCAGGAGAATTCTGTTTCGACCCCGAGATTCCTGTTAACATTGTTGATCTCTAAGTTGCGATGGATTCCTCGCGCTCGCGCTACTGTGGTGAAGTAAACGGCAATTCGACCAAATTGCGAGTTTGCGAACTGCGATCTACCGTACGGCGAAAATTTTTTGTGGAATTTTTTATTCTCGCATTGACAACACCCCCGCCGGAATTTTAGACTCGGCATCCCCGAAATTCTTCAGGTTGAAAAATTCTGGGCGCATTTTAGAAGATCGATATGCCTTTAACGGAACTCATCTTGACCGAAAACGTGCCCGGCCTCGGTGCTGAGGCCGATGTGGTCAAAGTACGCCGCGGCTACGCGCGAAATTATCTTCTACCGCGCGGCAAGGCATACGAGGTCACCCCGGGCGCTTTGCGCCAGCTCGATGCTCTCAAGCAAAAGCGCGTCGAGCGCGAAGCCCGTGAGTTGAACGAAGCGGAAGAATTGTCGCGGCGAATTGGCAAAACACGACTCGTGTTCACGCTGGAAACGGGCGAAACGGGCAAGGCGTTCGGGTCGGTTACGGCACAAGACATTGTTAATCGGCTCAAGAACGAACTTGGGGCGGAAATTGATCGGCATAAAATCGTTCTGGAACGCCCGATCAAGGATACCGGTGAGCACGAGGTCGCGATCAGGTTGCACCATGATGTGACCGCACAACTTGTTTTTCAGGTGAAATCCGCAGAAGAACCGAAGCCGGAGCCGACGCCAGGTGCGGCCGAGGAACCAAAAAAACGACGGTTTTTCCGACGACAAAAAGAAGAGAAAAAAGAAACGAAATAAATGGCGACTCAATCGTCCGCATGGACAGGAGAGAAGCCTCGTAAAGCGGGAAATGGCGCTGGCCGAGGTTCGGCGGCGCGAAGCGGCGAAAAAGTTGTCCCCATTTCGCCCACAGGTTCTGCGCAGGATATTCACCGTACTCCGCCCCACAGCGTGGAAGCGGAGCAAGGCGTGCTGGGTTCAATGCTTATCTCGCCGCGAGAAACCATAGCGGAATGCGTCGAGAAAATTAACGAAGAATACTTTTACGTTCCCGCGCACCGGACGATCTACAACGTTCTTGTCGATCTTTGGAACACGGGGCAGGCGATCGACCTGATCACGTTTACCCAAGTGCTGCGTGATCGGCATCTTCTGGAAAACGTAGGCGGCGCGGCGTTCGTCACCAGCCTGTTCACTTTCGTTCCAACTGCGGCGAACGTGCAATACTACCTGGAGATCGTTCGCGACAAGTACATTCTGCGGGAAATCATTTCAGCCGGCACTGAGAGCGTGCGCCGCGCCTACGAGGAGCAGGACGAGGTGAACAATCTGCTCGACGAAGTAGAACAGAGAATCTTCGCGGTCGGCGAAGACCGTTTCAAAGGTGAGATGCTCTCGATGAAGGAACAAGTGATGAGCACTCTGGAATCAATTGAGAAGCTCTTTGAAAACAAAGGCGCGATTACCGGAGTTTCGACCGGCTTTCGCGATCTCGACAAGCTGACAAGCGGCTTGCATTCCTCAGAAATGATTGTGATCGCAGCGCGGCCGAGCATGGGAAAAACAGCGCTCGCAATGAACATTGCTGAGCATGCTGCCATCGAGGTGAAGCTGCCCGTTGCAATTTTCAGCTTGGAGATGAGCGCGCAGCAGCTTGTTCAGCGCATGCTTTGTTCACGAGCCCGCGTCAACCTAGCTAAAACGCGAGATGGATTTCTTGCGGAAGCCGACTTTCCAAAACTAACGCACGCAGCTTCGAAACTGGCAGAAGCGAAAATCTTCATCGACGACAGCGCCGGTCTCACGATTCTCGAATTGCGAGCAAAAGCCCGGCGGCTGAAGGCGCAGCAGAATGTCCAGCTTATCATCGTCGACTATTTGCAACTGCTTAGATCGACATCTCGCCGCGCGCAGGACAATCGGCAGCTGGAAATCTCCGAGATTTCCGCGGGGCTCAAAGGCTTGGCTAAGGAACTAAAGATACCGATCATTGTTGTGGCGCAGTTGAATCGCAATCCGGAGATCCGAACAGGCAGCGGCAAAGGAGTTCCCCGGCTGGCGGATCTGCGAGAATCAGGCTCAATCGAGCAGGATGCCGATCTTGTCGGTTTGCTTGTTCGGGAGGAATATTACGCCGATTCAGACGAGGAACGAACAGAGCTGGAAGGCAAGGCTGAGCTTATTATTGCCAAACAGAGAAATGGTCCGATCGGCCAAGTTAAACTTACTTTCCTGAAGGACTTCACGCGCTTCGAAGACCGCGCGGAAGAGGCGGCTGAGCCGGAGGAAGCGTTTTAGAGCGATTTTGCCGCTTCGATCACGTGCTGGGCGTCGATGCCGCGCTCTTTCATCACTTCGGCGCCGGGTGCGCTCAGGCCAAACTCATGGAGTCCGATAACTTTCCCATCGAGGCCGACGTATTGGTACCAAATATCCGGCACGCCGGCTTCGATGGCGACACGTTTACGGCAGTCGTTAGGCAAAACTTCCCGGCGGTATTCTGCAGGCTGGCGATTGAATATTTCAAAACACGGCATCGAAACAACGCGTACGTCGTTGCCGAGCTCTTTTGCTGCTGCCAGCGCGTGCTGCAGTTCGCTTCCACACGAAAGAATAATCAGATCAAGCTTACCGCCCTCTTTTTTTGCGATGTAACCGCCACGCAGCACTCCTTCGCGCCGCAATTTTGGATCAATGTCGTTTAAGATCGGAACGGTCTGACGCGTGAGCGCGAGCAGAGTTGGCCCCTCGATTCGCTGCATCGCCGCGACAAATGCGCCTGCGGTCTCTTCGGGGTCCGCCGGGCGAATCACGTCAATGTTCGGCATTAAACGAACAGAGCTAACCGTCTCCACCGGTTGATGGGTCGGGCCATCTTCACCGACGCCAATTGAATCGTGGGTGAAAATGTAAACGTTGGGAAGCTTCGCCAGCGCGCTCAATCGAATGGCAGCACGACAATAGTCGGTGAACACCATGAATGTTGCGCCCGATGCGCGGAATAGCCCGTGATATGAGATGCCATTGAGAATCGTGCACATGCCGTGCTCGCGAATGCCGAACCGGATGTTGCGGCCGCCGGGATTGTTGCGCTCAAAATCCCCGCCATCCTTGATGTAATTCATGGTCGAGCCGTACAAGTCCGCACTGCCGCTTATCAGGACCGGCATCGCCTGTGCAATCGGTTGTAATACTTCGCCGCCAGCCTTCCGCGTGGCGAGCTTCGCATCCTTTGGAAACTCCGGAATCTTCGTCAGGAGATCGGCCGGGACTTTTCGCTCGAGCCCATCATCGAGTAACTTCGCCTTGTCAGGATTTTTCTTGCGCCACGCGTTGTAAGTTTCTTCCCAGCGGTCGTAATCGGCGAGCAACTTTTTCTTGTGCTGGGCGAAGTAGTCATACACGTCCTGAGAAACGAAGTAATGTTCATCCGGCAAGCCGAGCGCCTTGCGCGCGGCATCGACAAACTTTGCGCCCGCTTCTCCATGGGCCTTGTAGGTTCCTTCGACTTCCGGGATGCCCTTTCCGATGAGCGTGTGCGCGATGATGAACTGGGGCTTGCCGTTATCGCGCCTCTTCGCTGCTTCGAAAGCATCGAGAAACTGCTGCATGTCGTGGCCGTCGATCTCCTGAACGTCAAACCCATATGCCTCCATGCGTTTGCCAGTGTCTTCGCTTTGCGTCTCCTTCGCTGGCGCGTCCAGCGTGACGGCGTTGGAATCGTAGATGAAGATCAGATTATCAAGACCCCAATGGCCCGCCAGCGCGCAGGCCTCGGACGCGACTCCCTCCTGCATGTCGCCGTCACTGCACAAACAGATCACATGCTGATCGAAAATTTTGCGCTCATCAGTGTTGAAACGCGCCGCCGCCATTTTTGTCGCCACGGAAATGCCAACCGCGTTGCCGACGCCCTGGCCGAGCGGCCCCGTCGTGCATTCCACACCAGGAGTATGGCCAAATTCAGGGTGGCCCGGCGTCTTGGAATGCAATTGCCGGAATCGTTTTATTTCCGACATAGGCAAGTCGTAACCGCTCATGTGCAGCCAGGCGTAAAGGAACATGCTGCCGTGCCCGCCTGAGAGGACAAAAATATCGCGATTGATCCAACGCGGCTGATCGGGGTTGTACTTCAGCGCGTAGCAAAAAAGCACCGCGCCGATTTCCGCGCAGCCGAGCGGCAGCCCAAGATGCCCCGATTGCGAGGCCTGCACGGCGTCCATACACAAACCGCGCGCCTGATTCGCAGCTTTTGAAAGAATTTCAACATTCAAACTCATGATCGCTTTATAAGCAGAGATAAACGGAAGGAAAATGAATTCGACTTTCGCTTTGCTCGCTTCAGATCGACAATTCTCTTCTGTAGTGGCGGTATCGCCATTCTAACATGAATCAAACCGCCCTTTTGCACATCGTTGAGCGACTCGAACGCCTGGTGACCAGGCTCCCCGAGAAGATTCGCCGGCCCGTTTTGCGTGAGTTAACGCCGTTGAAGGAATTGTTTCTCGAACAACGGCCGCCGCGATTTCTATTCGTTGGATCGAGCAAGATGCCAATGCCCCAAATCATCAACGCGCTTTTTGCCTCCGGCGCTCAAGAGCAAAAGAATGTTTCTCTGATGCCAGTGCATCGCTGGATTGACTGGAACATATCCGGTCACGGAACGATCTCGATCCTCGATGCGCGGGACGCGAGCGATTCCGCTTCAGCTCAGGTCGAAGAAGATCTCGAACGTCAACCCGCCGACATCATCTTCGTTTTTGACGACGAGGACTCGGATTTTGAGAAATCGGGCTCCGCCAGCTTGATGTTGCGCCTACAACATCCCTTTAGCGGAACACTCGGCGATGCCAAAGTTATCGGCGTTGCCTTCGGTTCAGAAAACCGCGCGAAGCAATTGGAAGAACGACTGAAGACCCAACCGGCGATTCGCGATCGTTTGCTGCAGGTCATCCAGTTCACTGAAATGCCTTCGGCAGAAGGGCAGGGTTTTTTGTCGTTTCTGGCAGAGGAACTTCCAAACCCAGCCAAGATCGAAATGATCCGAATTTCGCGCGATCGCGAAGCGCAGCATCATGTCGCACAAATGCTGATCAAATCTACAACGGCGATTTGCACCGCGATAGGTGCGCAGCCCATTCCGCTGGCAGATCTGCCGATTCTCACTTCGCTTCAGGTGGTGATGGTCTCGGGAATTATGTATATCAGCGGCCGGGAACGAAGCCTGCGCGCTGCGACGGAATTTATCACTGCGCTCGGCGCAAACGTCGGCGCGGGAATGCTTCTCCGCGAAGGTGCCCGGGCGATCCTGAAGTTTTTTCCCGGCTGGGGCAATGTAGTCTGCGGCATGGTTGCCGGCGCCGGCACATATGCGATTGGCCGCGCCGCCAGCGCGTTTTTCATCGGCGGTGTCTCACTGAAAGACGCACGACGAAAATATCTGGCCGACCGGAAAAAAGCCTCGCACAAGCCGCATTGGCTAGACGGTTCGATGAGAGCCTCAAAGCAGATTGAATAACTTGTGAATAACTCTTCGGCGCCTGCGCATTTTGTTCACACTATCTTGTGAACAGAAATAGCAATTTCGAGTGTCACAACGCGGGACATGCAAGGTTCATATGAAACTTTCAGACATACTTGCCACGCTCCGAGAAATTCGCGTGTCGCCAGCCAAAACACTTGGACAGAATTTTCTGCACGACCAAAATCTTGCTCGGTGGATTGTCGATCAGGCGCAGATCACTTCAGACGATTACGTCGTTGAGATTGGACCTGGACTAGGCGCCCTGACCCGCTTCATCCTTGAGAAAGGCGCGCACGTTCTTGCAATCGAGAAAGACGCGCGCCTGGCAGGTTTTTTGCGCACGCACTTTCCTAATCAGCGACTGGAAATACTCGACAGCGACGCGCTGAAATTTGATCCGCGTTCTCTTTTTGCGCATCGCACAGTGAAACTGCTCGGGAATCTTCCGTACAACGTTTCAAGCGTATTACTGTTGCGATTTCTTGAACAGCCAAGTCCCATCTCATTGTTGTTGTTTATGTTACAAAAGGAGGTAGCCGAGCGCCTCTCAGCATCGCCATCCACGCATGATTACGGAGCGCTAACGTTGCGCGTCCAATTGCATCATCACGTAAAATACTTGCGCACTGTTCCTGCGACCGTTTTTTTTCCGCGACCTGAAGTTGATTCCGCAGTGGTACGAATCTTGCCGCGCGATCCGCTCGAGTTGCCTCAGCACGACGACCAATTGCTTCGGAGATTAGTCCGGGCCGGGTTTTCTCAGAGGAGAAAACAGTTGAGAAAATTGATTCGCGAACACATCAAGGACTGGGACACGGTCTCGCGCCGCCTGAACATCGGCGCCAACGCTCGAGCGGAAGAGCTATCGTTGCCGCAATGGATTGCTCTGGCGAATTGCATTGCGCCTCCTCCGGACCCGGACACGGCCGTAAACAGAAATGAGCGGTTCCCAATTGTCGACAAAAAAGATCGAATTCTACGATATGCAAACCGCTCCGAGGTGCATGGGAATAACTTGCGCCATCGCGCCGTTCATATCCTGATATTTAATGAAGCTGGTGAACTTTATTTGCAGCAACGCTCGCGTTGGAAAGATCGGCATCCTTTGAAGTGGGACTCAAGCGCTGCAGGCCATGTGGCCTTCAGGGAAAGTTATGACGAGACCGCCCGGCGCGAATTGAAGGAGGAATTGGGCACGACTGTGCCTCTCCACAAAGTTTCAAAAGTTTCAGCCTCGCAACGCACCGACCACGAGTTTATCTGGCTATATCGAGGCCTGACTTCCGGCGATCTCGTGCCCGATAACTCTGAAATCGAGCAAGGGGCATTCTTCCGCCCGGCTGTCATCGATGGTTGGACATCAGCACGACCCGAAGACTTCGCTCCGGGGTTTTTGGAGTGTTGGAAAGCGTACCGCCGGAAAACGCGCGCCGCCTGACCTTTCGGCCATACGGCATCAGAACTCTCAGCGAGAATTGCCGCCGCGCTTCAGCGCTTCTGGCGAAGGCAAGTTCCAAGAACGCCATTTCTTATCGTACTCCACGGCTGGCAGGAGCGCATAGCAGGGGTGGCCCTTCACTCGCAGCCAGGTGATTAGCTTCACCAGATTGTCCTTCGGCATGGTCGTGCAGCCAGTGGTCGGTCGATTGACGCCGCGACGAATGTGAAAAAAAATGGCGCTTCCTCTGCCGGCCACAGGCGGATCGGAATTATGCCTGATCTCAACTAGCCACTGATAAGCGAAATCACCCGAGCGCATTTTCTCGTGCGTGTAATTGTCTGGCGGATTTTTGGGATCGATTACGATATGCCGATTGTAATGCGGTGAGCGCGGGTCATCGCTCCAAACGTCTGCCTCAGTGACTTGATGGTATGGATAGTCACCTCCCTGAGGCAGGTGCGAATCGTATCCGAAAACCTGACCGATTTCGAACACACCCGCAGGCGCGCGGCCATCGCGCTCTTGCTTCCGAAGACCCGGCTCATTTTGTCCGGCAAGCCCTGTGCCCCATGCGAGTCCGTTTTTGCCAAACAAAACTGGGAACGGTCCAGCCACAGAAACCCAATCTCCGCCATGCGTTCGCTCAAATAACCGCAGGTCGCCGCGCATGGAGTTCCATGTCGGCGCGATTCCGAGGATGAGCTGCGTGCAATCATTGGGAACACCCTCCGCACGCGCATTGACGGCAAGTAGCACGAATAAGCAGACCGCGAGAGTGCGTGAGATCGACATAAGGGTTCTACAGAGAAGTCACTTTAAAGGTTCCGCCAGTTGTTTTCACATCCGCGGCAACAACGCATATCGATTCTTGTGTGTCGGCTCGGGACTGACTTGAGCCTAAACCCTAATCATTATGAAAACATTATTGTCATTGGGAGCTATGGTTGCCGTGTTGGGTTTGGCCATGGCTTCTACGTTCGCCCAAACCCAGAGCACTACCAGCAGCAGCACCACTTACGTCCAGACGAGTAAGCTCGTCGGCACAAAAGTGAAATCATCCCAGGGAGAAGAAATTGGCGTGGTAAAAGACGTCGTGCTCGACCGCAACACTGGCTGCATGGCTTATACTGTCCTTTCCACGGGCGGAGGCGGCGCGCGTGTCAGCAGAGGTGGCAAAATGGTTGCCGTTCCATGGACGGTCTATTCCCCCACATCGGATCTTAGCGTTATGACAGTAACCGTCGACCGTGACCGCATCTATAACGCGCCCGTGTTCGACTATGCGCGCATCGATGAGTATTCCAGGCCTGATTACATTAGCAATGTCTATAGCTATTATGGCGTGAGCCCGGGAGCAGCAGTTGGTGTTGGAGTTTCTGGCGGTACTTCAACGACAACAACCGGCGCAGCGACGACGACAGGCGCCGCAACAGGTGCGGCCGGGAGAGCAGGCGCAACGACAAGTCCTGGCGCGACCACGTCACCTGCGACAACTGGATCGCCGGCCGCGACAAGGTCGCCGATGGGAACGGCTTCACCGGCGGGCAGAGGATCGCCGAGCCCGCGTGCGACAGCAGGACAAAGCCCGCGCGCAACTCCGCCGGAAAGAGCACGTGAATCAGTTACTCCAAGTACTCGCGGCGGAGCAACCGGTAGTTCACCGACGGAAGAACGAACGCGCGGCACAAGAGGGAGGGGAGAGCAGGCAACTCCGCCAAGTGGTCGCAGCGAAACCGGTAGTACGGAAACTGGTCGCGGCGAGACTGGATCGCGTTCTGAAACACAGCCGGCTCCCTCAGAGGAAGGCGCCACTGGCGAAAAGGCAACCGGCTCACAGCATCGCCAACGAGGAGGAAAGCACGAAACTACTACGCCGCCGGAGAAACCAGGAGAACAAGAATAAACGACTGAGTATGCTCAGCGGTATAGGACTCTAGAACAATTAGCCCGACAGCATCGAAGCTGTCGGGCTTTTTGCTGTCCAAGCCGCGCGCACTTGTTCTGCAGGTTTACAGCCCGGACTTGATTGCTCAGCCCGTCGCCTCTTCTACTGCAGCTGTGTCTTCCGGAAGATATTTCACGCCAATGAGCCAGACCAGACCGGAGACGAGAATTATGCCGGACACAAATAGAAACGCCACGTGCATATTCGTGTGACCGCCGATGTAACCGAGCAGCCAGAACGCCTGCACGTCGCCCAGCGCGTGGATGACGAAAATGTTTGCCGCAAACGCCGTCGCGCGCACAGCTGGCAAAGAAACATTGGCGAGAGCCGTGTTTGAGGGACCGGTGTTGAGAAACAAGAAAAAGATCGCGACGAACATTGCGATCCACGCCGCGGGAAACGGAATGTAAAGCGCCACAACGAAAATCGGACACGCCATAAGCATTCCGATTCCTGAGACCCAGAAATAGGAACCGGGCACACGCGAGCGCAATCTATCGGCGATAACGCCTCCCAGGAGCGTCGAAACCAAACCTGCGATTACGGTGATCAAGCCAAAGATCGTCATGCCTACGGCAGGACTTTGATTCCGATAACGTAGATAAGCTGGCACCCAGAAGCCCAAGCCTCCGGTTACAAAAGTCATCAACGTTTGCGCAATGCAGTTAATGAGATAAGAGCGCGTGCGGAATAATTTCAGGTAATCGCTTATGCTTCGGCGCGATTTCTGCGCCAGATGATGCGCAGAGACCCGCGGATCGCGTTGGCGGAAGCAAAGCAGGCCCAGCAACAAACCGGGCGGGGCGACGACATAAAATGCCCAGCGCCAGCCCAAGTGAGCGCCCACCAGTCCGCCGATTACATAACCGAGGGCGCTTCCAACCGGAATTGCCGTGTAAAAAACCGCCATGATGCGACCCCTCGTTTCGATCGGGAAAAGATCGGCCAAAATCGTCGGTGCAGCCGGCCCGTAACCGCCTTCACCAATTCCCACGCAAATTCGAGTGGCAAAAAGAATTCCAAATGTCGCCGCG
>Ga0209159_1002265_pt1 | contig 13599 bp, 12 predicted proteins | sample GraSoiAngelo_144_FD_185901 | JGI IMG/M metagenome (GOLD analysis project Ga0209159, IMG submission 185901) | Grasslands soil microbial communities from the Angelo Coastal Reserve, California, USA - 14_1009_02_40cm (SPAdes) (version 2) | ecosystem: Environmental > Terrestrial > Soil > Grasslands ...
TGGCTGTGCCGTTCTTTGGGACCACCTTGAAGATTCTGTCTGGGAGGTCCTTCCTTTCTGGATGTAGTGGGAGACGGGCATCGTAGGTCCGTTCGACCCCTGAGACTGTTATTGTGATCGGGTTTGCGATGAAGCTGTACCTGTGTGCGATCTTGTCGATCTCCTTCCGGTTCGTCGCGTTCACATTGTCCCAGCTGAGCGTCGCGTCAACCGGCCTAGGACCCATCTCGTAGACAATCTTCCTCAACGCGCTCGGAACATACCCTCTCCTACGGAGCGCTGCGAGCGTCGGAAGTCTCGGGTCCGAGTAGCCTTCTACGAGGCCCTCCTCGATCTCCTTGACCATCAACGACTTGCTGAGCTTGATATCCGTCGTCTTCAGCCGGCCATAATGGACATAGTCCTGAATATTCCAGCCCAACGCCTTGTACAGATACTCCGTCCGCGGGGCGTTTGTCAAGTGCTCCTTTCCCCGGATAACGTGGCTCACTCTGAGCAGATGATCATCGATAGCCGATCCAAAGTTGAACAAGGGCCAGACCCGGTACTTCGACCCCACCCTAGGATGAGGATACTTCAAAGGATCAATAATGCGAAGCGCGGGCCAGTCCCTGACCGCCGGGTTCGGATGAGCTAGATCAGTCTTGATTCGCAGTACTGCGTCTCCTTCTCCAAATCCTCCGTTCAACATCTTCGCCCAATCAGCCAGATTCTGCTCCGGGCTCTTGGAGCGATCCGGACACGCTCTACCAGCGTTGACGTTGAGACGAAAATCGTCAGGAGTACAGGTGCAGATGTATGCGTCTCCTGATTTCAGAACTTTCTCAGCATGCTCATAATAGACTGGTATCCTGTCGCTAGCAATGTACTCAGCGTCCCACTGACATTCCAGCCAGCGAACATCCTCCCGGATCAGATCATAATACTCAAGAGCCGATTTTTTCAGCCGCGGATCAGTATCATCAAACCGCAAGAGAAATCGTCCCTTGTACATCCGCGCATAGTCGTGGGAGAGGATTATCGCCCGGATCGAACCCAGGTGCAGGACAAAGTCCGGATTCGGCGCGAACCTAGTTACAATCGTCGCGTACTTGTCCCCGTTCGGCAACGGAGGCAGAGTCTTGGAGCGGGACTGGCTCTGAGGCGATGCTGCCTTGGCGGGCATGAGTGTTACGCTACTCAACAGTATTCCGCCTCCTTTCTAACGCCTGGGAAAGAATCCCCGTAGTTCGTCAACATTCGAGAACAGAAAGTCTGGGTTGGCTGTTCTTGGGTCTCCCCATGTCTCAGAACCCCAAAGGGCCGCCCCCGTCAGTAGTCCAGCATTCTTGCCTGCTAGTATGTCTGCGGCAGAGTCGCCGACTAGCATACATTCTTGCGGGCTCAGCTGTATTTTCCTTAACGCCAAGTGGATACCCTCAGGGTCCGGTTTTCTCTTCAAGACGTGATCGCTCGTGACTAAAGCGTCGAAATAATTACGCAGGTTAAAAGTCTCCAGAGCATAGTCCGAAAGCGTTGACGTCTCCGAAGTTACTACTGCAAGGGATTTCCCCACACGATCCAGTTCTACCAACAATGCTCGGACGCCATGAAAGGCAACAGCCATGTCCGGAAAGGTTCTGCGATACACTGTATCATAGTAATCAATGGCCTCTTGAATAGGTCTGTCGGGGAGCGATTCGGCCAGTTTACGGATTACGTTACTAGCGGGGGGCCCGAAACTCCAAAGGCTGTCCTGGCGAGGCAGACCCCTCTTGAGATACTTCTGAGAGGTCTCGTTGACGCAATGAACTATGAGGTCTTGAGTGCTGAATAGCGTCCCGTCCATGTCAAAGATTACGCCTCTTATTCCGTCTGCCGGGAAGTCGTTCAAGTCCTTAACTCGGTTCAGACGGAACACTGCTCAGCTAGATTCTATCTCTTTTCCCTAGTTTAGAGAAATCGTCGGAGTATCCATACTACGATGCCTATGCCGCCGATAATGGCTATCCAGAATCCGACGGCGGCGATAACAACAAGGGCTGAGCAGGTAGTGTCCATGCAGACGACCATGCTTTGACCTCGGGCGTAGATGTTGCCCGCGACCAGTCCTGAGCCCCAGAAAATGGCGAAGCCGGCAGCAGTGATAATCACGCGTCCGCGGAGGCCTATTTTCGGAATTCTAGACGGTCTTGGAAGGTCTTCAAGGCGCGGGTTGCTCAGCTCTCCAATTCTTTCCTTGATGCTCGGGTTCCAATATGCTACGAAGGGTAACCGGAGGTTTGTTGGTATTCGTTTCTGATCGAGATTCTGTATTTTTTCGAGGGTCTGTGATACTTGCTGGGTTCCGAGCTGTTTGGCCACTTTTCTGTCCAGTTCAAACTCCTGTCGTTTCAGAGATTTTCTTATTGATCTCCGAATCCAGAGTGCAGCTAGAAGAAATATGGGACTCGGGAAATAGAGAACCGGACCCGACAATCCTCCGGAGGCGGCAGCAGGGATTTCGAACAGTAGAAGGAAGAATAGCTCGCGGGGGGCGAGGGCGATTTTTCCGAGCAGCCTGCTCATTCTTCCTTTGTTGTAGACCTTGAATCTCACCATGTGCAATGCGATGAGAATCTTCCATTCATCTAGTGACATTTTTCCTTTCAGATATTCCGGCAGCATAAGTTCGGCGACGGGGAGCGACCCTGGAACAGTGACAGTTTCTTTAGAGAGGATTGTTGGTTTTGATATTATCCCGCCTGTGCTGTGATAGCGGTCTAGTCTTCCCCAGACAATCTGTCTGTACCAGTACGGCATCTGGAATTGCGCTGAAAGTTCTCTTGTCAACTGTAAGAGCGCGTTGTCGTCTGGACTTGGACCTGTCTTGATTTTCTCGTACCCGCTACGCCGGCGCAGTCTATCCAACAATAGCTGCTAGAATTGGGGTTTGAATCTTATACATTTAGCGCGTGATGGCGCTACGCAATAGTGTATTCGAGGGCATGGTAGATTACAATTACAGCGGACTCACAAAGTGCCCATTGGTGCGCTACGTCTCCTTTCTCAGCGAGCTCTTCGAATCCTTAAGCAACGCGTCAATGACGTCCGCGTTAGTTGCCATCGTCCTTTTGTCAAAGCCGGCTGCTCTTGCAATGTCCATTTCTGGAATTTGCAGTTCTAGGTCTCTGACTGCCTTGAGCATCACGCCCGCGGCTCTCCCTCTGTAACTCATTTTAGGGCCTAGACCCCTTTCAACCGCCACGTCAAGATAGTCATAGGTTCGCCGGACCAGTTCCTCTCTTTCGTTGCTGCTTACTAGACCGCGTTCGGCGAAGCCGTCGGCCATACTTTCTATCTGCCTTTTTGTGAGCTGCGACACAAGGTCTGGAAAAGGTACGATGCTGTCTTGGACCCCGAATGACTTGATGATGCGTTCCTCGGCATCGGCAAGCTTTTCCCTGCTCACAAACATCTTAGACTCAAATTCATGGTCGGTTCTTAGATCTCCCATGGCTTTTGCTGCGAGTGATACCGAGGCAATGAGGAAGATTTCTAGATTCTTGTGATCGGCGTTGTATTCGCCGATCGGCCTGCTCTTGAAGTCGAGATAGAGCGCAACTGCAGCCTGCTTCACCTCGTTTGGTAATCCGAGCCTCTGCATCGCATCGAAAAACAAGCCGTGCTCCTCCTTGCTCAGGGACTCTACGCCCTTGTTTAGACTGTAGATCCTTTCTTGAGCTTTCACACGAGCACACCGACAATCCGTATTTCCAAATATATACGCATTCATGTGAAACAGAGTTAGGCTGCAAATTTCTGATTGTGCATGGCTGTACCGGACCGAGAACTGGATTGATCTCTGTGAGAACACGGACCATGTCGGAGGATTATCCGCTGGATTGAGCCAAGTGTACGACAAAGTCTGTGTTCGGCGAGAGCCGTGTCACAATCGTAGATTACTTCTCCCTATTGTGAAGGATGCTGCTCTTTCCACTCGCGCGCGTAACGTCGGGATGTTCTGCGGAAGAGGTGATCGATCTCATAAATACAAAAGACGATGAACGAGAGGATGGTAACGCCCGATATCGTGATATACAATCCTCCATAACTCAGCCAAAGATACTCTGTCAGGATGAGCGCGAGAAGGAAAGGCCCGAGAATAGCAAAGAAGTTTCTGTACCAGCGGCCTATAGATCTTGCATAATCGGTGTGAAACGATAGGTAGTGCGATTGCCTCCACCACCTAAACGTATTGTGTGGCAGTTTCTCCTTGCAGATCGTGCAACGCAATACTCTCAAAAACTGTGAACTGCCCAGAAATGAATGTTTCCGTTGATTTGAGTACCTTCTCAATGCAAATAGTCAATAACTCCTCCGTCTGCAATAACGGCTGACGAATACTATGAGCGATTGGAACGCTGGCGTTATTCAAGAGTTCCGCAAAAACCGTGGAAAGGTAGGCGGCAACTTCGAGGGCGCACCCTTACTACTCATCAATCACACCGGCGCCCGCACCCGCAAGATCCGGATCAACCCGGTAATGTATCTCAAGGATGGCCACCGCTACCTGGTCTTCGCCTCGAAGGGAGGAGCCGACACCCATCCTGACTGGTACCATAATCTGAAGGCTCACCCCGATGTCAAGATCGAGGTCGGGACTGAGACGATCGACGTACACGCGGAGGAAATCAAAGGTCCCGAGCGCGACCGACTCTACAAGCAACAAGCCTCACTCTACCCACAGTTCGCCCAGTACCAACAGAAGACCAAGAGGATCATCCCTGTAATCGCGTTCACACCGAAGACGAAACGATAGTACCCAGAACTCGATAATCCTACGAGGTTGCTTCCTCGATGGTGTAGTTTACAAGGACAAGGTATGACCACCGTGAGCAAGAATGGAGACAAGAGGATTCGTGTCGGCATCATCGGCGCCAATCCGGATCGCGGATGGGCGGCGCAGGCACACATCCCTGCTTTGAAATCGCTCTCTGATGACTTCGAAATCACGGCGCTGTCCACCAGCCGACGCGAATCTGCCGACGCCGCCAGCAAGCTCTTTGGTGTGCCTGTCGCTTTTGACAATCACCAAGACCTCGTGAACAGCGCTATCGTCGACGTCGTCGCCGTGACCGTGAAAGTCCCATATCACCTCGAACTTGCGACGGCAGCGATCGACGCGGGGAAAGCCGTCTATTGCGAATGGCCGCTCGGCAACGGCTTGATTGAGGCGGAGACCTTGGCCGCACTGGCGAAGAAGAAGGGCGTCCACGCCGTGGCGGGGCTGCAGGCCCGCTCTGCGCCGTCCGTGGCCTACGTACGTGACCTGATCAAGCAAGGGTACGTCGGTGAGGTGCTCTCCACAACGTTGATCGGTTCGGGAATGGGCTGGGGACCAACGGTGGAGCCGTACAACGCCTACGTCAACGTCAAGAAAAACGGCGCGACGATGCTCTCAATCGCGCTCGGCCACGCGGCGGACGCGCTGTGTCACTGCCTCGGCGAAGTCCGAGAGCTCTCGGCCACCATGACCGTGCGCCGAAAGTCCTTCACGATCACCGGGACGAGCGAAAGCAAGCCCATGACCACGGATGATCAGGTGTTGGTCAGCGGACTGCTCGAGGGCGGGGCCGCGCTATCGATCCACTATCGCGGCGGCGTTTCGCGCGGCACGAACCTGCTCTGGGAGATCAACGGCACCGAGGGCGATCTGCAGCTCACCGCCGCCGGCGGCCAAGCCCAGATCTTCGAGATGACCGTACGCGGCGGCAAGGGCGTGCAGCCCTCGCTCGAGGTGCTGCCCGTGCCACAGAAGTATTGGTGGGCGCCACCGCAAGGCCCTTCCACCAACGTCGCCCAGGCGTACGCGCGTTTCGCCCGCGATTACCGAGAGGGAACTCATTTCTGCCCTACGTTCGACGACGCGGTCACGCGCCATCGCATGCTGGACGCGATCGAGAGAGCAGCGGCAACCGGTCAGCGTCAAACGCTCCGTTGATCCGGCGAGTTCGTATGAAAAATACTGTAGCCAGCTAGGGTCTGGAAACGACAGTATGGCAAGTCCCAGTTTCCGACTATGTTACTGCACCAGGTAATGGAAAAACCGGACGTCCTCAAACAGTTTCAACGCACGAAAACATGTGTCATAGTAATTTGCGTTAGTCAACTGAGAAATATGAATAGTTTAGACTGGTCGGAACTTTTGTGTCCGTCTGTGTTCGCTTGTAAGCATACTCCTTTTCTGAAACTTCACGAACAAGAAGTGCACCTTTGAAATATCTTCAACCAATTAGTTCACTATTTCGGTCAAAGAAAATCGTCGCCGGACTCAGTATCGGAGCATTAGTTGTAGTAATCCTGCTGGCCGTGTTTTTCGCAGGGTTGCGTGAAGGTCCGATCCATCCACCGACCCGTCCAGGTTCTCAACAGCCGAACGTCCAAGCTACGGACATCAACATACTCCAGAACATCGAAAAATCTCCACCAGAGACCATATTCGATGACCCAAGGGCATCTAACCTCACTTTCCAATTTGTCACAACACAGCAGGGCACCTACTTCTTCAATTACGACAACAGCTTCTCTGTCGGGCCCTCTCCCACTAAGATTTCTGTTTCATTTTCCCTGGGAGACAAGAGCAACAACGAGACTCTCTACCTGTGTCCTGGATGTTGGCTGTGGAAGGGTTATGATGTATCAGCCAACCAGGTTATAGCCATACAGTTCACTCTAACCGGAGGTTCCCCAAATGATATTCACTTCTACATAACCGTCCAAACCTGTAGTCACACAGTAGAATTCTCTTTCACTCTCGTCAACAATGGAAATGCCACCGGAAACGCGACAGTCCAGCTTCAAGGTGATGGAATATCATACTGGCAGCGCGCGTACTCCGTAGGACAAGGTCAGAATCTGCCTCAAAGTGGAAATGTTTTCCCCGCCGACTGCATTGCACACAATTACAATGTCAATGTCACTGCTGTAGAGAAGACGTAATTCTTGGACAGTCGATAATTCATCGAGGTGCAGAACCAGGTTCCGATTAGTAGGCGGTACTCCCACGGGCGCCTGCAGCTTCTTCGTGGATCCAATAATTGGGAAAGTTTCAGCTACCGACATAAGTCATTATGTGCCATCAGGTAGTAGTTGGGGTTGAATCGTTGCAAGTGATCTTGTGTCGAAATAAAGACTAAGAGTCCTTACGAGAAAAGGAATGATCAGTTCGCGCTACTCACACCGGTGAAACGGCACTCCATACCCAGCCGGCGAGAATCGCCGTTCTTTTCTTCTAGAAAAGGTGATGAGAGATAATCTCTGCAGGACCTCCCGGATCAGACGATATGACCTTGTCAGCAAGCGTCCTGATTCTCCTCTCAACCTTCGAAGCTGACTTGGGTGTCGTATTGATGAACACTGAGGGTCCGGTATCGAGAGAATACCAGACTGGGACCCTGTCCTCCTCTCGGAGCCTCCGAACCTCGTCCATGATTCTGATCGACAACGGGCTGGCGAGGATTGTCTCCAGTCTGCCCGTCATAGTGATGGCATGCAAGTTCAGTGTGTCCAGCTCGGCTAGTCTGCAGATCTCCGAGACATTCCTTCTTCCTATCGCACGCCTCATCTTCCGGAGGACCCCCTTTAGATACAACAGCCTTGCCTTGAAGAACGGAGACGTCAAAACGTCCGCGTGGGCCCTGTCTGTCTTCATCGTAGATGGAATAGGGACAATCAGAGTCCTCATCTTGATAGAACTCGCCGACGCAAGTTGCTCAGCGTACGAGCGTCTGTTCCGGTTCGCATACCATATCGAGAATCCGCCTACGAGACTCCGCGACGCAGATCCCGCTCCAAGCCTGACGACCTCGGACAATTCCTGAGGCTCGAGGCTGAGCCCTAGAGCCTTTGATGTTGCAAGGCCAAGAGCCGCGAAACCAGACGCGGAGAAGCCCAGACCCTTCCCTTTGACATTCGCGTTCCTCGACTCGACTCTGAACCGAGTCTTCTCACCGACGAGCTCTCTGAGCTTATCGATAACAACCCGCGCTCTCGCCTCTTCGCCCGACGTTGGAACAGACCCATTAATTCGGATGCTGTCCCTACGTAGGCTATTCCCTATCTCGACCGTCGTAACAGTGTCTAGGGATTTCATGCAGACAGAGATACTGTCATGGAAGGGAATCCGTAATTTCTCGTTCTTCAGGCCATGATATTTGACCAGGCCCTGGATAGCATATGCGCGCGCCGAAACCTTCAACGTGGCTATCCTATGACGCCAGTCGCTCGCGCAACCTTCTCCGCGGCTCCCTCAGTAACCCCAGTCTCGCCGAGGATCGTGTACCTCTCTGGCCTCAGACTGTGAGCCATCGTCAACGCCTTGACAACCTGTTCGGGTGAAACCTTCAACTCCTTGGCAGTCGAGGGTGCGCCTATCTCCTGGAGAAACTCTCTGATCGATTCCCAGTTGGACCCGTGAAGATAAGCACACATTATCGCCCCCACGCCAGTCCTCCCACCATGCAGACTCGTCTCACCGGCCACAATATCTAGCGCGTGGCTGAACAGGTGCTCTGCACCACTACATGGCCTTGAGCTACCTGCGATACTCATCGCAACGCCACAGCTGATCAACGCCTCCACCACCGTTCGAACACCTTCCTTGCTACGCTCAACAATCTCTTTCGAATTCCTCGTGACCAGTTCCGCGCTCATCAACGCCAGCTCCGCCGCATAGTCACCGTAGTATTCGTTCTTCAGCTTGTGAGCAAGTTGCCAGTCCTTCACAGCGCTAAACTTCGCCACAATATCCCCGCACCCAGCCGCTAGGAGATCATAGGGCGAATCCGCAATCACACCAATATCGCCGATGATTGCAATCGGGGCCTGCGCCCGGATCGAGTAGGGCTTGGGACCACCCTTGATGGAAGCATACGGACTAGCGATGCCATCATGACTCGCGGCCGTTGGAATACTCATGAAAGGAACAGCCGCTTTCGCAGAAGCTAGCTTGCCCAGATCGATATCTTTCCCCCCACCGACTGCAAGCACAATAGACGCCTTGATCTTCTTGATCATCTCAACGATCTGGTTGAGAGACGCCTCAGTCGATTCTTTGACTATGATGTGATCGACACGAAGGCCGGCCTTCGTAGCGGACTTGGCGACGCCAACCCCTGCGATGGGATACGTCACAGGTCCCGAGACTACCAGGGCGGTGCCGTGAAACCCTTGCTTGGTGCAGATCTCGCCTACTCTGTCGAGAATGTTGACGCCTACGATGACCTCTCTCGGAAGCTGCATGTAATGGATCGATTCTTCAGACTCCAATCTTCGATCACACCGCCAATACGATTACGACGGCAATCAAGAACGTGGCAATTTCAAGCCTGTAGAATGATCTTCCAATCTGCCGTGCAATCCGGCCTATGAACCCGGTTATCGACTGGAAGGTTTCCGAGCCCAGCACTTGAAGCTGCAAGGAGAATTTGGAGAAACCAGCTGATGACTCTTCTAGGTTACTCATCGCCTTCTGGACTGTCTGAGTTATCTTTGTCACAAAAGCGGCAGTTGGCAAAGCTGTTCCCACTGGATAGTATCCGAGAGGCGATCTGACAAGGCCAGTAACGAGGTGAGTGTCAGTCGTCATAACCTCAGCGTCGCTTACTCCTGTTTCTCTGATCGATTGAAGGATATGGTCGCGGAGACCTTGCTGCATATTGTTTCCATCTATCGTGATGTAGGATGCGGTGTCATTCTCGGTCTTCACCACCATCGCGGACAATCCTCCCGGGCCGATCCCGTCCTTGAGCGTGTAAGAATCCAGGGCGTCGTATGCGGATCCGACGCTGAAAGGTCCCTGTGACAACGCCTTCAACCTGCCAAGCACTCTGATCGCGGCCGCGTCGATGCGGTCAGCCTGGAGAGGTGTTATAGAAGTTTGACCCACGATACTATTATGAGCGTCGACAATAAGCACCTCGAACCCGAGCCTCGACGCCTCCCTCTCGATCTCTTCAGACACCGAGGTCGGCAGATCCTCCATCTCCATAGGAGCCAGCGTAATCGTCAGAAGCACAATATTTCCAAAGGCTTGGCCTGAAACGACAGCCTCTTCCTCTTTTTCCCGAATCATCGAGGAGGCTTTACGGACCCGGTGCTCCGAGGGATAGTTCTCCCTCGCCGCTGAGAGAAGTCTATCGATGTCCCGGTGGGACACAATGTTCAGCTTATGGTTCGAGATGCCGTGTGGCACCTGGACGACACCATGTTGCGATTCTTCCAGTGACTGTTTCAGCTCGGAAGGTAGACCCCCGCTTCCCATGTCCCTATACGGCCCAGGATGAAAGTTGGACACGACAAACGACGCTTTCGGCTTCGAGCCCTCTCCAGAGAGGCTTAGAATCTTCGTCTCAATGGACCCTTCGGTCGAGAGAGTCAAGAGTCTCTCCTCGAGAGCGGTCGGGGTCTTACGCAACCAGTGATGAAGGAACGATCTGAATAGCTCCATAGGAGAAGAACCGACCTCTGATCTTCCGGACACCTCCACTCGATGGATGATGAAAGAGACTCCTAGGGCCGAGACGATTGAGCAGGTGAGTAGCAAGACTAGGACCTTTGGAAGTAGCGTTTGGAGAGGGGTAGCCGGTGATACAAAGTAGCCGAGGGCAAGAAACGACGCCGCAATTAGGATCGGCGTTGTAAGAGCGGCAGAGAGTTTCCTCCAAGCAGCAAGGGAAGACATTGCGTCGGTCGATAAGAATCGGACGGGAAGGGAGACTGCCAACCCGACCAGAAACCCGTACTCCCATAGAGTCTTCTGCCCGATGAGTAGACCGATCCAGGAAAATAATGGAAGAAGCATCGCGATTGGGAGTAGTGAAATGATCTCGAGTCCCATCAGCCGCCTGAAATCCAAGATCTTCTCCTTCTGAAGAATCAAAGTTGCGTTCAGAAATTCGCCGAGAACCGCCGGCCATACCTGTATCGCCCCCACGAACACTAGTGTCTGACCCAGATTTTCACCTGACGGTAATAGTGAGATTGATGCCGACAGAAGGGCAATTGCTGCGAAGATGACGATGACTCTGCGGGTAGAAGGGAAGCCCACGCGCCTGATGAAGTTGAAGGCGTCTACTGTCCCTGACACGCCGCTCTTTCGATCTTGCGGCATTTGTCAGGCACGTTTCAGGGCTGCTAATATCTGCTTGACCCGTCCGGGTCCTTCTTGCTCGATGACTGTTCCAGTAACGATCGCAGAGGCTCCTGCCCGGGCTAGTCGCTCCGCCTGGCTCGGGGTTCTGATTCCTCCTCCAACTATGAGCGGAACGTTGATTCTTTCGCTGACCTTGCTCACCATTCGAGGGTCGACCATGTGCTCGGCTCCGCTTCCCGCCTCAAGGTACACGAACCGCATTCCTAGGTACTGCGCTGCGAGAGCATAGTCTGTCGCCAGATCGACCTTCGAGAAGGGCACAGGTTTCGCCCTTCCAACTGTGCTGACGGCTGTTTCTGATTGGCCTACGATCATGTAGCCTAGCGGAATTGGCTCGAGGTTGAACCGTCTGACAACGGAGGCACCGATCACTTGGGATTCGATAAGGTATCGAGTGCTTGACGAGTTTAGGAGAGACATGAAGAATATCGCGTGGGCGAATCTGCTGATTCCTACGGGTCCATTGGGGAATAGTATGGTGGGAAGTGAGCAGGAGTCACGAATCGTTCTGACTGTTCTGTCGAGCAGAGTCGACGATTTCAGAGTGGATCCACCGATCATGATTGCTGACGTGCCGTGGTCTTCCAGATCAGTTACAATCTGGGGTAGGTTGTTCGAGAACTTCTCGGGATCTATGAGTGCAAGGTGTATGCACCCTTTCTCCCTTATCCCGTCGACTAACGCAGCTTCTACAGGTCCGGTCATGAGTAAGCCTGCCTAGCTGCTCATTAACTGGTGAGCGACTTTCATCGCGAGGATAGGGTGTCGGACCATCAGGCCCACAGCCCTTGACGGGCGGAATCCATGGGCCATGTCGACAAGATCCTGTCCCTCGAGAAAGTCTGCTATGATATTGAGTTCCTCGTCTGAGAAACGTTCGAACGATTCGAGTGCTCTGAGACTGTTTGAGATTTTCTCGCCCCATAATGCTTCGAATCTCTCCTTGTATGCCGAAAGTCGCTTTGACCCAACGTCTCCCTCCCTCGCGGCCTTCCCGGCAACCTCGCCCGCGATCTTGCCCGATACAATGCTGGTGTGAATCCCGGCACCGGTCAGAGGAATCACTTGTCCAGCTGCGTCTCCGCAGAGCATCATGTTGTCCGTGACATAGTCCTCAATTTCGCCTCCCACGGGAACGGGGGCGGCCTGTGACCGCTCAATCTTTGCATTGCCGAACACGCCTGGATGCTCTTGAATGAACCTGTCAAGGAGCGATTTGGCCCCAGATCCTTTCAGACCGATTCCTACATTCGCAGTGCCTTTTCCCTTCGGGAAGATCCAGATGTAGCCAGCAGGCGCCTTCTTGTGACCTATGAAAATCTCGAGCTTCGACTCATCATCGAGCCGGCAATCTACCATGTCATACTGAAACGCTGCTATGACCGGGTAGTTTCTTCTTGGGAAGAACTGGCGTGCAAGTATTGATCCAGTCCCGTCGCATCCTACGACCACACTCGTCCTCAGGGAATATGGCTGCGAGTCCCGCTTTCCTCCGAGTAGGACACCTCCATCTTGTCTTGATACGCTTTCGATTCTAGCTCCGTAAACCACCTCTGCTCCGGCATCGCGTGCCCTGTCTGCTAAACTCGTCAAGAACGCAGGCTTGTCCAGAATGTAACCTTCCCCTCCAACACGAACTTTTCGTTTCTCGTCAGGAGCATAGAGAAAGGCCCCCGTGATTCTGTTTGTCGCAAACTCACTTTGAGGGGACATTTGGGCGTCATCGAGGGCCTCTGAGAGCACTCCTTCAGCGCACGGCTTTCTCCCTGCGGAAGTCTCCCTTTCCAAAAGCACAGTATGAGCCCCTTCTTTGGCTGCTGTCCATGCGGCCATAACTCCAGCCGGCCCAGCACCAATAACTGCAACGTCGTAAGAGTCCATCTCAGCACCCTATTTTCATTGAGGAGAATCTGGAGGATCCTGTCCGTTTGTTGTAACGGCAAAGGAGTATGCCCTGGTCATGGGAACCGTCTTCACTGTGTCCGCACCATAAAGGTCCTGCCGTGAAAAGGCGGCCTGTGGGGTCGGATTTCGTCTTTCTATCTCCTTGTCTATTCTAAATAGGAACCAGAGAGAGTACACTGAGAGGCTGAACACGAGTATTACGACTTTTGTTACGAAGACCAAGTTGAGAGGCTTTGGTAAGGAAGGCCACCTACTGGCGATCACATCAGGACTACATGGCGATGGGCTGCAACTCTGAGTCAGGACTTCTAGCGCTGACCAGATCATGAAATTGTAGAAGATTTCGTAGAAGGCTCCAAAAGCTACGAGGGCAGTTACGATGAAGAGAAATCGACGAGTTCGCTCCGAAAAATTGAGGAAATGTATTCTCTGTGCCTCAAGTCCGGCTGACCAGTAGAGGAATGCTGCATAGATGAACCAAGTAATTGGTTTGCCGTAGAACCAGGGCGATATCGAAGGAG
>Ga0209159_1002270_pt1 | contig 13575 bp, 17 predicted proteins | sample GraSoiAngelo_144_FD_185901 | JGI IMG/M metagenome (GOLD analysis project Ga0209159, IMG submission 185901) | Grasslands soil microbial communities from the Angelo Coastal Reserve, California, USA - 14_1009_02_40cm (SPAdes) (version 2) | ecosystem: Environmental > Terrestrial > Soil > Grasslands ...
CTGCTGCCGATACAACACGCGCGGTGCCAACCACCGGCGCGATCGCAATGAGCGTGCCGATAATGCGCTCAGGCGTCAGGCCAGCTTCACCACTGACCTTGATGTTCACCAGCCACGAGGCTGGAGCCGCGTCCAATGTCGCAAGGGCAGCAATGCGGACGAGCATAAACGTCTCCGGGTCGAGTCCGGATTCTTCAAGCGACCCCTCGGTCATACGCATCAGTGTGTTCAACACGCTCAAATCGCCTTGGGCGAGCACGCTCAGGGTCTCGTTGGGATCTGTCATTTTGTAGATAATCCTTTCTTATAGCTTGATACAACTCATAAGTGATAGGTGCAACTCCTACCCATGGAAAATCACTTCACCACTGGTACTAGTGTATTCGTTCGGAGAAGATTATGCAACTTCAGAACACACTATTTTTTTCACGTTGCGAATAAGAATACGAACTGGCACCTGATCTGTTCAGGTAACATATCTCTTCCTATTTGACTCTCAGTCTGATAGAATGAACCAGGTGACGGCTTTAGCAAAGAGAATTTTGAGGAGGGAAAGCACCTTGAACGAGCACATAAAGATATCTGAATCGGAGAACCGCCCTGACCAGGTGGATCCAAACGCCCAACCACCCGAACCCGGTCTCCCACCACATGAAAATATGTGCTGGATTCCCGGCGGCACCTTTCTCATGGGGTCCAACCAGCATTACCCGGAAGAAGGCCCCACCCATCATGTGACCGTCGATGGCTTCTGGATGGACCTGTATACGGTGACCAATGCCGATTTCCACCGCTTCGTCGAAGCCACCGATTATGTCACCGTGGCTGAACGCCCGCTCAACCCGCAAGACTATCCCGGCGCGTTGCCCGAACTGCTCGTCCCTGGCTCAGCAGTCTTTCAGAAGCCGCCACATCGTGTCGATTTGCGCAATCCCGGCAACTGGTGGGCATATATACCTGGCGCCAACTGGCAGAATCCTGAAGGGCCTAAGAGTTCCTTGAAAGGGCGTATGAAGCATCCGGTGGTCCACATCGCCTACGAAGATGCCGAAGCCTACGCCGCCTGGGCAGGCAAGTCGTTGCCGACGGAGGCACAATGGGAATTCGCCGCGCGTGGAGGACTGGAAGGAGCTGTCTACGCCTGGGGCAACGACTTCGCCCCTGACGGTACATTGATGGCCAACACCTGGCAGGGGGAGTTTCCCTGGCAGAACTTGCTCAGCGATGGCTACGAAAGGACTGCCCCTGTTGGGTCCTTCCCTCCCAATGGCTACGGCCTGTACGAAATGTCGGGCAACGTCTGGGAATGGACAACTGACTGGTATGCGGACCGCCATCCAGGTGAGGCGCACAAGGCATGCTGCATCCCGGTGAACCCGAGAGGGGCAGCGCTGGAACAGAGTTTTGACCCTGCTCAACCAGAGGTGCGCATTCCGAGGAAGGTACTCAAGGGCGGCTCCTTTCTCTGTGCGCCGAATTACTGCCTGCGCTATCGACCGGCTGCTCGTATTCCTGAGACCATTGATACATCCACCTGTCATATCGGCTTCCGCTGCGTCATCAACGTCGTTCGCCAGGTGCTCGACTAGCATATTACACCTGGCTACTTCTTATTGCTCACTCTGTTGCGGCGTAGTCTATTGGACTCACATTCCCATCACAACCTATAGATTGACTGTTACAATACCGTCACACTCTTACCAGGGGACTCCTCCATTTCCCTCGAAAAATCCGCCTGTCGGCCCGTCGGCAGGTAAGGTGGCAAAAGTCACCGGCAGCGTGGCACCTTGCTGAGGAGTCAGGAAGCCGTTGTGATCGTTTAAGTCCGTGGCAACGTATCCCGGACTGACCGAATTCACTTTGATGTTCGTTTGACGTAACTCGTTCGCAAAAAAGACCGTGACGGCATTGACTGCTGTCTTAGACGAACAATATGCCAGGAGCGGCGGCATTTGTGCGTAGAAAGATTGGGGGTCGCTATTCAAGGTCAAAGACCCCATAGGGCTCGACAGGTTGACAATGCGCCCTGCATCGGAGCGCCGCAGTAACGGGAGCATCGTCTTTGTCACAGCAAACACCCCAAACACATTCGTTTCGTAGGTTTTCCTGAAGACCTCGACATCCAGTTCGCTGGGCGGAACTCTTCCTTCTTTGAGAGAAATACCGGCATTATTCACTAATATGTCCAGTTTCCCATAGGATTCGTCGATGAAGTAAGCCGCTGAGTTGATCGTCGCCTGGTCAGTGACGTCAAGGTGAACGGCGGAGGCGCTGATGCCCTCAGACTGAAGTCTCCTGGCCGCATCGTCTCCCCTTGCTTGATTGCGCGCGCTGAGGAGAACGATGAGTCCTTTCGCTCCTAATTGACGCGCAATCTCGAATCCGATTCCCTTATTCGCGCCTGTGATCAGCGCAATCTTTTGAACATCTGACATAATGGTAACTCCTCGTCTTGAACAGAAAACAATAAACATCACGGTCAGAAGAAATGCCAGGGAGGCGCCTGAGAGCGATCCTGCAAGAGCAATCTTACCTGCCATTGCACCCCACCCTGTAGCGCGGTATGATGACAGTGTTAACATTATAACATAATATGTTTCTGTTGTCAACATTGTTTTCATTGACAACATTCAAATGGGAGAAGAGATGAACAGCCACGTGGAGCGTCAGAAACCCAAACCCTATCATCATGGGGATTTACGCTATGCTTTGATTCAGGCCGGACTGGAGCTGCTCTCAGAAGGTGGAGCGGCGGCTCTTGATCTCCGCAAAGTCGCGCGGAAGGCAGGGGTGAGTCATGCAGCGCCGTATCGCCACTTTGCGGACAAACAGGCGCTGGTCGCTGCAATCAACGAAGAGGGATTTCGCCGACTCGCTGAGCGGATTCAGTCGACGTTGTGCGAAGCGCCTGATGACTCGTTTGAGCAGTTGCAGGCAATTGCAAGGGCTTATGTCCAGTTTGCTCAGAAGTATCCCTGGCTGATGTGTGAAATGTTCAGCGGATTGACCGTCGAGCGTGAGGCTTTTCCAGACCTATATACAGCATCAAAAGCCGTTTTCACGTTCTACATAGAAGTGGTGAAACGGGGTCAGGAACGAGGAAGTATCATTGACGGCGATCCAGGCGCACTGGCCAGCGTCCTGTGGTCTCTTCTGCACGGGGTTGCCATGCTCACCATTGAAAACCAGATGCGCCCATACACCGATGGGCCAGATGGGGCAGAGCGTGTGACCCGATTTAGCATGCAATTGCTCTATGAAGGTCTGGGTCGCAAGTAACCCCCCACCCACCTTCAGGTCAGGTTAAGTATCGTTTGAACCATTCTGTCGCCAGCCGTGCCACTTCCTCTAACGCACCTGGTTCTTCAAACAGGTGCGTGGCCCCTGGCACAATCTCTAGCTGCTTCGTTCCTGCCAGCCTCTTGTATGCGTCGCGATTCAGTTGCAGGACAGCTTTATCGTTGCCACCCACAATCAAGAGCGTGGGAGACTGAACATACACCAGAGCACCCTCAGCCAGGTCAGGACGGCCTCCACGCGAAACCACGGCACCGATGCTTGAACCTGAGGATGCCGCGGGTACGGCAGCAGCTTTGAGTGCAGCCGCGGCACCCGTGCTTGCCCCAAAGTATCCAATCTCCAGCTGCTTTGTGTCCGGTTGCTCTCGCAGCCACTGTGTGGTCAGCAGCAAACGGTCGGTCAGCAGATCAATATCAAACCGCGTTTCATAGATAGCATCTTCCTCCTCTCTGAGTAAGTCCATGAGCAGCGTCCCTATGCCCTCTCTTTGCAGTACCCGGGCCACAAAGTTGTTTCTGGGACTGAAGCGACTACTGCCACTGCCATGAGCGAATACTATGAGGCTGTGCGTATGCTCAGGAAGAGCAAGCGATCCCTCAAGCATGGTAGAATCGATTGGTATCTGTACTAATTGTTCATGAACAGGTGCAGTCATATTTCTACCCCTTTTTTCCGTCTTAATGACATTCTATCAACGTTTAGCCTGCAAGTACTTCCTTTCGACACTGCTGACCGCTAGGTAGCCGCGCTAGCGGCGTTGCAGGGTCGCATTTTCAGGAACTCACACAGTAACGGCAGCACCGATAACATCCTGATGTTCTCCAGGGCCCGTTCTTTCGCTTGAGGTAGAGTATCGGTACAGCAGATCCGTTTGACCCCAAAGGCCCAGAGTTTCCGCCACAGCGTACCTGTAAAAAGCCCATGCGTCACGAGAATAGTGATGTCTCGCACGCCAAGCTGCTGCAGTTGCTCACAGCAAGACACGAGCGTGCCGCCAGTATCCAGGACATCATCCACGATCACCGCCTGCTGCCCAATTTTTCCGCAGATATTGTCGTGGATAACCCCTTCTTGCGTCCTTCTCTTCACGAGATAAGCGATTTCTCCTGCCATTCCTGCTGCTTTTGCAACCGCTTGACAGCGATCCCTCGCTCCCTCATCAGGAGCAATGATGGTCGCATTGAGCAGAGAGAGCCTCACCATCTCTTGAGCGAATATGTTTGCCGGTGAAAGTGATACCAGCTGTAGAGGGAATAAGTCCTGCGCTTCCGTGCTGTGAACGTCCACGGTTATCACTTCATCGACACCCGAGGCCTGTAGTAATGCTCCTACCCACGCAGTCGCTAGACTCTTCCGCTCTTTCCTTTTATCATCGCGCGTATAGGCAAGATACGGCAAAAGGGCGATGATATGGCGAGCCCCTTCTTTTTTCAAGGTATGGCTTAACAGCAGGGTGGAGAGGAGCTGTTCATCGGGAGGAGCAATTGTGCCCAGAATGATACACTCCTCGCTCGCCACATTGGTTTGGAGCGCTGCATGTAATTCCTGGTTGGGGAAACGGTCAATAGAAAATCGGCCCACCCTTATCCCAGGTAAAGCAGCAAGCTCACTCCCCATGTATGCATAGCCAGGAAAGACAAACAGGATCATTTTTTTCCTCCTTCCTCAGCAGCTGGCATGTGCCCCTTACTCCCAGCTGCAAACAGTCGATCAAACTCAGCAAGCAAGTCACATACCTCGCTGTCGGTCGTTTGTGAGAAATGCTTGTACCAGTAGCTGATGGCGAGAAAAGGCTCCGGTTTGATGACACACACGACCTCGTCTACTTCTGCTGCAAACTCATCGGTCGTTGAAGGGGAAGACGTTGGGACTGCGATGACGATGCGAGCGGGCTGCTGCTTTCTCAACACCGCAACAGCGGCGTGCATTGTCGCACCGGTCGCAATCCCATCATCCACAAGAATGATGGTGCGCCCACGTACGTCAAAGGCTGGACGATCTCTACGATAGAGATGCTCGCGCCGCTCCAGTTCTTGTTGCTCGCGTGCAGCGACGGCTTCGATTACTTCGTCAGGAATCCCTAGCATTTGCATGACATCATCATTAAGCACGCGTACACCATTCGATGCGATAGCACCCATGGCGAGTTCTTTATGCCCGGGAACACCAAGCTTGCGTACAATCAGGACGTCCAGTGGAGCATCAAGGGCTCTGGCTACTTCAAAAGCGACGGGGACGCCGCCGCGAGGGAGTGCCAACACCAACACATCTGCACGCTTGACGTACTTTATCAGTCGTTCGGCCAATAGTCGTCCCGCCTCAGTTCGGTCGCGAAATTGCTTTTCCATCACTGCCCTGCCTTTTCATCAAGAGGAGCAACGCTCCGAACCCTTTGCACACTTCCCCAGCCGTATGAAATCGAAGAAAAAACAACCCACATATTCTCGAATATAATATATCACGAGCATCTCATAAAGTGGTCACGACACGCCCACTTTCTCTCACAAAGGCCACACAATGCCTGACGATACTGATGATATTATTGCTCTTCCTGATTAAACCAAGCTATTCTAATCACATACCTGCATTATAATCGTATTTATGCTATAATTATAGTGGAAGTAGGGAGAAGGGGATGATCGAAGAGGGAGGTGAAATGGTGTTCATCCTACAGGAAGATCGTGACTAAAGCACTTGATCTTGGAGCAATAATCGTGAATAAAGATCTATTTTCCCCCGCTTCGCTGGGTTTTCTTCGCGTATCTGTCATCGCACCAGAATTACGCGTTGCCGACGTACCATACAACGGTCGTGCAATTATTGAGGCACTTGAGCAAGCCGCCTCTCGCGGTTGTCAAGTAGCATTGTTTCCCGAACTCTGTATTACAGCTTACTCCTGCGCCGATTTGTTTTACCAGTCGCTTTTGCTGAATCAGGCGCGTTCGGCGCTGCGGTCAATTGCAGAAGCAACAGATAAATACAGCATTGCAGCGGTGGTTGGTTTACCGCTGGAAGTTGGCGGTAAGCTCTACAACTGTGCCGCGTTCATAAGCGACAACACCGTGCTGGGTGTTGTACCGAAGACAAACATACCCACCACCAATGAATATTACGAAGAGCGCTGGTTCGCCTCATCCAGAGAGTGTCCGGTAGAGGAGCTTGATCTCGACGGTAGAGCAGTGCCCTTTGGGACCGACCTGCTCTTTCATGCTAACAACGCCCCTGGCTGCGTCTTTGGGATAGAAATCTGTGAAGATTTGTGGGCCGTCCAACCTCCGAGCGGCGATATGGCATCAGGTGGAGCTACCTTGCTCTTGAACCCCTCCGCCAGCGATGAGATACTGGGCAAATCAGATTATCGACGAGAGTTAGTCAAGCAACAGTCTGCGCGTTGCCTGGCGGCGTACTTGTATGCTGGAGCGGGACCAGGAGAGTCGACTACTGATGTCGTCTTCTCCGGGCACTCTATAATAGCTGAGAATGGAATCGTTTTAGCGGAAACAGAGCGTTTTCACTTCTCAACGCAAATAGCAGTGGCGGACATTGATGTGCAGCGCCTCGTCCATGAGCGATTGAAGAACAGCAGCTACTCATCTGCTGTCCCGAATCACTCCTTCAGAAAGATTCCGTTCAACGTACCCGCATTCTCATCGCCGCAGGTGTCGTTACTACGCCCCGGCCTCTCGCAAACTCCATTTGTCCCTTCTGACCTCTCGCAACGGGCGACGCATTGCCAGGAGATTTTTAGCATCCAATCGACCGGGCTAGCCAGGAGGCTCAAACATACCGGCGGCACTCATGTCTCGTTGGGCCTATCTGGAGGGCTAGATTCCACACTCGCCCTGTTAGTCACCATCCAGGCTTTCGACATCCTGTCTTTGCAGCGAAGTGGCATTGTGGCAGTGACCATGCCGGGTTTCGGCACCACTTCACGCACACGCAACAATGCCGAGCAGTTGGCGCACCTGCTGGGCGTCACCATGCGGCAGATTTCCATTCGCGATGCTGTCCGGCAACATTTGCACGATATCGGGCATGATGAACACATCTCTGATGTGACCTTTGAGAACGCGCAAGCGAGGGAGAGAACCCAGATATTGATGGACATTGCCAACCAAATTGGCGGCTTGATGGTTGGAACTGGAGATCTTTCCGAGCTTGCTCTAGGGTGGTGCACCTACAATGCTGATCAAATGTCCATGTATCACGTGAATGCTGGAGTACCGAAAACACTCGTGCGCTATCTCATAGAGTGGTGTGCTGATAGCCTGTTCAGCGGCAAAACAGCACATGTGTTACGGGATATCTGTGCCACACCTATTACCCCCGAATTGCTGCCGACCGGAGAGGGTGAGACCTTGCTACAGGAAACGGAGGCCACTATCGGTCCCTATATCCTGCACGACTTTTTCCTGTTTTATGCCGTGCGGTATTCCTTTTCACCCCACAAAGTCTTCTTTCTCGCCAGCCAGGTGTTCGATACAGTCTATACACGCGAAGAAATCCTGCGCTGGATGCAGGTGTTTTACCAGCGTTTTTTTGCATACCAGTTCAAACGTTCCGCGATGCCCGACGGCCCGAAAGTCGGTTCAGTAGCGCTTTCCCCGCGCGGGGACTGGCGCATGCCTAGCGACGCAAGCAATGCACTTTGGCAACAAGAGCTAGAAGAAATTACAACTTTCTACGCCTCATCATGATGGGAAGTTATCCAGGCCAAACAGGCCATCTTTCAGGTAGCTACCCTCAACCCAATTTGAGTGAGGATGATCGACCTGCAGGGCTTGAGAATATCTCAAGCCCTGCATTCCTTCAAGCCCTTCGCAGTCGGAAGGAAAAGAATATGGCGCCGATACCACCGATAATCAAAAAGATCGCAATAACATATGGCAGGTAATATGTGACTAACCAGACGTTCGCGAGCAAGATGATTGAGATAATAATGCTCAATACTGCGAGAATGCCTGCACCCCAACCGGCGCCACTGAATGCCTGAAACAGCCCCACAATGCCCATGATTAATCCCTCAACACCCACGACGATCACCAACACGGTCCCGACAAGTATGGTGGCATATATCGGGTGACGGAGGACCACCATTCCGGCAATAATGCCGAGAATGCCCATAAACAATAACCAGCCCCAGTGGACGCTTGAGCCACCAATAAAAATCTGGATAATGGAGAAAATGCCACGGATGAGCCAGTAGAAACCCAAAACTGTGACCAGAAACACGGAGGTGATCGCAGGCTCAGCGATCAAAAAGATCCCGAATATCAGGGCAAAGATGCCTTCAACCAGGACGATCCACCAGGGAAACTCGGGAGCGCTTGCAGCGGTTTGTGTGTTACTTACCATAAGATTGTACATACTCCTTTTTGTGAATGAACTCGGCCGCTTTCTTCAGCATACTGAATAGTAGGCCAATGAAAACAACTACAATGCCAACGAACAATTTACATATGACGCTTGTATCTTTCTTGTAGGATTAATCACCTCCTTATAAGTCCTTCAGTATAGAGAACATGACCTTGGAGACCCCTTGGGCTCGTCTAGGCCCTCAAAGTTATACATCTAGTATACCGTTCTTGACGCAGTAGGTAAAGCCATCGATGCTTCGGAGCGCAAAAAAATTAGTGCGTTCTTACGACGTATTTTTGTCTCCATACCCCTATACTTTAAGCATATGATATACTATAGTCAAACTTACGGTGAACGAATCCGGTATGAGTTCTGGAAAACGTGGTAGGGTTGAAGTAAAGCCTCCATTTGGCAAAATTGGAAGCCTCCAGCATTAGGTACGCGCATCATCTTCTCGTAAGTAGCCTTCGTCAGGCATCACAGTATGATGCACTTCTCGTCCCGGCATACTCTTAACCATTGCACGTTAAGAAGTACGTAAGCGATACAACAGAAAAGGAATACCATTGTGTCACCGTTCATACTCCTGCTATTCGTTGAACGTATCATGGAAAAGTCCCAGTATCAAAAAATGGGATAGATGTCAGAAGGAACTACCAGATGAGCGAGCAATCTACAGAGATAAACGAGCACACGCCCCAACGTAGTAGTGGTAGTGCGGTCGCCTATTCCGCCCGCATACAAGAGGCAATGAGATATAATAAGCTTCGTTCTTCGGATTATCCTCTCGTCATGACGATCCTGAGGGCAGTGGCACAGGGACACACTGAAGAGAGATGGCAAGAAGAGCAGCAGCGTGCTTTGAAGACCCTTGCCAATCAACCACCGGACAAGGGAAAAGCACACGCCGACGCAGCCAATCGCTACGAGCAAACTGTACTCAGCTTGAAAGACTTGACGCTTTGGCCCTGGTAACAGCATACCAAACAGGGTCAGTGTTGTCACAGAAGCGACAAGGATGTTCTTATGAAAATGAATAGGCTAACCCGCACCTTTGCCAGGCAAGTCCAGGTAGATTTACTTGGACTTGACGATGCTGACCTCTTTCAAACGATTCATCTCTGGGTGAATGGGGGACCATATGATGATGCATCAGAGGAAACTCGCTTCGCGTTGGGTTATACACCTATTGAGGATGATCCCCACACACATACAAATAACACGTTCTCAGAAATTGCCATAGTAAGAGAAATGCGGTGGCTTGCGCCTACTCCACAACAACTCCGTGTAAAGTTGACGGAGATGAGCATGCAACTCTTTGTGCAGCTTATTCTTCCGCTAGCATATCAATCGCTGCACAAGGACCACCCCGAATGGGCTGAGGGAGCGACGTTCAACGCGCATCTTGCCAACTACCTCCGTTCGATAGGTATGAAGCGATAAGCCCATAAAAGTTTTATAGAAAGCGAGTTGTTCAATGTCATCATCAACCTACAACTCTTCACTCACGAAGGGCTCATCCAGCATTCCTATCGTCAACCTCTCCTACGAATGCGTCCTGCGGGAACGAGGACGAGAATCCGCTTCATACCTTTATGAAATTGCCTGCAGTATTACCTATCCGATGGCTACCGCATATCTCTCCGTGAGGGTCACAGGCCAGAATACGTACCGGAACGCTGCTGCACGAGAAGTTCCGTTTACCCGCTATGAAGCAGGAGCAACAAGCTACGTCGAACTCCTCGAAGCAGAGCGACTTGAAGTGAGAATCGTTGATCGGGAGGGTGCCTACTTCAAAGCTATCTACTTTGCGCACGGCCAAGAACTCATCGAGCAGAACTCGCGGCAAGTGGTCTCCACAATCCACCGGATTGAATCAGAGTCAGTTAACGAATCAGGCGGCAAATAATGTTCATGGATGATTTCGTGGCGAAACCGTTTGAAATGGATGAGGTCCTAACAAAGATAGCAAAACACGTTTTAGCGAGTAAGTTTTTTCAGCCCTTCCATGCTTGGGGAAGCGGGCTGCGAACACAGTGATGGACCTTTTCAAGAAGTGTCTTCATGGAAAATGGCTTTGGGAGGTAGGCACAAACATGCATCTGCTTCAGGTCTTCCACACTCGCAAAAGCTGAAAGGACAATGATCGGGATAGTCGAGCGCATGCCACGATGATCTAATTCCTTGGTGAAACAATGACCGTTCATCCCTGGCATCATAAGATCAAGCAGGATGAGATCAGGGATCACAGTTTGCATGTGTTCAAGGGCCTCTCGTCCATCATGAGCAAGGAGTACCTCGTAGCCTGCACCTTTCAACGCGAATTGCAGAATATCTTGAATAGCAGGTTCGTCTTCAACAACCAGTATTTGCTTACTCGTATCCACCTCCCCTTCTGTTTCAACGCTGGTTTTCACATTCGCTTCTGAGATACATATATTCTTCTACTAATCAATTAAGCGCAGAAATTCTATGATTTCTCGATAAAAAGTCTACTCATTTCTCTACTCAGTTACTTTGAGAAAGAGCGTCTTCAACAGAATTCCTTTGGAGCAAGCGAAAGATGGATTGTCTCCCTCTCGGTTCCTTCGATCATCACATTGACGATCAGCCCAGAGATATGACAGGAGTCATGCTTCTGTCCGAAGAACGATCACGCTACAATGGTAATGGTCAGCGTTGACATTCAACCTCTTGCAGACATCAGGTCGCTGAAGAAATCAACCGTTCTTCATCTAATACGGTCATCTGTTACACTCGAGACAAATTCAGCGATCCCAAGCCCACTTGTTACTGTTGTTGAAAATGGCTGGTGCAACGACGTCGGCTTCACATCGATCCATCCCCCCTTCTCTTGATCAGGTTGACCATCACCACCGACCCCGCAATCAACACCGCACCGGCTATGACGTGCCAGCTGAGTGGTTCAGCAAGCAATGTGACCCCAAACAGGACAGCTACAACCGGCTCGAAGTAAATATAGACGGCCACACGAGAAGCATCAATCTTCGTAAGGGCGATGTTGTAGGCAAAATAGGCTATCACCGAGCAGACCACGGACAAAAAGAGGAGGGCCATCCACTGGATTCCATCCAACTGTGCCACCTCGCTCCACTGGTTTCTGTGAGGATCAAGCAATGAGAGGAGCACTAAGCCAGCCGCCCCGCTCATCATTGTTCCACCAGTCATCACCAGGGGTGAGACACGCTGCATCCAGCGTTTGCTCAGCGTGGAATAGGCCGCAAAGGCAAAGGCATTGCCGACTAAACACAAGGCCCCGAACAAAAAACCAGATGCGAGCGTCACGGTCAACGGTTGTTGGAAGACAATAATTGTCACGCCTATGAAACCAAGGAGTAGTGCTCCCAGGGTCGTCCAGCTCAGCCGCTCCTTGCCGAGCAATTGAGCAAGCAGTGCAGTAACGACTGGGATCAAGCCGACTACCAGGATCGAGGAAATGCTGGCATTCGTCAGCTGCACGCCCGTGTATTGTAACCAGAAATACAGCGAAAAGGTGATTTGTCCGAGCAAGGCCATACGCAGCAAATCGCGGCAAGCGATCTGACGCTGAAACAGTGCTCGTGCAATTGGACCTACAAAGAACAGGGAGGCAAGACTAAAACGGGCAGCAGCCAGTACCGTCGGGCTGAGAGAAGCCTGGCCTGCCGTTTCAGGGTGCAGCAGATACCGGGCCGCCACAAACGACAACCCCCATGCTAAAACAGCAAACCACACTCCCGCATAGGTCAGGATATGCTTAGCAGCCGTATCGGAGGTCTTAAGTTTGGCCTGCCCCATGCGTATGTTGTGAGCCCCTTTACGCCTTCGCTTCTCCCCTCATGGAGTCTTTTATTTCGTTCAAGAGCATTGCCTGTACCTGGTCGATACTTTGGTTGCCATCAACCTCTCTCAGCTTGTGCTGCTTTCTGTAGTGGTCGAGCACTTGCGTGGATTCATTAAAGAAGATGACCAGGCGCCTTCGCAATGCTTCTCCCGTATCATCAGGGCGTTGGTATAGCTTACTTCCATCCAGATCACATCTATCAGCCACTTTCGGTGGACGAAATTTCACATGGTACACATGTTGATTCGCATGGCAGAATAATCTGCCTGCAATCCTCCTCAGTAACTCGTCGAGAGAAACCTTCAGGTAGATCGCCAGGTCGATCTGTCGATTAACAAGCTGTAGTTCTGCATCCAGTGCCTGTACCTGGGCAAGAGTGCGCGGAAATCCATCCAGCAATACACCATGCATACTCTCAGGTTCTTCAACGTGACGAAGCATCGTCGGGATCGTTATCTCATCGGGAACCAGTTCCCCTAAATCAATATACCTTTGTGCTTTTACCGCAAGCTCAGTCTGCTCTTCAAATGCCTTTCGGAACAGGTCACCGCTAGCAATATGCCGGACACTGAGAATCTGAGAAAGCTTCTCTGCCTGTGTGCCCTTTCCTGCTCCCGGTGCCCCGATCAGAATAATATCCATCTGTTCATCCTTTCTGCTACCAATGCCTGATAATCACGTGTCCTTTTGCGACCGCATGGACAATGTCTGCAGGGCAAACAATACCCACCAGCTTACCTTTACTCGTGACTGGGACGTGCTTGATGTTGCGTTCAGTGAGTAGTTTCGCAATCTCACCGACCCGTGTCTCTTCATCGACGACAATGATCTCAGGACTCATGATGTCAGCGACGCGAAGACCTTCACGATCGACTTTACTAATGATGTCGGCTTGCGTGACGATACCAACCAGTTTGCCGTCTTTGTCAATGACAGGCATCCCACTAATACTTTTTCGACTCAGGAGTTGTGCAACTTCCTGCACACAAGCCTCTGAGGAGATCGTATATACTCCGTGGGTCATAATATCTCTTGCGATCATAGTGCACACTCCTCGTGCGGGTGAAGGACAG
>Ga0209159_1002272_pt1 | contig 13570 bp, 9 predicted proteins | sample GraSoiAngelo_144_FD_185901 | JGI IMG/M metagenome (GOLD analysis project Ga0209159, IMG submission 185901) | Grasslands soil microbial communities from the Angelo Coastal Reserve, California, USA - 14_1009_02_40cm (SPAdes) (version 2) | ecosystem: Environmental > Terrestrial > Soil > Grasslands ...
GTGGGCTAAAGTACAAGCAAAGCTGGAAGCTAATACTGAAAAACTGTGGTCACTCAATGAAATGGAAAGAACTGGCGGTGAACCGGACGTTGTTGGTCATGATAAAAAGACGGGCGAATACATTTTTTATGATTGTTCAGCGGAAAGTCCTAAAGGCCGCAGAAGTGTTTGCTACGACCGCGAAGCGCTGGAGTCAAGGAGAGAACACAAACCAGAAGATAACGCTATTGATATGGCAGCTGCCATGGGCATTGAGCTCTTAACGGAAGAACAATATCGAGAGTTGCAGAATCTTGGAGATTTCGATACGAAAACGTCGAGCTGGGTGAAAACACCTTCTGCTATCAGAAAACTCGGCGGCGCCCTCTTTTGTGATCGCCGCTACGACACTGTTTTCGTGTATCACAACGGTGCGGAATCTTACTATGCCGCTAGGGCGTTCCGCGGCTCGCTAAGGGTCTAAATTTTGCATGCCGGCACACCAAACAGTCGATGCCAATCAAGGATGGCTTCCGCTCGCCGTCCGGAGAGCTCCCGGTTGCAAAGCGCAGGGGTAAACAACCTGCAGAACGTATCGGAAGGTTTTGACATCACTCTGCGACGCGTGCCTAAGGTTTTGGTGGTGGAATGCGACAATTGCTCGTCAGCCTCGCACGGCTGATAGAGCCTTCACAATACACATCGCGAAACACAATAAGGTTGTCTGCACTTCCAATGACTTGCAGTGCCGTCCGTGCTCTTCCATGTCGTTGAAAGTACTTCAAACCCGCTAATTTTCACGGCGGTGGTCACCAGCAGGCGTAAAGACACCGCGGCGCAAGACTCAATGAGTGTTCTTCGATTCGCTCTTGCCATTTACATCGCCTACCAAGCCGCGTCTGACCTGATTGGCAGAAAAGCTCCTGAGCACAGCATTCCCGGAATCGTGCTCGCGTGCGTTTCCCTTCAGGGCCGCGATCAACGGCTTACTGCGTTAGGACGATATTGATCTGGCGGGAGGTCGCTTTGGGAGCCACCTCCCGCCAAAATCGAGCTGTTTACCCAGCTACGGCAATTCGAGCAAGACTATCGTATCCAGTAGCGTCGTCGGTGCCAGGCCGAAACCAGCAAAGTAAGCCTTATTCGTCAGCACCTCGCCGGATGCGGCACCCGGCGAAACCTGCACGGTGAAACTGACGCTGCCAATCGAGTTTGCTGGCAGGCTCGGCAGCTTCCAATCGATCCTGTGCGCTGCAGCAGTGAAAGTACCGCCACCGGTTGCAGCGACGAACGAGAGATCATCTGGAAGATCATTGGCAATCTGACATCCAGTGTCACCTGTGTCGGCGGTGTTGTACGTCACCACATAGGTCAGGGGGCTTCCCGGCGTAGCGATGCTCGGCCCGATGATTCGCAGGTCGTCATCTTGGCAGCCGGTTCCACCTCCGCCGCCGGTTCCACCTCCGCCGCCGCTGGCTGAGCCTGTGCTAGAGAAAGCCTGCACTTCAGTAACCCGGATGCGATCCCCTTGAGTTGAATTGCCAGTCGTGCAGTCGCTGTTGTTCAGCGGGTCGCTATCCTGAGGACCTTGGAACCCGGGCCCGCCCTTGCACTGATTGGTAAGCGCAACCAGCCGTAGGTGGGTCGCCGTGATCGCGGCAGGCAGAGTGAACGAACGCAAGATCAAGTCCGGCGCCGCGGGCCGGGGGATTGCGCCTGGGAAAGCATCAGGCGCGCTGGTGAACACCGGCGTGAAACTGACGCCGTCCGTGGAAGTATAAAGACGGAACTGACGCAGGGCAGTGAAGCGGTTCTGCCCTGGCCGCAACATCGTTGAGACATTCACTTGCCGGATGGTCTTCGGCCCCACAAAGTGAATCGTGATCGACTGCGGGCTGGCGAGTTGTCCTGTGCCGCTCCAGTCTGTGTTCTCCGTATCGTCGATGGCGTTGGAGGGGGCATCGCTCGCGCTAGTCGAGAGCGTGCTCGATGCGGTAGCCGTGGCCCCCTTGGTGTTCGAGGCCAAATTCGTGGGCATCGAGATGATCATCGTGGCCACTTGGTTCGCGAGCAGACTACGCGTGAACCGGAACATCCCATACCCAGGGGCCTGAGCCACGAAATCGTATGTGCCAGGCACGAACATCGCTGTCCCCGATAGCGGCGTGGCCGGGTCGGTGTCGGCGATGGGGACCCCACGGGCCTCGTACTGCCCAACATAAATCTTCGCGTTCACGTGGGCGTTGCCTTCGTTGGAAGCCACCGCGTTGAAGGTAATCGTCGCGTTCGCTTCTTTGGGTGACTCAAAGCTCGGCGTTGGGTCCGAGTCCTGGTTGGTATTGCTGGAGGCGCTGGCGCCCATGCCACGGCGGGCAAAGATTCTCCACAACTCAGTCTGATTCGCACCGCCGAAGCGCGTCATGTCCGCCGCAAGGTAGGCGTCGCGGGCGTCCAGCATGCTCGCGGCGGCTGGCATAAGCAACCAAGCGTCATAGACGATCTGGATCCACCGGCGATTACCGGGGCACAGATTCGCCGGCAATTTGCCATCCGCGCAGTCGCGTTGCAACTGCGCGTTAGATGCCGGGAACGAAGCGTTGTACTTCGTGACTAAGGCCTGGCGGATGTCGAAGTTCACAAGGTTCCAAATCTCACCGTCAGAGTGTACCTCCGGTCCCGGTACGTCGTAACCGAGGTCGCTGTAGTTCAATGGGCCGCTGTTCAGTCCGTAATTGCGGATGCCCTTCAGTTTGTTGCCCGTGACGTAGGCGCCCACTGAGAAGGGATTCTCGCCATTCGTCGGCACAAACCCGTACTCGTTGAGGTACTCCACCGCATCCAGGTCGGACCACGCCTCACCCATCGACCCAGCTTGGTAGCCGGTCAAATTGGCGTCGGGGCCGGCCACCATACGGTTGGAGATTAGGTGAGTGTACTCGTGACCGATCACCGACATGTCGTGGTCGCCGTCCACGCACGGCGAATAGAAGGCCGCCGCGATCGGCTGCCACAGATACATGTTCGTAATCGGCGGGATGCCGTCGTTGAGCGTGATCTGGTTTGCGTTATCGCGCCCAAGTAAGCTCGGCTGACCACCCGTGGCCGCGCCGGCCTGAGCGTCTCCGAGCTCAGGGTCGTGCTCCCGGCTGGGGTCCGTGTTGCCGAAATTGCTGTCCTGCGCGTTCGAGTTCACTTCTGTGAAGCCGAGGAAGTAAGACCAGTCGTGCATGCGATTGTGCATGGCGAAGAGGTTTGCGGTGGCGGCAGAGATGTCATGGCTTACACCAGTAACAAACGGCTGGAAGCACTTGCTAGTCTGCCAGGTGTTGGTCCAGTCAAAAACATAGCGGCGATTGCCATCCGCTGGCTGGAATCCGGTTGGCCCAGGGGTCAGAGGGCTAAACCAGGCCTCAGCGGATTTCGCGTTGTTGCCCGTGGTCGTAAAGTTAGGAACGTTCGTGCGCAGATTGAAATCCCACGGCGCACGTGAGGCAAGATTTTTCAGTGCGAACTGGCATTCCTGATCGGCTGGCGTCAGCGAGGTCAGCGAATCTAGCCAGCAGCCGATGATCCGAGTATCGGTGCTCGAAAGATTGAGCGGCGGGTTGGCTGTGAAGAATTTCCATTTCGGTGTGTTCGACAGTGGGGGCTGGGTACTGACCGTATCGTTGATTGTAATCGCGCCAGCGTATGTGAGCGGGGGCGTCTGGTTGGCGTCGAACGGGCACACCTGGACGGAATAGTTGCCGACAGGAACCCCGCCGGTGGGCGCATAGTGAATGGCCTCGGGAGTGGTCAGCACATCGGAAGAAGCCACGACGGTCGACCCGAAGAGCAGATTCAGCACGATGTCATTCGTGGGTAACGACGAGGTGGCTACTACATCGATGGTCTTGGTGCCAGTTGGCGCGGCAAAAGGGCCGTTAGGCATACCGCACGCGGTCGCCGTGTACGTCCCGCTAAAGGCACTCGTTGTAGCCAACTGCTGGACGCGGTTTTGGCGGAAGAGGACCATCCCTGTTTGTGCATCCACAAACGATGCGTAGGCCGTGGCCTGCCCGCCCCGCACATCGAGAACGATCGTCTCGTACGCTGGACGCACACCTTCCGTGGGGGTGGGAAAAGCGACCAGGCGTGACCGCTGTGGGTAGGAGAAGCCCGCCACGGTGAACATAGTCCAGGTGCCCTTCACCACTAGACCGGAGATAGAATCCGGCCCAACGGCGCGCCCTACATCCGCGGCAGCTTTCAGCCAGGCGTCAACCGCCGAAAGCGTCGCCACACCAGGGACATTGCCGTCGCCGGCCGCTGAAGATGAGACGTAGGTAATGTTCCCGTTCACGATGCCGACCGTGATCAGACCATCCTGCGCCGACGGCAGGTTTCCGAAATGCTGGCGGAAAATCACTGCGTGCCCTGCATTACCGGCTAGCAGCGAATCATTCAAAAGCTCCAGATTGTTCACGCCCTGATCGGAAAGTCGGAACAGAGATTTATTTGCGCGGATCCAGCCCAGGGCGGCACTCACCGGGTCGCCAGTCAATCCGGTGGTGAGAAAATCTCCGTACTTGATGAGGGACTGCGGGGTACCAAACTGGTTCCAGCTAGCCGAGGCTCCCATGCCGGCAACCAGGGAGAGCTGCGTGGAAGTTGGTGATACGGCCGTTCCCGCGCGGGAATCGAGATCGGGAAGGCCCTGGTTCACATCAAGGATTTGGGCTTGGCCTCGCGCTCCAATCGGAAACAGCAGGGCGACCACAGTCAGCGAGAGGGCGATCAGGTTCGTGACAGGCACCGGGTTCGTTCGGGTTCTAGTTGAGCTCATGAGTCTCTCTCCTCTTCCTATTCCGGTGGCAATTTCCATTGGGTAATTTCGCGCACCGGCAGCCACTCAGCAGCAGTACATCGTCTCGTGGGGTTCGCGTGCGCGCTCACACGCGTTCGTTTGCGTCGCAACTGTCTTCATATTTCATCGGGTCGTAAATCAGGTGAACTCAGCAACCAAACCTAGGGTAAAGACCCTGCTATAAAAATAGACTTAGCGGCGTTGAAAACAAAGATTTTAGAATGCGAACGTGGCCGAGGTCGATTTTCACGCTTGGTGGTGCGCCGAAGGCGCATGAGGTCTAACCGGAAATGTGATCGCCCGACTCACAGATTGCGCGGTTTTGCGAAAGCTGAGTTAGACGAGATTCGCAAGAAACATGAAAAGCGGGTCTCGCGGCCCCGCTTTTCAGACTAGAATGGCTGACGCCTACAGGTCAAAGGGCGTCTTGTGGGCTGCGTATTCCTAAACTACGAGGTCGCCAAAGAGATAATCCTGAAGTGGTGGCCTTCGCAAATCGACAGCGTCAGCGATTGTGCCTGAGTGACGCTCGGAAAAAACGGTCACTGTCTATTATGGCTTTCGGGCCTAACGGTTTTCAGCACCGTTGGGATAAAACAGGATAAAAGAGCGGCGTAATTGCTCGCTTTAAGCGAATGCAAAATCGCCGTAAGTCCAAAGCTGTTTTGTGGCGGAGGAGGAGGGATTGTACTCCCAGTTGGTGAGTGGGAGGTGAGGGGTCGGTGAGCGTTGGTATGTCTCTTGTTATCAGCAGCGGTTTCGGATTTGACCGAATCACCTGTGTTTATGCGGGTTCCGAGAGCCGCAAATCGATCGAAAATAGTAGCAAAACTAGTCGCAAGGGGAGACCATCTTTGGGCCGCTCTTATGGATTCAGTTTTATTTGACGCTTAAGACTGCGGAGAAACGACTGGTGGCCGCTTGCATGCAATCGGAGAGAGAACCGCGCCGCCGAGTGCACGAAATGGTTGCCGGCCCGGTGTACAGCTAAAGAAGAGTGGTGAACGGGCAACGGCTTCTGGCGATTATGGCGGCTTATTTGCGGTCGCCAGTGGTCCTGGAGAGCCGCGCGTGCCACGTTCGATTGATCTGATCAGTGGATGACATCGCGGCCGATGTGATATCATATCCGATGTGAGGGTGGTCGTAGATACCGATGTGATCGTGGCAGCGATGCGCAGCCCAAGCGGGGCGTCCGCGGCAATTCTACGCACGGCGCGGCAAGGCAGGATAACGCTGCTCGTCAGCGTCCCGCTGGCTATGGAGTATGAAGCAACTTGCTCAGAAGCCGAGCACCAGCTAGCGGCAGGTTTGACTGAACGAGAAGTACAAATATTCCTGGACGCCGTGATGGCGATGGCGGAGCCGGTGAAAATACACTTCCTGTGGAGGCCGCAATTGCGAGATCCTGGCGATGAGATGGTGCTGGAAACGGCGGTCAATGGGCGCGCCGACGCATTGGTCACATTCAACGTGCGGGACTTTGGGACCGTGCCTGCGCGGTTCGGGATCGAAGTGATGATCCCTCGTGAAGCGATAGGAAGGATGAGACGATGACGGAGACGATGACGTACCCTCTGCGGTTGCCACGTTCGCTAAAGAGAGCGGTGGAGCGACAGAGCAAGGAAGATAGGACGAGCATAAACCAATTCGTCGCCACAGCAGTGGCTGAAAAGCTTTCAGCTTTGCAAACGGCGGAGTTCTTTGCTGACCGTAAAGCGCGCGCAGATTTCAAGGCCTTTGACAAGCTCATGAAACGGCGCGGCGGAAAGCCGCCGCGTATAGGTGATGAAATGCCGGGCAGCAGAGCAAAAGCATCTCGTCACCTTCGTGACAATGCATAGCGGCTCTGCATTTGGCTATCTAGTGAGACGCCGAATCAGCGGTTGCTGGAGTCGCAGCACGGCAAGTTTGTGGGACGATCTCTCGTGAATCCTTACTGGATAAAAACTGAGGGAGTTCGCCTTGCGATAATACCGCGTCCAAGAGGGCAAGATTGGCTTCCAGATGACATTAGTTTGTTGCAGCGTGCAGGAATTGACGTATACCAACGATCCACCAGGAAAATAGCAGTATGGCGTAATAGAGCGTCCCAGCTGTTACTCATCTCTGAGCGCGACGTTCGGGTCTAGCCGCGATGCGCGCCACGCCGGCAGCCAACTGGCGACCACCGCCACGGCCGTAATCGTCGCGATCACAAAGGCGATCGTCACAATATCTGTCGGTTGCACACCAAACAGCAGCGACGCAATCAGCCGAGTTACGGCAAGTGCACCTGCAAGGCCAATGGTGACACCCAACGCCGTGACCTGAAGTCCTTGCTTCATGATCTGTGTGAGCACGTGGGAGCGAGTTGCACCGAGGGCGAGCCGAATGCCGATCTCGCGCCGCCGCTCGGTAACCATGTAGGAGAGCACACCGTAAGTGCCGATGGCTGCCAATAGAAGCCCCAGTCCTGCAAAAGCGCCCAATAGCTGCGCCAGAAGTCTCGGCCGGCGAATCGATTCGGCGAACACCGAATCCATGTCGCGAAGCCGCACGACGGGAACCGCGGCGTCCACTTCCCGAACCACTTGCTGGATCGTCCCTGACAGCGCCGCCGGTGGCAGCGTCGTCCGAATCACCACATTCATACTCGGCGGAGCGACGCCGTGCTGGTCAAGGGATACGTAAAATTCAGTTCCTGCCGGACGCTCCACCCCGCGTTGCCTGACGTCCTTGGCTACTCCGATCACCGTATGCCAGACATCATCGCTAGCGCCAAACGAACCACCCGGAGGCCGCAGACGATGGCCAATCGGGTTCTGCCCCTTCCAGATCCTTTTCGCCAAAGTCTCATTGACGATGGCTACCTTGCCTTGCGACGCGGTGTCGGTTCGCTCGAAGCCGCGGCCGGCGACGATCGGGATGCCCATCGTCCCGAAATAGTCGCCCATGACGAATTGGTAGTAGTCGATGATTGCAAAGGGCCTCCCATCGTCGGAGGTGTAGTTCTCGATAGGAGTAGCGATCACATCTGGAGTTCGATTCGGCGGCAGACCCGACATGGCAGCCGTTCCCAGTACGCCCGGTAAGGAGCGAAGCCTGTCGAGGACGCGTTGATATGCCTGCGCGCGTGCCTCGGGCTCTGAATTCGCCATTGGCAAGGTCATCGAGAACGTCGCCAGCCGCGACCGGTCAAATCCTGCATCGATCCTCGTGAGGTTGTAGACTGTCTGAACTAGCAAACCCGTTCCGATAACCAGCATCACGGCGAAAGCGACTTGGGCTATCACGAGTCCACGACGGGCGTAATGACGCCCGGCACCGCTGGAACCCCTTGCGCCCTCCTTGAGCGCAGCCGCCATGCTACTCGTTCTCCCGCGCCCGAGCGCCACGAATCCGAAAAGCAGGGCAGTCCCAGTCGAGAGGCCGAGCGCAACCAGCAGAACGGGCAAATTAATCGTAAGCTCACTCGGCCGTGGGATGCTAGTCGGGTAAGCACGGATTAGCGCCCGGACGCCAGCGCTGGCTAGCCAAAGACCCAGAATGCCACCGGCTACGGACATCACCGCACCTTCGGTTACCGACTGCCGGAGCAGCCGGCCGCGGCTGGCGCCGAGAGCAATACGCAGTACAAACTCACGTCTGCGTGACCCGGCGCGAGCCATCACCAAGTTCGCGAGATTCGCGCAGACGATGAGCAGCACGAATCCCACGGCGGCCTGCAGAACCCAGATCGGGCGGCTGGCATTCCCAACGATCGCATCCTGTAACGCCCGCAATTGGAGGGTGTGGTCTACTGAGCGCAGGGGACGGTTCGTGGGCACATGGTCTGTCGTGCCGACACGATCGCCCCAGTTTTCGAGGAATGCACTCAGCTCCGTCTGTGCCACCTCAGCGATGACGCCATCTTTCAGTCGCGCAATGACGTAGAGGACATGGGCCTCGCGTTGCCGGGCCATATTCGGATGAAGCCAGAGGGGCAACCAAACCTGGGTGTGGTTATCCATGACGTCGGCCCCGGGTGGCATAATGCCAACGATTTCGTGGGGGCGGCCCTCGATTTCCACCTTTTGTCCAACGAGCGGTCGTTGTCCAAATGCTGTTCGCCACAATTCGTGGGAGAGAATTGCGATCGGTGGCGGTAGCGTCCCAGTCCAACGCGCAGTTTCTTCGTCACCAAAGAAGCGTCCCTGCTCCGGCTGAATACTGAGCGCTTTGAGCAAATGTGCATCGACGGAGATCGAGCGCACCCGCAGAGGTCGATCCCCGGTCGTGAGGTTGACCTCGCCGGTTGTGTACGCCGCGCCGCCGGTCGAATAAGCGCCAACCGCCGCGAACGACCGGTTCATCTGGCGGAACTCGATGTACTCTGGCGCAGAGAGCGCACTTCCGGTGCCCCCAATGGCCGGAGCTTCTGCCGTCAGATACATCAGCTGATCGGGTTTTGGATAGTCGAGGGGCCGCAGCAGCACTCCATGCACGATCGTGAAAATGGCAATGTTTGCTCCGATCCCAAGCGCCAGCGTGGCGACGACAACTCCTGTGAACCCTGGACTCTTCGCTAAAGATCGAATCGTGTAACGTACATCTTGTACAAGATCCTCGACAAAGTTTACGCGGAGCATATCCCGGCACTCCTCCTTGCATTGCGCGACGCCTCCGATCATGCGCTGCGCGGCCCGGCGGGCCTCCTCGGGCGGCATACCGGATGAAATGTTCTCTTCAATGAGCTGATCCAGGTGGAAACGAAGTTCGGTTTCGAGCTCGAACTCGACACTCGGACGGCGGAACAGCGACCGAAGCCGCAAACGCACTTTGTCTAACATCCGCATTGCTAAGCCTCCTGGACCACGATGTTGATGGCCGTCGACAGCCTAGCCCAGTTTGCCAATTCCCTTTCTAGTTGTTTCCGTCCTGAATGTGTAAGGGAGTAGAACTTCGCCATTCGCCCGGTCTCAGTCGGACGCCACTCGGCCTTGATCCAGGCCTGCTGTTCCAGCCGGTGTAGCGCCGGGTACAGGGATCCCTGCTGGATCTGGAGAGCTTCTTGTGAAACCTGTTGGATGCGCTTGGCGATGGCCCAGCCGTGTTTAGGTTCGAGCGAGATGGTCTTGAGGATCAAGAGATCGAGAGTGCCTTGGACAAGATCGGTCGGCTTTGCCATATGCCTAGATTGCCTACAATTGTAGACGACCAACAGATCATTGCGCAAGCCGGCCTCTTGACTGACCAACCGGCTGGCATCAGGGAAGATGATCCTGGGTCGATCCTGATTGTTCCCGAAAAAACCAAGGCGGTCCCGGCGGGAGAGTCCGGCTACCGGAAATTGGGTGGATTGTCGGCAACCCTTCCTTTATCCGATTAGGGAAGAGTTGCTCGTCATCCCGACAGTGCGCACCGCAAGAAGTTGTAACCGCGTCCGCGACTCTCATCGAGCAAGACCCTCTTGTGGTCTGACCTCCCTGCGGATTTCTCGGATAGAAGATTTCATCTCGATGGCTTGTTTCATGCGAAGCCGCAGAGTTCAATCGAGCCAGACTGGCTCTTGGAAATTTGGATTAGAATGGGCCTTTCTGAGGAGGGACATTGAGGATTTTGCACCAGCGCAGCACCGTCGCGCTGCTGGCGCTAGCTCTTGCGGCCTTGGTCTCTTCCGCTGGACGGCGAGGAACTTCGAACGCGCCGCAGGCGCAGGCCAAGGTTACTACAGCATCGAATCGCCTTTAACCGCATTGGACCCATACGCACAGGCTTGTTCATCGCCGACGCCGACGGACGGAACGAAAAGTCCGTGCTGCCCGCAGAGAGTCTGGATTACAACGCTTCATTTTCCTCTGACGGTCGATGGATCATTTTCACATCCGAGCGTGCTGGCTCGGCGGATATTTACTGGGTTCACCCGGATGGCAGCGGGTTGGAGCGGCTGACGAGCGATCCGGCTTACGAAGACCAAGCTGCACTTTCGCCAGATGGCTCGACTCTTGCCTTTGTCTCCACACGCGGAAGCGGGATGGCGGATATCTGGTTGCTGGATCTTGCCACTCGTGGGTACCGCAATCTGACGAACCATCCGTCCAACTTTCGTCCGAGTTGGTCTGTTCCGCTCGGAGTGGATTAGTCCGCGCTCTTCATAGAAGCGAAGGGCTGACGTAGCCACGCCGCTGCGCCTTGCAACCTCCCCAATACTAAGGACTTGCTTCAAGGCGACAGTCTAGCGAATTTTTCTCTTGACTTCAAGTGCACTTGAAGATGGACGTTGGTTGTGCACGTATTTCAAGACCGAAAGGATAGACCTATGAACAGCGAGCAAAACAAGATTGTAGGAAGCGGATCGGCGAGCCCGATTGGACCCACCAGAAGCGAACAAGACGGGCCTGTGACGATGAGCCCCGCCACAGCCAACGGCGTGGTTATCCATGAGGTCTCATCTTGGGAAGGCGTGAGTGTCTGCGAACACCGTAGGGGTGGAGTCGAGTTCCGGCTCGGTCGTCGCGAGCTTGGGCACCTGCACGGCACCATTGCCGACCTCCCTTTCCCTCGGCAAGTCCGTGACGAACTGGTCGCGGCAGGACGCGCCAGACCACACCACGTGCTGCCCGGGTCGGGCTGGGTGACTGTCCCGATGGGAACAGCCTCTGAGGTGGCGAATGTGATCGAACTCCTCCGACAGAACTACCAGCGGGCCCGGCAATAAAGATATGGGTAACACAAGGAGACGCCGATGAACACCGGTAAAGATAAGATATTGATTACTGGCGCGACCGGTAATGTCGGTCGCCATGTGGTCGCCCAACTGTTGAGCGCGGGGCTCGTGTCCGTGCGCTGACCCGCAACCCCGATTCCGCGGGCCTGCCTGGCGGCGTCGACATCGTCCGCGGCGATCTGTCGATTCCGGAGACCCTGGATAGGTGCTTGAATGAAGTCGAGGCCGTGTTCCTTATCTGGCCCTTCTTCACGGCCGAGGGCGCGAAAGCGATTTTGGATGTGGTTGCAAAACATTGTCGCCGCATCGTGTTCCTCTCAGCGCTGACGGTAAGCGATGACTCCGAGCAGCAGACAAATGCAATCTTTCACGCTGACATCGAACGGCTGATTGAGCAGTCCGGAATAGAGTGGACGTTCCTCAGATGCAGCGGATTCGCGACTAACACCTTGTGGTGGGTAACTCAGATCCGCGCCAATGGTGTCGTCCGGGGCCCCTATGGCTCAGCGGCCAGATCGCTGATTCACGAGCGGGACATCGCGTCCGTGGGGATGCACGCGCTGACTGGCGATGGGCACGAAGGGAAGAAATATGTCCTGACCGGACCCGAGTCGCTTACTCAAATCGAGCAGGTGCAAATTATTGGAGAAACCATTGGCCGCAGGCTGCACTGGGAAGAGATCCCGGCGGAAGTCGCGCGGCGGCAGATGCTCACTTCGATGCCAGCATCCTTCGCCGAAGGCGCCCTCAACTACTGGGCCAAGCTGGTTACAGAACCGGAGCCGGTCACGCGCACGGTGGAAGAGGTAACCGGATTGTCGGCGCGCCCCTTCCGCGAGTGGGCGATCGACCATGCCAATGACTTCCGACTGCAGCAACCAAAATAGTTAAAGGAGAGCTCAATGCCGAATAACCTCTTCCTGATTTTATTGAACCTTCTGTGCTGCTTTGTCCGAAGGTCCCTGCCTGTTGCGGCGACATTGGCCAGCTACGTAGAGATTGATGCGATCACTATGGCTCTTAGCACTTACGCGTTTATTCTTTACCGCCTGTGGCTTGCTTCTCGTTCGAGTGCTCGAACCAAGGAGGTTGCGCATGGACGCAAGGATGACCGACTTTTCTAACTGAAGAGCGAGGATCCTGGAATACGCGCCGCGTGTGGGAGCCCCCGCCGAGGGGCGGAACGACTGAAGGCCGCACGCTCAAGTGATCGGATTCAAACCAGTGCTTTCGAGAATAACTGGCTTGGTTGAGGGCGTATTGTCGGCAATCGGGAAGTTGGACCACAGGTACTCTCGTTCGGGGTCGACCGGATTCAGTGGAATTTCGAGCCGATGAGGAACCACGCCGAGAATTGTTTTGAGTTATAGGCTCAGGTGGCAGCGATCTGGGGGTCGTTTTAAGCTCAATTCCCTAACGGTAGGGCTCGTCCTTTTAGCAGTATATCTTCGAGCGACCCGCATTGTGGTTCTGTCTGTTGATTGGAACTAGGTCAAAACATTGCACTTTCCAGCTTAGCCAGTACATCTTGACGCTTCGTGGGCTGTATATTCCACGATGGAAGGAACCGTGAATTGGCGATCGTGCACAGTAAGTGGATCGGAAAAGTTGCTGTCTTGTACCGAAGCGAAGATTCCGCACATTTGCGAAATACATTAAACCACCGTACAATGAGATACTTGTGAAGGGTTCCCCCGCGATGTTGGGGCCTGTAGCTCAAGAGTCTGTTGTTGATTCTGCGTTGCTTAGGTCCATTTTCCGGCCCTTCAAACCCGCCTTCATGTACACAACTTGTACACAATCGCTTGCGAGGAACGTGCACATTACTTCTGGGTTGCCCCGTCATTTGTCCGGAAACTTACAAAAGTAGATTCTCGCGCGATAGAGGAGTCGCTGAAATGGTCGGAAAGGACACCGGCGCCGCATCTGTCAACGAACAGACTACTCGAATCGAAGTGCTTCAGTAGGGTTCACAGCCGACGCGCGGCGGGCGGGAATGAGCGCTGCGCCTAGTGCAGTCGAGCACAGAACCAAAGTTGCCGCGAGGATCGTTACCG
>Ga0209159_1002275_pt1 | contig 13558 bp, 13 predicted proteins | sample GraSoiAngelo_144_FD_185901 | JGI IMG/M metagenome (GOLD analysis project Ga0209159, IMG submission 185901) | Grasslands soil microbial communities from the Angelo Coastal Reserve, California, USA - 14_1009_02_40cm (SPAdes) (version 2) | ecosystem: Environmental > Terrestrial > Soil > Grasslands ...
TTGGTCCTACTGGTCTCAGCGGCCTTCATACTCCTCCTTGGACATCGCACCTGCGTCGCACGCTTTCTTCAAATCCAGCAGCTGTTGCCCTGGTAAACGGCTGACATTCTGGTGACGCACGTTCCGGACGGTAAATGAGACTTTGGTCTGATACGGAGGACTAGCCGAGCATGGGCAGGCCTGGTGGGCAGCTCGCACGACACCGCCAGCCGCGAGCAGCGCGATGCAGGAGGGCTTCGTCCTGCCGTTGCCATCAACGAATCACCCGCCGACGCCTCACGCCGCGCGAGGGATCCGTTGCGCCCCCGGCTGGCGGTGACGCCGCAGGCGAAGACCGAGCGCGATCATCAGCGCACCGAAGATGACCGCGTAGGCGCCGATCCACAGGGTCACGGCCAACGCTCCGGCAACCGGAGCCACGATCAGCAAGCCGCCGAAGACCACCGACGCGACCCCGCTCAGGACCAGCCACCACTCGTTGTCGATGTGCTTGCGCAGCCTGATGGCCGCGACGATCTCCAGGACGCCGGTAATGATGGCCCAGCCGGCGATGACCCAGAGAAGCGCGAGCGCCGTCAATCCCGGCCAGGCGAACGCGATCACCCCGGCGGCGATGCTGACGATGCCTTCGAGGACCAGGTGCCACCATGGCTGGCCCGTCCGGCCGGAGACGGCTGCGACCAGGTTGAACACGCCGTCGACGATGGCGTACGCGCCGAAGAGCAGGATCAGCACGGCGAGGGTCATTGCGGGAAACATGAAGGTGAGCACGCCGAAGATCACTCCGGCGATGCCTCGAAGGACGAGCGCCCACCAGTTCCGAGCCAGTGCTTCCATGACGTCCTCCTCCCATCCCCGGGCGCTGTGCCCCGGGGGTTCGTAATCAGCGGGAGACGGTCAGCCCTTGCGGCCGGCCGTAGTGGTGCTCATCTGCCCACGGGTGGCCCTCGGCGAACCGCGTGGAGCGAAAGGGGGTGAGATCGGCCGTCCGGGGCTTGCCGTGCACGATCCACTCGGCCAGGCAGCGCCCGACCGCGGGCGCCGTCTTGAACGACGTCCCGGAGTCGCCCAGCATCGCGTAGAGGCCATCGACGGACGGGATCTGGTCGATGATCGGCCGACCGTCGCCGCTCATCATGATCATGCCCGCCCAGCCGCCCCGCATCGTCGCCTCGCCGAACACCGGCAATCGTGCCGCCAGCGCCTGCCGGCAGCCGGCGACGTAGTCGGCGTCCACGCCCTCGTCGAGCTGATCGGGATCGCCGTGGCCCACGCCGAGCTCGACGCCGATCAGCGTGCTGGCCCGGCCTTCCGGGCGAAGCCACGAGTGGTGGATGGCGTCGATGATGGCAGGATGCCGCAGCGTGAAGCCGGCGGGCCACCGGAAGATCGTCACCTGGATGCGATAGGGCGAGAGCGGATAGTCGAGTCCGAGCGGCGCGAGCAGACGGCCCGCCCACGCGCCCGGGGCGAGGATCACGACGGGCGCGGCGATCCGTCCCGCCGTCGTTTCGATCCCCGTCACCCGTCCTCCCTCGACGATGACCTTCGTGGCCGTGCAGCCCGTGCGCAGCGTGACGCCGCGCCGGCGCGCAGCGTCGGCGAAGGCGAACGTCGTCGCGTTGGGGTCCGCGAATCCCGAGTCGGCCTCCCACGCGGCGGCGCCGACGTCGTCCACGCGGCAGCCGGGCAGGCGCCGAGCCAGCTCCTCGGTGCTGATCGCTTCAGTCCGGATGCCCATCGCCCTCTGGACGGCGACATTGTGGGCCAGCGAGGCTTCCCAGCCGCGGCCCACGATCTGGAAGAAGCCGACCGGCTCGAAGCCGCAATCGCCGCCGACGATGGCCGTGAAATCACGGAAGATCTTCAGGCTCTCGAACGCCAGGCGCGACTCGGTCTCGTTGGTGTAATGCATCCGGACGAGCGCGCCCGACTTGCCGCTGGCGCCCGCGGCCAGGTGCCGCCGCTCGACCAGCACGACGTTGCGGACGCCGAGCGCGGCCAGGTGGAACGCCGTGCTGGTGCCCACCACGCCGCCGCCCACGATGACGACGTCCGCCGAAGTCATGGCGGAGATTGGATGTTCACGGAGAGCGTGGCACCCGCGTAAACACTGGCGATTCTGCCCTCCTCGCCCTGGTGGTGCTCCAAGGACTGCTCCAAATCCACGGCCGGGAGGCTACCACTAGATGAGCACCGTGACCATCCCAGGATTGTTCAAGCGCAAAGGCATCTGGACGTACCGCAGGGTCATCATGCCGCGTCACCTAGCGCCCATCATCGGCCGCACCGAGATTGTCGTCAGCCTCCGCACCCGTGACCTGGGTGAAGCCATCGCGCGCGCTGAGGTCGAACGCAAGAAGGCTGACGCTGTGATCGCTGAGGCGAAGAAGATCGCGCATGGAGAACGTGTCGCACAGCCTCCGTCGTGGGGGCGTGGTGTTTGCCGCAGCTTCGCGAGGCCTTGAAGCCGTCGTGAACGAGGCTGCGACCATCACCGTCCTTGGCGTGTTCATCAGCGTGGCTGCCGACCCCGCATCGTGAAGGGGGTCAGGCGGCGACAAAGACGGCGCGCTCAGACTGCGCGGTGGCGAGGCAACGGGGACGGCGAGGTGCGCCAGTAGGCGACAATAGCTGCCATGGACGCGACTACCAGGGCAGCGGTGGCGCGACGGGGCCGCCTTCTCCAGTACCTCACCGTCCTCTGGAACTCGGCTGAGTGCATCGTGGCCCTCGCTGCCGGGTTCCTCGCGGGTAGCATCGCCCTCGTCGGCTTCGGCTTCGACTCGGCCATCGAAGTCACCAGCAGCCTTGCGGCACTCTGGCGGCTCCGGTCGGACGCCGTCGAGCGTGACCGGGAGCGAGCCGAGGGCCGCACGCTCCGCATCATCGGCGTCTGCTTCATGCTCTTGGCCGGCTACGTCCTGTACGACGCCATCCGCACGCTGCTGACACGTGAGCCGCCCTCCGTGTCCACGGCGGGCATCATCATCACCGGGTTGTCGCTGATCGTCATGCCGATCCTCGTTGGCGCCAAGCGTAGGGTGGCCGCGAGTCTCCAGAGCAGCGCCTTGGAGGCGGAAGCACGGCAGACTCGGGTGTGCGCGTACCTCTCCGGCATCGTCCTTGGTGGGCTCGCCCTGAACGCCGCCTTCGGCTGGTGGTGGGCCGATCCCGTCGCCGGCCTCGCCATGACGCCGCTGATCGCATGGGAGGGCTGGCAGGCGCTCACCGGCCAGACGTGCTGCGACACGTGAGTACACGACGCGCGCGTTACCTTGTTCGCTGTGGCGTTCACTCCGCTCACGGTGCTCACGAGCTTCACGGTTGTAGCGCTACATCCATTGCCCCAACTCGGCGTCGTCGGCTACTGTAGAAGTACACCACGGCGAGGAGTCCAGAACGCGTGTCACATCACACTTCCGGGATTGTGGCACGGCGGGGCACCGCTTGACAGGCGGCGCCGTCCACCCCCATATAAGCGCACCCAAGGAGGCGTCCATGACTGGCATGACCCGACGGGAGCTTATCACCGGCGCCGCCGCCGCTGCTGGCGCCGTCGCCGTGCTGCCCGGGCCCGCGCGAGCGCAGACCACGCAAAAGCGTGAGCTCATCGTCGCCCAGGGCGGCGACATCGCGTTCTTCGATCCGCACATGAGCACGTCGTCCAACGACATCCGCGTCTCGTTCAACCTCTACGACAACCTCACGAGTCGGCATCCCGACGGCAAGCTCTACCCGGGGCTCGCGACGGAGTGGAAGCTCACCGCGCCGACGACGTGGACGTTCAAGCTCCGCCCGGGCGTGAAGTTCCACAACGGCGATCCGTTCTCGTCGTCCGACGTGAAGGCCAGCATCGAGCGCACGTACGATCCCGCCGCCAAGACGCGGGTGAGCACGGTCTTCTCGACCATCGAGCGCATCGAGGCGCCGGACCCGGGCACCGTCGTGTTCCACACGAAGAAGCCAGACCCGCTGCTCCCGGCTCGGCTCGCGTTCTACGGCGGCCAGATCGTACCCGAGAAGTATCTGAAGTCGGTCGGGCCGGACACGTTCAACGGCAAGCCGGTCGGCACCGGCCCGATCCGCTTCGTGTCGTGGACCAAGGACGACAAAGCCGTGCTGGAGGCGAACCCCGACTACTGGGGCGGCCGGATCGACGTCGACCGGCTGGTCATGCGCGCGATTCCAGAGACGGCGCCGCGGGTCGCGTCCCTGCTGAAGGGCGAGGTGGACGCGATCACCCAGCTCGCGCCCGACCACGGCGATCGCGTGAACGCCAACCCGACCACGCGCATGATCGGCGCCCTCTACGCCGGGCTCTACGTGCTGGCCGTGAACAGCAACGTGAAGCCGCTCGACAATCCGCTCGTCAAGCAGGCGCTCTCGCTCGGCATCGACCGCGAGATCATCGTCAAGGAGCTGTGGCGCGGCCGCGGGATCGTCCCCAACTCGATGATCGCCAAGGGCGACAACCACTTCGACGCCTCGCTGCCCCCGCTGAAGTACGACCCCAGGGAAGCTCGCGAGCGGCTCAAGAAGGCCGGCTACAAGGGTGAGGAGATCGTCATCGAGACGACCGTCGGTTACACGGCCAACGACAAGGCGATGTCCGAGGCCATCCAGGCCATGTGGCGCGACGTCGGCGTCAACGCCAAGGTGGAACAGCTCGAGTACTCGGTGCGCGCCCAGAAGCTCCGCGACAAGAGCTTCAAGGGCCTCTGGTGGTCGGATCCGACCTCGACGCTGTCCGATCCCGACGGAATGTTCTGGCGGCTGCTCGGCCCCGGCGGACCGCAAGACTACTGGCGGCACGCCCGCTTCGACCAGCTCGGCGACGCCGCGCGCTTCTCCGTGGACGAGAAGTTCCGGGCCCAGGCCTACAAGGAGATGACCCAGATCTTCCTCGAGCACTTCCCGTGGGTGCCGGTGATCCAGCCGTACGAGGACTACGGGATCCAGAGGTACGTGGAGTGGACGCCGAACCCGAACCAGCAGTTCGAGATCCGGCGCTTCAACTTCAGGTTCCGCCGCGCCTGAGACGTGCGGGACGTCGCGCTGTACGCAGGGCGCCGCGTCCTGCGCGCGGGGGTCGCGCTGTGGCTGGTCTCCACGGTCGTCTTCGTGGTGATGCGGCTCAGTGGCGATCCCGTGCCACTGCTGCTCCCGCCCGACGCCCCGCGCAGCGAGATCTTTCGCGTTCGGGCCGAGCTCGGGCTCGACCGCCCCCTGCCCGTTCAGTACGTCACGTTCCTCGGCAACGTGGCTCGCGGCGACTTCGGTCGCTCCATCCACTTCAAGACTCCCGCCATGACCGTCGTGCTCGACTACCTGCCCGCCACGATCGAGCTCGGCCTGACCGCGTTCGTCGTGGCCGTACTGGTGGCCGTGCCGATCGGCGTGGTGTCGGCGGCCCACCGCAACTCGCCGCTCGATCACGCGGCGATGGCCGTGGCCCTCGTCGGTCAGTCGGCGCCCACGTTCTTCCTCGGCATCCTCTTCATCCTGCTCGTGTCGCTGAAGGCCGGGCTCCTTCCCACGGGCGGCCGCGGCGACTGGCACTACCTGGTCCTCCCCGCCCTCACGCTCAGCGTGTTCGCGATGGCGTACGTCGCCCGGCTCACGCGCTCGGCCGTGCTCGAGATCTTGCGCACGGACTACGTCCGCACCGCGCGTGCCAAGGGCCTGTCCGAGACGCTGGTCGTCGCCAAGCACACGCTGAAGAACGCGGCCGTGCCGATCGTGACCATCACCGGGCTCCAGTTCGGAGCCCTGCTCGGCGGCGCCGTCGTGACCGAGACCGTGTTCGCGTGGCCGGGGATGGGCCGGCTCGCCATCCAGTCGATCTACAACCGCGACTACCCGGTCGTGCAGTGCGTCGTCTTCATCTCGGCCGCGCTCTTCGTCGTCATCAACTTCGCCGTCGACATGCTCTATGGCGTCCTCGATCCCCGCATCCGCGCCCGCTGATCTGGTCGTCGCGGCGACGGTGGCGCGGCCGCGCGAGCGGCAGCGCACCGCGCGGCTCGCGGCCGGCGGCGGGGTGTTCGTCCTCGTGCTGGCCCTGGTGGCGGTGGCGGCGCCGTGGCTGGCGCCGCAGGACCCCGAGCGCACGTCGTTGCGCGTGCGGCTCCTCGCGCCGACGCTAGAGGCCGCCGACGGCCGGGCGCACGCCCTCGGCACCGATCACCTCGGTCGCGACGTGCTCTCGCGGCTGGTCTACGGTGCCCGCGTCTCGCTCATCGTCGGCTTCGCCGCCGTCGTGGTGGGAGGGCTGGTGGGCTCGGCGCTTGGCGTCGTCGCCGGCTTCCGGCGTGGCTGGCTCGACACGGTGGTCATGACGCTCGCCGACGCCCAGCTCGCCTTCCCGTTCATCTTGCTCGCCATCGGCATCATCGCGGTGCTCGGCCCGAGCTTCCCCACGCTGATCCTCGTCATCGGGTTGTCGGGCTGGGTCTCCTACGCGCGCGTCCTTCGCGCTCAGGTCCTCGGGTTGCGCACGCGCGAGTTCGTCGACGCCGTCCAGGCCCTCGGCGGCTCGGCCGTGCGCGTGGTGCTGCGCCACATCGTGCCGAACATCCTCTCGAGCCTGATCGTCATCGCAACCCTGGAGCTGGCGCGCGCCATCGTCCTCGAGGCGACGCTGTCCTTTCTCGGCCTCGGCATCCAGCCGCCCACCCCGTCGTGGGGCGGGATGATCTACGAGGGCCGCGAGTACCTCGACAGCGCGTGGTGGATCTCGACGTGGCCGGGACTCGTGCTGATGGCGACGTCGCTGGTCGTCAGCCGCACGGGGGACTGGTTGCGCGACCTGCTCGATCCGACGCTGCGTGGAGAGTGAGCGCGTCGGGTCGCCAGGCGCGTCGTGGCCTGAGCGATGACTTGCTGGCGATCTCGTGCACCTGGCGATAGAGACAGATGGCCTGGGTGATGGCGAGGATGTGCGCCTCGGTGAATTCGGCCTTCAATGACGAGCCCCGGTGCCCCGAGGTTCCGAACACCACCCGCTGCTTGGGCGCGAACGGATCCGGCCGCTCCGTGTAGTACGCCTTGACCAGCTCCGGGACGTCCAACGGCGCCGGTCTTCCGGCGAGTGGATCGGTCTTCACCGTGGTCGGGCTCAGCCGCGCCGCGGCCGTAACAGCACGACTACCGACCGCGGCCCCACGAGGTAACGCGCCGAGGTCAGCGCCACGACACCGGGCGGCTCGCGGAAGTCGTCGGGGCTGACGCATCCGGTATCGACGATGCGCTGCCACTCCGAGGCGGCGCCGGTCTGGATCGTGAACTCGAGCGCCGCCCCGTAGGCGTTGGCCATCACGTAGAGGTCATCGTCCCCCTGGGACGCTCCGGAAAGACAGAACGCGAGGCTCCGCGAGTCGTCGGAGAGATCCACGGCCGGTCCGACGCCATACCAGCGCACGTCCTCGCGCCAGAAGCGGCTGCGGCAGAGCGAGGGATGGGCTTTGCGGAAGGCGATCATCAGCCTCGTGAAGCGGAAAACGTCGGCGTGAGATTCGAGCCGATTCCAGTCGAGCCAGGTGGTCGCGTTGTCCTGGTTGTAAGGATTGTTGTTCCCGTTCTGGGTCTGGAGGAACTCATCGCCCGCGCGCAGCATCGGCGTGCCGTTGGCGAGCAGGAGCAAGCACAGGAGGTTCTTGGCCTGGCGCTTGCGCAACGCGATCACCTCGGCGGGCGCCCCGTCGTCACCATTGAATCCGGAATTCCAGCTGATGTCCGCCGGCCCGTCCGTGTTGCCGTGGCCGTTCGCCATGTTGCGTTTCGTGTCGTAGGAGAGCAGGTCCCAGAGCGTGAATCCGTCGTGCGAGGTCACGTAGTTGACGCTCTGATACGCGTGGTAGGCGTTCGCCAGATCATCCGGGAAGAGGTCGCTGCTTCCGTACAGTCGCTGCATCATCACGCCAATCATTCTCGGGTCGCCGCGCACGAACCGCCGCACGTCGTCGCGGAACCGGGCGTTCCATTGCGCCCACGTGATGCCGGGGAAATCCCGGCCGAGCTGGTACGCGCCGGCAGCGTCCCACGGCTCCGCGATCAGACGCAGCCCCGCCAGCTCGGGGTCGGACGCGATCTCGCTGAAGATCGGAGGTTCCTCGTAGCTGAGGGAGCCGTCGGGGTTCCGGGCGAAGACCGACGCGAGATCGAAGCGAAATCCGTCGATCCGCATCTCGCGCGCCCAGTAGCGCAGGCTGTCGAGGATCATCCGCCGCACGTAGGGGTTCGCGGAGTTGAGGGTGTTGCCGGTTCCCGTGAAGTCCTCGTAGGGGGCGTCCGGCCGGCCGGACATCATGTAATAGCTGTCGTTGTCGATGCCTTTGAAGCTGTAGACCGGGCCACGATGGTCGCCTTCGCCGGTGTGGTTGTAGACGACATCGAGCACGACTTCGATGTCCGCCGCGTGGAGGGCCTGGACCAGCGACCGGAACTCGGTGTGCTGCTCACAGGTCTCGCGCGCACGGGCCCAGCGATCATGGGGCGCGAAGAAGCCGAGCGGCATGTAGCCCCAGTAGTTGCCGTCGGACGAATCGAACTGGAACACGGGCATGAGCTCCACGACCGTCACGCCGAGCTCGACGAGATAGGGGATCTTCTCGATGAGCCCGGCGTACGTTCCCCGCCGCTCGTCCTTCACCCCCGAGCTCGGGTGGGCGGTGAAGGCTCCTACGTGGAGCTCGTACACGACCGTGTTCGCCTCGTGGTGAGGGCGCCGGTCGTCACCCCAATCGAAGTTGCACTCCGTGGGGCCGGCGACGAGCAGGCCGACGGGCGCGCGCCCGGCGTTCGACCCGGGCCGACGCGCGGCCTCCCGGTCGAACTCGGGCGGAAAGAAGATCGCTCTGGCGTAGGGGTCGAAGAGGATCTTGTCGGGATCGAACTGGTGGGGGGCCGATCGCGGCCCGTCCATCGAGTACGCGTAATAGCGCGCGCCCGGAGCGGCCGTGACCGGGATGCGGCAGTGCCACACGTGGCCGGACTTGTTCCGCCCGGCGTCGAATCGGTACGTGAGCACGGGCGTGCGGAGGTCATCACCGTACAGCAACAGCGTCACCTGGCCGGCATGCCAGGCATAGATCGCGAAGTTGTACGCGCGGTCGTCGGCCGCCCACGTCGCTCCGAGCGGCAACGGTAGCCCCTCGACGCTCGCCCAGGACATCATGTGGCTGGTAATCCGAGGAGAGCCTCTGCCTCACGCACGACACGATCGGCGGTGAAGCCGAGCTCCTTCATCACCACGTCGCCCGGCGCGGAGGCGCCGTAGCGGTCGAGCCCGACGATTGCGCCGTGTGTACCGACCCATCGCTCCCATCCCAGTGACCGGCCGGCCTCGACGGCGAGCCGGGTCGTGACCGACGACGGCAAGACGCTCTCGCGATACTCCGGCGTCTGCTCCTCGAACAGCTCCCAGCACGGCATCGAGACGAGCCGCACCTTCACGCCCCTGGCGACGAGTCTTGCTTCGGCAACGACGATGAGCTGCACCTCGGAGCCGGTCGCGATCAGGATGATATCGGGCTGACGCGACGCTTCGGCGCGCGTGTTCAGGACGTACGCGCCACGCGTGAGCCCCTCGGCGGGCGCGTAGACCGAGCGATCGAGCGTGGGTACGGCCTGGCGCGTGAGCGCCAGCGCCGTGGGGCGGTGTCGGTTCGCGATCGCGACCCGCCACGCCCACACGGTCTCGTTGGCATCGGCGGGGCGGATGAGGAGCAGGTCGGGGATGGCGCGAAGCGCGAGGAAGTGCTCGACCGGCTGGTGCGTGGGGCCATCCTCGCCGACGCCGACACTGTCGTGCGTGTACACCCAGATCGAGCCGAGCCGCGAGAGCGCCGAGAGCCGCACGGGTGGCCGCATGTAATCCGAGAAGGTGAGAAACGTCGACCCGAACGGGATGACACCGCCGTGGTAGATGAGGCCGTTTACGGCCGCACCCATGGCGTGCTCGCGGATGCCGAAGTGAATGTTGCGACCGGTGTAGTCCCAGGGTCCTCCGGCGGCGCCTTGAGCTCCCGTCTTGCCGAGAGACGGCGACTCGAAATCGCCCTCACCTTTGAGCACGGTGTACGTCGACTCCTCGAGATCCGCCGAGCCGCCGACGAGCTCGGGCAGCCTGTGCGCCATGGCTTGCAGCGTCGCTTCCGACGCCTTGCGCGTGGCCAACCCCTTGGCGTCGGCGGAGAAGACGGGCAGGTCCTCATCCCAGCGGGCGGGAAGCTCGCCGGCCAGGCGCCGCGTGAGCTCGGCGCCGAGCTCCGGGAATGCCGCGCTGTACGCCGAGAGTCGGCGGCGCCAGTCCTGCTCGAGCGCCGTGCCGCGCTCGATCGCCGAGCGGAAGTGGGCACGAACGTCGTCAGGAATCATGAACGCTGGCTCGAGCGGCCAGCCCAGGTTCTGCTTGGCCGCTCGCACCTCGTCGGGGCCGAGCGGGCTGCCATGGGCCTGGAACGTGCCCTGCTTGTGGGGGGCGCCGAAGCCGATGATCGTCCGGACGACGAGCAGCGACGGCCGCTCGACCGTCTCCTGCGCTACCCGCAGCGCCTTGTCGACCGCGCTCAGGTCGTTGCCATCGTCCACCGATTGGACGTGCCAACCGTAGCTCGCGAACCGTGCCCCGACGTTCTCGCTGAACGACAGCGAGGTCGTCCCGGAGAGCGACACGTGGTTGTTGTCATAGAGCACGATCAACTTGCCGAGTCTCAGATGACCGGCGAGCGAGCACGCCTCGGATTGGACGCCCTCCATCATGTCGCCGTCGCTCGCGATGACGTACGTCCGGTGATCGACGATCTCGTGTCCGGGACGGTTGAAGCGTGCGGCGAGGTGCGCCTCGGCCATCGCCATGCCGACCGCATTGGCGATGCCCTGGCCGAGCGGCCCCGTCGTCGCCTCGACACCGGGTGTCAGGTGATACTCGGGATGGCCGGGGGTCGCGCTGCCCCACTGACGAAACCGCTTGATCTGCTCGAGCGACACGTCGTATCCGCTCAGGTGGAGGAGCGAATAGAGCAGCATGGACCCGTGTCCGGCCGACAGCACGAAGCGGTCGCGGTCGGGCCAGCCGGGGTTCGACGGACTGTGCCGCAGGAACCGCGTCCACAGGACGTAGGCCATCGCGGCCGCGCCCATCGGCAGCCCCGGGTGACCCGAGTTGGCGTGCTGCACGGCGTCGACCGAGAGGAAACGGATCGTGTTGATCGCCCGGTTGTCGAGATTTTGCTCTGTCATGTCTACCCCTCGGGCCGCGACATCGTCGTGACGCGCCCCTCGTCCCACACGAGCACGGTGTGCGCCATGCCCACGAAGAGCCCCGTGCCGACCACGCCCGGGATCGCCCTCAGCTTCTCGTCGACTCCGGCGGCGTCGGCGATGCGGTGCACCGTGCAGTCGAGGATCAGGTTCCCATTGTCACTCACGACGGGAGTCCCATCGTCCGTGCGCACCACGGGCGGGTAGCCCTCCGCCGCGAGGCGTCGCCGACAGAATCCTGCCCCGAACGGCACGACCTCGATCGGCAGCCTGCCCCGTGTCCCGAGCATCGGGACGATCTTCTCGCGGCCCACCAGGATGACGAGCCGCCGTGACGCGGCCGCCACGATCTTCTCCCGGACGAGGGCGCCGCCGTAGCCCTTGATCAAGTCCAGGCGGGCGTCCACTTCATCGGCGCCGTCGAGCGTGACGTCGATCGACGGCGCGTCGTCCAGCGACACGAGCAGGATGCCGAGTCGGCGGGCCAGCGTGGCCGTGGCCTCCGACGTGGGGACGGCCGTCACCCGGAGCCCGGCCTGCACGGCCCGGCCAAGTTCGTGGACGAATGCCCACGCCGCCCGACCGCTGCCGAGGCCGATCACCTGGCCGGGGCGCACGTAAGAGAGGGCGTGGGACGCCAGCGCGGCGGAGTCTGATTCGCTCAGGCGGGACGGCACGTCGAGAGCATAGTCGACATGACGTCATCTTCGCTCCTAGCCTGCCAGCAGCACCTCGTCGGTCACGCGGGCGAGATCGCTGACCACGACGTCGGCCTCGCGGCGCACGGCGCCCGCGCGGCCCGGCGGGACCAACGCCACGCAGCGCATGCCGGCGCGGCGCGCGGCGATCATGCCGTTCCGGCTATCCTCGATCACCACGCACTCAACGGGCGCCATGCCGAGCGCGCGCGCGACGGCCAGGAAGACGTCGGGCTCGGGCTTGCCGCGGGCGACCTCGTCGCCGCTCATCACCACGGAGAACCGATCGAGCACGTCGAGGCAACGCAACACCCGCTCGATGAACGGCCGCGGCGACGAGGACGCGACGGCGAGCGGCACGCCGCGCCGGTGCAGCCGCTCGACGAGGGCGAGCGCGCCCGGCACCGCCGCGATCGCATCGTCGGGGCATTCGCTCATCAGCTTCCACTTCTCGGCGATGGCCGCCTCGACGTCCGCGACCACGCCGTGCTCCCGGAAGACCGCCGTGAAGAACTCGCGGTCGGAAACGCCCATGTAGGCGCCGCCGGCCAGGACGCCCGGATCGATGCCGAGCCGGCTGAGCTGGCGCTCTTCGCTCTGGACGTGGAGGCGCTCGGTGTCCGAGAGCACGCCGTCCATGTCGAAGATGACCGCGCGGATCACGACGCGACTCAGCCCCGCCAGCGCGAGAGCTTCTCGTTGAGGTGGTCGAGGCCGAGGACGATCGCGATCGAGGCCACGGAGACGAGCCCGGTGGCGGCGAACAGCTCCGGCGCGCGGAAGCCGTTGGCGAGGCCGCCCATCACACTGCCCATGCCGCGCACGCCGGCAAACATCTCCACGATCAGCACGCCGAGCAGGCAGAAGACGATGCCGAGGCGCAGGCTCGCCAGCACCGACGGGACGATGGCGGGCAGGATCACCTTCACGTAGACCTGCCACGGGCGCGCGCCATACGAGCGAGCCACCGTCAACAGCGTGCGGTCGACGTCGCGGACGGCGCCCATCACCAGCACCAGGATGGGAAAGAGCCCGTGGATCGTGCCGTAGGCGATGGCGGGCGCGGTGCCGAAGCCGAGCATCAACACGATCCACGGCAGGACGAGGATCTTGGGCAACCCGTACACCGCGCCGACGAACGGATGCAGCGTGTCGTGGAGCGACCGCACCGAGCCGATCACGATGCCGCCGGTGACGCCGAGCACCGCGGCCAGCACGTAGGCGATGGCGGTCTTGAGCAGCGTGTCGCCGAGCGCGCTCATCGCCGTCGGGGCAATCGCGCCGAAGCCCCGGATGACCGCGCTCGGCGCCGGCACGAAGAGTGGATCCACCAGCCGCAGGCGCACGACCGCTTCCCACACGCCGAGGAGCGTGAGCACGCTCACGGCTTGCAGCGCGCGAACCCGCACGGTCGCGCTCACGCCGTCCACCGGCGGGCGCGGCGCTCGACCAGGCTCGCCGCCGCGTCGCTGGCGATGATCAGCACGAGCGTGACGATGACCAGCGCCACGTAGTCGGCCGTCCGGAAGAGCCCGTAGGCGTGGTTGATGAGCGATCCCATGCCCGACTTCGAGCCGAGGATCTCACCGACGATC
>Ga0209159_1002283_pt1 | contig 13529 bp, 12 predicted proteins | sample GraSoiAngelo_144_FD_185901 | JGI IMG/M metagenome (GOLD analysis project Ga0209159, IMG submission 185901) | Grasslands soil microbial communities from the Angelo Coastal Reserve, California, USA - 14_1009_02_40cm (SPAdes) (version 2) | ecosystem: Environmental > Terrestrial > Soil > Grasslands ...
GTGGCTGCGCTCGCCGGTCGAAGGGATCTTCCACAGCCACGTCCGCGTCGCCCAGCTCGTGAAGCCGCGTGACCTCCTCGGCGACATGACCGATCTCGTCGGTGAACCACTCGCGGCCGTGACCGCTCCCGTGGGCGGAGTTGTCCTCTTCATCGTCACGAGCCCGGCGATCAAGAAGAACGGACTGCTTCTGGCAATCGGCGAGCTCTGATGCCCATCCGCGTGCCGGCGCTCACGGCTGCTTCCGTCCTCGCCCTTGCCGCGTGCGTGCCGCAGCCAACGGACGCCACCCGCAGCGGCACGCCGAGCCCGTCATCGGGCGCGCTCGTGTCGCAGCGCGGCGCCGGCGGCGATCTCAAGATCCTGTACTGGCAGCCGCCGAGAACACTCAATACGCATCAGGCCACCGGTCCCAAGGACAGCGACGCCGCCCGACTGGTGCTCGAACCGCTGGCCTCGCTCGGAAAGGACGGTCAGCCGATCGCCAACGGCCTCGCCGCCGAGATCCCGACCGTGGCGAATAGCGGTATCGCGAAGGACTTCACAAGCGTGACCTGGAAGCTCCGCCAGGGCGTGAAGTGGTCGGACGGCACGCCGTTCTCGGCCGACGACGTCGCCTTCACCTACCAATACCAATGCGACCCGGCGACGGCCGCGACGACATTCGATCGCTGCGACGGAGTTCAGAGCGTCGTGGCCCGTGACGCGAACACCGTCGTCGTCACGTACCGGTCGCCCCATCCGAACGTCTTCCAGTGGGGCGTCGGGGTGCAGGGCGCCATCCTCCAGAGAGATCAGTACAAGAGCTGTCTCGGCGCCAACGTGGCAGGCTGCGCCGCGGACCTCAAGCCCATCGGCACCGGTCCCTACAAGGTCCGCGACTTCAAGATCAGCGACGTCGCCACCTTCGACCTCAACGACAGCTTCCGCGATGCGAACAAGCCGTTCTTCAAATCGGTGACTTTCAAAGGCGGCACCGACCCCGAGGCCGCCGCGCGCGCGGTCTTCCAGACCGGGGACATCGACTACGCCTGGAACCTTCAGGTCGAGCCGACCACACTTCGCACCCTTGCGCAGAACTCGCAGACCGCCGCTCTCCTGACGGTCTTCGGTTCGAGCGTCGAGCGCCTCGATCTCAATTTCTCCAACCCCGACGCGTCGCTCGGCGACAAACGCGCCGAGCCCGACACGAAACACCCGTTCCTGGCGGACAAGTCCGTCCGCCGCGCGCTGGCGATGGCGACGAACCGTGACGCGATCGCGCAGAAGATCTACGGAGACGGGCTGTTCGGGAAGGCGACGTGCAACGTGCTCGCCGCGCCGGACGCGATCAGCTCGCCGAACACCAAAGGATTCGATGCCTGCAAGTTCGATGTGGATGCCGCGAATGCTGAGCTCGATCGGGCCGGGTGGACCAAAGGCGCCGATGGGATCCGTGCGAAAGGCACGGTGAAGCTGAAGGTGCTCTTCCAAACGAACGTCAACGCACGCCGGGAGCTCACACAAACGTTGCTGAAGAAGGACTGGGAGAGCATCGGTTTTCAGGTCGACCTTCGCTCCGAGCCGTTCACCACCTTCTTTTCGAATACGTCGCCCGGTGGTGCCGATCGCTTCTGGGCGGACGTGCAGACGTACGCCGATGGCGGCGACCCCGACCCGACGGCGTACCTCACCTCTGGCTGGACGAGCGGACAGATGGCCGCCAGGGCCAATAGCTGGCTCCTCGGAAACCGCGCGCGCTACTCGAATAAGGACTTCGACGCGCTCGTCGTGCGCCTGTTCAGCGAGAGCGATCCCGCCAAGCGCGCGGACATCGCGCGACAGGCCAACGATGTCCTGATCCAAGACGTGGCCGTGATCCCGCTTGTCCAGCGAGCCGCCGTGACGAGCGCGGTCGCGAAGTCGCTCAAAGGTGCGGACCCGTCGCCCTGGGACTCGGAGATGTACAACGTCGCCGACTGGACGAAATAGACCCTTCTATAGTCAGCGGCTGATCCAAGCGGGGGAGGTCTTCAGATGACCGGTGGCGGAGTGATGAATCGCCGGCGTTTCCTGGAAGCGTTGGCCGCGGTTGGCGTGGTCGTGGCATGCGGACCCACCGCGACGCCAAGCCCGAGCCCGAGTTCTGCTGGCGTCAGCCCGGCGCCGAAGCCCGTCAGCATCGAGTGGTGGCGCCGCAACTACGCCGCCGGCACCCAGTCCGCCGAAACGATCACGTCCGATGCGGCCGTGAAGGCATATAAGGACCGTGCCGCAAATGTGACCATCGCGATCCAGGGCGGTCCGTTCGGCGCCGAAACGGACCAGAAGTTCGACATCGCGATCCTGCAGCAGCACGCCGGTCCCGACGTGTTCCACACCACCGGTGGCGACGTGCTGAAGTACGCCGCGGCCGGTCAGCTGTCCCAGCCGACGCTCACCGACGCCGAGCGCAACGACTTCAACCCGAGCGCCCTCAAGGCCACGACATACAAGGGCACGGTGGTGGCGTATCCGCTGTGGATCGTGCCGTGGTTCGAGTACATCAACCTCGACCTCTTCAAGGAGGCCGGCGTCACGCCCCCGGCGAATGGAAACTGGACATATGACGAGTTCCTCGCCGCGGCGAAGAAGCTGACCTTCAAGCGCGCCGACGGCAAGCAGATCTACGGCTTCGCGCATGCGAACGACGAGTTCGCCTTCATGCTCATCGACGGCGGCCGGCCGTACGACAGCTCCATCAAGACCTGGACGTTCAACAGCGCAGACGCGGTGAGCGGTCTCGAGAAGTGGGTCGCGCTCGCACAGCAGAAAGTCATGCCGCCCGACTTCTTGACGCTGAACCCCAACGACTCGCAGGCGCGCTTCATCGCCGGTGAGGTGGCGATCCTCCAGCGACCGAGCGCAATGATCAACGTGCTCAACGCCGATGCGAAGTGGAAGTTCGGAACGAACTGGGACATCGCCAACTTCCCAAAGGCGAAGGGCGACCAGACCGCGTGGGGCGGCGTCGGCTTCATCGCCGTGCGCGAGCAGTCGGACGCGGACAAGAAGGCCGCTGCCCATGCGTTTGCCAAGTACCTCACCGGGCCGGACATCGGACCGGACCTCAAAAAGCAGACGCCGCCTGTCGAGTACTGGCTCGCCCCTGCGGGCCGAAAGTCCGCGGCAGGCATCTACGGCGACTATCACCCGGCGAAGGCGAAGGTCGCCACGATGGGCGCCTTTACCTACGTGCTGCCCAACGTGAGCACGTGGTCGGAGATCGACCAGAAGTACCTGCGGCCGGCGCGTGACGCCGCGCTCGAGGGCAAGAAGACGCCGAAGCAGGCACTCGACGAGGTGGCGCCGCAGGCGCAGAAGCTGCTGGACGAAGCCAACAAATAAACATGAGCGCGACCGCTGCATCGCGGCGGCGACGCAGTTTCGCCGCGGTGCTGCGACGTTATGGCTGGTCGTACATCTTCGTGCTCCCGACGTTCTCGCTGTTCGTCGTGTTCACGCTGCTGCCGGTGGTCCAGGGGCTGGTGCTGTCGCTACAGAACGCGCGGGTGACCGGCGGCGAGTTCATCGGGCTCGCGAACTTCGAGACCCTCGCGGCCGATCCCGTCTTCATACAGGCGGTCGGAAACACGATCCTGTACGCGACGGTCGTCGTCGCGGCGCAGATCACGCTCGCCCTCGTCGTCGCTAGCCTCATCCAACCGCTCGGCCCGAGGGCACACGTCTTCTACCGCGCGCTTTTCTATTTGCCCCTCGTGAACTCGGCGATCCTCGTGGCGATGGTGTGGCGCTGGATCTTCAACGCCAATCCGTACGGCCTCGCGAACACGGCGCTGGGCACGGTCGGGCTTGGCCCCTACCTGTGGATCGGAAGCTCGGATCAGGCGCTCATCGCGGTGATCCTGAGCGCCGTGTTGACGATCCCGGGCGGCGGCGTGGTCCTCTACTCCGCGGCGATGGGGTCGCTCCCACGCGAACTCTACGAGGCTGCGGACCTCGACGGCGCGAGCTGGTTTTCGAAGTGGCGCCACATCACGGTGCCGCTTTTGCGGCCGACAACGCTTTACCTGGTCGTGATCTACACGATCCTCGCGTTCCAGCTATTCGAGCGCGTGTACATCATGACGAACGGCGGCGGGCCGAATAACGCGACGATCACGATCGTGCAGCTCATCTACTCCACGGCGTTCCAGTTCGGGCGCTACGGGCTGGCGAGCGCGATGGCGGTGGTCCTTTTCGGAATGGCGCTCGTTGTCGCAGTGGTCCAGTTCCGCTCGCTCCGGTCCGATGTCGAGTATTAGGCAGCGCCTCCCGGTCCATGTCGTTCTGCTCCTCGCGGGCGGGCTGTCGCTCTTCCCGTTGTACTGGCTGTTCCTCACGTCGCTGTCACCGACGCAGTACGTGGTACGGGTGCCGCCGGAGATCGTGCCGCGTGAGCTAACGGCTGCGAACTACGTCCGGCTTTTCGAGACGACGCCGATCGTTCGGTGGCTGTTCAACACCGTGGTGATCGCGGGCGTGATCACCGCGTTCCACCTCCTCTTTGATTCCATGGCCGGATACGCGTTCGCGAAGCGGCGCTTCCCGGGGAAGAACGTGATGTTCTGGCTGGTGGTGAGCACGCTCACGGTGCCGGCGCAGGTGACCCTGATCCCGGTGTTCTTCATCCTGCGGTTCTTAGGGCTGCTCGATACCTACCCCGGCGTGATCCTTCCCGGATTGGCGGATGTGTTCGGCATATTCCTGATGAAGCAGTTCATCCAGACGCTACCGACCGAGCTCGAACACGCAGCGCGCGTCGACGGTGCGTCCGAGTGGCAGGTCTACCGGCACATCATCGTGCCGCTTTCACGTCCCGCTCTTGCTGTGCTCGCGATCTTCACGTTCCAACGCTATTGGAACGCCTTCATCTTTCCGCTTGTGATCCTGCGCGATCCCGCGAAATATCCGGTGCAGGTGGGTCTGGCGACCCTGCAGGGGGAGTTCAACACCGACTACGGGATGCTCATGACGGGCGCCGCCGTCGCAGCGATCCCCATGATCGCCGTGTTCTTTGCTTTCCAGCGTCACTTCATCGAGGGAATCCGCATCGGCGGGGTCAAAGGCTAGCGCGGCGACGCTCTAGCTCCGCCAGTTCTCGCCGCAGGATCTTTCCCGACGCGGTGCGCGGCACCTTGTCGATGAACTCGATCTCGCGCACGCGCTTGTAGTCGGCGATCCGCTCCTTCACGAACGCGATGAGCTCGTCGGCTGTCGCCTGCGCGTTAGGGCGCAGCTGCACGAAGGCCTTGGGGATCTCGCCGGCCTCCTCGTTCGCCTTTCCGATCACCCCGGCGTCGGCGACCGCGGGATGCTCGCAGAGCACCGCCTCGACCTCTGCCGGCCCGACACCGAATCCCTTGTACTTGATGAACTCCTTCTTGCGATCGACGATGAACACGTATCCCTTGTCGTCGCGGCGGCCGACGTCCCCGGTGTGGAACCACCCGTCGCGGATGACGTCCGCCGTGTCCTGCGGCTTGTTCCAGTAGCCCCTCATCACCTGTGGCCCGCGAACGCAGATCTCGCCGACCTCGCCGTTCGGGAGCGTCTTCGTGCCGGTCTCGAGATCGACGATCTTGTCCTCGGTGCCCGCGACCACTACCCCGATCGACTCGAGCACGGGCGCGTCGATCGGGTTTGCGTGCGTGACCGGCGATGTCTCGGTGAGCCCGTAGCCCTGGATGATCGGTTTGCCGATGCGCTGGATCATCCGCTTCGCGGGATCGGGAGCGAGCGGGGCGGCGCCGCTGAAGAAGAAGCGCACCGACGAGAAGTCATGCTTCTCGACTTCGGGACTCATCGCGAGCCCGAGGACGATCGGCGGCACGATGAAGCAGACCGTCGCCCGGCGCCGCTCCACGAGCGTGCAGTACTCGACCATGTCGAAGCGCGGCATGATCACCTGCGTCGCGCCAAGGCTGATCGCGCCAGTCATCAACAGGTTGAGCGCGTAGATGTGGAAGTAGGGGAGGACGTTGAGGAAGACGTCGTCGCGGCGAACAGGCACGGCGGCGAAGAACTGCTGCTGGTTCGCCGTGAGGTTCGCGTGCGTCAGCATCACGCCCTTCGGGAATCCGGTCGTGCCGCTCGTGTACGGGAGCGCGGCGAGATCGTTCATCCCAAGGGGGACCGAGATGCCCGCCTCATTCCCGACCAGCAAATCGTCGAACCGCTCCACGCCGTCCGGTGCTTCGTCGCCCGTTACGGCGAACACGCGGACGCTCCCGAGGTCGGATCGGACCGCGTCGACGACCGGCGCGAGAGCCGCGTGGTAGAGCACGGCCGTCGCTCCGGCGTCGCCGACCTGAAAGCGGATCTCACGTTCCTTCGACTGGGCGTTGATCGGATTGACCACGCCACCGGCCTTGAGGGCTCCGTAGAAGGCGATGACGAACTCGATGGAGTTCGGCATGAAGATGGTCACGCGGTCGCCTGGCCGGACGCCCCGTTTCGCGAGCGCCGCGGCGAGCCGATCGCTCAGCTGATCGACCTCGCGGAAGCTCACGCTGCGGTCGCCCATCAGGAGCGCCGGCTTGTCGCCGACCTCGCGCGCGACCTCGCGCAGGCGGTCCTGGAGAGTGATCTCGCGGTATGTGAATTCGGTCGTCGGTTGGGTCGAGGTGATCGCCATGCTTTTCCTCCCCGGTCCCGTGGCCGCGGCGATTCTAGGCTCCAAAACGCGCCCCGAACTATCGTTTGCCGCGTGATACCGAGCGCTCCATTCGGCAGCACCGGACACCAAAGCCGCCGCACCCTTTTTGGCGCGGCCGCGCTTGGGAAGGTCACCGAGGCCGAGGCCGACCGGGCCCTTGAGCTCGTGCTCCGCTACGACCTCAATCATCTCGACACGGCGGCGAGCTACGGCGACTCCGAGCTGCATATCGCGCCGTGGCTCAAGCGCGAAGGGCGCGACCGGTTCTTCCTCGCAACGAAGACCGGCAAGCGCACATACGCGGAAGCGCGCGACGAGATCCGGCTATCGCTCCGCCGTCTGGGCGTCGACCACGTCGATCTCATCCAGCTGCACAACCTCGTCGACCAGCGGGAGTGGGATATCGCGATGGGCAACGACGGCGCGCTGCGCGCCGCTATCGAGGCGCGCGACGCCGGCCTCGCACGCTTCATCGGGGTGACCGGTCACGGGCTAGAGGTGGCACGCCGTCACCGCGAGAGCCTCGAGCGCTTTCCTTTCGACAGCGTCCTCTTCCCTTACAACTTCACGCAGCTGCAGGGCGCGGCGTACGCGCGGGACGCCGAAACGCTCATCGCTCTGTGTGAGAAACGCGGCGTCGCCATTCAGACGATCAAGGCGATCACGCTCGCGCCGTGGCCGGGCGATCGGCCCGCGCGGCCGACGACCTGGTACGAGCCGCTCACGGATCAGCGCGACATCGACGTTGCGGTTCGTTTCGTCCTGGGCCGTCCAGCGATTTTCCTCAACACCGCCAGCGACATCGACCTCCTCGCGAAGATTCTTGATGCCGCAGATCGTGGCGGACCGGCACCGAGCGCCGAGGAGATGGGGGATCTGGTGCGGCGCCGCGAGATGGCACCGCTCTTCGCATAGCCGATGGTTCGCTCCTATAACCAGGTCGCCGCGCGGCGCCTTGACCGGATCGGGGCGCTTTCCGATGGTGTCTTCGCGATTGCGATGACCCTCATCGTTTTCGAGATCCATGTCCCCGATCCGGGACCGATCCGGTCGGAGCAGGATCTGTGGAACGCAATGCTCACGCTCGGTCCGCGGCTCGTGACCTACCTGTTGAGCTTTCTGACCCTCGGGATCTTCTGGAATGCCCAGCAGGTCCAGATCAACTACTTCATCACCGCTGATCGCGATCTAACCTGGATCCACCTCGCGTTTCTCGCGGCCGTCGCGCTGATGCCCTTCTCCACCTCGCTTCTCGCGGAATTCATCACCTTCCGTCTTGCCCTCGTGGCGTACTGGGCGAACATCCTTCTTCTCGGCGTGATCGTGTACATCGCCTGGATCTATGCGGAAGCCCACGCTCTTCTGGACAAGGATGCTGGACCATTGGTGTCGAGCGTGATCAAGCGGCGCATCATCGCGGCTCAGGCGCTCTACGCGTTCGGCGCGCTGCTTTGCCTCATCAGCCCACTCTGGAGCATCGCCTTCATCGTCCTCGTGCAGCTCAACTTCGCGATCGCGCCGAAGATCCCGTACCTCTCGCGGATCTAGCGCGACTCCAGCGGCTTCCGTCCTTCGGGAGCCGGGAACGATTCGTCCAGCTCGTCGAGGTCTCGCTTGGTCAGCTTGATGTCGGCGGCGCCGCGGTTCTCACGAACGTGCTTGGGGTCCGCGGCTTTCGGGATCGCGATGACGCCGTCGGCGCGGATCACCCAGGCGAGCGCGATCTGGGCCGGCGTAGCATCGTGCCGCTCAGCCACGGCCTTCAAGACAGGATGCGGGTGCGTGAGCAATCCCTCCTCGACGGGCGAGTACGCCATGACCGGGCGATGCCCCTTGCGCATCCAGGGGAGGAGATCCCACTCGATGCCGCGGCGTTCGAGGTTGTAGAGAACCTGGTTCGTCACCAACCGCTCGAGGCCGCCTTTGATCCGGGCGAGCTCCTCCATGTCCTCGACGTCGAAGTTGCTCACACCCGCGTGGCGGATCTTCTGCGCTTCGAGGAGATCCTCGAATCCCGCGAGCGTCTCTTTGAGTGGCACGTCGCCGCGCCAGTGGAGGAGGTAGAGGTCGATCTGCTCGACGTCCAGACGGCGGAGGCTTCGATCGCAGGCCGCGGCCATGCGCTCGCGCGTGGCGTTCTGCGGATAGAACTTCGTCACGACGAACACCTGATCGCGCAGGCCGGCGATCGCCTCACCGACGAGCCGCTCCGCGCCTCCATCCGCGTACATCTCGGCGGTGTCGATGAGGGTCATGCCGAGCTCGATCCCAGTGCGCAACGCGGCGACCTCGTTCTTGCGTTTGCTCGGGGCCTCGCCCATGCGCCAGGTGCCCTGTCCGAGGACGGGCACGGTATCTCCGCCCGGAAACGTCGCGGAACGAATACGCGGCACGAGTCAGAAAGGTCGAGCACGTGCTGTGCCGCTCTACGGGGCTTTGCGTGCCCTGATCATCAAGTAATAGAAGAAGCCGCCGATCAGCAATACCGGTAGCAAGCTCAGGATGACCGACCCAACGACGCTGAAGGGCTGGCTCTCGCTCTGGTACGTGAGCGCGATAGGCTTCGACGGATTCGCGGCGTTGTAGTCCGCGATGGCTCGCCCGAGGACGGTGTCCGGATCGGGCAGTGTGGTCTGCTCCTTGCCCCTCGTGATATCCGCGAACTCAAGGGTTGCTCGATTTCCGCTCACGCTCACCGCCCGGATACGTCCTGCGTTGATGTCCTGGAGCGCCTGCGTGATGGAGACCTCGGGCACGGACGGCGTTTGTGACCGATACGCGTAGAGCAGCAAGAACCCCATGACAACGAGGAGCAGCGTGAGAATCCCGTTCTGCAAAACGCGAGATCGAGGCGCGGGGCCGAGTGGCCCTTGCGACCCCGCTGGTATGGCGAAAGCGCCCGACTCGCGGAATCCGCCGCAGCGGCACTGAGCTCCACCGACTTCCCGATAGCAGGGCCGCTCGATCGGCGGATCAGAGCGAAGACGAGCCCGGACCGCATCGCGGTCATGCCAATCGCGGGTGTGACCGCAGGTGTCGCAGATCGCTCGTGGCTCTAGCACGGCCGAACTTTAGGTCTCGGTCGACTGCTCACGCGACCGAGCAGCGCTCCGAGCACCGGACGAACAAGCCCCCGGTTGACGGAACCAAGTCGCCGTTCGCGCGTTCTACTGGACTGATGCGCACGGCCCTTCAAGTGTTAGAGGTCATCGGCGCGGCGGGTTTGCTGATCGTCGCTCTCGGAGTCGGAGCGCTTCTCGGCGAGCATCGGGCCGAGCCGTCGGCGACGGCGTCCGTTGAGCCGAGCGTCGCAGCGCTCGCCGCCCCGACGCAGCGACCCCAGCCAAACTGCGTTGCCTTGGGGCAGATCGCACCAACGCCAGTTCAGCAGTTGGCCACGCCGGATCTTGGAAACGGAACAAAGATGGTCACCAGCGCGGAGGGCGGCTACACACTGGTCGTCCCGAGCTCGTGGAAGGTCCAGCCGGGGATCCTGCCAGGGACGCCGTGGTTCGGACAGGTCCACATCACCAGTTACGACCCCGCGACTATTGGCAGGCTCGGACCGGAAGCTCCCGACATGCTCCCGCCCCAGTTCGGCATCTCCCTCGATCTGCAGCTGTGGTGGAACCCGAATGGTGAAGCTCTCGACCAGTACGCACAGCGAGTGCACATCGGTCCCGATCAGCACGCGATCCTTTCGGGCCGCTACGTCACGATCGCGGGGCGACAGGCTTACCGCATGACGATCCAGGACGAGCATGGCTTTCAGCCATCGAACGGCCCTGTCGTGATCACGAGGCAGACACGGCAGGTTTGGATCATCCCGACCGACCGCGAGGATCGCGTGCTCGTGGTTTACGCGACGCCCGGCGAGAGCGATCTGTTCCCAGCACTCGAGAAGATCGTCGGCGGCCTCGTCCTGACGAGGCCGGCGAGTGCAAGCCTGCCGGTCATTCACCAGCGCGAAGAGATCATCAATGGATGGCTGTACGACAAGACGGGCGCGCCGATCGCTGGCCGTCGCGTCGAAGCGAAGCTCATGTCGTATGCCGAGGCGGTCGCGGCGTTCAGCCCGGGCGGGGGATTGCTTCGCATCGATCGCGACCCTGACGAGCTCTTTTGGTTGGTCGCGGTGAGCGGGCCGGATCTGCCGCAGGGCAGAGGAGGTCTGACGGCGACGCCGCCTCCCACCACGTGGATCATGTACGAAGCACCCGCGACCAGTGATCGTTATGAGATGACCGGGACCCAGTACGCCTCGACCAGCACGTGGCCCGCCGGCTTCGACGCGCTACCCGACCGTTGCCGTTGAGTGCGCGAGCTCAGTGGATCCAGGTGAGCGTGCACATGTCGGGACAGCCGAGCGCGACCTTCGTGGCGTACGTGAGGTCGAACTCGCGGCTCAGAATCGTAGGGCCGCGGTCGACGACCGGGACGGTCACCTCGTTAGCTCCGTACTTCAGATGCACGAGGGTGCCGCAGGGAAGCGTGCGGTGCGCCACGCCTTGCAGCGTGGTCGTGAGCGTGAGGCCGCACGCGGTCCGATTTCCGTAGAGCCCGGGTCCGTAGTACGAGGCGAGCACGGTGGTCGTCACCAACGGTGAAGGCTGCGGAAGCGGTGACGGCGGCGTCCCGTCGGCGTTGAGGACGGTCACCACCCAGAAGACGCCGAAGTCCTCCATCCACTGCGCGCCCTCGATGAGCGGACGAAGCGCGACGCGAAAAGTCCCGGGCACCGGCGGTGCTACCACCTGGAACTGGAACCACGCGATCTGATTCGGCCCGACGTACGCACTCGGCTGTACCGCCAATCGGTTGTAGCGCGGCCAACCCGTCGCCGGCGATCCCATCGTTCCGTCTCCACCGAGGATGCTCGCCGAATCTTGTCCGGGCTCAGGCTTCCAGGTGCCGAGATATGCGGTCTCGGCCACGCGTCCCGTGACCCAGCCGCGCGATCCGCTGTTGTAGAAGGCGACGATCGCGGTCGCTTTCGTTCCCATGCAGAGCGACATGTATCCGCTCTGCCCGTACCACGACGCATGGAAGCCTGGCATCCCGCTTGGCACGCGAGCCGGCGGCGCTATACCCGGTCCCACACTGCTCGCGCACGTCGCGGCGCGCGATGCGTATGACGGAATGAGCGCGGCGACGAGCGCAAACATGAATAGAAGGTTGCGAACCCTACCCACGACACGTCTAACGCGTGGGCGCGGTCAGCGATATGTGAAAGTTGCGGAGCGGTGTCTGCGCGAGCCCCTACTTCCAGCGGTGCCCGACGAGCCCTGCCTCGAACGATCGTTTGTCCAGTGGAGTCAATCGCTTTGCCATACCGGGGCGCAGAAGTGGGGTATGCGAGATCGTGAGGAGGTACTCCGGTATGAACCACACCTCTTTGGGAGTGGTCATCCAGTCGAGATCGTCGAATCGCGACAGATTCACCGGCCGCGAGAACGTCCGCAGCGTTCGCTCGCGCCGTAGGTTGAAATACGCGTAGAAGTAACTCATCACCAGCTCGCGTAGCGTGCGATGGATGGGCTCGCGATACGCGAGTCCGTTGTAGTTCGACTTCGCGACCGCGCCCCACAGGCCGCGGTCCCTGAACACAGCAACAACGTGATCGGTGTCGTGTTCGGCCTCGAGGTCGAGGAGGAGCGGCGGAAACCCGAGCACGCGGAGCCCTGCTGCGGCGAAGATCGCTGCCTCGAGGCAGTGCGCCGTGTGCTCGCGTAGGACTCGTCGCGGCGACCACGCGGTCGTGCCGAGGTGGTACGGCATGTCGTCGAGGAGCTGTTGGACTCCGTATGGTGTCTTGCGCGCGCGTAACGTACGCAGCTCCGCTGGCGTGAAATCATGCACATGGAACATTCTTGTGGATAAGACGACCCGCCGGAGTCTTCCCGTGGAGCGATGAGCCCCAGACCAGGGGTTGGACTGCCCGGGACCGTGACGATGCGCGAGGCCGAACGGCTTGCGGCCGAGGCCGAGAACGCCGGCGCCTCGAGCGTCTGGATCGCGGATGTGCGGCGCGAGCCATTTCTCACCTCGGCTGCGGCGTTGCGCGCGACGACGCGTGTCACAGTCGGCACCGACGTCGCCGTCGCGTTTTCGCGTTCGCCGGCCGCGACGGCGCAGGCCGCGTGGGATCTGGCCGGATACGGAAACGGGAGGTTCGTCCTCGGACTCGGCAGCCAGGTTGGGCCGACGCTGCTCTCGCGCTTCGGCGTCGAGGCAGAGCGTCCCGCCGCGCGCCTCCGCGATTACGTGCTGGCGGTGCGGGCGTGCTGGGACGCCTATCGGAAGGGCCGTGGCCGGTACGAGGGTGAGTTCTACGCGATCCGGCAGCCGGTCTTCTCGCCGGGCGCGGACGATCCATGGCCGACGATCCCGCTGTATCTCGCCGGGGTGAACCCGGTGATGACGGCCGTGGCCGGCGAGGTCGCGGATGGCTTCGCGGCGCACACGTTCTGCACGCCGACGTATCTCGACCGGATCCTTCGGCCGGCGCTCGCGCGCGGCGCAGCCCGTGCGAACCGATCCGCTCCCCCGGTTCTGACGCCGCTCGTCGTCGGTCGCGACCGCGCCTCGCTCGCTCTTCAGATGACGACCTACACCGTGCCCGCCTATCGCCGGGTCCTCGACGAGTCCGGCCTCCGCGATGAGGCGGACGGCATCCTCGCGGCGATCGCGGACCGTCGACGGAACGAGGCCGCACGGATCATCGAAGAGCGCTGCCTCGACCAGCTCGGCGTTGCCGTGCTCGACGATCTCCCCGAACGGGTTCGCCTCTGGAGCGCCCACGCGGACGTCATTGGGTTGACCGTTCCCTGGTACGGGCTGGACGGCGCCGCGC
>Ga0209159_1002296_pt1 | contig 13464 bp, 9 predicted proteins | sample GraSoiAngelo_144_FD_185901 | JGI IMG/M metagenome (GOLD analysis project Ga0209159, IMG submission 185901) | Grasslands soil microbial communities from the Angelo Coastal Reserve, California, USA - 14_1009_02_40cm (SPAdes) (version 2) | ecosystem: Environmental > Terrestrial > Soil > Grasslands ...
CGCGACTGCCAAATGCCTCCCATCCTCTTCACACGCGGCGCGGTCGGGCCGGCCTGCACAGGTGTGCAGGTCCGCGTGGAGCTGCGACTGACACGAGCGCGGGTTCTCGGCTGCCTCGGCGCAGAGGGTGAGGTCGTGCAGCGGCCCCGCCTGGCAGGCGAGCTGGCGTGTCTCGCAGCGCTCCGTGCATGAATTGGGGCCGCCGTAGCAGCCAACGAACGCCTCCTCGAACTCCCCCTCGCAGCCCTGGAGGCAGCTCCTGCGGTCCGCGTCCGCGCGCTCAACACAGTCCAGCGCGGCAGCGTGGGTCGGCCGGCGTGCCGCGCAGCCCGCGAGGCAGATGGCTGCCCCGACAGCCATGAGGGGCCAGAGACCGCTTCGGATCATGCTTGCGAAGGTCCCGCGTGAATGATGCACGGGAGCCCTTCCCACGCCGGCCCGACCGTGCCGCTAGGGGAGGCTCGGCCTCAGGGGCACCATGGGTTGCGCGGGACGCCCGCGCAGGGGTTGGCCATGCCCGGCTCGGCCGGGATGGCCGGCAACGTGAAGGTGGCGTCGGGTCGGGGGTAGCTGGCGCCGGGTAGGGTTGGGCAGGGCGCCAGCAGCTGGGTGGCGCAGAGCGCCTCCGCCGCCAGCGGCCCCTCGTCGCCCGCGTTCGCGCTCCCGCACGGGTTGTAGGGTGGGCTCTGGAGGTTGGGCGGGTCGGTGGTCAGGCCGGCCGGGTCGGCGTTCGCGTTGAAGCAGTTGCCCGGGTCGTGAAGGGTGGTGGCGAGGCCGATGTCCCCGTTGGTGGGGTTGCCGAAGGACCCGTTGTTCGAGAACTGGTTCTTCCAGACGTAGTTGCCGAAGGCCTGGTAGTAACAGGTCTCGGTGGTGGGGTCATAGAACAGCCCGCCCTGGCAGTTCGCGCCCGGGGGTGGCGTCTCCTGGTCGGGCAGGTCGGCGACCAGGATGCCCCAGGCGCCGTTGCGCTCGATCCGGTTGTTGTAGAGCGTGATGTACTCGGTGCCCGCCAGCACCACGCCCGTGCCGATCGGGGCCGATCCCGCGAGCCCCGAGCCGCTGCCGGGCACGTCGGGATTGTTGTTGTCGTGGAAGTAGTTGTTCATGAAGATCGTGCAGCCCACCGCGCCCCGCACGGCCGGCCTGGAGCCCGCCGGGCAGAGGCCGATCTGAGGTGATGGAAGGTCGTCGTTGTTCTGCGAGTTCGAGACCAGCCCCGTCTTGTTGTGGTCGAACTCGCAGTTCTGGATGATCAGGTTGCCGCCCGAGTTGGTGCCCGAGTAAGCGAGCGCGGAGTATTGCGCGTGGTCGTGGTCGAGGACGGCGTTGCAGTTCGGGCAGGCGCCCACGTAGAAGGCGGCATCCCCCATGTTGCTGGCGTAGGAGTAGTTGATGCTCCCGGGACCGTCGGCGTTGCTGACGAAGATGCCGTACTCGCCGCGGGGGTGGTTGGCGCCGTTGGAGTAGCCGGAGCTGGCGGTCAGGTAGTTGCCCCAGTAGCTGTGCATGCCGATCTGGCCGCTGCCGTCGCCGCCGTTCCACCAGATCTGGTTGCCGTGCTCGCCCGTGGCGGGGTCGGTGAGGAAGTTACAGACGGTCAGGTTCTCGACGTAGGTCCCACTCACCTTGTAGACCTCGACCCCGTCGCGCCCCGTCACCTGGAAGGCGGGGTCGGAGCTGCAGGGCGTGGGGGCGCCGGGCCGGGTCCCGTCCACGATCACGCTGTTCCGGTCGAGCCCGCGCAGGTGGATGCCGGGTGTGCGGATCAGCACCCCGGCGGGCAGCTCGGGATCGCTCGAGCCGTTCTCGTGGTAGTCGCCGGGCGCGACCAGGATCCAGTCCCCCGGCCGCGCGGCATCGACCGCGGCCTGGATGGTCCGGAACTGGCCCGGAATCCCCCTGTAGGTGCCCACCCTCCACACGTGCACGCTCCCCGCCAGGGACGGTGAGCCGGCGAAGGTGGCCGCGGCCACGACCAGGCTGGCGACAAGGAACCCGCCACGCCGCCAGCGCGCAGGTATGCCGGGCATGCGCATCATCTAGCCTCCTCGATGTTGGCGATGTGCCGTTTCGGAGTGTCGTGCGGAAGGATGGAAACCGGCAATCCTCAAAACACGGGACAGCGGGACTCGAAAGAGGTGACGGTTTCCACGCGCAAGCTTGGATGCCGCTCATATCGCCGCCGAGCGCATCCTGGCGGCGCTCGCCGAGGCGATCGCGCGGTTGCCAGCGTAGTCACGGGTGGCTACACTCGACGGGCGATGATCGCCAGCGTGCGAACGGCCAAGGCCCGCCTCTCCCAGCTCCTGGAGCGGGCGGCTGCCGGCGAAGAGATCGTGATCACCTCGGACGGCCGGCCCAAGGCGAAGATCGTGGGGCTCGGTCCCGCTCCCAGGCCGTTTCGCGTGAACCACCGGCTCCTGCGCACGCGGCGCGGCGGAACCGGGCGCTCCGCCGACGTGCTGGTGCGCGAGGAACGGGACGCCGGCGACTGACCCCGTGTATCTCGACACGGCGATCCTCGTGAAGCTCCTGGTGCGGGAGCCGGACAGCAGGTTCTACGCGGAGCTGGTCGAGGGCGAGGTCGTGTGGTCATCGCAGATCGTCGTCACCGAGTGCTTCTCGGCCCTGCTGCGAAAGGAGCGGGAGCGCGGGATCACGCCCTCTCACCGCCGCCGGGCCTGGAGGCAGGTCGAGGCCGACATCGCGGCTCGGCGATTGAACCTGGTCACGCTCACGGCGGACGTCCTCGCCCGGGCGAACGGCATCCTCGGTGCCTGCCACCCGACCATCGCGCTGCGCTCGCTCGATGCCCTCCACCTGGCGTCGGCGGAACGGTGCCAGTCGTGGCCGATCTACTCGAACGACCGCCGCGTCCGACAGGCCGCGACGCGGCTCGGCCTGCCGCTGGCGCCCACGCCGCGCTGACGCGCCGCTTTCGAGGAGCGGGGTGCACTACCCACGCGGGATTCCGGGGAAGAGCCGATTCATTTTCCCGTTGCCGGGCACACGCCCCCGTTGCGATCCTCCGCTCCTCTACCGGGACACTCCGGGCAGCCGTGGAGGCGCATGTCGCCGTAGAGGCCTTGAGATGCGTCGACCGTGCTGTCGGCGCTGGCCGCGACATCCGAGGCCTCGCCGTTGCTCCCGTTCACGTAGTTCGGCACCGAGATGAAGCAGACCGACGGGGCGTAGAAGAAGAGACGCCACCAGATCGGCGTGCCCGCGAGCGTGTACGTCACGTTGCCCCCGAGCCCCGGATTCGAACCCGGCGACGTCGCCGCCTTGACGACCGGTCACCAGGCGACGTTGCTCAGGGCCGAGAGGTTGCCCGCCGCGTCGACGGTGCGAATGGCGAGGTAGACGGCCGAGCCGGAGACTCCGCCGACCGCCATGCTCTGCTGCGAGCCCGCCGGCTGGGGAGCGGGCGCTCCTGCCAGCGGGGTCGCCGACCAGAAGCTCGAAGAGGTGATCGGCTGGTTCGACCACCGCACGTCGTAGCGGTCGGCCGCGCCGACCATGTAGTCGTCGCCCGGCGCCGTCCAGACCAGCTGCGGTTGCGGACCTCTCACGACGCGCAGGTCCAGGATGGAGGCCGGACGTCGGGTATCGACACCGTAGGTGCCCGTGTTGTGCTCGTCGTGGCGGTAGTGCCACCAGCTGTCATTCAGCGCCGTGTCCCCGGCCACCTTCCACGTGAAGACGAATCCTTCGCGCGTCGGGGTGGCGTAGGCGAGCTGGCCGTTCATCAATGGGTCGGCGACCACGCCCGCGAAGGCCTGCCACTGCCCGGTGTATTTGGGGAACCCGGGCGCCTCGAGGCCGGTGGCCTGGAAGGCGTGGATGAAGTAGGTGTCGTTGCCTTCGATGGCCGAGCGGCCCAGGCCGAGCCCTGCCACGTCCGCCGTGATCGGCGAGGAATAGAAGGGGAAGCCATCGACGCGCTTGGGCCAGCCCGGAAGGACCTGGCCGTCGCGCGGGTCCCAGGCCTTTTCGTAGACCTGGGGCAGGTTGGCGACCCCCGGGACGTCCAGCGAAGCCGTGATCGACTCCACCCCGGTGTTGTTCATGATGAAGACGGGCGTGCCGGTGCCGTAGAGGTCACCGAGGCCGCCGGTACCGGTGAGGACGAGCGTGTGGGTGTCGCCGGTGCGGTAGGGAGGAAGAGACGAGCACTCGGCGCTGGGGCAGGAGAAGTCGAACCGTCGCTCGATGCTGCCGTCGGGGTTGATCGAGTAGACGCCGCCGGTGATCGGCCCGGTGATGATGCGCGGTCCGCTGCCGAAGTCGGCGATGACCGGCGGGCTGGTCGACTCGCCGACGAAGTCGATCGACTGGTCATAGGTGAAGGACGCGCTCTGCACGGTGACCGGCCAGGTCCCATCCGGCGGGTGGATGTACGGACCGCCGGCGTGGTCGTTGCCGTCGGCGTAGAGGCCGTAGAGCCAGGTCGCGGCGGCGTCGTTGCTCGGGTTGAAGCCGAGGAGCGCCGTGGCCAGATCCTCGGTGCTGCTGCCCTGACCATTCGACTCGAAGGAGGGCACGAACACCTGCGGATGCCCGAGCCCGAGGACATCGGCGACCGTCACCGGGTACATCAGCTTGGGATCCCTGATGTAGCTCCCCGGGTCGACGGTGCCTCCGTGATCGGTGAAGTAGGAGGCCGGTAGCTCGATCTCGACGGGCCAGCCAGGCACCGCGGTTCCGTCCGGACGGAACGCGTAGACGAAACCGTCGAAGGCCGTCATCACGATGTCGAGCTGGCCGGTACCCTCGAGGTCGGCCAGCACGGGTGGTGACCAGTTGCCCCGGTCCGGGTTCCGGCTGTGGCCGGTGGCGGCGCGCGGCGTCGGCACCGCCGTGAAGGGTTGCCAGTTGGCGGGGTCCTGGCCCACCGGGAAGCCGGGCAGCAAGTGCCCGTGGCTGTCCCAGACGTAGACCTGGCCGTTGGTGGTGGTGGCCACGATCTCCAGCTCGCCGTTGTGGAAGAGGTCACCCACCGCGGCGCCACCCGAGAGCGGGTCGCGCACGTTCGCCAGGCTCGCATTCCGATAGGCTCGTGCGCGGTAGTTCTCGGGGTTGAGCGGGTCGAGCTGCTTGAGCATCGCGGTGTGGACGGGGAAGCCGGGCACCTCGGTGCCGTCCGGCCGCCAGGCGTTCACGTCGCCGTTGCCGTTGGGGACGATGAGGTCGAGCTCGTGCTTGCCCTCGAGGTCGGCATAGGTCGGGGCGGCGTCGCCGTCGGCCCTGTTGACGCTCTTCGGGTAGCCCGGCAGCAGATCGGGGTCGTGGCGCAGGCCGACGCTGCGGCGGTCCTCGGCCTTGAGGCCGTTGGCGTCGTTCACGCGGAGCCGGATGGTCATCGTGTACTGCTCCGCCCCGTCGGGCTGCAGGGTGGTGAGGGGCGCATGGGTGTAGAAGCTCGGCGGAACCTGGCTCAGGTCGATGATTCCCAGCTTCCCCGAGATGCCGGTGCCCGCGGTCGCGCTGGCCACGGCGTGGAAGTCGCCGTCGGCAGGGTCGGCGCCGAGCGCCCACTCGAGCACGTAGCTGACCGAGCCGCCGGAGTTGAACCGCGAGCGCGCGAAGCTGCCATCCACCTCCAGCTTCCGCGTCACCGTGGGGTCGATGTAGGCGTACCACTGCGGAGCGGTGATGTCTGCGGTCGGCGGGATTTTTCCGGCCATGACCATCGCCGTCGCGGCGCCCACGTCCGGCCGCCCGTAGCCGTACTGCGTGGACCAGTTGGTGTGGGTGGCGTCGGTGGCGCTGTTGGGGTTGCCCGGCCACTGCGGCTGCTTCGTCCCGGGTGGCGCCCCGGGGCCCAAGGGCTGCGGCGGCAGGGCGTTCGGGATGATCGGCTGGGCGGTGTCCATCAGCACCTGCTTGATCTCGTTGGGCGTGAGCCGATCGAAGCCCGGGAGCCTGCCGCTGTCGCGCAGGTTGAGCCCGGCCGACTGCACCATAGCCAGGATCCCCGCCTGGAAGGGTGTGGCGCCCGAGGTCGTGTACTCGCCCCCCGAGAAGACGTTGTGGGTGCCGTAGCTCGTGACGTTGCTGCGCGAACGGAACCAGCTGGTGGTGCTCCCGGTCAGGTCCATGGCCGCCGAGTTGCCGGGCAGAGCGTGGTCCCAGAGCATCCCGTCGGTGTGGTCCATGGAGTCGAAGTCGTTGGAGTCGAGCGACATCACGACGCCGTGGCCGTAGGCGTAGTCGATGGCGTCCTGAATAAACCGGCTGTAGGTGTAGTTGACGACCACGGAGCTGACCGCGGTCACGCCGATGTCGGCGGCGTAGAGGAGCCCTTCGGCCCACTTGTCGGAGCGGCCGAGCGCCTCCGCGCCGGTCTTGACCGGCACCACCCGGCAGCGGGGGCAGAGGCCGACGCCGGCGTAGCCGTTGTCGGGGACGCCGACCAGGAGTGAGTGCAGCCCGGGGGCGTGGTTGTAGGCCATGTCCTCGGTCTGCGGGTCGTTGTTGTTGCGGTCGGCGTTCCAGCCGTTGATGTCGTTGGGATAACCGTTGCCGTCGTTGTCGAAACGGCCGCCGGGAGGACACTGCCCGATCCGGCCGTTTTGCATCCGGCAGTGGCCGAAGACAGCGATGAGGTCTTCGGGGGACAGGTAGGGCGTCCGCGTTCCCTGGACGTGGACGGCGTTCAGGTATTGATGCTGGCCGCTGCTGACGCAGTTGCGGCTGGTGCCCTCCACGTCGATGGCCAGCCCGCCCCCTTGGGCAACCGGCGTGTCGGATGCCACGCCCGCGGGGCAGGATGGGTTGACGCGCGGGTCGTGCACGTAGTCCCGGATGTCGAAGCGGCCGTTGCGGTCGAGGTCGTAGCAGGTGGGCCAGGCGAGGCTGGTCCCGTCGGCGCGCTCCGGGCAGGGTAGCTCCCCCTTGTTCAGCCATTCGTTGTCGAGGGCGTCCTTGATCGAGTCGGAGCTGTAGTTCACGCCCCCTTCCATGTAGGCGATGAGGATGTCGTCGCGTCCGACGTTGCCCTGGGCCCAGGCGCCCGTGAAGTCGACCCCGGACATGTGGTCGGGGTCGAAGGCGGCCACTGCCCAGCAGGGAAGCCCGCCGTCGGGGTGATGCACGATCGGGAAGGGGCACGGATACTGCGTATCGGAGAGCGGGCCGAACATGTCCCACTGGTCAGCGCCCGCGTCGGAGTAGCAGGCCGAGGTGAAGGTGGCCGCGTTCTCGCAGGGCGCGAATTGGGGGTCGTTGGGCGGCGTCTCGGGCCAGGCGGCGTAGGCGGCTACCGGTGGCATGAAGAGGCCGGCCAAGAGGATGGCCAGCGACGAGCGCAATCTTCTCACCATCGGCGCCCTCCCGCCCCGAGAACACTCCATCGGTGCGCTCTCGGGCTCACAAGGTGCGTTTCGATAGCGTCACGGGGGCCGGGAACGAGGGGGATCAAGCGCCCCGACGAGGGGATCGGCCGTTTCGTATCTGCGAGATTCCCGTCTGCTAGGTTCGGCGCAAGCATTCAATCGCCATATTTCGGGAGGATGCGGGCCGCCGAAAAGGTAGCCCGTCCGAATCATGATGGGATCGGGCCCGCGGTCGACCGGGGATCGGGCGCGTGCGCCCGGCGAAGGCGGACACCGCCCCGGCTGCGGTAGGCCAGGGTCCGCGCGACCGGCGCCGGAGCTCGTTGGCCACTGGACGCGGCTCGGCGGAGGCGCCGGGTGGCGCCTCCGCCGAGCGGGGGGCGGGAGCCTCGATCGAGTCCGGTCAGCGGCGGATGCGGATGGGGAGGTCGACGGGGATGCTCGTGGCGCCGTCGGCGTCGGTCGCGACGATGTGCAGCGTGAACTTGCCGGGGTGCACGTGCTTGAGGGAGAGACTCGCGGCGAAGGCGCCGGCGGTGGCCTGGCTCACGGTCGTCTCGCGGACCACCTTGTGGTTCTTGCCGAGCAGCTGGATCGTGACCGTCGCCGGTTCGTCGACGTCGAGCGCGAGCGTGAGCGTGCGGTCAGGACCGAGGTCACCGAGGCGCAGCACCGCGTCGATCGGACCGACAGACACGACCGGCGGTTCGTTCACGATGCTGACCGTCGCGTCGGGACCGGTGATCGTCGTGAAGTCGGAGGCCGCGACGGCCCGGTAGTGCAGCGTGGCGCCGGCGGCGCCGGTCACCTGGGCGTCGAACGGCGTCGGCACGACGGCCACGCCGAGCGTCTCCGACGCGGTGGTCGCGCCATAGGCGGTGGTGGCGCCGAAGTCGAAGTGAACGCGGACGCTGGCACCGCCGGGGTTGGCCGAGCCGTTGAGGATCGCGCTCGACGAGGTGAGACCGCTCGCGGCGAGCGTCTCGACGTCGCTCGGCGCGAACGCCTCGGCGAAGAGCTTCTTCGCGCGGGGCGCGCCGGCCGTGAAGAGGAAGAACGGCGTCCCGACCGCGCCCCCCTGGCAGGCGGAGCCGTCTGCATTGGTCGGGTTCGCCGTGCAGGTGGACGAGATCGGCGCGCGCTGCGCGTTGTCCACGTCGGTGAACGCGGACGCGGCGATCCCATCGGGCGTGTCGAGCTGGAAGATCGGCGCCGCGGCCCCGCCCTCGAAGTGGCCGACGAAGGTGAGGAGGCTCGTCCCGACCTGCTCCTGCCACGAGATGTAGGGCACGTTGCCGGCAAACGTGATGTCGGGCCGGCTCGCGTCGTTGTTCGCGTTCGACACGGGCAGGCCGCCGTTGAACAGCTCGAAGTGGTCGCCGCCGACGAGCCGGGAGACGTAGATCACGTGCCGGCCGCCGCCGAGCTCCTCCTCCCACACCACCCACGGGACGGTCGGCTGGCCCGGCGTCAGCGTGCCCGCCGCGACGCGAGGATTCTCGGCATCCCTAGCCGCGACCTTGTTCAGCGAGCACGCGTCCTCGGCCGCCTGGGACTCGGCGCACGGGCCGAAGTGATTCGTCGCGCCGGAGACGTCGAGCACGTTCGACTGCCCCGCGGTCCCGTTGCCGACCGCCACCCACTGGAAGCCGCCGTCGGCCGTCGCCTGCGCGACCGCCTTCGAGGCGAAGACCATCTGGTTGCTCCGGAGCCCCGTGAGCTTGGTCGGGCCCTCCTCGTACCAGACGACCCACACGACCGTGTCGTTCCTGCCGGTGAAGGCGATGTCCGGCTCGACGCCGGCGCGCGTGGGGTCGATGTTCAGCGTCGGGTCGATCGTGTCGTCGGGCGGCGTCGACTGGCCCGAGGGGAGACGGTCGAGCCCGACCTGCTGCCAGCAGAAACCGTTCACGTTGTTCGCGGCCGACGGCCTGAAGCCGGTGCACGGCGTTCCCGCCCCCGGCTGCTTCACGCCCTTCGACACGAAGATCTGCCGCGATTCGTCCGCGTCGTCGGCAGAACCGTCGTTCTCCTCCCACACGATCCACGGCACGGGGTCGTTCCCGGCGACCGTGGCGCCTCCGGCGACCGACGGGTTCTCCGCCGTCCGGTCGGTGTGGATGTTGAGCGACGGCACCAGCGCGCCGGCCGCCCGGTCCTGACCCGAGGGAAGCCACCGGTTCGCGCCGGCGTTGAAGCGGCTGGCGAAGATGTTCGTCGGGTCGCCGAAGTTCGCGTTGGGCTCGTACCACGCGACCCAGGGGGTGGCGCGGCCGGCGCCGGCGAAGTCGATCGACGGCGCCTCGGCCTCCACCGTGGGGTCGATGTTGAGCGACGCCGGGGAGCCCTGCGTGACCCAGGCGCCGTTCTTGAAGGCACGGACGAAGATCTGCTGCGAGCTGCCGAGCCGCTGCTCGAAGGTCGCCCACGGGACCTGGACTTTGCCCGCGACGACCGTGCCACCGGCCACGTCGACGAGGCCGGCGTCCTGGTTCGGATCGATCGAGTTCGGCGGGTCGTCGTTCACCTGGGCGCCGTTCGCCGGGAGCGATACGAAGGCCGCCGAGGCGGGGGGAGCGAGAACCAGTGCCCCCACAAGTATCGTCACGAGACCAAAGGTGTTGAGTGCGCGGGTCATTCGAAGCCTCCTTTTCCGCCCGCGTGGCCGCGTGCCAACCCCGGACGGCTTGGTTTTGCCTCTCTACGCGCAAGTCGGGACCGTGGATGACGGGGGGCCTGGAGTCGGCCGGTCAGCGTGGATATGTCCCGGCGCGGGGGCGATGCCTCGGACCATCGGCGCGGTGCTGGTGCTCTGCCTTCTCGCCGCGCCGGTCGTGCGCGGCGACGACGGCGGCGACTGGCGGGATCGGGTCACGCTCATCGCCAGCGAGCGTCTGCGGGGCGAGTTCGTCGACTGGTTCCGTCCACGCCCGCGAACCGCCGCCCCGGACGCTCATCGCTACAGCTTCATCGCGAGCCAGCTGCGCGCCGGCCTCTCGGTCGTGCTGCCGCACGTCCAGCTGACGCTGGTCGCGCAGGATACCCGGCTCGGCAACCTCCCCGACGACGCCAGCCTGGCGCCGCCGGTCGGTAACCTCGGGCCGGGCGCCGTCTACTACGCGAACACCAAGCAGCGCACGCAGGGCGAGCCGTTCCTGAAGCTCGGTTTCCTCACGCTCCGCCGGGCCGGCCTCGCGGCGACGGTCGGCCGCTACGAGTACCGCGACGGGCTCGAGACGGTGCCCGGCGATCCCGCGCTGTCGGCGCTCAAGCGCACCCGCATCGCCGAGCGGCTCGTGGGCCCGTTCGAGTTCACCCACGTCACGCGCAGCTTCGACGGGGTGCGGCTCGCCTGCGACCGGCCCGGGTGGAACGTGACGGTGATCGGCACGCGGCCGACGCAGGGCGGGTTCGAGGTGAGCGCCAACCGGGAGCTCGACCTGACGCTGGCGGGCGCGGCCCTCACCCTGAAGCGCCTCCCCGTCGCGCCGCCGGCCGACGTTCGGCTCTTCTACCTCTACTATCGGGACGGCCGCGACGGCGTGCTCAAGGTCGACAACCGCCCGCTGCCGGTCCGCACGGCGGACCGCGCGCCGATCGCGATCCACACCGCCGGCGGTCACGGGCTGACCGTCGTCGACGTCGGACCCGGACGGCTCGACCTCCTCGCCTGGGTGGCCGTGCAGGCGGGCGACTGGGGGGTCGACGACCACGCGGCCTGGGCCTACGCGGTCGAGACCGGGTACCAGCTTCCCACGCTCGCGGCGGCTCCGTGGCTACGGGTCGGCTACGATCGCTCCTCGGGCGACGGCAACCCGGGCGACGGCCATCACCGCACCTTCTTCCAGCTTCTCCCGACGGCGCGGACGTACGCGCAGCTGCCGTTCTACAACCTGATGAACAGCGCCGATGCGTTCGCGCAGGTGCTGCTGGCGCCGCACCGGATCGTGAGCCTGCGAGCCGACTACCACTGGCTCACGGTCTCGGACGGGAACGACCTCTGGTACTCGGGCGGCGGCGCGACCAACGATCACGTGTTCGGCTACGCGGGCTCGCCGGCTGGCGGCCGGCACGCGCTGGCGCAGGTCATCGATCTGTCCGTCACGGTCCAGCTCCTCCGGCAGCTCGCCCTCGGCACGTACTACGGTCACGCCTTCGGGGGAGACGTGGTGCGCGAGACCTTCGCGGGGAGCGGGGCCAACTACGGTTTCGTCGAGCTCGTCTACCGCCGCTGAGACGGCGAGCACGGAGCGCCGACGTCGGCTACGTGCTCTCCATCACCGTCGGTCCGGCGGGCGCCGCGGTGCGCGGGGTCGACTCCTCGGTGAGGAAGAGCTTCGCGATGGGTGCGGTGTACGACTCGACCGGCACGGGGAACTGCGCAACGATCGTACCCCCGGGGTTCACGCCGAACTCGCCGCAGAAGACGCTGCGGTCGCCGACCTGCGCCCACAGGCGGTAGCGCTCGCCGGCCGGCAGCGCCCGCAGGCCCTTCAGGACCACCGCGCCGCGCTTCGCGTCGAGGTCGAGGGCGACCGTCCCGTACGCGCCCCCTGTGCCCGCGAGCGCGAACGAGCGCACGACGTTGGGCTCATGCAGCGTCGCCGTGAGCTCGCGCTCGAGGTCGAGCTCGCGCCGCACGCGATAAGCGTCGAAGCCGAAGGCGAGCGCGAGCACCGCCGCGGCGGCGGCGGCGAACTGGCTCCAGACCACGCGACGGGGCGCGCGTGTCCCCCTGGCCGGCGCACGGCCCTCGGCTGCGGCGAGCACGCGCGCGCGCAGGTGGGCGGGCGGCTCGGTGACGGTCGCGAAGGGAAGCAGGCCGAGCGTCGCCCGGAGCCGACGCACCTCCTCTGCCAGCTCCGGGTCCTCGGCCACGCGTCGCTCGAAGGTCTCGGCCTCGTCGCCCGAGAGCTCGCCCAGCACGTACTCGACGGCCAGCTCCTGGGCGGTGGGATCGCGGGGGGCCGTCACGTCACTCCACCAGATCCGCCAGGGCCGCGCGCAGGCCGAGCAACCCGCGGCGGCACCAGCTCTTCACGGTCCCGAGGGGGGTGTCGAGCGTCGCGGCGATCTCGGCCTGCGTCAGGCCCTTGTAGTAGACCATCTCGAGCGCGCGGCGCTCGTTCGCAGGCAGCCCGGCGACCGCGCTGCGCACCCGCTCGGAACGCTCGCGCATCGTGAGCCGATCGACCGCGGGCATGGGCATGACGGGCGGAGGTGCGTTTTGCCACGATGCGCGGAGGATGCGGAGGCGCCGGCCGCGGCTCCGGAGCCGATCGATGGCCCGCGAGCGGGTGAGCGCGGTCAGGAAGGCGCCGAGCGAGCCCCGGGTCGCGTCGTACGTGGTGCCCTGGCACAGCATCACGAAGACCTCCTGCGTGAGATCCTCGGCCTCCTCCTGGGACTGGAGGATGGCGCGCGCCAGCCCGTAGACGAGGCCGCCATAGCGATCGTAGAGCGGTCCGAGCCCGGAGCGGTCGGCACCGAGGGTGCGGAGCAGAACCTCGTCCGATGGGTCGGGCGAGGCCGCCTCGTCATTTTCGGTCCGCCGCAAGTCGGGGCTCTGGCTACCATAGTCGTTTGGCGCGGGGGATAGCACACCATCTCCACTACGCCCGAGCCGGGCGGCCGGATGAGGGGGCCGAATCAGGGGGCGGGGGCTTCGGTGGTCGCGGCAAGGGAGACGAGCGCCGTGGGCGGGTCGCCGATCGGGCCGACCGGATCGGCATGGCCGGTTGCGAGGTCGACCGTGTAGAGCTTGCCGCCGGTGGCGGCATAGGCGTGGTCGACCCCGGCGGCGTCGGTGACGATGGCGAGTCCGGACAGTGGCGCGAAGTCGACTCCCAGCGCGCCCACGGTCGTGAGGATGCCGTCGTTCGGCGGATCCTGGACGACGAGGACGTCCTGCTCGGCGTCGATCTCGAAGAGGCGGGTGGTCGGTGCACCGGCCACGGCGTTGGTATACGCGGCCGCGGCGACCCGTGGGCGTTTGCCGGCGTTGCGATCGGCGGGTGCGTAGGCGAGCGGCGAGTCGGCCGCCGTCGCTCCCAAGGTGACATTGATGCGCAGGTTCTGCCCGTCGGCGCTCAACACGCGAAGGCGATCGGTCTGGGGGTTGAAG
>Ga0209159_1002299_pt1 | contig 13457 bp, 7 predicted proteins | sample GraSoiAngelo_144_FD_185901 | JGI IMG/M metagenome (GOLD analysis project Ga0209159, IMG submission 185901) | Grasslands soil microbial communities from the Angelo Coastal Reserve, California, USA - 14_1009_02_40cm (SPAdes) (version 2) | ecosystem: Environmental > Terrestrial > Soil > Grasslands ...
TCCGCGCACAGCCTGATGATTTAACGCAGAGCGTTGAACTTTGCTCCCTGGGCCTGATCGATGCCGCACTTGGGCGAAAGCAAGAAGCCCTCAGCGAGGGTCGCCGCGCGGTGGAACTTCTACCGGTGACCAAAAATGCGATCGAGGGCGCGGACGTCCTTTATTTTTATGCCGTGATCTGCGCGGAGGTTGGCGAGCGCGACCTGGCTATTGAACAACTTAAAACACTCGCCAAAATCCCGGCTGGCGCCCATTACGGCGAGCTTCGCCTCGATCCCTTTTGGGATCCGCTGCGCGGCGACCCTCGCTTTGAGCAAATCACCGCCTCTCTCGCGCCGAAGGAAACGACTTCAAAATAGCGATCGCCTCACGATCCTCGCAGCATTCGACGGTCGGAGACCGCCGCTACAGTCGCGCTGAAGTAGCGCTGTAGCGGCAGGCGTGTCGCCTGCGTCAAACACAAAGTAGCCGGCTGCCTCTAGAGGGATGGGCTTCTAGAACTTCTTGATCATCCTCACGTACCAGAACCGCCCCAGGTTATCATAGAAGCTGCCCGGGTAACCAAGGGCGTTGCCAAACTCGAATCCGAACGAGTGTGGCGGATCCTCACCGAAGATATCTGTCACACCCACGGTGAGCGTGGTGTTGTTCAAGATATTCTTCCAGCACGGCATGGCGTAAGGAGTGGGCGGCGCTTCTTTCTCCTTGCCCACCATTTCCTTGCCGCCTTTTGAATACCCAGGCACTGGCGCCGCTTCCACTGGCGGCGTGAAAATCAGGCTGTACGAGAGCTGCGCGTCCGTAAACCAGGTGGCATCCACCCAGTGGCGTTTCCATTTTCCATCAAACTGCTTGGCAAAGAGTTGTTCCCAGAATCCATCGACGAAGTGCACGGTCCAGTTCAGGTCCCAGTTGTGCCACGTCCAGTCGAGGAGCGTGTCCCCCTTCCATTTGAGCCAGCCCTGTGGACTGGTCACGTCCCCGAAGAAGCTGCCAATAAACCACTCGGAACTGGACGTACCAGCGGCTTGCCGCGGTCGTGAACCGGGGAAATTGACGACCATTTCGTTCAGATAACCCCACCGGCTTAAGAGCGAGAATGTGCCAACTCCAGTCTCGACCTGATACTGGAGACCGAGGTCCACACCATTTGTGCGCGTACGCCCACCGTTTTGGTAGGGGCTTAAGACTCCGGAGTAATTGCCTGCCGGATCAAATACAACCGCCGGTTGCGTGGCTGTCACCGGTGCAGGAATCACTACGCCTGGGAAAATGCCAGCGTTATACCCGTTAATGATTGCACTGGGAGAAAAGAACATGGCGACCCCGCTCCGCTCGACATCCCAGAAATCGACCGTCAACGTCAGCTGTCCGTACTTCGGCGGGATCCACTTGGGCGTATAAACGATGCCACCAGTCCAGCTACGGTCATGTTCCGGGCGAATGTTTTTGTTGGGCACTTGCTCGACGGTTGTCTCTGGATCGGCCACGTCCTGGAGCGGATTTGTGGGGCTCCCCTGCGGACCAAACTGAGCCACAGGCGCAAAACCTACGAAGTGGGCTGGGGCCAAAAGGAACCTATTAGGGCCATACAACTGGACCATGGATGGCTCGAGGAAGCCTTCACCCCAGGTGCTGCGAAGGGTCAGGCTCTCGTCAAAGGGCTGCCAACGAACGCCCACCTTGGGGACGGCAGCATTCGTATCATTATTCAGCCACTCATCGTACCGTACTCCGGCTGAAAACTCCAATGAGTGGAAGCCGGGTATGCGCCACTTGGGGCTGAAAATCGGGATGAGCGTTTCCGCGTAAATTCCCCACGATTTGCGTCCGGCCTTCACCGGGGCGAAAGTGGCGGTGTCGGCGTTCTCTCCGAGGCGGTTCTGGTCATCCAGATCGATCCTGTAACTTTCCCGGCTAAACACACCGCCAAAGGCGAGCCCAACGCCGCCGGCGGGCAAATCAAACAGGTCCGTGGTATAAATGTTCAAGTCCAATGTGGCGAGTTTCGACGTAAACAAGTCCCTGGTATGCAACCTCGCGAAGTCAATCAGCGGCAGATTGCTAGGAAATGTGACATGCTGAGTATCGGCCATTGAATTATACGGAATCGTCTGTCCGATAAACTCACTCGACGTGGGATCAAACAGCGGGTCGGCCGCGTTCAGAATCCGCTCAAAGTGCGGAATATTGATGCCCTGGAACCGCGAAATCTGCTCGATTTGGCTATACATGAACGCTCCATCGTAGCCCCAGGTTCCATTAAACAGCTTGTCGCCTTTTACACCAACCGTGAAACGCTCGGCCATGTTCTCGTTGTCGACTAAGCGGTCGCCAAAATCGAAAATACGCGCGTTAGTGCCGCCTGAGATGATTTGCTCAAATGGATTGAACGGGTTGAATGCGGTCGGACTCATCCCAACTTCCGCAGGGGTCGGCCCGCCAAAAGGCGGAACACCACCGGGGAACGGATGATTGGGCGGGACGAAGAGCGCCAGCCTGCCAGGCAGCTCGAAAGGGCCCGTGGCGGTTGGCGCAAGTTCATCGTGCGTTTTGGCATCCACGTAGTAGAAGTCGCCAAAAATCCGCAACTGATCATCGCAGATTTTGTGCTCGAAAGCCGTATACCCGCCCCAGCGCTCCTGCTTCGGATACGAGCCCGCGTAGAGGTTGAAGTTAAACCCGGGAAGAATACTGAAGGGGGCCCTCGGACGACTGTGGTGGAAGATATAGTCGGCCGCCGGGACCAATCCGTTGGCATTATTCGGCGGCGTGCCAAAGAACTTGTCCAACCCGATCACATCAGGGGGCAAGACTGGTGCTGGCTCCGGGTTACCATTGACATCAAACGGATGTAAAACGGCCGCCGTTTGCAGCTGAAGATTCCACGGCACAGCGTTCGAGCTTAAGAACGGCGGCTTAATCGAGTTGCCCCGGTCACGGTTGAACATATCGTGATGCTTGTAATAGAACATGTCACCAGTAATACTGGTCTTGTCGTCGCCCACTCCGAAGAGAATGTCCCCACGATATTCGGCCGCGTCTTTGTCTAGCGTATCGCCGTACTGAACGGTCACCTGTGCGCCTCGATAATCCTTATAGAAGTTAAAGTTCACCACGCCGGCAATCGCGTCTGAGCCGTAGGTCGTCGAAGCGCCGTCCTTCAAAATGTCAATGCTTTGGACGGCCGTGATGGGAATAGTAGTTAGATCAACGTAACCGTACCCGGAGTTGGCGGACCCAGGGAACGGCGCAACGCGGCGGTGGTCGATTAGAATTAGCGTGGCACCAGGATCCAAACCGCGAAGCGCCAGCGCAGCGGTTCCCGCTGGACCGCCCTGGCTCGTTGCGTTGTTCTGGACTGGAATGGTGGCGCCATTCATTACCGGCTGCCTCTGGAGCAGTTGCTCGGTGGTAGTGCCCGCGCCGGATTTGTTAATCAGGTCGCGGTTAATCATGAACACCGGGTTTGGGCCCACCTCTTCCGCTGTAGGAATGTTTGAGCCCGTGACGATCACCCGTTCGACTTCCGCTACGCCGCCTTCGGAAGCCGGTGGTGGTTGCTGAGCGAAGGCATTTATCGCAAAGATTAAGAAGAATCCTGCCGTCCCCGTGAGAGCAGCGCGGCCGAATTCGAGCTTGTTTGGCGCATTCACTTTGCCCCCGAAGGGTCGACGCACTGCGATCGAAGCGATTTGCTGCAAAAATTGCAAGCCTAACCCCCCGGAAAAAACCGCATGCTTCGCCTCCCTCGTTCATGAGTCCGGTAGGGCGCGACCGCCGGGCGCACCGACTGCGAAGCGCGGATCATCGCGCAGTGCATCAGCCCTTCCCGGGGTGGCATGCCTCGTAAATTTGCCAAATTGTCTTGGCGCTTATACTCAACATTTAATGCCGCGCGATTCTTTCGTTCATCTGCATCTGCACACAGAATATTCCCTCCTCGATGGTGCGATCCGGATGAAAGCGCTGATGAAAAAAGCGGCCGAATTCAGAATGCCTGCGGTCGCGATCACGGATCACGGCAATTTATTCGGCGCGATTGAATTTTATCAGGAAGCGACCCGCGCTGGAGTCAAGCCCATCATCGGTTGCGAGGCATATGTTGCGCCCGGATCGCATAAGGACCGGCCGGCCTCGCGCCGCGACGCCGCATATCACTTCACTCTTTTGGCAGAAAACGAGACGGGCTACCGCAATCTCGTAAAATTGGTGACTGCGGCGCATCTTGACGGGTTTCATTATGCACCGAGAATCGACAAAGAGCTTTTGGCCGCGCATGCAGCGGGGCTGATTGGGCTAAGCGGTTGCCTTGCGGGCGAAATCAATACCGCGATTCAGGCAAACAACATCGAGAAGGCAACCCTGAGCGCGGCCGAGTATCGCGACATTCTTGGCACGGAAAATTTCTTCATGGAGATGCACGACCACGGCATGGAAGCGCAAAAAAATTGCAATCGTGTGCTGCCACAAATTGCGCGAGAACTTGGTGTCGGATTGGTAGCTGCAAACGACGTTCATTTTTTGCGCCAGAGCGATCACGATGCCCACGACGTCATGCTGTGCATCGGCACTGGCAAAATGGTCCAGGACGAAAACCGCATGCGTTATGTGCCGGAGTTGTATTTCAAATCGCCCGCCGAAATGCGGGAAATCTTCGACGATTTCCCCGAGGCGATCAGCAACACGCTCGAAATCGCCGAGCGTTGCCATCTCGACCTTGAATTTGGGCGTTCGAAATATCCAGAGTACCCGGTGCCGGCTGGAAAAACGCGCGAAGGTTATTTGCGCGAGCTTTGTTACCAGGGCCTGCGCGAACGCTACGGCGAACGGGCCACGACCGATTCCGAATTGCTTAAACGGGTAGACTATGAACTCGGCGTTCTCGAGCAAACGGGGTTTGTCAGTTATCTGCTCATCGTTTGGGATTTCATTCATTTTGCCAAGGAAAGGGGCATTCCGGTCGGCCCGGGACGCGGTTCGGCTGCTGGCTCGATGGTCGCTTATGTTCTTGGAATCACTGACATCGATCCGTTGCAATACGGATTGATTTTCGAGCGCTTTTTGAATCCCGACCGCGTCTCGCCACCCGACATCGATGTCGATTTTTGCGAGGCCCGCCGCGGCGAAGTCCTTGAATATGTGCGCCAGAAATATGGTGAACGCCGCGTGGCACAGATCATCACCTTTGGCAAACTCAAAGCGAAAAGCGTGGTGCGCGATGTCGGCCGGGTAATGGGAATGAGCTATCGCGACGCCGATCGCATCGCGAGAATGATTCCAAACGAGCTGAATATCACTCTCGATTCGGCGGTGGAGAAAAATTCGGAACTGAAAAGGGCGGTTACCACGGAATCAGCGACTCGTCAGCTTTTCGATTACGCGAAAACATTGGAAGGTCTATCGCGCAACGCAGGCGTGCACGCCGCCGGCGTGGTCATCGCCGACCGCGACTTGTCGGATTACATCCCGCTCTGTCGCGACGTAAAAGGTAACGACATTATCAGCCAGTATCCCATGGGGCCGCTCAACGATCTCGGGCTGCTGAAAATGGACTTCCTTGGATTAAAGACACTGACTGTGATCGAAGACACGCTGGCGCTCATTCGCAAACGCGAGGCGAATTTTTCGCTGAAGAATATTCCGCTGGATGACGCAGAAGCGTTTGCGCTCTATAACCGCGGCGAAACCATTGGCCTCTTCCAAATGGAGTCCGGCGGGATGACCAGCACGGCGCGGCAGTTCGACGTTCGAAAGATCGACGACGTCATTGCGTTGATTGCGCTTTATCGGCCGGGCCCGATGGATCTGATTGGCGATTACATCAAACGCAAGAAGGGACTGACTAAAATCCGTTACGAGCATCCGTTGCTCGAAGAAATCTGCGCCGATACTTACGGCGTCATGATTTATCAGGAGCAGGTCATGGCTGCGGCGAGCAGACTTGGCGGCTATTCACTTGCTCAAGCCGATTTGCTCCGGCGCGCCATGGGGAAGAAGGACAAGGAAAAAATGGCGAAAGAGAGGCAGAATTTCATCGAAGGCTGTGCGCGGACAAACAAAATCCCAGAGAAAAAAGCCAACGCGATCTTCGATTTGCTCGAAAAATTCGCCGGGTACGGATTCAACAAGAGCCATAGTGCGGCTTACGGTCTCATCAGTTATCAAACTGCTTATCTGAAAGCGCATTACCCGGTTGAATTCATGGCCGGGCTACTCAGCAACGAGATCAACAATACGGAAAAAATTTCAGTTTTCGTCGGCGAATGCAAGCGCACGGGCATTACCATTTTGCCGCCAGACATCAACAAGAGCGGCTTAAAATTTGCGCCGGAAAAGTGTGGGGGGCCTCAGCATCCTGACAGTCGGGGCAGTAAGGCCGCTCCTACATTGCCTGCCATTCGCTACGGGCTCGCCGCCATCAAGCACGTTGGCGAAAGCGCAATGGCGACCGCAATTCGCGAGCGCGCACAACGAGGTGATTTCACGTCGCTGGAAGACTTTTGCACCCGGCTCGACTCGCGCATTGCCAATCGCAAAATGTTGGAAAGTCTGGTCAAAGCTGGGGCATTTGATTTTCTTGGTCGCGAGCGCGCGGAGCTTTTCGCGTGCATCGATGAAGCGCTTACCGCTTCTGCGACAGCGCAGCGGGATCGCTTAGCCGGCCAGGTTTCGCTCTTTGATGAGGCAAGCGCGCCCAACGCGTCGAGAAAGAGGCAAGTTGCTTCTTGGAGCGAGCACGAAAAGCTTTCCTACGAGAAAGAGCTGCTCGGTTTTTATGTGAGTGGACATCCGCTCGATGCCTATGTCGATTTTTTCGCGGCGAGAAATTACCGATCGATTGCTTCGCTAGCCGAACTCGACGATCGCGCGCCATTCAAGATTGCCGGAGCGATTGTGGAGGTCGAAAAAAAGTTTACCAGGAGAGAAGGCAAGCCATTCGCCGTTATCTGGGTGGAAGACTTGAGCGACATGCTCGAGGTAGTCGTTTGGAACGAGGTCTATTTGAAAGTCTCAGACGCGCTCGCTGCTGGACGCGTGGTTGAGATCAGAGGCGCACTGGATAAACGCGATGACGCTCTTCGCGCCACGGCCCAGGAGATCAAAGTGTTTATGCCGGATGACACAAAAGGCACGAATGAAAGATCGACAAGTCTGTTGCAGGAGGAGGCGGTGCTTTTGCAATTTTCTCGCGACGTGACAAGCAACGAATTGCGCGAAGTGCGCGAGATTCTTGCCAGCTCGCCAGGCCGCCGGCCGGTTCAGTTGCTGTTTGATCGCGCCAACGGCAGCCCGTTGCGCCTGGATGCAGGTGCGGAGTTTCATGTGGATCTGACGCGTGATCTCGAGAAAAAACTTTCACGCTGGCTGATCCCAGCGAAGGCCGAGCGCAAAAGCGTGATGGTCGATTCAACTTCGACCTAACGATGCTTGGCCCGCTTCTGCGGACGGGCGCTTGGCGGGGAATATGCACTGAGCATTAACGCACCTTGAGTTGGCCAGGCACGAAAACAGAGCGGGATCGTTCGGTCGCCAAGATTCATCGGTTCGTCTAATTGACGCGCCGTTGGGCGCAGAGTGATCGTCCAGTTGTGATCGATCAATCCGCCGGCGAGTTTGATTTCACTGACGATCGGCGCGAACATCGTATCAATACGCGAAACCATTACTCGGCTGACGCAATCGAGCGGATATGATGTCACGTCGAACACCGGCAAATTGCTGGTCAGAGTGATCGTTAGGTCATCAGCGTCTCTGACCTCCACCTCGCCGCGAAATGAGACATCGGCGTCTTTGCGAATAATGCGCAGAAAATCAATCAATCCGTGATTCCCGTCTAGGCGGACCCGGCCACTTATTCCAGTAAACCCGAGCGATTCGTCTTTTGTTTGTCCATCGATCAGATCGATCTCTCCTTCGAACGTCGGACGCTGTAACGTGCCGGAAACTTCAAGGGCTCCGCTAAGAATGCCACTGCGAAAATTCCCCAAGCCAGGCCAGCGCGGAGCATTTTCGAGCGATAGGTTTACAAAACTGAGAGAGACCTTTAACGGGGTCATGGAAAATTCGGTCCAACTTTCGCCGATTCGCAACGGCAGGGAGACTGCGGCGAAGGTGATCGGCTTCGAATTGGGAATTGCTACAGCCGCGTAACCCTGCCATACAGATGAATCCACGGTAAACCCAACAGTGGCTGGCAGTGGCGAGCCCGTCGATCCACTTTTACCAAATACCCCTAAATAATCAGCCAGATTGCTGATAGAGGCACTTAGTGTGCCCGAGTAATCGTGCCCGTGAGTCAGGTCGATTTTGCCTTGCACACGCACGAAGTCTTGCTTGCGATCCAATTCCAGTTGCTCGATTTCGAGCTCGGTTGCTTTCAAGTTGAGTTTCGCCGTCAGGTTGTCGATCTGCGTTTTAAAGATGGACAATGAATTTCCAGCGACAGTAAGATGACCGCCGATTTTTCGTTCCCGAGTATTGATGGTCCCGTCAATGGCGATTGCGCCCGCGAAATCGCCGGAATTTGCGCCAAACAAACTGGTGAAATCGCGGAGGCTGTTGATTGTGGCGGAGATGTCGCCGCGAAAATCGGGCCTGAGCCAGTCGGATGATTTGGAAGGAAACGAAGCTTGGCCGCTTAAGGTGAGCTGATTGGTTTTTTGCTTGATGTAAAGCTGCTGTAGTTGGACTTGCTGATTGTAGAGCGAAGCGCCCAGCATGATGGCTTCTGCGGTGCGATTGCGCCAGGTGAGCCCGGTCATTTCAGTCCAAAGCGAAGCGGTTACCCGGGCCGGATCGGCCAGGTTTCCACGAAAGGTGAAATTGCAGGCACGAAGCAAACCGCCAAAATGATCGGTCAGACCAATTGCTTCTGATGTTTGGGCGAGGGAAATGTCGGTGCCTGCACCGGCCACCTTCCAGTTCTGGCGCTTGGAACGCCATTCATGCGAAATAGTGCTACGAATCTTCCCCCCGAATGCGTCGGCATCGAACTCCAATCCAACTCGCTGACTGCCGAGGCGCGAAAAATCGGCTGCGATAGATTCGACATCGAGGCCACGGGTCAAAGTAAGTCCGGCGAGCGTAAGGCGATCGGCATCCCAACGGGTTGCACCGCGCAACTGGGAAAATGTCTGACGCAACCATGGCGACGCAATCATGACCTCGCCCGCGCTGAAGCGCCCGGCCTCGATATCGCTGGCGAACAGAGTGCAGTTGCGAAGCAAAATCAGGCTAGGGCCGCCTTGGACCCGCATTTCTGAGCTGTGCAGGTTGAATTTCTGCGGGAGCAATCTGTGCAATGTTCTCCAACCGCGTTGGGTTATTCCTCGGAGGTTTGGCTTGTCGCGGCGAATTTCCCCATGCAAGTTTTCAATCGACAGATTGCGAATGGCGTGGCCGCGTCGGTAAAGCAGAATGCGGTTGAGATTCAAATCGAAGTTCGCGCCTGCCGCGGTGAGATCGATGTGAAATGCGGCCGCTGGGGCAGTCGTGATATGAAGGCTGCGAATCACTACTGGACGAAGAAATGGGGCATCGATCTTATCAATGCTCACCGCGAGCCCTTCCTGTCGGCTTTTCCACCAGACCCACAATCGAAGACCATTCGAAACTGCAACCGGCGAACCCCAAATGACCATCGCCGCCCCAAGCAGCGTCGACAGGCCGACGAGAAATAACCGAGTCTTAAGCGGCATTAGATGGAGGGAAGGTGAAAGTGATCGATGATCGGTGATTAGTGATCACTATTCACGTTTCTTCTCGTTCTTGAAGATCAAATGTAACGGCTGCGGCGTGTGAATGCGCTGGTCGAGTTGCTGTTGCAATATGCGCTCCGCTTCCTCCGGCAAACCACTCTCTGCTGCCTTTTGTCGGGCGAGCTGAGGTAAGATCGACAATTCGCTTTGAACATCGGCGCCCGAAATGCGGTTCCACAAGCCGTTTTCAAATGCCAGAACGTCCACTTGGTTCTGCTCAATGCCGAGAATCTGGGCGTGCGGAAGCTCGACGAGGATTTCGGTCGGGCGAATATCGATTGTGACATGCTGCCGTAAATCGAAACCGGCTTTCGCCGTAAACGTGCCATGCAGCTTGACGCGCTTCGAGCTGCCTACCCAACTGTGCAGGAATTCGTGTTCCACTTCGATTCCTCGGGAGACAACCGCCAGTTCGCTTGCTGGCGCAGTTTGCTCGACGTAAACGCGGTTGTTGATGGTGATCCGCGGTTGCAAGTGCGCAATGTCGATAAAACCAGCGCGCAAATCCTTGCCCAGTCGCTCGAGCTCAGCGCTGCTTTGTCGCGCTGTGCGCGCCGGCCAGGTTTCTAGGCGTAGAAAGATGACGAGAGCAACTACCGCAACGATTAACACAATCAGCGTGAATGCGGTGGGCCAGGAAATTCGTCCCGATCTTGAAGTAGAATGCCGAAGCACGAATGACGAATGCCGAATTAATGACGAATGACAAATGACGAATGTCGCAAAAAATTACCGCCCCCCACGCCCGATGGACGTGAAGGGCGGCTGTTCCCCCCAGAACAATCGTGGAAAACTTCGAGGCTTCTAAACGAGCTTACAGCCGATCGCAACAAAATTTTATGTAAAGCAAACCGACTTGCGCAGGCTCGTCCGGCGGTTTCTAGTTTTTCATGCGTCATTTGGGTGACGACCCGCCGGCACGAAGTCTTGCCGGTTCCCTGTTAGTAGCTCATCCGAATATGCTCGATCCGAATTTCCGGCGGACCGTGCTCTTCATTTCCGCGCATGATCCGGCGGAGGGCGCACTCGGTTTGATTATCAATCGCCCGCTGGATAAGCAAGTGTCTGATCTGGTGACTGAGACGCCGCCGGCAGGTCTTGCCGACGTGCCGGTATTTCTGGGCGGGCCAGTTGGCAAAAATCAATTGATGTTTGCGGCGTTTGAATGGCAAAAAGGCCAAGGCCTTAAGCTGAATCACGATATTGCATTCCAGGAGACGAGCGACGTGGCCGGCCAAAACGCGCCGGTCGCAATCTGTGCTTTTGTCGGCTATGCGGGTTGGGGCGCAGGTCAGCTTGAGGCTGAGATGAAGCAGAAAGCTTGGCTCGTGCAAAAGCCCACCCGGTCCATGGTAAAACTGGATCGTCTGCCGAAACTCTGGTTCGATATAATGAACAGCCTGGGTCCGTGGTATAAAATGCTCGCCGCCGCGCCAGATGACCCGTCGCTAAATTAAGCGATGAATCGCGGTGTTTTTGTCTTGTCACTGGTCACTGGTCACTCTTCACTTTCTTGAATGACCGTCGGTGTCCCGAAGGAAATTAAGGAACAGGAGCAGCGCGTTGCTTTACTGCCTTCGGCTGCGAATCAACTGATCCGGCACGGCCATGCCGTAGTAGTGGAAAAAAATGCGGGTACCGGCTCCGGTTACCCGGACGAGGAATACCTCAAGGCGGGCTCCGAAATCGTCGATCAAACAAAAGAGGTTTTCGCGCGCGGCGACCTGATAGTGAAAGTGAAGGAACCACTGAAATCAGAATTTCCGCTGTTGCGTAGGGGTCAGATTCTCTTCACCTACCTGCATCTGGCTGCGAGTAAATCGCTCACGGAAGCACTGCTCAAATCAGACGTGACAGCGGTAGCGTATGAAACGATCCAGATCGACCACCGTCTGCCGCTGCTGGAGCCGATGAGCGAGATTGCAGGCCGCATGTCGGTCGTAATGGGCGCAAATTTTCTCGCCAAATACAATGGCGGCAGCGGGGTATTGCTTGGCGGGGTGCCCGGAGTTTTGCCAGGACGCGTGGTGGTGCTTGGCGGCGGCACATCAGGTGAAAACGCAGCTCGCATGGCGAGTGGGCTCGGCGCGGACGTCACAATTCTCGATATCGATCTGGATCGATTGCGCTATCTCGATCTTGCGATGGGAAACACCAACACGCTTTATTCCAGCGAAGCAAACTTGCAGGAGTTGATGACCGATTGCGATTTGTTGATCGGCGCGGTCCTATTGCCCGGAGCGAAAGCCCCCAAGCTGATCACGCGTACGATGTTAAGAAAGATGAAGCCGGGTAGTGTGCTGGTGGACATCTCGATTGATCAAGGCGGTTGCGCGGAGACATCGCGGCCGACGACTCATTTGGATCCGGTGTATGTCGAGGAAGGGGTGATACACTATTGCGTAGCAAACATGCCTGCGGCTTACGCACGAACGGCGACGCAGGCGCTGACCAACGTCACTTTCCGCTACATAGAATTGCTCGCGGATTTGGGCTTGGAGGCTGCGTGCAAAAAACAACCCGCGCTCATCGGCGGAATCAATACGCGCGATGGACGGCTCACATGCCGGGCGGTGGCGGAGGCGCATGGCCTCAGATACGAATCGCCGCTTTAGTGCGCGGCTATTGAGCCATTTGTTGCGCAAAAACAGTTCTACGCACGGCCAAAAACCGCCTTGCCCCGATTGATCAATTAAAGCAATATGCCCTCTTCAACTATGAAAAAATACATCTGCATCCTGGCCAGTGCCGCGCTTCTCGCGGCGTGCGAGCAAAAGACCGAAACCACCGCTCCGGAGGCGGCAAGCCCAACCGCAACGACAACTCCGGCAGAAACAACTCCGGCCACCACTCCGGCGGAAGCAACCACTACCACCAGTCCAACTGGCGCTTACCCCGGGGCACCAGCCGAGTCTCCTACTGAGGCGCCCACGCCTTGATCACCCACCACAACTTCTTCGCCTAGCCTTTAACTGTTCGGTTGGCTTCGTTTGCAGAGTCTTCCCCGAAAACACTTTGTGGGAAGACTTTTGCTGTACGAAAAGCGCGAAGACGGGGTCGCGCGGTGTTAGATCGACCCTGATATGCCAGAGGCACGTTCGCTTTTCTTCCCGAAGACGCGCCGGCTGGTGCGCGATTCCGATTTCGAGCGCGTGAAACGCGAAGGCTGGACCAAACGCGGCAAATTGATCATGCTTGGCGCTCTCGAGGTTAAAGGTTCTGGCGTACCGCGCGCCGGTTTTGTGGTCAGTCGGCGTTTGCGCAGCGCAGTTGCTCGCAATCGTGTTCGGCGCCGACTGCAGGAAATTGTGCGGACACACCAGCTCAATCTGCGAGATGACGTTTGGATTGTGCTCATTGCAAGGGGTGCTGCGGCGACTGCCGGTTATCGTGCGCTGGAAGATGAATGGTTGCGTCTGGCAAAGCGCGCTTCTATCCTCCTCTGATGCTCGTTTTTGTTCGTTTTTTTGTTCGTGTTTATCAATACACGCTCTCGCCGGTTCTCTCTTTGATTTGCGGCCCTGACACCGGCTGCCGATTTATGCCGACTTGTTCCGCGTATTTTCTGGAAGCGGTCGAGACGCATGGCCTCCGCCGTGGAGGGTGGCTGGGGCTAAAGCGTCTGGCCCGCTGCCAGCCATGGGGCGGAGCAGGACACGATCCGGTTCCTAAAACAATGCGCGCCTCCGGGCCGAT